>Ga0172362_10003020_pt1 | contig 14580 bp, 10 predicted proteins | sample LakKivs1_kivu2a2_FD_114534 | JGI IMG/M metagenome (GOLD analysis project Ga0172362, IMG submission 114534) | Sediment microbial communities from Lake Kivu, Rwanda - Sediment s1_kivu2a2 | ecosystem: Environmental > Aquatic > Freshwater > Lake > Sediment | place: Rwanda: Western Province, Lake...
ATAATTCTTATATTTTACTACTTTTAAATAAATAGTATTATTTAGTTGAATTATATAATTCAACTAAATAATACTATTTATTTAAAAATTGAAAAACATAAGAATTCCAATAATAATTCTTATATTTTATATAATTATAATTCTTATATTTTACTACTTTTAAATAAATAGTATTATTTAGTTGAATTATATAATTCAACTAAATAATACTATTTATTTAAAAATTGAATTTATAATAATTAAAAAAAATACTTAAATATAAATATATAAACTAAAATAAATGGACTCAAGTATATATTCCTATGATGAAGCAGTAAGACCGATAGATCACATAGATTTTTCAATATTAGGTAATACTGAGATAGAGAACATATCAGCATTAGGTAAGGATACAATTGGAATAGACATACCTGATTTATATGATAATATGGAACCGAAACGCGGAGGATTAATAGACACACGAATGGGAACAACAGATAGTAATATAGATTGTTCAACATGTGGATTAAATTCAACATATTGCGTTGGACATTTTGGACATATAAGATTAGCAGAGCCAATATTTCATTTTGGATACATACCATTTTTAAAGAAAATATTAAGTTGTGTATGTTTAAAGTGTTCAAAATTATTAGTATATAAAAATGAGAATGAATTAATAGAGATGTTAAAAAATAAATCAGCAAAAGCAAGATTTGCGGAAATCAGAAATATAGCAAAAAGTGTAAATTATTGTCAGAAACCAGGATATGGATGTGGGACACCAGTATCAAAAATTAAAATAGATATTAAAAAATCATCATTATCAATAAATATAATTGCCGAAACAAGTTTAGAAAATTTACCAGACGAACAAGATGAAGATAAAAAGAAGAAAATAATACAAATATTAACACCAGAGATGTGTTATGATATATTAAAAAATATAAGTGATATAGATTGTATGATAATGGGATTAGATCCAAAAAAATCAAGACCAGAAATGATGATACATAAAATATTTCCAGTGCCACCAGTAGCAGTGCGTCCAAGTGCGAGAGTAGATTTTTTAGGTTCAGGTGTAATGGATGACGATTTAACAAAGAAATTAGCAGAAATAATAAAAGCAAATATTAGAATTAGAAAAGATAAAGAAGCATCAACAGGACAATCAAGTAAATATAGTCAAGATAATTTACATTTTTTACAATATCATGAAGCAACATATTTTGATAATGATGCTTTACCACAACAAAGTGAATCAAGAGGGAAACCAATACGATCATTATCATCAAGAATAAAAGGTAAAGAGGGAAGAATAAGAGGTTCATTAGAAGGGAAACGCGTAGATTTTAGTGCCAGAACAGTAATTACACCAGATCCAAGTTTAGATATAAATCAATTAGGTGTGCCAATTAAAATAGCGATGACATTAACTTTTCCAGAAGTAGTTACACCACAAAATATAAATAAATTATCAGAATTAGTAAGAAATGGAAGAGATAAATATCCAGGAGCAAATTTTGTATTTCCAATAAGTAATATAGAATTAGGTAGAAGAGCATTACCAATAGATTTAAGATATCGAAAAGAGAAAGTAGAATTAAGATTTGGTGATATAGTAGAAAGACACATAGTAGATGGTGATTTTGTATTATTAAATCGACAACCAACATTACATAAATTATCTATGATGGGACATAAAATAAAAGTAATAGTAAATGATGATTTAGCAACATTTAGATTAAATACAGCAGTAACCACACCATATAATGCGGATTTTGATGGTGATGAAATGAATATATTTGTTCCACAAAGTATTCAAACACAGATAGAATTAGAAGATATAGCCGATGTAAAGAGACAAATAATATCACCAGCAACAAGTAAGACAATTATAGGGGTAGTGCAAGATGGTATATTAGGAGCATATAATTTAACAGCATCATCAATAAAAATAAATTGGAAAGATACAATGAATATGTTAAGTTATACAACAATAGAAGATTTAAATAAGATAAAAAAAAATAAGGAATATGAAGGAAAAGAAGTATATTCACAAATTATACCAGATAAAATAAGTACAATAAATAAGGGATTAGAAATAGTGAATGGTGAATTAAAGAAAGGACAGATAAAGAAGGATCAATTAGGAGCAAAACAAAAGAATTCATTAGTACATTTAATATGGGATGAATATGGGATGGATGAGACAAAGCAATTTTTAGACAATACACAGAAATTAGTAAATAATTATAATTTATACAATGGATTTACAGTAGGAGTAGGAGATATAGCGGTATCAAAAGAGACATATGATCAAATGAATAAATTATTTGAGAAGAAGAAATTAGAAGTAGATCATTTAATAACTGAAATGGAGAAGAATCCAGATGTATTAGATCCAACAACATTTGAGAATACAATATATCTAGGATTAAATACAGTTCGTGATGATATAAGTAAATTAATAATGTCAAATTTAGATCCATTAAATAATTTCAATATTATGATATCATCAGGTTCAAAAGGTAGCGATGTAAATATGGGACAAATGGGTGGATGTATAGGACAACAAGCGGTAGAAGGTAAAAGAATACAAAAGAAAATACATAAAAGATCATTAGCACATTTTTATCAAAATGATGATAGTGCAATAGCGAGAGGATTTATACAACAACCATATTTAACAGGAGCAGATCCAATAGGATTTTATTTTCACAATATGTCAAGTAGAGAGGGTTTAATAGATACAGCAATTAAAACAGCAGAATCTGGATATATACAGAGAAAATTAATTAAATCTATGGAAGACTTAATGATAAAATACGATTCAACAGTAAGAAATGCAAATAATACAATATTTCAATTTGTATATGGTGATAATGGATTAGATACAACAAGACAATTTGATCATACATTAAAAACATTAGAAATGGGGAATAAAGAAATAATAAATAGATATAAATTTACAAAGGAAGAATTAAGAAATTATTCAAATTTCAGTGATAAAAAGAATAATGAATTTGTTGAAAATTTAATAAAATTAAGAAACGATATAAGAGATTCTAAATTAAAGAGTATATTAAATTTCAGAACATTTGATTCAACATATATGTTAGGAGCAAACTTTACTCGTATAATAGACAATGTTAAAAATAGTTCAATGAATTCAAAAGAAGAATTAGAACCAAATTATATATTAGAAAAATTAGAATCAGTATTAGATTATGATAATATTAAGATATTAGCATTAAGAGAATCAGAATATAAAAATAAGAATTCATTAAAATATAAAGATGAACAAATATGTAAAACAGCATTAAAATTAGCATTATATGAATATTTAGCACCAAAAATAAGTATAATAGAATTAAAATTAAATAAAGTCAAATTTGATTATATAATAGAGAGTATAATAAATAGTTATAATAAATCAGTAGTAGAACCAGGGGAGATGGTAGGTATTATAGCAGCTCAATCAATTGGAGAACCAGTAACACAATTAACATTAAATACATTCCATCATTCAGGTATTGGATCTATGGGTGCAACAACATTAGGCGTACCAAGAATGAAAGAATTAATGAGTGTATCAAGAAATATGAAGACACCAGTAATGATAATATATTTAGAGAAAGAATTTAAAAATAATGGAGTAGTAGCAAATAGAATACAATCATATATAAAACATACAACATTCAAGGATGTAAGAAATAGAATAGATATATATTATGATCCAGAACCATTAGATAAAGATTCATTCATGGAGAATGATAAAGTATATAATATATTTTATAGTCATAATCCAACTAAACTTAGTTGTCAAGCAGATATTACTAAATTACCATGGTTAGTAAGAATAGAAATGAATAAAGAGAAAATGATGGAAAAGAATATAACATTATTAGATATTAAATCAAAATTCTGTAGTAAATGGGAGAAACGATACAAAGATAATAAAGGTATTAAAAAAGAGGAACGACAATTATTAGAGAAAATAAGTCAAACCGCAATATTATCAAATAATGATAATGACAAATCTCCAATAATACATATAAGATTTGATTTAACAGATTTTGATTTTAATACATTAATCAGATTTATAGATACATTTGTAGATGATTTTAAATTAAAAGGAATAGATAAGATAGAAAATATAAATAATGTAAGTGAAGAAAGAATTATATCATTTGATAATGAAGATCAAGAATTAAAGAATGATACTCAATATATAATATATACAGCAGGAATAAATTTAAGAGATATAAGATATATAAATGGGATAGATATAAATAGAACATATTGTAATGATATAAGTGAAATATATGAGAAGTTTGGAATAGAGGCAGCTCGTTCAGTATTAATGAGAGAAACTAAAAATGTATTTGAAGGGGCAGGTAATAAAGTAAATTTCCAGAATACATCAAATTTAATAGATTTAATGACAAATAATGGAACAATAACATCAATAGACAGACATGGATTAAATAGAATAGATACAGATCCATTATCAAGAGCATCATTTGAGAAAACAGTAGATGTATTATTACAGGCAGCAGTATTTGGAGAAACAGATTATATGAAGAGTGTATCAAGTAGAATTATGGCAGGTTTAGTAATTAAAGGAGGAACTGGATTATTTGATATTAAATTAGATACTGATTTATTACAAAATTCAGAATATATAGAAGAATTACAAACTAAATATAAGAAGACATTTAATGAATTAACATCTAATAGTGTAGTAGATGATGTTATTAAACATACACAAGATGGTTTATTTATTCCATTATAATTTAAGTAATTAGTAATTATAAATAATAAATTATTATTTATAATTTAATCCTCTTATTAAACAAATAGAACTAATATTATTATTTGTTAGATTTAATGGTATATTATTTTAATATATATTAAATTTACATGTTTTTTAATTTTTCAACATAATCTCTATTAAGAGGTAAAAAAATAGGATCATTAGAAATTGCACTATCATAAAATTCTTTAATTTTAATAATATTTGGTAATTTGTGATTATAAATAATATGATAATTATTAAGTTTTTTTGCTAAATTGTATATTTCAATTATTTCATCATATAATAATTTTGGTCCAAATGTAATTAATTGATTATTATGATCTTCATTTAAATATATATCAATTAGAGGAATTCTGAATAAATACCAATCAGGATGTTCTCCTCTACCAATTACTTTAAAATTCTCCCCTGCTCCAACTCCATCATCATAATATCCCTCATAACTTGTATCTCCATTTACCCATAATTTTTTTAATCTATTTGTATAAAAATAATATATTAAACTATTTGGATCAAAATATAATGGTCCATATGGATCTACATTTAATCTTTCTCCTGTATATGCATCCCATTCCCATATAAATTTAAATGCATTATCTTCCTTCAATATTTCATGTGTTATTGGATCTATTTTTTTTATTCTTAATTCTTTGTAATATTCTAATGTTTGTTTATTATATTTATTTTTGTATGTTGGTATTTTTATTTCTTTGTGTTTATTTATTCCTAACATATCATCTATTATATTATTTGTTATTTCTTGACTAGTTTCTATATCTATAAAACCATCATATAGATTATCCATTTGTTTTATTATCTTGTATTTTATCTTTTTTATTTTAAGTTTTTCAATTTTTTCAAGTTTAATTTTACTCTTTTTTTAAATAATATAAATATTTCATTAATGGAATATTTATATTATTTAAAAAAATTGAAAAGATAAACTTAAAAAAGTTTATCTTTACTCTTTTTTTATTTAAAATATTAATATTTTAAATAAAAAAATTGAAAAGATAAATTTTAGACAAAATTTATCTTTACTCTTTTTTTAAATAAATATATATAAAATATATATTTATTTAAAAAAATTGAACTAAAAACAATATAAGGAATAAGACCTAATAAAATATATAAGTTAAGTGAAAGATGGCAAATAAAGGAGACCAAGTAAAACATTTATTTTCGTGTGATAAGTTTGAAATAAGTCGTTATTCATATTCAGAATTAGAAACAGATAACGAATACGCAAAAACACAGATGATCGCATATCCAAGATATCATTATCCGAATACAGAGAGACCAACAGGAGTTTTTTTCCAAACACCTGAATTACAACTAACACAATATGGATTACCAAAATTAGGTGATTATTATAAACTTGATAAGGATCGTGCATTTATTAAAGTTCCATATGATCCATCACAACCAAATTGTACTAAACTATTTAATATGCTACAACAAGTGGATGAATATACACTTAAAAATAAAGATAAGATTCTAAAAGATTATTCAAAACTATACAGTTATCAACCAATTGTAAGAGAACCAACTGATCAAGAAGATGAACTTAAATTGGTAGTAGATGATAAGAAGAAGAATAAACCGAAAACAGAATTATTTAAATCATGTAAATTTAAATTAGCAACAAATTATGAAGATGGATCAGTAACAACTAAAGTATATGTTAAAGATCAAAATGATTCAACAAAACGAGGTCAAGAAGTTCAAATTAAAACAGTATCAGATTTAGATAAATATGTAAATTATAACAGTAAAGTTCGTATGGTAGTTAATGTTAATAAATTATATGCATCAAAAGCGAAAATGCAGAAGGATGATAAATATCGTAAATTTGGAGTTACATTTAAGATAGTTCAAATGGAAGTTACACCAGGAACATCATCAAGTGTTAAAGAAGAATTTAAGAATTATGCATTTTTAGATGAAGAATCAGAAGAACAAGTAGTAGCACAACCAGATTCTCAACCAACAGAAGATACTAAAGTATCATCTCCACCACAATCAGATGATGAACAACAAAATGAATCTGATGATGATGATAATGATAATGAAGAATCAGAAGAACAAGATGCAGATAATGCATCAGAACCAGAACCAGAACAAGAGGAAGTAGCAGAAGAATCAGAGGAGAAACCGAAAGGTAAAAATACTAAACAAACAAAATCAGTAGTATCAAAAGGTCCATCATCTCGTCCTCCACCAGCACAACCAAAGAAGGTTGTATCAAAGAAGGCGGTAGCAAAATAATTAATTTATAATATATAATTTATTAAGTTTAATAAATTATAAATAAATAGTAATAAATAATATGAGTTATAGTATATATAATATAAATAATTTAGATATAGAATCAATTATAATTGATGATATATATGAAATTAAGGATAATAATAATAAAAAAATATTAATAGAAACACCATATGTTGAAATTTACAAAATTGAAACAAAAAATAAGTATGAATTAAATTTATATTTAATAATAGATGATGAATTAATTAATTTTTTTAATAAGTTAGATGATTATATAATAAAATTTTTAAAAAATAAAAATTATAATGGAATATATATTAAGAATTATGGTATTGATAAAAATATTAATAAAAAAGTATTAAAACTTAAATTATACAATTATTCTAATAAGAAAACTTATATTTTTATTGATAAATATACAACATCTATAAATAATATTTTTTGTTTATCTACAATTAAACTTATATTTGAATTAAATAAATTAACAATTAATAATAATAATAGTTTTTTAAATATAATGGTTCATCAAATAACCAATTAGAATTATTTTATAATAATTCTAATTAGTAATTCTAATTTGAGTATTTTTAATAGATTTATCAATATATAAATCTTTAATATATTTTTGTAGATTATAAAAATTAATACCAACACCTTTTTCTGCTTTTGGATCTATACTATTATTTACTGATTTAGTTAAATTAAATATTTTCATTAACTCATCATCTACTCTTAATACTCTTTTATCTAATTCATATCTTAAATTTCTATCCTGAAATACTTTATAAATTAATTTAGTTACTTCAGATCTAGATAATTTAGTTCCTAAAGGTAATCCAATTAATTTTGCTAATTTATCAGGAATAACTTCAGGAATATTAAATCCAGATTTTGTTGTTCTCTTTTTTTGTTTTGTTCTTTTTTTAGTTTCTTGTTGATTTAATTTAATAATATTTTTAATTTCATTTTTATTCTCCTTATATTCTTTGTTTAATTTAATTAATAATTGTTGGCATTTTTGAATAATTAAAGAATCTTCAAATTCAAAATTACCATCTTCAGAGTCAGAAGAGATTAAATTATTTAATTTATTCATTTTTTTTTATAAAATATATTATAAAAAAAACTTTAAATAATTTCAGATTTAAAATTTGAAATAATATCATACAAATAATATTTATAATAATTCTCATGAATAGTATTAGTGGTATAATTATATTGTTGATATGGTTCATTATACCATTCATTATAAAATTCTTCAAATAAAGATGGTTTTTCATATTTAGAAACCCAATGACCTGTAAAACAATCTTGAGAATTTTTAATATTTATTAATTTATATCTTAAATTTCTTCTAAAATATTTAATTAATTTAGATGAATGACTATTTTTATTATTTAATGCTTGATTATAACATATTAGAATTTTATCATAAGATAAATTAAAAAAATCATTTAATGGTGTGTCTAATTTCATATTTAATTTAATAATTTTACTCTTTATTATAAATAATTGTTCTGGTGTAAATAATTTACGATTAAATGGATTATTTGGAAAAATTGGATATGGATTTTCCATATTTTCACTATTTAATTGTTGTTTTAATATATTAAGTAATATTCGTATATCCCAATATTCTTCTTCTATTTTTAGTTGATATATTAATGGTATTTCATTCCAAGACATATTTAATCCCATTAAACAATAATCATATTTATTATTTAAATTTAAATATCTATTATTTAATATTTCCTTTAATTTATTTTTAATTTTTTCATTATTATAATTCTTTAATTCATTTTTAATAATTTTATTTAATGATGTTTTTGTTAAATTTAATTTACTTAAATCTTCTTTTTGTATTTTATTTAAAACTATTAAATTAGGATTTTTTTTTGATAATTCTTTGTATTTTATCATTAATATTATTATATATATATATCTTTATCTTAATTAAATTTAATGTTAAAATCACCATTTTAAATTTTACTATTTTTTAAATTATTTGTATAGCAAATAATTTAAAAAATTGAAAAATATAAAATAAATAAATAATATAATAATAAAAAATAGTAAATAATGTGGGTTGATTTAACATACGATAAATATTTGGGTACTCATATTTTTAATAATGAATTTACGAGAGATCTACAAGTAGATAATTTAAAGGACTTTACATACTATACAGAGAATGAAGCATTAGAGTTATACAATACAAAATTTAATAATTTTAATAAATTACATAAATATATATTAGATACAAATATATTTAAATTGCATGTATATATATTTAAATATAACAAAGATATAGATGGATGTTTAACAATTATTTCAGTAAATACAGATTATTTATATGATTGTTTAATTAATAATTATCCAATAAAACATATTAATTTTATTAAACAATTATGTACAAATCATATAGAATATAATATAGCGACTAAATATAGTCAAAATATAGATATATATGGTTCAGATTTAAAGGAAATAATAATTAGAAAGAATAAATATCATTTAGTTGATAAATATATGCTACCAGTTAATTATATAGAGGAAGATAAGATAGAAGATTTAAATGAGATAAAAATTAAATTATATGATTATCAAAAAGCAAATATTAAATGGATGATTAATATTGAGAATAATATAAAAGAAATAGATTATAACATAAAATATGATTTAGATTTAGATAAAATATATTTTGATAGAAAATTATATGAATTATGTATTAAAAAAGACAGTAATAAATTAAAATTTTATGGTGGAGGAATAATTGATGAAGTTGGATTAGGAAAAACAATACAAATAATAGCATTAGGTTTAATAAATAAATTAAAAAAACAGGAAATATCCGAAAATAAAATAATTAGTAAGGCTACTTTAATCTTATGTCCAAATCAATTATGTGGTCAATGGAATCGTGAGTTTGATAAAATGGTAAATACAAAATTAAAGATAATTACATTAATAACAAAACGAGATTTTGATAAATATACATATCAAGATTTAATAGAAGCAGATTTTGTAATAGTATCATTTAATTATTTAACAAATCCAAATATAATAAAATCATGGATTTTAGAATCAGGACATAAAACATTTAGTTTAAAAAAAGAATTTAATAGTGATATAATAGAAAAATTAAGTAATTTTTTCAATAATAATAGTATAAATTTAGTAAAAAATATAAATACATTAAATACAATTAAAAATTGTCAAATACAATATATTAAATGGCATAGATTAGTAATTGATGAATTTCATGAAATTATTGATAATGAAAATTTCAATTATATAAATAAATTTTTACCATTTATAGAATCAAATTATAGATGGATTTTGACAGCAACACCGTTTAATAAATATGACAATTTAAATGAAATAATTAACTATTTAACATTTTATAGAAATATATATAATGAAAATATATATACATCAGATACAGTATATGAATATTTATATAATAATTGTTTAAGAAGGAATACAAAGAGTTCAGTAATAAATGAATATAAATTACCAGATATAAAAGAACATATAAAATGGTTAAAATTTTCTACAACAGAAAGAACAATGTATAATGCATATTTAACAGATTCAAATAATAATAAATTTGATGTATTTTTAAGACAATTATGTTGTCACCCTGGAATAGTAGATGAACTTAAATATACTTTATCCAATTGTAAGACATTAAAGGAAATTGAAAAACATATGACAACTCATTATAAAAAAGAAGTTAATATATATGAACAACATTATAATGAAATAGTTGATAAAATTAATATTGTTAATGAAGGATTAAATATAATTAAACAAACAAAATCAAATGATGAACATATAAATGTCTATAATACATTAGTTAAACATAATATAATAAATAATGATATTCAAATTAATAATATTATAACTGTTAAAAATTTAAGTGAAATAATAAATAAATTATTATTAAAACAAAATGAAATTAAAAAAATATTAGATGGTAAAAAATCAACACTTACATTTTTCTCAAATGTAATAATGAAATTAAATGAAAAAAATAACAAAGAAACATGTAGTATATGTTTAAGTGAAATTAATGAAGATAATATTGGAGTAACAAAATGCGGTCATATTTATTGTTATGATTGTCTTAAAATGTCAATGACAACATATAATAATTGTCCATTATGTAAATCTAAATTAACTGAAAATGATATATTTATGTTATCTTATACAAATAATAATAATAACAAAGAAGATGAATTAGTCAATGAAATTGGAACAAAATTAGCGAATGTAATAAAATTAATAAAAGAAATAAATGATAAAATAATAATATTTTCACAATGGGATAATTTGTTAATAAAAATAAGTGATATATTAATAAATAATGGAATTAAAAATATTACATGTAAAGGAAATGTATTTAAAAGAGATAAATGTTTAAGAGATTTTAATAATGATAATGATATAAAAGTAATAATGTTATCATCTGATAGTTGTGCATCAGGAACAAATTTAACATGTGCATCAAATATAATATTTTTAGATCCAATTTATGGTGATTATAAATATAGAAAAAATCAAGAAAGACAAGCAATTGGAAGAGCATATAGATTAGGACAAACTAAAAATATAAATATATATAGATTTATAATCAAAGATAGTGTAGAAGAAGAAATATATAATTTGAATCAATTAGAAGATCAAAATAAATAAAAAAATAATTTAAAGTTTTTTAAAATATATAATAGTATGGAATTAATAAAAGATAATATAATAAAAGAATTTGAATTATCAGAAGATTCAGAAAATGAGTCAATAAACAATGAAGAATCTTTTGATACAAATAATGAAGATATACCAGATATAAATGAAATGATATTAACAAGTAAAGAAAAATATTATTTTAGAATGGTTGATAAATATTTTAGAAATTTAGATCAAAAAAAGATAATAAAAATGTTAGATATAATTGAAGGTAGGTCAAAGATATCATTAAGATTATTAGATTGGTTTGTTACAAAATATGCAAGTAAAAAAAAGATTAATTATATAATACAAGATACTAATTTAGAAAATAATATATTTAATGTTCATATAAGTTATAAGGCTCAATTAAAATCATATAAAAAACGATATTTTGATCCATTCAGAAGAAATTCATTAAAGAAAAAGAAGAAATTTTTATATAATTACGATATATCAGATAAAAGTAAAAAATTTATAACAACAATAGGACAATTAAATTTTTTTAGATGGATATTTAGTAATAATATAATAGATTATGTTGAGAATAATTATGATATAATATCTAAAGCAATGGTTCAATCAAATAAAGATGATAAATTAAAAAAATTAAATGATAATAAAAGTAATGATTCAAAAGAATCAATAACAATTAATAAATATGGTGTTAATATAAATGCAGAGAAAAATATAAAGAAAGAAACCTCTGAAGTTAAAATTATAGTTTCATTTGATTAATATTTATTTATATAAATATTAATTATTAAACAATTTATGAATATTATTTTTAACATAATCATAATATTCTTTATCATAATTACCAGTTATACCTTTTATTTTAAAATAAATAAATAAATCACCTCTATCAATATCATTTTTAAGTAATCCTTTATTTTCAAATTGTAATAAAGGAATATCTTCAATAAAATTAGAATATTTAATATTTATATGTTCTCCATCAAAATATTCTAATTCAAAACTACCCCCATATAAATATTCATATAATGTAATTTCTTTTATTAATAATAAATTTACTTCATCTATTTGTTTAATTTCTTCTTCTTCATTACAAATTATATTAATTATTAAATCACCTCCATTAATACCTTCATTAATAATTCTATATTCATCTTTTAATATTGATATATTATAAATATTTTCTTCATTATTATCATTTTTAATTATTACTTTTTTTTTAATATTTAAATATCTATCTTTTAAACTAATATAACAATTCTCATAAATATCTTGTGGTTCGTTATTAATTAAATCAGTGTATTTAATATTATTTAGTTTATCAATAAAATTATTATACAATTTTTTAATATTAAAATTATTTACATCATTAATAAAATCTTCTTTTCCATATAATTCTTCTAATATATTTAATATATTATTATATAATCCATATTTTGATAATATGTTATTTTTTAAATAATTATATAATTCTATTTTATCTTCAGTTTCTAATTTATCATATTCTTTTCTTTTATTATCATCTATTAATATATTATACGCTGTATTTATATCAATAAATTTATTATGTGATTCTTTATTTGTATTCTTATCTGGATGATATTTCAATACTAATTTCTTATATGCTTTTTTAATTTCTTCTTTAGAAGCAGTATGATTTATTTCTAATATAGTATAATAATCCATATAATTGAATATATTGGATATTCTTAATATATTTTTTAGTGTTTAACTAAATATATAAATTTAAATTTATAATATATGAATAATCAAAATTATTTTAATAACCCTTTCCTTAATAATTCTAATAATTCCAATTTAATTAAAATTAAAGAACAACAAGAACTAAAACAACTTGAAAAATTAAATCAATTAGAAAATAAATATAATAAAGATAAAATTAAAGAATCAGTTATTAAACCAATAAAAATAGAAAAGGATAATAGGGATATTAAAAAAGATTATAATAGTAAAGAAAAAGAATATTTTAAAGAAAGAGATGAGTTATGGAAAATAAGAACTAATCAACCATATAAAAATATTATTAAAGATGAACAACAAGTTAAAAAATTTATTAATAGAAATAATATAGATAAATCTGAATTAATTGTTCATAAAGTAACAAATTTAGATAAACAAGGTGTAGATAAGGAATATTCACAATTTAAAAATAAATTAGAAACACATAATAATGAATTAAAAGTAATTTATTCAACAAATAAACAAGCGGAACATAAAAAACAATTTGAATATAACCATAAATATAAATATAGAATTAAATATGATCCTTCTGATCATAATAAATTAAAACAAGATAAAATTGAAATGTTTAAAAAAGAACAACAAAAAGAAGAAGAAAATAAACAAAAAATAGATAATATTATTGAAAATTTAATTAATAATGGTATATTCAATAAAGAAGAATTAGAAGAAATTGGTATTAAAAATAATAATGATAATAGTGATAATAATTCTAATAATTCTAAAAAAGAAAAATATATTCAACGACAAAAGAAATAATAATAAGTATATATACTTATTATTTACTTTTTTTTAATAATTTATATTTCATATAAATATATGAAATATAAATTATTAAAAAACTGAAAATAATAAGTATATATTTAATAAATAATACTTAGTATTTACTTTTTTTTAATAATTTATTTTCATATAAATTATTAAAAAAACTGAAAATAACAAGTATATATACTTATTATTTACTTTTTTTTAATAATTTATATTTCATATAAATATATGAAATATAAATTATTAAAAAACTGAAAATAATAAGTATATATTTA
>Ga0172362_10003021_pt1 | contig 14574 bp, 23 predicted proteins | sample LakKivs1_kivu2a2_FD_114534 | JGI IMG/M metagenome (GOLD analysis project Ga0172362, IMG submission 114534) | Sediment microbial communities from Lake Kivu, Rwanda - Sediment s1_kivu2a2 | ecosystem: Environmental > Aquatic > Freshwater > Lake > Sediment | place: Rwanda: Western Province, Lake...
AATTCAATGACCTCTTTTGTCATCAAATGTTTTAATTTGTTATTATCTTCATAAGGAACCATATCATTTATCCTACACCATTCATCATCTATATTTTTTAAATTTATTTTAAAATTAGCAGGGTATTTATGAACCAATGAATTATAAGATAGATTGTAAAAACCCAAACCGGTCTGGTCAATATATTTTCTATATTTAAATATTCTGATTAAAGTTATATATACATCCCAGATATTTTCAGTAGGAAAGCCAAAGAAAAATAAAGGTTGTGTAATTATACCCGCATCATGAAGATTTTTCAGACTTCTTATCGAATCATCCCATTTTAGATTTTTATTCATCTTTCTAAGAGCATGATTGCTTAAAGATTCTATTCCTAATTTTATCTGAAAACATCCACTTTTCTTTAAAAGAATTGCTAAATCTTTATCAATATTGGGAAACATTTCTGCTGTCCATTTTATGTTTTCTTCTCTTAATCTTTGGGCTAATTTTGTTATCCTTTCTTTATTAGGATTAGTAATATTGTCGCAGAAGAAAAAGGGCTTATTATATTTTTTCAATTTTTTTATTTCTTTTATTATATTATCTATGGATTTTTGTCTGTATTCTCCTTTATTTGGAAATTCCCTTAAATTACAATACGCACAATGGTTTACACACCCCCGTTGACTTTCAATTCCTATATATTCATAGTTGTTCATGTTGAAATCTGAATAATCTGGAGTTGGTATTTTATTCATATCTACAAAATCGTTGCTCATCCAAATCTTTTTTTCTCCTAAATGTTCTGTCATTTCTTTAAAAATATTCTCGCCTTCACCTATACAGACAGCATCTACAAAATCATATTTAGAAATATTTGGAAATAAAACACCAGGACCGCCAAAAATTGTTTTAATTCCTTTTTCATGAAGTATTTTAGCTATATTTAATGATATTCCGAGATTGCCTTTCCATGTGCTGAAACCTACTATATCATCATTCAGTCTGTCTGCTATTTTATGAAATAAATTATTAAAATCTTCATTTGGTTCATTAAGAAGTTTTATCATATATTCATTTACAACCCAACGAGTAATTCCATAGCTTTTTTTACTATTATGAAAATAAGAAATGGAATCTGAATAATTTTTTAGGAATTTCTTTACTTCCATTTTTGATATTTTAAGGTTATTGAATAAATTTGAGAAATCTTTAGAGTCCGCCCTTAAATCCATACATTTAATATCATCTCTATAATTTTTCAGAATAGAGATTCCAATTGGAGGCATCTTATCCCAACCTACAGGCAAAATTGTAAGTATCACAAAATCGCCTAAATCTTTGCAAGCAGATTTATAAAACGTTTATCCTCAGTATTACCTATTTCTATTATCTCTTCATTAGTATTCTTTTTGGAAAAAGTATAAAGTCTTGCGCCTAAAGCCTTAAAAATAGAATTCATAACTCTTTCCCCTCCGCCTTGATCATTAAATGTTGTTGACATAAATTGACCAACCTTTACATCATTTTTCATTTTACCAACTCCCTGCTGATAATAGCATTATTGCTGAATTATAAGTAGCTGTCCCACCATTTGTATGCATTTGAATTTGATAGGATTCAGAACCACCACCCGCAGATTCACTACACCAATTCAACCAACCAGAATCAAAAGTCCTCCATGCAGTTCCCAATCCACTTCCTGTTGTTCCTGTAACCACTGTTCCTGCATTTTGTCTGACAACCTGAATATAAGTAACTGAACCTGTTGCCGCTTGGTTATTTTGAAAATGAGCAATAAATCTCATCCAAAGACTTCCGTTAAGCATAAAAATAGTAGGATTTAACGCAATATCAGAATTTGCTATAGTTGTCCATGCTGTTGCACTTCCCGTAACTGTAGAACCCTCTGAACCGAAAGTGGCCGAGAAAACAGTCTTCTTTGTGAAACTTCCAACCATCGTATTCCAATCTGCCGAAGCTATTACATCTCCTGCTGATTTTGTTGTATCATAAGCCATAATATCACTTAGTCTTTATGAAATATAAATTTATGATTTTACCACATTCAAATTTATTGATACTCTTTGTATTGAACCGCATGAATCTACATTAAAAGCTAATATATCCCCCGCATTTATACTTGTTGTCCAACCCGATAAAGTTGAGTCGGATGATTTATTTGAACTTGTAATTGTCGGTGGTGTAGCTGACGTTATAGTATCGGCATCTGTCGGTGGGTAGTTCGCATAAGTATCTTTCCATATATCTACTGTTATTGAACCTGTCTGATTTGCGAACATATCTACTTTTTTAATTGAACAATTGAAAGGAATTTCCAAATGACCTTTTTCTCCCACTGTAATTGCCTGACTTCCTCCATCTATAATAAAAGCAATAGTAGCACCCGAAGATCTCGGTAATGCCTTATTTCCCTGATAGTAATAACCGTGAAGATAAATTCCTCCTGTATCAGGACACGCATCTTGAAAAGCTAATACTCCTGCTTTGTAGTCAAATAACCAATCTGACGCGTCTGTAGTTGGTATTTCTGTTGTATTATCAGACCTGTAAATACGAACTGCATAAGCATTGCCGTAAGAAGGCGTAACCCATTCCTTTAAAATTGAACCTGTTGGTGCTGCTCCGCTAACCGCTTTCCATGCCTTTGAACTGGCTACTGAGGTATCTACTGTGAGCAATAATCTACCCGGTAATGTAGTTCCAGAAACAAACGGTTTGACATCTCCTGTCGTAACTGTCGGAGGTGTAGTGGGAATCGAACCCGTCCAAATATAAGAATTGTCTAATATAATTCCTCCTGCTTCAGTTTCCTCATAATATGCTTTTGCTGTCGAAGTCATTCCTAATGCTTTCAGAGCTTTGAATGCCCAATCTAATTTTGTTGTATCTGTTAAAGCCATATTACCATCCCATTTCTCTTATACTTGCTATTGATTTTGATGAATTATTAAAAATAACTAAAACCATAATCATATAACCCGAATTTGCTGTAGTAAATCCACCACATGTCCATGACCATGAATTAGAAGATTGTGAAGTCTGACAACCATCATTATCTGCTCCTGTAAATGTAGCTAAACTATAATCTTTTCCTAAATCTAACCAACCCGTCTGACTAGGCAATTTAATGAAAACATTGACTGCTCCTGTTCCGCTTTCTCCTATATCAGCATCTACTAAACTCAAAAATTCAAGAGTTCCTGCAGAATGTGGATTTCCTGCATCATAAATTGCACGATAAAAATATTGTTTCCCGCTAAAACTAGAATAATCTGTTCCTGCCTGTTGACTTGGCAAATAACCAGAATACCAATTTATTGTAGGATAATAAAGGGTTCCATTATAAACCTGTGAAGTTCCATTTGAAAGTGTTGTTCCTGTTGCCCAACAAGCAGGACCGCTTATTGTAGTAGGTATGGAATTATATGTTCCCGATGTCATTCTTCTGTTTTCATCATCAAAATATTCATATTTGTCTGTGGATGTGGGGCTTGTATAATTATCAATCATTCTATTTTGTGATGCAGATTGAGCAGTAGAATATGTTCCATAGGGGTCTCTTGGAGTGATTGTTATTCTTGAATTTAAACTTCTAGCCTGATTTACATTGCATTGAAGAACAACTCCTGAGCATATCATTGTCTGTCCTGCACCTGGAGGATTTGTAACTCCATTAACAGAACCATTTGTAAAAGGAATATAAGTATTTGAAACTCCAGTAAAACCAGAAATTCCAAGTGGCGAACCTGTATCATGATATGTAGTGGCAAAAAGATATGTTCCTGATACATCCAATAAAAATGTAGTTCCTGTTGAATAAAATTGAACACCATCTAAATATTTAGTTACCTTGTTTCCCTCTCTTATAATTGGTGTTGTAACAGCGGGTGTATTTGTATCTGTATCAAAAAATATTTCAAAATTAGCAGATGTTTGTGTTGTAGAAATACCGGAATGATTTAATGAAAAATAGTTATAACCCGAACCGCAAGAACCTGCAACAACAGCACATGTAGCATTTCCTTTCTGCCATTTTGAAAAATCATTATAAGCACGAACAGATGTAACAGTTATTAAAGTATTTGTCTTAGGGGGATATGTCTGACTTCCTGCTCTTTCCGCAGTATTAAATAAAGAACCTAAATTAAAAGTTCCTTTTTCTGTGGCGTTTATAAAAAATACCAAGCTGCCTTCATCTGCTTTATTGAAACATGTTCCTTGGCTTGGCGAAAAAAGAGAAAACGTTGCATCGCTAACTATATAATTAACCGATGTTCCAGAACTAGTTCCTGTCTTATAAGTTATTCCTGCTCCAGAAGCTAATCTGCCCGTATATTTTGTAGTTCCTGTATATGTTAATGTTCCTCCTGCCATTGAATCTGCATCTGCAGGTGCTAATTCGCTCATTATTTCATTAACATCATCTATGGCATCAGCTACTTTTGTTCCTGTCGTCCAATCTAAAAGACCATCAGAAAGAGCACCGTCTGTCGGAGTTCCTATGGGCATTAATGCAGAATGAATTTGATCTGTTGATGTTCCCCAATCAACATATTTATCCTTTACCGTATCTGCTCCGCTTACAATTCTTGCCTTTTGGTCTGTTACCATTGTATTCCAATCGGAAGAAAGCGCTGTATCTCCCGGGCTCTTAGTGTCGTCCCATGCCATATTATTAATACCTTTTCGTTTTTATTTATTCTTTAAGGTATTTGAGATCTAAATAAACGGGATTGTCTGTTCCTGAATTGGTTTGATAATAAAATTTCAAAGAAGTATTTGAACCTATTTCATGATGTTTTCTTAAATTAATTGCTTGAGGAGAACCTTTATAATAAACAGAACCACAAATAAAAATTTCAGTATGACTTGTTCCAGAATGGCTTAAAGACCACCAATCTCCATCAACTGTATTCTTTACTTCTACAGCAATACTAAATAAATTTCCATCAAAATCAGGAATGTTGTCTTGGGTTGTTGGATTTGTTCCAGAACTGATTAAAAATCTATAACCCTGAACATATTCATCATTTGCAGCTACTTGTTTAACCCAAACTACTTCAGGCATATCTAATCGTTACCTTTATATTTTGACCTGGTTTTCCTATTAGTTCCATATAAAGAGGATCATTAAGAGCAATTTCGGTAACATCAAACTGCCAATTTATGCCGTTAGAATCTTGCGGTTGCCATTTAAGATTAAAAATATCCGTTGGTTTTTCTACTGACTTGTCAAAAAGAATTACATCATGGTTTGCCATTTTAATTATTATTCTAACAGGAGAAACGTCTTTTTCAATAATCAGGGTTTTAAACATACCATTTATTTTTTCTGTTGTATATTTCTGAAATCCCTGTTCGTCAAGAGTTAGATTAACAACTATTTCTTTGATTACATCAGATTCCTGAATCTGAATAGATTTGATACTTTCTTGTATCTCTTCCATATTTATCAGTAATAATGTATTTTAAATATTCCAGAGTTACTTCCTGCGTTCAAACCCATGCCCGATGCCCATATTCCAATAACAGAATCTCTGCAAACAAATTCTGTTAAAACACTTCCGCCTGCAAAAGCAGAACCGTTTATATCAGAACAATATGTTAATGGGTATCTTTTCCAACCTGTTCCAAAGCAATTACTTGCATAATTGATTACTTCATTTGTGCCTATTGCGGTTCCAGATGTTCCAGAAACGAATATACAGCATGAACCGGCACCAGAAGGTCCTAAAGCAGCCCTATCCCATTGAATTTTTGTTATTCTGCCGTCTATAGGATACTCTGCATAAATCAAATAATTATTTGAAGTTTGATTTGTTGAAGGAAGAGTTAATACTCTTGTTCTTTCATATACCATTGTGCTCCCTCCTCCGATTTTCACGGTAGTAAAAATTCCATAAAGAGGACTAAGAAAATGCCTCTTTCAAATAAAGGGTTTTCCGTGCACTACTTTTTGCCTATTGCTATCCAATTGAAATTTATAGGAGATCCTGTTGATAAAGCATAAAATCCTGTTGTAGCCAATGAACCATTGTGAACTGTTGGTGTAGTTGTATTTTCTGCACCTGCAGCTATGTTCTGAACATACACGTATGGTGTTTCTGTAAATTCTTCATAGAATGTTACAGAAGCATCACTGCCTGTTCTTGAACCTACTGTTCCTACTTGAATACATGTTGGATATGCTTTTACTAAAGTTCCCGACAAAGTTATTGAGGGGATTCCTTGAACTGAACCGATAAAACTGCCCGTAGTTGAAACTTCTTCATACCATCTAGGTCCTTCTCTTAATCCTTGTAATACCATGTTTATTCACCTAGATATTATTACGAAGTAGTTATGATACATATTGCAGCAGTTCTTAGGCCTTTGAAAGCTATTCTCTGTGTAACTACAGCTCCACTTAAATCATGTGTTACATCGTCGTATCTTTCTATAGTAACTGGTCTTTTCTCAACACATACAAATGCTTGGCTTTTATCCAAAACATAAGCATATTTTGAGTTTATTATGTTACCTGATATTACATGAACATTCAAGCCGAATATTGTTCCAACAAAACCTGTGGTCATCATTTCTCTTGAACCAAGTTTTTGTGCTTCGACAAATGTATCTATGTTTCTCAAGTCGTTTGCTACTTCTGGACCAATTAATATATCAGTTGGTGTATAATCCGCATCTTCAAGATATTGCATTGCTCTTGCTATATTAGCAACGGTTATTGATGCTCCGCCTGTTACTGTGTTATCTGCAGTATCCAATACACTTACAATAAGTGCATCTTCATTTTCTGCCATTTCAACTCCTGCGGTCTTGATGTTGTGTGACATCAAATCCCACTTGCCGTCTTCCTGCATTTCTTTGGTAATCAGAGGTCTGACACCATATTTAACAGGTTTCACGTTTGTAGTTGAATAACTTACAGTTTCTATTGGAACAGCAGCACCTTCTGCTACTGTTGCTACAGCTAATGAATCCTTATCTACTAAGTCAATATCTACTGAAGAACCGGGTATTCCGTTTGGACCGATATATATAGCAGCTAAACTTCTTCCTATTAGTTTCTTTTGAACAGCTTCTATTAAGGTATCATAAATTTTTCTTTCAATTAACAACTGTCCTTCTGTTGCTTCCCCTGTTGCTAATAATTCTTTTATGTCTGTCATATCATTCACCTTAAATTAATTTCACCAGACAATATCCGGTGTTTGCTGTTGCTGAGCTTAATGCTTTTCCTACTGGTGTGTTTGTTATTGTTGTTCCTGATTGATTCCACGGTATCACATGAGGTGAACCTGTTGCAGCTATTCCAACTATGTTTCCTGCTGTAACTGCTGTTGCACCGGCTTGTAAGACATATATTCCTTCCATAGCTACTGCACATGGTTTTAATGAACCTGTATTTGTCAATGCAATACCTATAAAGTTTGTAGTATCTACTGAACCAGGTGAAACTAGAATCTTATCATAAGTCCAACCACCGAATGGTGTTCCACCAGAAGTTGCTACATCTGTTCCTGAAACGAAACCGACTAACATTCCACCGCTGATGTATGTTGCTGATTTAAATGTAAATACTCTTCCTATATCATCTAATTGTAGTAATCTATCGTATGTATAAGCCATATTTTTTCACCTTACTTTGGCATCCTCCAAATAGAAACGCCATCCCTATATCTTTCGATTACGAGATCGTTTTCTTTCGGTTTAACCGTTTCAACGACAGTTTTTGGTTCAGCCTTTGGCTGTTCCTCAACTTTCTTGGCTTCTTCTATTGGTTTTGCCTTTAAACCTTTAATTTCTTCAAGTAAAGCAGTTATACTCTTTTCAATTGCAGTAAATCTTTCGTCTGTCTTAACTTTTTCAGTTTCAACTTTCTTAGATTCCTCTAATTGAGTTTTAAGAGTTTCTATCTCTTTATTTTTGGTAGCTTCGAGAACTTTAAAGTCCTCAACTGTTTTCTTTAGTGCATCTACTTCTTCTTTTTTAATTTCGTCTGTCATAAGTTCTTCACCGTTTATTTCATTAAAGATTTTTTCTACGTCTTTCACAAATTTGTATTTTTCAAAAAGTGCTTGTGAAATAGTCGCATTTTTAACTCCCTGTATAGGGACAAGCGACAATTCTAAAAATTCAATACCTTTTGCAGTAAATATCTCCGAATCTTCATCTTTAGGTAAACCCACAACTTTCGCTCCAATGGAAACATTTCTTATTCTTCCATCAGAAATCATGTTTTGAATTTCCTTATCCATGATTTTTCCTTTGAATTTGACTGCATTGGTCGAATTATCAAAAAAAGCATCTTGGACTATTCCAAGAATATTTTTAACAGAATCCTGTTTATGACTATCTAATATGGGAACACCCTTTAATGTGCCTACAGAACCCTGTAATTCTTCCGGTAAATATCTAATGTTATTTCTGCTTACAGTAGAATCTATTGCAGTTCCCGTAATTACAAAATCCTTTCCGCCCATTTCAGATATATCTATTGGGACGGAATATTCCAATAAAAGAAAATTAGGATTATCTTCATTAATTAATTCTATAAAATCTTCTCTTTTGGGAGTAGAACCATATTTTTTCTTATAAGTTGCCATTGCTATTGCATAAATATCAGATTCAGAATAAGGTTTACCTGTCTTCGGATTAGTCTTGCCTTTATTGCTTTTTCTTATAGCATCAACTAAATCCTTCCATCTTTGAGGCATATTATCTCTTTTTTCTTACTTTTCTACTGATTGAACCGCATGGCATACTTTCACTTAAAATGTAATATACTCTTCATGTTGTCTTTCTTTATAAGAATCTGAATCATGACCAAAAATGTTTGTATCATGTTGATGTTCCTGATCAACGATTCGTGCTATTAAAGGTGCGGAATTCGGCATTCCCTGTAAATTCATATTGGGAACATCTGTTTTTAATAAATCTTCTTTGTCTAAATTATCTCTACCAGAATTGCACACATGAACGAAATCAGAATCATATTCGTTGCATGAAAAAGACTCTTTACAATTAGGACAAATGCGCATTACCATATATTAATAATCATTTTTAGTCTTATTTATAAATTGTCGAATATGAGTTCATTTGTTAAAATCTTTTCTTGCCTGAAGATAACATTCTCCACAAATGAATTTTAAGCCATTTTCAAATTCAATAAGCATAAAACCATTATTTTTTCCGCCGCAAACTCTTCCGTCTTGACATTTAGGCATTTCTTTTATTTCTGGAAACATTAAACTTCCCTTGATTCCATCAATAATTTCGCAAAGTCTTCTTTACCGTTTCTTAATTCCGGATATTTTCTATAAACGGCTGCACGAACTTTCTTTTTTTCTTCTGGAGTGCCATAAGCAGAAACTCTTGCTAAAGCATTTCTTGCATGTGCTAAGTCGTGAATTGGATATCTTCTGCCGGGAAGTGCAAAATCTGAATCATCAAGCGCTTTTCTTGTCTTTGTTGTCAGGACTTTTTCCTGGTTTATTTCCATTTTTATCACCAAATTGCATTGGTTGGGGTCTTGTAAATTTAGTAACAGCCTCTAAACCTATTTTCTTTCTAAGAAGATTTTCAACATCGTTTCTTGTTTCATCTGATAACATTGGTGTTTTTAATATATTCATAAATCTCATTGATTCTATATCTTCCATTTCTGCTGTAGGTTGTCCCCATTCAAACTCAATTGTATCGTTTGGAACAATTCTTCTCAATATTTGAGATTCTAATACCTTTTCAATAAAACTTTGTAAGGATTTGATTCTTCTCTCATAAGCAGTCATTTGAACATTAGCCAGTCCTTCTGGAACATTTGCTCTTCCAAGCAATACTGCAGGAACTTCTAGTCCATAAATGATATTATTTTCATAATGTTCCAAATATGGTCTAATATCGAGAATTCTGCCTCTATACCCCAAAACATTGAAATTGACAGTATGGGAAGTTACAAACTCATTTTGAGCAGTTATATCAACCATTTGATCTGCAACGGTTTGAACATCTGTTGAAGTTGCAGGAAATTCGTCTGTTCCCACCTGAACTTGAATTGGAGTATTCGCACGTCTTTTGACGATGGTTTTCATCGCTTCTTCTGTTTCTAAGAATTGAGTAAGCAAAGATACTTTTTTACCTCCAAAAAGAGGTCTTAACATCGAAGTTCCATAAACATCTTCACCGATTTGATTATATGGGAAATAGGCTATTTCATCAATAGAAAGGTCTATTGCTTTGTTATTTTTTCCACGATATTGCGTATAACCTTCAATTTTTCCATGTTTATCTCTTTTAACAAAAATATATTTAGGATCTAAAATAACCAACTGACTAATACCTTTATTTTTCTTGGTTTCTACTTCCTTTGTCAAATTTGTCGTATCGTCTTTTATTAATTCTTTTTTGGTAGGTGCAACTATTTCTACGAAAGCACAACCATAAATCAACATATTCCTGGTGATTATTCTTAAAAATGTATCAAAATCTTGTTCTTCCATGAATTGTTCAATTTTCTTTCTTGCAGCTTCATTATCGCTATCAATATAAAATCCAGGACCTAATGTAAAATCAACTGTTTTATTGATTGCCCCATGAATGATTGGAACTTGAAGATATGCCTGTTCATAAAGAGAAAAATTATAAGGATGTTTTTCTCCAACTTTTTCTATAATCTCTGGAGTTAATTCTACTTCAGTTTGAATTGTAGTGGCTTCCATTATTTGTTTAACAAAACCTTCTGCTAATGGTTCAGAAAAAATAGGTTTATCGGGTTTAGTAATTGCTATACCGCCCAACTGTTCATTTCTTTTTCCTTTATTTTCACGAAAAATATCTAATATTCCCATAAAAATCATATATTCTTAGTCTTATTTAATAATTTTACATTTTTCTTGCTATAACTTTGAAAATTCCTCCTTTTGAGGTCTGTGGACTGATTGCGAGGCATAAAGCCCACACATAATCGTCAAATTTACCATAAGAGTGTTTATATCTTACAAATTCACTTCCCTTAGTCACCATCCTTTCCAAACCATGCAACTGGTCTATTAAATTTTCATTGGGGGGTATCTCTATCTGTCTGTTTTCAAATAAAACTCTCAAATTAGTAATAAGATTCTCTTTAAGCGGATTAGAAAAGGTTGTTCCCTGTATTAATCCTCCGAAACTTCTTCTCAATTCGTCAAAAAGGGGCAAACCATAACCCGTGCTATCTACAAACACTCTTGTCGGCCTGATTTTCATTACTAAATCTTTAATATATTCTAATTGTGGTCTGAAGTCTGATTCTGCTTCTTCCCCTTCAATTCTCTTCTTCCCGAGAAATTCCTTAATAGGAGGTCTTACAACCCATTTGGTTTCTAATTTTTCTGCTATTATTACTACTGTGGAGGATCTTAAATTGCCAAAATCAATTCCTAAATAAATGGGATTGACTGTCTTTATTCTAAAAATTGAATCAACTTCTACAATACACGGATTTATCAGTTCGTATGGAAACATGCTTATATTTTCATCAATAAATTCGCAGTTATATTCCTGATTGAATTGAATCTCAGTCATCAGTTTTTTGTTTTCTTCTATTTTCTCTCGATAATCCATTTCTGTTACATCTGTATAAGGCATGATAAGACGGACAAAATCATTTTTCCCCTGAACGCTTTCACTCCAAATTCTATAGAATTCTCCTATTTTTCCCTTTGGTGTAGAAATTATAGTCAGTTTGCCTCCTCTTGATATGGAAGGCAGTATCGAGGTCCATATATCCTTTGAATTTTCCAAATGAGCGAACTCGTCAATATAAACCCTATGCGCTCTAAAACCAACTACCGTATCGGGGTTGTTGGGCAAACTCACTATTCTGCTGTTATTCTTGAAAGTTATCATTGTTTTGGTATCTATATCCAATTCATTTGATACTTTGTTACTTCCTATTTCAAGTGTGAACTTCTCTTTCATAGCAAAAAGTAAATTTTTAATCTTATCCATCAATTCCCTGCTCGCCCTATCTCCTGTAGAAACCAGAAGAATTGTCTGATTGTCGAACCAAATCGCATAATAAAGTGCTTCCATCGCTATTGCTGTGGAAATTCCGATCTGTCTTGCCTTATTGATTATCCTGAAATTGGCTTTACAATCAAACAGCTTTTCCTGATAAATATAAGTTCTCAATGGTTTTCCTAATAGGGTCGTGGATTCTTCAAAAAAATCCTTAATGGAAATCGGTGGATATTCCGTTATTTCCATATTATATCTCTTCTACCTCGTTGCCGTGCATCAATTCCTTTTCTTTCCTCTTCTGTATCGTTATTATTTTCTTCTCAAGCGGATTTCCCATATCATCTAAAACTATTTTCTTCCCGTCTTTATCCATCTTATATCTGAGAGAGGAAACTACATCCTTTTCCTTCTCAACTTCCTTTTCGGCTTTCTTTATTATGATGGTCTTTTTCATCCCGCATTCCGAACACGTCCAAGAAAGTTGCTTTGAATTCTCATAAGGAGAAAGAATAGTCGTTAATATGTCTGAATTGCTACAAGAACCACATTTTATCTTGACTTCAATTTTAGAATCATTTTTCATTTTTTTCCGCTTCTATTCTCAGTCTTTCAAAACTTATCCCATGCCCCTTTGGACATTTATAATCTTCCATCTTCCCAAGAATTTTGCTTTGGTTTTTCACATCCCTTATGTCAGACGCAGAGATCAACTGTATTGAATCTGCATAAACTGTCCAGTTGTCGGCTAAAATACCCTTATTGAAATCGTTTCTAGCGCATGTATGACAGAAGATTTTATTTTGCTGTCTGGCTTCCTTATCCCAGGCATCTATTATTTTTCTATACTCCCTTTCAACTTGTATATGACTTGTCATTTACATCCTCCTTTCTATCTATTAAAATCGTAAATGCACCGTCCTTGCTCATCTCCATAGCTTTAAAAAGCATTAGAATGGCAGAATACGTTTGCTCTACGTTTATTCCATGAACCGTCAATGATTTGGATTCCCCTTTCATTCCCTGCTGAAGAATATGTATGGTAATGCCATGTTCCCCGCCTTTCTTTCCGGTTCGTTTTTGAATTAATTTCATATAATATAATAAAGTTTTAGTCTTATTTATATATTATATGAAACATATTTTCAAAATAGTAGTTATTTATAAATCCTAATATTCATATATTTTCATGCTAAGGAAGATAGACCGTTCTAAAGTGCGTGAACTAGTGATGCACGGCCTGACAGATCAAGAGATTGCGGATGAATTGAACTGCGTGGCTAATACTATATTCAAGATACGATGCTCCATGAATCTATATAAAAACGACTTGTTCTATCTAAAGGAATGGAGAAAAGCTTATGAGAGAAAATCCGGAGTCATAGCAGTTTATCTGAACAAAACATTGATGAGAAAGCTCGGTTTCAAACCTGAAGACAAGATATACTACCGAACCTCCTTTGAACTGCCTGGACGGGTTATATTGGATTTACGACTTGAGAAGGATATTGACCTCGCTAAGGTTAAAAAGAGGAGGTGGAGCATATCATCATCAACTGTGACGAATGTGGAAAGCCCGTCGAAGAGGTCGGAAGGCTAATGAAGGTCCGTGACTATGAAACGCCTACCCAAGCAAATGAAAGACGAAAAAGACCCCTAAAGAAGTGGCTATGCAAAGAATGCGCCAAGAAGTTCGGTTTATATTCGATGGGAAGTCCGTGGATCGCGACGCAAAGAAGCGAAGAAGAAAACTTATAGAAAAAATTCCGCCGGAGATCGACAACTTCAAGCTGAGTGAAGGGATACCTAGTTTAATACTACAAAAAATTAGTCAGTTCCCTTTTAGGAGTTCGCCAAATGTCGTAGTTCGGCAAATCACGATACGGCAAATGACTATTATTAATCAGCTTATAACAACAACTAACGTATAGTAATCAATTACTAATAAGACAAATGACGATTATAATTGCTAATATAACGATTACTACTAACTGATGATACTACTATAATCATTACTAATAAGTGATGGTATGATATAACAGTGTTATATTTATCCTGATCTATGCCTTATTTAGTAAAAATAAGCTACAAAACGCCTTATTCTAACCTATGACACATAACTATATATACTTGTTATGAGTAACTATAATTAGTGATGTTATGAAACAAAACACAACAATAAGAACAACAATAACACAATTAAGAATAATGCAAGTAGCACTAACTAAAATAGAAGAAGAAATGAAATTAAGTCTTAACCAAGAAGATTATATAGAGTATCTTAAGTTAGTTAGTAAAGTATCACAATCCATAACAAAAATCACAAATGTAACAACACAAAACAAGACGCAAGAACTTAATTGTAATAATAATAAGGTTATGTTATGAAAATAATACCTATGGAAGAAGAAGAAATTAAGGATACTACTTATTATCGTAGATTACAACAACATACAATAGAACAGATTAATCGTAATTTTAAGGATAGTGAATAATATGAACATGATAAAAGCTATTCAATTAGTGAATGATAAAATCAACTATCTAAAAGAAGATATTAAAGAATGT
>Ga0172362_10003025_pt1 | contig 14566 bp, 22 predicted proteins | sample LakKivs1_kivu2a2_FD_114534 | JGI IMG/M metagenome (GOLD analysis project Ga0172362, IMG submission 114534) | Sediment microbial communities from Lake Kivu, Rwanda - Sediment s1_kivu2a2 | ecosystem: Environmental > Aquatic > Freshwater > Lake > Sediment | place: Rwanda: Western Province, Lake...
AAGAATCTTTTAAGAAGAAATTGGTTTGCTGCACTTTTGTGGACGCTATTTGCCTTGTGGGTAATCTTGAGGCTTGTTGTTTAATTTTTCTTTTTTTAATTTTTTATTATTTAGGGTTAAATTTTTATATTGCTTTTTTCTTAATAATCCATGCAATACAAAAATCTGGTGATTGAATGGCATGGACATGCGGGTTTTTTAATAAAATCAGACAGAGTTATCTATATCGACCCTTTTCAGCTAAGTGATGGAGAGAAGGCAGACGTGATACTTATCACACATGACCATTATGACCATTGCTCTCTGCAAGACATAGAAAAAATTGTGAGAAAAGGAACAATTATTATTTGCCCTTCTGATTGCCAGAGCAAGATTACCAAGTTAAAGCAAGAAGTTGAACTTAGACTTTTAGGGCATGGACAAGAAATCAATCTGCATGGGCTGAAAGTAAAGGCTTTTCCTGCTTATAATATTGATAAGCCCTTCCACAAAAAGGAAGATGAGTGGAATAGCTATTTGATTGATGCTTTTGCAATAAAAATTTATCATGCAGGGGATACTGACTTAATCCCAGAGATGAAATCTTTGGGAGAGGTTGATATTGCGTTGTTGCCTGTCGGAGGAAAGTTTACGATGAATGCAGAAGAAGCAAGCAAGGCAGCAGGCATTATAAAACCAAAACTGGCTGTGCCAATGCACTGGGGGAGTATTGTTGGTACAAGAACAGATGCTGAAAAGTTTGTGCAGCTGTGCAAAGAAAAAGGGATAAAAGCAGAAATTCTTGAGAAAAAATAAATTTTAATCAATAACATTATCAATAAGATAAAATTAAGAATATGTTCAGCAGAAAAATTTTGGGTTAATGCATTCTAGGCTTTACAGCTTGATAAACAATTATTTTTAAAAAAATTAAAATGCCTGTTATTTAGCTGATGATGCAAGGAAAATATTATTTCTTCTCGTTCCAGTCTACCATTTTGCCGTCTCTTTTCGCGTCTTGGTTTGTGAATCCCTGGGGAAATCTTTTTTTGAGTTTCTCAATATTCTCGCTTAAAACTTCCTGGAAGTCCCAGTTAAAGAAGTTGCAAATCATCGCAGCATACCACAAAGCATCTCCAATATTTTCTTTTATTCCTGCTTTTTGGTCGTTGTCATGTGCAAAAGTTTTCTTTATGCAACTTGCCACATCACCTGCCTCTCCTGCAATGCCCAAGCCCCATGTTAAAATCTCTTTTTCAGGCAAGTCAAATTTTTTTGCTGTTTTCTTGCAAAGTTCCTGGTATTCTTTTAAAGACGATATATTTGCCATAAAACCTGGAAGAAAAAGGGGTTTATTAATTTTTAGCTTTTTGACAGCATAGTTTTATAAGTTCTTTTATTTTTCCTGTAAAATGCAAAAATTAGAATTTTTAGCAGGAAGCGAGAAAAGATTTTATGAGTTTATTGGAAACCTAACTGAAAAAGACAAAATTGCAATGCTTAGCCATCATGACGGTGATGGAGTCATGAGCGCAGTGATTACATCAAAAGTCCTCGGTAAAATAGATTATGTTGACTTTTTGGACTACAAAGCAGGGATGCTGAAGAATATTGCTGGAAAATTAAGAGAAAAGAAAGTAAACAAGATAATAATTCTTGACTTATCAGTTGATTCTGAAGAAGCAAGCTTAAAAGAATTTGAGAAATTTGCAGAAATCATGATTGTTGACCATCATTTATATACAAAAGACCTTAACTCTTCTAAAACTACATTCATCAGGACTGCAAGCGGTTTTCCTGCAACTTATACTTGTTATTATCTTTTTTCAAAAATACAGAAAATTCCTGAGTGGCTTGGAGTCCTGGGAACTTTGTCTGATATGGTTTATAAGTATAAAAAAGAAACTGCAGAACAGATTTACGATGATTTTGGATTTACAGGAGAGAGGCAAAATTTATGGGATTTTGTGATGATGCTCGGGAATGCTTTAGTCTATTTTTCAAAGGGGTATGAAAAAGTCTATGATATTGTAATGAAGGCGAAAACTTTGGAGGATTTAAGAGGGCTTTCGGTTTATGCGAAGGCTGTCGAGGAAGAGCTTAATTTTTACCTGAAGGATTTTGAGGAAAAGAAAGAAGAGCACAATGGGCTTTTTTATTATTATTTCAAGCCAAAATTTTTAATTACCTCGCAGATTAGCACTATTATAAGCTTAAAAGACAAGGCAAAGACATTTATTTTTGTTGATGAATACGACGGAGTCTTAAGAGTTTCAGCAAGATGCCAAAGTGGCAAGGTAGATTGTGTCAGGCTTTTGCAAGAGGCAATAAAAGATATCCCAGATTCAAGCGCCGGAGGCCATGTTCCTGCTGCTGGTGCAAGAGTTCCGAGCAAGTTCTTAAATAAGTTTAAGGAAAATATATTTAAGGCTTATGATTCTTTGAAATAAAATGAAAATAGGGATAATTGGGCCAAGCAAATTAAGGGAAAAAGCGCGGATAGAAAAGATAGCTTCAATAATTGCGAATTTAGGGCATGAAATTATTGTAACTCCTGATAAAGGCTCGGGTTCTGAGTTTTTTGCACAGAGATATCTTGCTAATAAGGGAAAAAAAGTTTATTCAGTCATTCCTTTTGAAGATACGGAATTTGGTTATAGCTGGGTTAATCTTGATTTAGGGCAAAATGTCGGTTGTGGAACATGGAGGAACCAGCCTGAAAAATTAAATGAGTTGGCTGATGTTTTAGTTTGTGTGGGCTGGGCAGACGGAGTTTTGGCAGAAATAGCTTATGCAAAATGGTTTAAACCAAAAGGAATAGAAAAGAAAAAAGTTTATGTAGTGAAAGAGCTTTGTCCGGGAGAGTTGCCTCAAGATTCGTGCAAGGGCTCTGATATAAGGTATGTTTCTATTTCAGACTTGGAAAAAGAGTTAAAATGACATTTGAACAGGACAAGGAAAAACAGCTGGCAAAAGAGGACAAGTCAAGCATCGGCGGATTAGATCCTAAAATAAAAGAATTATGCAATAAGCTTAACAAAAGCAAGGATTACTATACAACTTCAAGTTGCGCTGGCCGAGTGATTTTAATAAAGAATAAAATAGACAAGAAGCCTGGATTATTTATTTTTAGAACTCATAATAAGATAACTTTTCAACAGCTAAAGAAAGAACTAGATAAAACTGTAAAAAATAAGGAAAAAGAAGTTGGCTTGAAGCAAGAGCCTTGCATTTTGCATGTTTCATGCAGGACATTAGAAGCAAGCCAAAAGATTGTTGACAATGCCAAGTTCTGTGGCTGGAAAAGAAGCGGGATTATGGCCACAAAGAAAAGGTTTGTATGTGAGTTAATGTCAACAGAGCATACAGAACTTCCGATAATCAGCAAGGGCAAAATACTTGTTTCTGACGAATTCTTGAAAATTCTTGTAAAAGAGATGAATGAAAAGCTTGAACGCACTTGGAATAAGATAAAAAAGCTTGAGAAACTTGTTAAATGATACAACTTTTGAGTACAGAAGCTGTAATATAGTTCTTAGAAAAAATTTATAAAGAAAAAAGAACTAGTAAATATAGAATTTATCTACTGCCATAGATAAATTCACGATTTTGAGGTGAATTCTTTCCAAAGTATTTGGAAATTTATTAAATATATTAGTGAGAGCAAGTATATAAAGCTTTTGCTAAACTAAATAAAATGAGAAAAGGAGGTAAAAAATGGCTTTAGATTTTGCAAGAGAAGCAATAGAAAATGCAGCAACACACAGCATAAATTTTGATGAGTTAAAAGCTGGAAAAGCCAATATCAAAGTTTTTGGAGTTGGCGGTGGCGGCTGCAATACAGTAACTTGGCTTTTTAATAAAGGCATTAATGGAGCAGGAATATACGCATTGAATACTGACGCCTTGCATTTGAGCATAACAAAAGCTGATGAAAAAATCCTTATTGGTAAAGAGTTAACCAGAGGACTGGGCTGTGGAGGCTATCCTGAAAAAGGAAAAGAAGCTGCCAAAGAAGCGCTTTCTGAAATAAAGAAAGCAGTTGGCGGAGCAGACATGGCTTTTGTTGTAGCAGGAATGGGCGGGGGAACAGGAACAGGCGGATCTTCTGTTGTTGCTCAGGTTGCAAAAGAATCCGGAGCAGTAGTTATAGGAGTTGTAACAATGCCCTTTGATTGCGAGAAAGCAAGAATAGACAAAGCAGAATTTGGCTTGAATGAATTAAGAGACAGTTCTGATACAGTAATTGTTATAGACAATAACAGGCTTGTGGATATTGCAGGAAACTTGCCTATAGAACAAGCTTTTGCTGTTGCCAATGAGCTGGTTAGTACAATGATAAAAGGAATCGTGGAAACAATTACCTTGCCTTCATTGATTAACCTTGACTATGCAGATGTTTCTGCTATCATGAAAAACGGAGATGTTGCTGTCATTGGAATAGGCGAGAGCGATACAACAAACAGAGTAGAAGAAGCAGTGAAGCAGGCATTAAGCCATCCATTATTGGATGTGGATTACAAAGGCGCTACAGGAGCATTAGTCCATGTAACTGGCGGCTCTGACTTGAAACTTGAAGAGTTCAGCAATGTTGGAAAGCTGGTTACAGAAAACCTAAGCCCAGAAGCAACAGTTATCATAGGAGCAAGAGTCAACAAAGACTTCACAGGGAAAGTAAGAGTTATAACAATAATGACAGGCGTAAAAAGCCCTTATATTTTGGGCAAGCCTAGAACAGAAACTAGCAAAATAAAAATAGAGATGTCTGATTTGGGAATAGAAACCTACAGATAAAGTTATATTTTTAGCCAGCCCTTCGGGGCTGGTCTTTTTCTTTATTTTTGAGCGGTTAGTATAATAACACTTAAAAAGATAAATATGTTTTGAAAGATGTGGTTGATTATTAAAAACGAAAGATTTATAAATTAAGTAAGATATATCTTACCATGACAAGTATTAATGTAACAAGGCTAAGCTCAAAGGGGCAAGTAGTGATACCTGCAGAGATGAGAACTGATTTGAATGAAGGAGACGAGCTTATCATTATAAGAGATGAGAATAGGATAATTCTGAAGAAAGTTGCAAAGCTTACTGAAGAGATGAAAGAAGACCTGGAATTTGCAAAGAGAACTGAAGAAGCTTATCAAATGCATGAAAGAGGAGAATTCTTCAAGATGGAAGCAGAGGATTTCATTAAAGAGATGAAGAAATGGTAGCTGTAAAATTTGACAAAAATTTACAAAAAACAATCTCAAAAATAAAAGACAATTCTGCCAAGTCAAGCATCCAAAGCAAAATCCAAAAGATTATTGAAAATCCAGAGGTTGGCAAACCTATGAGATACGCAAGGAAGGGAACAAGAGAAGTTTACCTTGGCTCGTTCAGGCTTTCTTACAGGTATTATCCAAATGAAGATACATTAGAATTCTTGGACCTTTACCATAAGGATGAACAATGACGAGACCGCCAGGGCCATTATACCTTTTAAAACTAAACTTCTTGTTTTTGTGGGAGGATTAAATAATTGTTGCCCCATTTTTCCCAGAAAACAAGGCTGGAAAGTTCTGGCTTTGGCTTTTGCTTTCCTTTTATTTTCGCCCCCTCATAGCCTATTGGGAACATTGCCTCTACTTGGATATTTTCAGGGAGTCTTAATGCACTTTTAATGTCTGTTTCGTAAAAAGCACCGACCCAGCAAGTAGCAAGTCCCAAGTCTTCTAGCTTTAGCCATAAATTTTCTAGGGCTGATCCGGTCTGCTGCCTTGCGTACATCTTTCCTCTTTCTCCATAACTTAAAACAAGCTTTTCATCTTCTGAACAAGCTACTACAACATAAAATGCCTGCTTAATCCAGTCTTGATTTGCTGCATCTGCAAGCTTGCTTATTATTTTTTCATCTGAAACAACAACAAATTTCAAATTTGGAATATTTCCTGCGAGTGGGGCAAGCCTTGCTGCATTTATGGCAAGAGAGATGTCTTTCCAAGAAGGCTTTTTCCTTGAAAATTTTCTGACAGAATGCCTCTTTTCTATAACCTCATCAAACTTCATAAAAAACAGAGGAAAAGAGGATATAAAAATATTGCTAAGGCCCTTGTCTAGAATATAAAACGTCCTCGCGAGGACTCGAACCTCGGACCCACTGATATCAATGAGCCTACCAAAGGTAGATTTTAACAGTCAGTTGCTCTACCTGTTGCTCCCTTTCTCAGTTTTTCCTTCGAAAAGTCTGAGCTACGAGGACTTAACTTTAAAGAAACAGGAGTTATTTTTAAACTTATTCTTGGCCTTTTTCTTTTACCTTTATCTTCAAGCCAAGATCTTCATTTAATGGGCGTTTTCTTGCTTTTTCTAGGTAGGCGTAAACTTTAGAAGTCTTTGCTCCCCCAACAAGACTAATAACAGCATTTAAAGCATCTTTTATTTTTTCTGCAGGGCCAATTATGCTTACATAATGGTCGCTTAAAGTTAGTTCGCAGTTTGAAAGCTCGCCTATTAATTGGATTGTCCTTCCTTTTTTTCCAAGAACTCTTGCTATAACTGTATAAATATCTTTTTTTCGCGTATAGTCTTTTATGCTTATTGACTCAAAAACATAGTCTTCACTTTGCAAAAGCAAGGCAGTATCTATGCTGAAATTTTTATCCATTGCTTCAATAACTTTTTCTGCAATATACTTATGGTACTCTTCCCCTCCAACTTCTATTTTTCTCCCAGAAATTTCAATCTTAACTTTAAGCCTTTTCTCCAAAAATGGTTTGTTTGCTTTTATTCTTTTGACAGTTTTTATGTTGAGAATCTGCATTTTATCAAATTTTAAAGCAGTTCAGTTTCTGCTTGTTTTAGATGGCCGTGCCTTTTAAGCCAGTCTACCTGAGAAGGATTGTATTTGAAAAGAATATTGCCTTTTTCATTGTCAAATTCCCACGGCTCTATTATCACAACATCCCCTTCTCTTACCCATAATGCTCTCCTTAACCTGCCCGGGACTCTGCAGTTTCTTGATTTTCCATCAAGACACTTTATTATCATCCTGCTCCCGCCAACTCTTTGTTCAACTATGCCGAGTATTTCTCTTCCTCGGGGAAGCCTTACTCTTATTGGCCCTTGCACTCCTTGGCTTTCTTGATTTTGTTGTTTTTGCCGGTTCTGCATTTTTAAATATATAGACGAGGATTTATAAAGATATAGTTTAGTTAAGAAAGTTTGCTGGGAATATTTTTATGTCAGAATTGAAAACCATACACTTAAGTGTGTGGTCATGAATTAGACGTTTTCAATTCTGAGCATCCAAAAGTTCTAACAAACCACACCCTTTAAGGTGTGGTGAAACACAAGAACTTTTTGATATAGTTCCTTATCTAACTTGAAATCATGGAATTAAAAAAATATTTGGAGCAGCAAGAAATTTGGCACAATTTTGTTGACAAGCCCGAAACTATACATACTGCTGATGCTGCAGAGAAATCAGGCATTGAATTGAAAAGAGTTACAAAGTCCTTGGTTTTGCTTGACCAGGATAAAAATCCAATTCTTGCTGTCATTCCTGGGAACAGTAAGTTAAGCTTTTCAAAAATCAAAGAGGCTGTTGGCGCCAAAAAAATCCGGCTAGTCCCGTTTGAAGAAGCTGAAAATTATTCAGGGTATTTGCCAGGAGCAACTCCCATGATTCATCATAAAGTTAAAATGAAAGTTATTTTGGATAGGAAATTGCTACAATATGAATCTATTTACGGCGGAGGGGGAGAGAGAACTAAGCTCCTTGAATTAAAGACTGCAGATGTTGTCAAGCTTAATAGGGCAATTGTTGCAGACATTACAGAATAAAACTCTGCCTTTTTACAACTTACAGCAGAACAAGAGCATAAGGAATTCCCTTGATTTTTTTGATTCCCTCTTTTGTAATTATTCCTGCTTTTAGGGCTATGCGAACTGACTGCTCTCCTACAATATTAAAAGTCGCGTCACTTTTGGCAAGTTCTTGCATCAGCTCAAACAGCTCTGGCTCTTCAATTTTCTCACCTTTGAAAAAGCTCTCTTTGACATCAATCATTTTATTGCCATCTTCAAACCTTTTGCCTAGCAAATCCTCATCGCAAATTGCAACAACTTCCCTGTATGCTTTGTGTATCTTTATGAACATGCTTTTACAAGGAAAGAGGCATTTATTTATATTTTGCTGTCTTGCTTATACAAAAATAATCTGCATTGAATAGCTTTAAGCATTAATTAAAAACTGCATTTTATAAAAAATCTTGTTGTTAATGGCTGGAATGAGAAGTTGCACTCATAACAAATATTATTAGAAATTAATAGTTATTTGCCTTTCTTTCCCCAAGACGTTATGCTTGGCCTTACTTTCAGCTCTCGGTCTTTGTGCCTTAGCCCTCTTGATTTTTTTCCAGCAGAAGTTAAGCCACGAAAGACCCTGCCTCTATTTTCTGGCCTGCAAATCCAGTTTAAATTAGGATCGGCTTTTATTTCAGGGCTTTCTGGATCAAGCATAATAACTTCAAAAAAGTAATGCTTGCCGTCTTTGCCGACTTTATAAGAATTAAGAACTTCAAGATTAACAAATTTTTTGACAGCTCTTTGCTCAGCAACCCATTGATAATTCATTTTTAATGTGAGTCTTGCAGTTTGCTTCTTGCTTTTCCTTCCCCTATATACTTTTATCCTTCTTCTGCCGCCCCTTACTACGCGGACTCTTACTACAACAAATCCTTTTTTGTCTTTATAGCCTAGTTTTCTTGCCCTGCCTATGTCTGTCGGCTTTTCAAGTTTTACAACAGATTCCTGACTTCTCCAATCTATAAGTCTTGACTTTAAATTCTCCTGAATATTCTTTTTGATGTAATCGTATGCATTCATAGAAATCATACTTGGAGGGGTTTTTTAAATGTTTGCCGAAGAACTAACAGTTCCATCAGAAATCTCTGATTTCTGAGTGCTATCAGAAACCCAAATTAAACAAGGTTTCTGAAGCTCTGGCTATACCTCCCTTGAATTTGGCTCAAGGCTGATAACTTGCCGAAGAACCTATCGTATGAAACCAAGGCTTCAAGAATCTTTGATTCTTGACAGTCATCAGAAATCCAAAGTTATAGAGGATTTCTGAGATTTCCTAACAAGTCACCTTCCTTTAAGTTAGTTTTATAAATTGCGGATTATATACAGGCTTATGAGCCTGTAGCGCAGCCCGGTAGCGCACCGCTCTGATATTCGACAAGGCTCTCTCTTCTTCGGAGGTGAGGGACAAGAGAGCTTCGGCTCTTTCCGTGTCGAGGCTAGACAGGCGGGGGTCCCAGGTTCAAATCCTGGCAGGCTCATCGAGCGACTTTGCGAGACAAACATTAAATGCAAAATAACGAGCAGGGTTGCGAGAAATAAAAGACAACCTAGTGGTTTTCTTTTATGAAACTTTCCCCAGAAAAACATGGAAAAAGAAACAAAACAAATAATATTTTACCTTATGGCAATTGTTGTATTCTTAGCTTTGCTTAACTTTTTTATTCCAAAAAAATCTATTGAAGCAAGAAATGAAACAGAAGCCAAAGAGATTTTTTCATTTAACTTGCCCCATATTTTTTTTGAAAACGAAAACTCAACAATAGTTTCTATAAAAGTTCCAGCTGTCAGCTCAGATGGCAAGGGAGCAATAGCTTTATTGACTGTTGAGGCTGTGAAGGGGACAGGAAAGACTTTGATGGACATTGACAGCCTTTTATTTTTGGAAGACACACAACATAGCATAAGGATGGCTAGATTGATAGCCGGAAATATTTCTGGCAAGAACTTAAGCGAGTTTGACCTTATATATTCTGTAAAGGCAGACGCAAGCATAATAGGCGGGCCGAGTGCAGGCTCTGCTCTTGCGATAGCCACTATATTTGCTTTAAATGGAGAGGAGCCAAGAGAAGATGTGACAATCACAGGGGTTATAAATCATGACGGAACTATCGGGCCTGTAGAAAGCATTTTAGAAAAAGCAGAAGCTTCAAAGAAAGCAAATGCAAGCATATTTCTTGTGCCTTTGCTGCAAGGAAAAGATGTTGTTTATGATACTCAAAAATACTGCCACAAATTTGGAACCTCTGAAGTCTGCACAATGGAAAGCGTCCCAAGAGAAGTGGATATTGCAAAAGAAACAGGAGTAGTAGTAAGAGAAGTCAAAAATATAAAAGAGGCTTTGGAGTATTTTAGATAAGCTTAAGCCTTGAACTCTGCTTCTAGTTTTCCGTTCTCAAGTTTATAGGAAAGAAGCTCAAGTTTCATTGGAATTCTTTTTTGATATATTTTTTCTTTTCCTATTGCAATAATCTCAAGGCCTGTTTCTAGGTTATTTATTATTATATCTCCTTTGCTTTTAACTCCAGGAACATTAATTTCATAAATAACTTTATTACTCAGCCTTCTGACATCTGTCTTTGGCTCTTCTTTTGGCAAGTTTGCGAGTTGCCTGAGTTTTTCTTCTGATAACTTTGGAATTTTTGCTCTCGAGTTTCTTATTTGATGAAGCATTGGCATTTTCTTGCCATTGGAATGAACTTTTATTGTTGGGGACTTGCCTGGCGATAAATCTATGCTAATTGCTTTTGAGAAGGTTTTGGGCTCTGTCTTGCCAAAATCTCTATCAAAGTTTTTGTTTAGGTCTTTTGTAAGGCTTTTGAATACAGAACTAAAATTATTCAAAATATCATTTAAGTTAAGGCTAAAGCCGAAAGCATTTCCTGCTCCAAACATATCTTTTTTATCTTCCTTACCCAAAAGGCCAAAATCTTCAAGTTCGCGCTCTTCTTTGAGATTGTGGCTGCAGTACGGGCAGAAGCTAAACTTTTTTTCAACAGGGTTGCCGCATCTTGCGCATTTTTCCTTGAACATAAACTTTTAATATCTTCTGTGATTTAAAAAGCTATGCAAGAAAAAAAAGACCTGGAAATAGCAAAGAAATTTGACATAGACATAAAAGCTTTAGAGCAAGAACAAATGAAGCTTGCCAAGGCACTTAATTTGAAGGATTCTTTTGATACTGAGAATATTATCACAGTGGCAGGAGTCGATATAATCTCATTGGGAAATAAGCTGATTGTTGGAATTGTTGTAATGGAAGAAGGCGAGATTGTAGAACAGAAGTTCTGCACAGAAAAAGCAAGTTTTCCTTATGTTTCAGGTTTTAGGGCATATAGAGAGTTGCCTGCAATTATATCGTGTTTTGAAAGTCTTGAAAATAAGCCGCAGTTGATTTTTATCAAGGGCCATGGAACAAGCCATCCGAGAAAGATGGGGATAGCGAGCCATCTTTCCTTGTCGGTAAATCTGCCTGTGATAGGGGTTGCAGATGAATTAATTGCTGGAGTTGGGCAAGTAGAAAAAGACAATATAATTCTTGACGGCGAGGTTGTTGGAAAACTTGTTCATGTTAAAGAAGGGGCAAGGCCTTTATACGTAAGCCCGGGCAATTTGATTTCTATTGAAACATCTGCAGAGTTTGTCAAGAAATCTGTGAAAGAGCCCCATAAACTGCCTGAGCCATTAAGGCTAGCGAGAAATCTTGTAAAGAAGGTTTTGAGGGAACTTCATTAAACCGTCTTCAACTTGTTTTAGCTTTTTGGAAATAAGCAACTTGTGAGTATGGCCAAAATAAGTCTTTATTGTCATTAGTCTTAGTTCATTAAAATGCATCGGATGAACTTTTCTTACCTCTTTTACTTTCGGCAAGAATATTATTGTTGTCAAAGCTCTTAAAATTCCTGATACCATAAAAAGGATAAGCAAATTACTGAAAAACCCAAATTTAGGAAGGTATTGGGCTAGAATTCCTCCGATAAAAGAACCTATGAATGCGCCGAATCCCAACAAGATATTATAGTATGACAATAAGAATGCCCTTTTATGTTTGGGAGTAGAGTCATAAACAAAATTTGTTGAAGAAAGATTAAACGCAGACCATCCTACTCCCGATATCAGCTGGGGGACTAATGCAAGATATATCGGATTTTTTGAGAACAGCCATAAGAATGGCATTATTGAAATAAAAATTGAGCCTATTGTTAGAAGGTTTTTGTTGCCTATTCTGTCTGAGAGTTTGCCCCATAAAGGCAAGGACAATAAAGAAAAGACAGATACAGAAAGGCTTACAAGCATGTAGACAATATAACTAAAATTTAAGTCTTTAAGCATATATACTGAGAAGAACGAGCCCCCAATGCCTATAGAAAAATAAAATATTGTGACAAACATTGAAAACCTTCCGAAATTGAATTTTGATATATTGATTAAGAATTCTTTTATGCTTACCTCATCTTTTCCGTCTATTTTTAGCCTTGGGTCATAGTGTTTTGTGAACATTCTTGCAGACATAAACCTAAATATCCCAGCTAGAGCAAACAAAATTGCGAATCCTACCAGCACGAGTCCTCTTGTCTTAAAATAATCCAGGATAAATGCTCCTAGCAAGAAAGCAAGAAGAAGGATTGTTTCGCATATCCTGTTTCTCTTGCTAAAATACCTTCCCCTGTATTTTGCCGGGACAATGTCTCCTAATAAAGAGAACCATGCAGGCCCCGCGAAAGCGCCAAATACTGCGAGCAAGGTATAAGAGAACATAAGAAAGTATGGAATAAAGTTTGGAATAATATTCTTCCAGAACAAATATGCAAATGACATAACCACAAACCACATTAAAGCTTGGAGAGTAACAAAAGTCACAATAATCTTTTTTCTTCTCCACTTTTCCATTAATTTTGAGCCGTAGTACTGGAATATTGAAGGAACAAGGCTGATAAGGCTTTTGAAGAGGCCTATTTGGAAATTATTGAAATTTAAAGCAAGGGCATAAGGTATCATATAAGAATCGCCTGTACCGCCTGCAACACTAGCAAGGCTGCCCTCTTTTATAGAAAGAGACATTGTCTCTTTTTTTAATTGACTGACAGATTTCTTTACTTCTTTTTTTACATGAGGCATATTTCTTCAAGGAGAAAGTGGTTTAAAAATGTTAATTAAGTTAATTCAATAAAATCTTCAATTTCTTTTTTCTTCTGTATGTTTAAAGAAACTTCTAATCCATAGTTTGTTGGCTTTGAAAGCAGAAGCCTTTTTCTAAGCATTTCTTCAATAACCTTTTTGACACTTTTACTACTTCTCAAATAATCTGGCAAGCCTTTAGGAAGATTGTGTATGCTTGTATGTTTATGCACCCACATCCTATGCCTTACTAATTTTCTAAGAATAAATCTTTTTATGTCCTCTTCTTCGCCCATAAATTTTATACAAATTTATTATTTAAATATTCTTTATTTTTAATAACTCTGTTTTAGTAATTATTATAATATCAACTTAGATTAACAGAATGGAAAGACTTATAAATCAAAGATTATTATGATATGTATGGAAGAAGGAAGCGAGGAGGGCCAGAGCATATTTGTAGAGTATTTTGGCAGTTCGCCTTATGTCAAAGTTCTTGATTTTTTGATACAGGGACAGGAGTTTGATTACAGCATGACAGAGGTGGCAAGAGGAGCAGGTGTTGGGTGGAGTGCTTTTACAAGAATCTGGCAAAAGCTGCTTGAAAAAGAGATAATAATCCCGACAAGAGCAATTGGAAATGCAAAACTTTTCAAGTTGAACAAGAAAAATCAGTTCGTGATAAAGCTGATAAAACTTGACTTGGAATTGACAAAGATGGAAACCGAAAAGCTGACAAAGAAAGAAGTTATCAGAACTTAATTATCTAAAAACATCCGAGCAATTTCAAGAATTTGTTGAGGGCACCAGCGAGCAAGCCCATCTTTTCTGTCAAGCCACATTGCAAGCATATCATAAAGCCCACAGCCATTTTTTATATCTCTTTGAATCTGGGCATCTACTGCTTGAGGCAAATCGCTTCTCGCTATTTGAAATTCAAGCTTAACTCTTTCCTCGTAAGTTATTGGACGATCTTCGCCTTCATCTAACATAGAAAATGCTCTTTCTCTGTATTCGTCAAGTTGGGATTCTAATATGCATGGCATCGCAATCAGATATAATTGGGGTTTAAAAATATGCGCCTTCATCACATATAGTTCTTCAAGCAAATTACAAATTATCTTGGATAAACAGAAGTTGGATTTTTTCTTAAAATAACCTCTTCGGTAACACAAGATTCTTCAAGCCGGGATTCAGTAACTGGCTTTTTAGTTTCTTGCTTGTCATTACAGCCTTTTAATAAATATCCTGTGAACAGTACAACACTTATTAATCCAATAATATATAATCCCGCAGTTGCAGCAGTATATGTAATATAATGGAAATCTTCTTTAGCTTGTTTTGGAATACTGTTTAATATCCTGTTTATTAATCGTTCTAATAGTCCCATATGTTTTTAGAATATTTACTATTTTAATATTTTTTTATACTCTATTAGTATCTTATATTTTTGAGCACCTCGAAAACCAGAGGTTTTCTTAGCTGCGGTGAACAAACATGCGCCTTCGTCGCATTGTATTCTTATGCTGAACTTAGTCTAGTAAACACCATGCGCCGACCGCTGACGATGGCGTGATGGCATCCGTGGGCGATGTCGAGTAAGGAATGCATAAATGCTGGG
>Ga0172362_10003027_pt1 | contig 14564 bp, 11 predicted proteins | sample LakKivs1_kivu2a2_FD_114534 | JGI IMG/M metagenome (GOLD analysis project Ga0172362, IMG submission 114534) | Sediment microbial communities from Lake Kivu, Rwanda - Sediment s1_kivu2a2 | ecosystem: Environmental > Aquatic > Freshwater > Lake > Sediment | place: Rwanda: Western Province, Lake...
ATGGCATAACCGCCTCCCCAGGTAAAAGCTCCTATTTTTAGAAATATTATAAAAAGAGAGAGGAGAGCTCTCTTGTTGGAGTTTACTGGATTCTTTCTAGTCATCTTAGATATAACCTCTTTAGTCTTAGCTTACGCAAAGTACAATCCTTGTCTGGGGCTGAAACGTGGTGACACCTTGGCGCATTAACCTGCTCTTGCATGTACCAGCAGCAGAGGTAAGTCCCTTTAAGATTTACCGCGACCACTAGGTCAAATCCATCCTCACTTAGTTCAGCCCAAGGTCCTTGTGGTGAGAGCATCAAAGGAAGTTACGCAGACATAACTGCTTAACCAAAATCAAAAAGACGTCCAGTTTCAACCATGTAATAGTTACTGGTTTCTTATTTGGATACCTACCCTGTAGTCTACTCTGTCACGAAGCTGTTCTGAAATGCGTTAGGGGCATAGTTTCAAACAACTCCTCGGTTAATCAGCATTACGGAGGGACTTGTCTTGGTATAATGACTGGACTAAACTATTGATAGATAACAGTTTCGATTTCAAAGAGGCTCGAGTTGATGCTCAGTAAACAAAATAAGAAAAGACCTCTTAGCGGGGCAAACCTGATAAGCGCGGAGGAGATTATATCCTTGCCCTCCGGTGAGGTTCTGAACCGGCTAGGTACCTCAGCAACGGGGCTTACCACTGAAGAGGTGGAAAGGCACCTTGAAACCTACGGTTCCAATGAGATTGCCAAAAAAGAGAGGGGCTCAATCCTTATTGAGTTTCTTTCGCGTTTTAAGAATCCGCTGGTCATAATACTGGTAATCGCAGCTATTGTGTCGGGCTTCTTGGGGGAGCTCTTAAATGCCATAATTATCCTTTCCATAGTTTTGATGAGCGTGATTCTTGACTTTATCCAGGAATACCGGGCGGAAAGGGCTGCCGAGGCATTACGGAAAAGGGTTGCTACCACAGCTACCACTTTCCGAAATGGTACGAAGCAGGATATCGAGATTTCGGAACTGGTTCCCGGTGATGTAATCGCCCTTTCGGCGGGAGATATCATCCCGGCCGATTCCAGAATAATCAGGGCTAGGGATTTCTTTGTCGACCAGTCCGCTTTAACCGGAGAATCGTTTCCTGTAGAAAAGACTGCCGAACCGGTTACTAACATTGATATCACTGATACCAGTAAATGGAACAATTACTTGTTTATGGGCACATCAGTAACCAACGGCACAGCTATAGCGGTTATTATCAAGACTGGCAACTCTACTCAATATGGGGAAATTGTCAGGAAGAGCGTTGTGAGGAAACCTGAGACTGAGTTTGAAAGAGGACTGAGGAGATTTGGGTTTCTCATTATGCGAATAACCTTCATCCTCGTTTTACTCATATTTTTCATCAACGCCTCTTTTAAGCGCGGTGTCTTGGAGTCTCTGCTGTTTGCTGTCGCCCTGGCCGTAGGACTAACACCAGAGCTACTGCCAATGATTCTTTCGATAAATCTTGGCCGGGGCGCCACTGCCATGTCCAAGAAAGGCGTTATCGTAAAGCGGCTGGCATCAATACAGAATTTTGGCAGTATGGATATTTTATGCGCTGACAAGACTGGGACGTTAACTGAAAATAGAGTCACCGTCGTACTGCATGTGGATATGGAAGGCAAGGATTCGGAGAAGGTATTCCTTTACTCCCTTGTGAATAGCCGCTGCCAGACAGGGCTTAGAAGCCCGCTTGATGAGGCTATACTTAAGCATGAGGAAGTTACTACCGACCATTACCAGAAGATTGATGAAATCCCGTTTGATTTCATCCGAAAGCGGCTTTCCGTTGTGGTCAGCGAGAATCGAGAGACTATTCTCATTACCAAGGGGGCACCAGAGGAAATCGCCAAGGTTATTTCGCACTACGAGCTAGACGGGAAGATATATGACCTGACGAGCGAAGCCAGAAGTAAGATTGAACGGAAATATCGTGATTTAAGTTCTCAGGGATTCCGTGTTCTCAGCGTCTCCTACCGAATGGTGGGAGAGGGCAAAACAGCTTATTCCATAACTGATGAGAACGACATGGTTTTTCTGGGTTTTATTGCTTTTATGGACCCACTTAAGGAAACCGCTGGGGAATCTCTAGAGCTATTGAGACAAACTGGCGTGAAACTAAAAGTTCTAACTGGCGATAACGAAATTGTCACTGGTAAGATTTGCCAGCAACTTGGCTTTCAGGTATACCAATTTCGTCGCGGTAGAAAATACAACGATAGAGTTGGACACGTTATGCGCAGTGTTGAAGTTGAACCTATTAATATTGTGCCCGGCAGTGAAATTGAAGCCATAAATGATGATGCCCTAGCCAGGGTCGTGGAGAGAGTTGATATCTTCACGCGGGTTACTCCAGCACAAAAGAACCGCATAATGAACGCTCTGAGAGCTAATGGACATGTTGTCGGTTTTATCGGAGATGGCATCAATGACACACCTTCAATGAAGGTGGCTGATGTCAGCATATCTGTCACCAATGCTGTGGACATCGCCAAAGAATCGGCTGATATCATACTCCTACGTAACGACTTGAAAGTAATAAGCGACGGTGTAATCGAAGGCAGGAGAACATTTGCCAACACTCTGAAATATATCTTCACCACCACTAGTGCTAACTTTGGCAATATGCTGAGCATGGCTGGAGCCTCCCTGTTTTTACCTTTCCTGCCTCTTCTCCCAGTCCAGATACTACTGAATAACTTCCTCTCGGATTTGCCAGCGGCGACTATCGCTACCGATAATGTTGACTCTGAGCTAATTAAGCAACCTCGCCGTCTGGAGGTCAGATTCGTCCGCAGCTTTATGATTATATTCGGTCTGGTAAGTTCAGTGTTTGATTATTTTACCTTCGCTTTGCTTCTCTTTGTCCTCCATTTGCAGAACGCTCCCGAGCTTTTCCGTACCGCTTGGTTTATTGAGTCTCTATTAACGGAGCTATGTGTGGCTTTGGTAGTTAGGACCAGAAGGCTATCCTTCCAGAGTAAGCCAAGTAGGTATCTTCTGATTAGCACCGTAGGTATAGCTGTGGTTACTCTCCTCATTCCGTATCTGCCATTCAGGGAATTGTTCTCTTTTGCTCCCATGCAACTATGGCTAATGGCTACCCTTATTGGCATCACACTGGCTTACATGATTGCCACAGAGGTGACTAAGAGATTCTTCTACCGGCGTTTTGGCTAAGAGCTATCGCGCTTATATCAGATGCCGGCGGCGGAAGAAATATAGCGTCGTCCCGATTATGACAAGAACAATTGTCAGTAACAAGAAGAAAGTCTGGGGACTGCCTTCGTCTATGCCTCCGTGTAGTAATACATACATGCCATAAAGACCGAAGACGACTAAAAGAGGCAAGATAACAGCAAACATGATAGCTAGGACGCGAATGCCGCGGTTGGCGCGATAACTACTCAGCAGATGGTCCGCGTCTTTAAATACTTCAATAACTTCTGTGTTTTCATTCAGGGTATCACATATCTTGTTCATGTGGTCCATGAGGTCACTGAAATAAGCGGTCAAATCCACTTTGCTAAAGCGCTTCAATTTCCCTTCTAACTCCACTAAGAGTGCGCGTGTCGGGAACATAACTTGCCGCTGCGTGATAATGTCCCGTCGTAAAATACTCAACTCCTCGGCCGCCTCAACTTCCTCACTGAAAACAGCATCCTCAATATCATTCATCAGGCTCATGATTTTGTCGAGAACCGGGAAATAAGCGTCCAGTGCCAGGTCAAGTATATGGTACAGCAGGTAGGCAGAGCCATGGCTTAGATGTTCTTTCCGTGCTTCCTGACTAAGTTCGCACTCACGGAACAGCTTGTCCAGTATCCTAAGCTCCCCAGGGCGGAGCGTAATGAGTAACTTATCACCCATGAACACTGACCACTGCTTCCTTGAGCTTTTCCGAGTTGCCTTATCATACACCGGGAGGTGGAAGATTACAAAAAGATACTCCGGATATTCCTCTACTTTGGAGAGCTGCCTAGAGCTAATGCAGTCCTCAAGGTCTAGAGGATTGAAATTATAATGATCCGCCAGATACTCTGTCACATCTTTAGTCGGCTCTACAATATCAACCCAGGTTAGGTCACCCCACGTAACTGTCTTTAAATTCAACTGTTTGTTCTCCAGACGTTTATTTAGGGCCATTTCGTATTTTTCCTAAATGTTTCACCTTATATTCTATCACAAATCAGGACAGTTCCCAAGCTCCTGCAAGAAGAGAAAACCGTTGCTATCTAGCACTACTCTTTGATATTAACCCCAAAACTGATGTTGTTGAAAGTCTGCTACTCTCCTATCAATAGCGGATTTTTGTGCGAAAGAGCTATCATGTGACTTGAGTCACAATCCGCTATGTTGTGCAGGGGCAAGATATGTGATCCACGTTTACTCATGTTCATATTTTGCTGGTCAGAGGCGTTCACTGTAGCGGTTGATAGACGCTTGGTTAGCATTATACTAACTGTGCAAGGGGTGGTACATCAGCAAATTCTCAACAAGGAGGAAAGGGCGATGATAAGAAACATTCTTTAGAAAATAACGGTATTCTTGCTTGATGTAGCTTATTATTGAATTGAAGAGGGAAAAGATGTCTTAAGACTATTTTAACATGGGGAAAGTGTTATCGGTTCTCTGAATGGACTTGTCGAAAGAGACATATGGATCCTATGAAAGAAAGACGGTGCCGAGGCCCAGAATCGAACTGGGGACACGCGGATTTTCAGTCCGCTGCTCTACCGACTGAGCTACCTCGGCACGGCAAATATTGTAGCTGTCGGCAATATTAGTGTCAAGCAATCTCCTCTCCTGTCCTCTCCTCAAAAGCGAATAAACAATCCTTATAAGCCTATCTTATTATCCGGAAGGGTGATATACTGAGCCAATATTAATGAAACCATTAAGTACTGATACGAGTGGCAAGAGAATCTGGGGCCTTAACCCTAATGTGTTCTTCTTGGGTATAGTCAGTCTGCTGACTGATGTCTCAAGCGAGATGATTTTCACCCTCGTCCCCCTCTTTTTAGCCAACGTGCTGAAAACACCATTCACTATCATTGGTCTTGTTAGTGGGTTATCGGAAAGCATTGATGCCATCTTCAGGATTTTCAGCGGCTGGATTAGCGACAAAGTGGGTAAGCGTAAGCCGATGGCAGTATTGGGCTACAGCATTTCTACTGTAGCCAAACCCTTTATGTATCTGGCTACTAGCTGGGGTGCGGTGCTGGGAATCAGGCTTAGCGACCGGATTGGTAAAGGTGTTCGCACTTCATCACGTGATGCCCTGATTGCCGATTCTGTCTCCGCTGGGGAGAGGGGTAAAGGCTTTGGCTTGCACCGAGCTATGGATACCCTTGGCGCCGTTTTAGGGCTAGCAATAGCTGCCATTATTATCTATCTTGTCCAGGGTGGGGGTTGGCAACTTAGCCGAGAAACCTATCAGTGGATAGTACTGATAGGCGTGATACCGGCGGTGCTGGCAGTGTTGGTACTAGTAATTTTGGTGTGTGAGAAGGGGAGAAAATCCCCACCAGGTAGTTCGCGCCCTAGGTTAAGCGTAAATAGACCAACGGCAGGCTTTGATACTAGGTTCAAGGTGTTTTTGGTCATTATGGCTATATTTACCCTGGGTAATTCCAGCGATTTCTTTGTGATACTGCGGGCTCAAAATCTGGGGGCGCCCCTTATTCAGGTAACGCTAATGCTTGTCTTGTTTAATGTTACTTACGCGGTTACCTCATTACCAGCGGGGATGCTGTCAGATAGACTGGGGAGAAGGCGAGTTATCACTTTGGGCTGGCTTATCTATGCCTTGGTCTATCTGGGTTTTGCTCTTGCCTCGGAACTATGGCAGATATGGCTGCTCTTTGCCTGTTATGGAATCTACTACGGGGTAGTAGAAGGGGTAGCCAGGGCTTTTGTCGCCGATTTAGTAGTTGAGGAAAAGAGAGGCACTGCCTACGGGCTTTATCACGGTGTGGTTGGTGTCACTCTTTTGCCAGCCAGTCTGCTCGCTGGCTGGCTCTGGCAGGCCTATATCCCAATCGGTCCCTTTTTATTAGGGGGACCGGCGGCTCCCTTTTACCTTGGCGCCGCTCTCGCCTTTGTGGCTATGCTGGGTTTGCTGGCACTGATTAGGGAGTGAGACTTTCATGCCAGCACTATATTATCAATCAGTCTCGTCTTGCCGATTCTGACTGCCAGTGAAACTAAAGCCGGGGGTTTTACCGTATCCAGTTCGTCAAGAGTTTCAGTATCAGCTATGGAGACATAGTCAATATCTGCCAGTGGCTGCTTTTGAATGAGGGCTATCATTTTTTGGCGTATGTGGGTAGCGTCTTTCTCGCCCTGTGACCATAATTTCTGCGCTAAACCGAGTGACTGATAGAGAACCACTGCTGCCTGACGCTCCTCGGGATTGAGGTAGATATTACGGCTGCTCATAGCCAGTCCATCAGGCTCGCGCACAGTGGGGACGGCAACTATCTCTAGGTTCATATTCAGGTCAGCCACCATTTTTTTAATAACCAGTAATTGCTGAGCATCCTTCTGTCCGAAGTAGGCTCGGGTCGGCTGGACAATATTAAACAGCTTGGCCACAACCGTAGCCACACCCCGGAAATAACCGGGGCGGGAAGCACCCTCCAATCGTTGTGTAATCTTCTTCACCTCTACCCAGCTATTAAACTGTGGTGGGTATATCTCAGCTACCGATGGCATAAAAACAATATCAGTTTTTTCCTTTTCCAGCATAGCTAGGTCACGCTGAGTGTCACGTGGATACTTTTTGAAATCCTCCTGCGGACCGAATTGGGTTGGATTAACAAATATGCTAGCTACTACCGATGAGTTTTCGGCTCTGGCTTGCTTGACCAAGGCTAGATGTCCTTCATGAAGATAGCCCATAGTGGGAATGAACCCAACTGGCTCAGTGAGCTTGAGCCTCAGTTCTTTCATATCGGAGATTGTTTCCACAACTTCCATAGCTTCTATTTTTGAACGTCCCATTTGGCGAGATATGCGGTCTGTCCTAGTGTTGAGCCCCGCTGAATCTCCTCACGGATTCGGTTTTCCCTTTCATTTACATCAATAGCGCGATTAGCTATTTCCATGGCAATATTCTTGGGCACAACGACAACACCACTTTCATCACCGATAATCCAATCACCCGGTTCGATTTTCCTCCCGCAAATTTCAATCGGTGCATTGATTTCGCCGAAACCCTTCGGTTCTCCTGCGGTCGGCGTGAAATGGCGGACAAATATTGGGAACTTCATTTTTCGAATATCGTCAATGTCACGAGCAGCACCATCGATTACAACCCCTACCACTCCCTTGCTGATACAGCTATTGGTAGCCAATTCACCCCATACGGCAATCTCACCCTGGCAGGCATCAATTACGATGACATCTCCTGGGTTAGCACAGTCGATGGCTCGAACGGGGGCACTCCAATCTCCGTTATAAGTCCTCACGGTAACGGCGGGACCAGCAAACTTGAGCTTACCAGGTTCACCTACCCATGCCGGCTTTAGGCCCCTTAGTTCGCCTGTTTTGTGCATGGCATCACTGATGTTTGCTGTGCTCACTTTCATGAATGCTTCTACTAGATGTTCTGCATCGTATTTAAGAAATTCTTTGGTCTCAATGGGTTTCCCCAACTTCAATGATTTCATGATTTTTCTGGCTGATTCTTCGGGGCTTTTTGCCTTGTACAGAGCCCCACCCACAATAATGATATCAGCACCCGCTTCGTAAGCTTGAACTGCGGTTTGACTGTTCAATCCACCGGCTGCTGAAATCAAAACGTTTGGCGAGACCGCCTTTGCTACCTCCCGGACTAAATCTATGGGTTTAACCCCTAGCACCTGTTGGTCGAGCCCAACGTGTATGTTTATAATGTCTACCCCCATTTTTTCCAGCTCCGCGGCACGTTTTATCGGCTCCTTAACTGAAATTAAATCAGCTGCGATTTTTACTCCATAATTCTTACCAGCCAGTATTGCCTCACTGATACATGAGTCCGGAGAACATCCGAGAATGAAGACCACATTGGCGCCAGCTTTCGCCGCCATCTCTATCTCCGGAGCACCAGCATCCATGGTTTTCATGTCGGCACAGATTGTGTGCCCCGGGAATCTATTACGAAGCTCGCGAAGTGCATTCATGCCTTCGGATTTTATTAGCGGAGTCCCGGCTTCCACCCACGCTTTTGAAATATCGCTGGTTTCGGAAACGATTCCTTTTACCGCTTCCTCCGCTATCTGAATCGCCCTGGGGAGGTCAACCAAATCTAATGCAATTTGCAGAGGTGGAATTTCACGCCTTTCCCCTTTCCTTCTTGCTCGTGTTTCTTCTACGTTTTTATTCCTTGCTTGTACCATAACTATCACCTCCCTAGGTGCCTATATAGACTTGACTGCTCATTTAACCTTGGTGGCTGTGTTGTTAGCATCAACGTATACTAGCTTGGGGATAACATTACGGGCTTCGTTATCATCAACATAGCAGTAGGAGAGTATGATAATAATATCTTCCTTGATGGCTAATCTGGCGGCAGCCCCATTTATGCAGATTTCACCCTTTTTGCCCTTGATGGCATAGGTGTCGAAACGAGTGCCATTATTGAGATTGAGCACTTCCACCTTTTCATAAGGGAGGATGTCAGCTTCTGCCATGAGTTTCTGGTCAATGGTAATGCTGCCTTCGTAATCGATGTTAGTTTCAGTCACGTGAGCCCGGTGGATTTTACTTTTAAGCATGGTTCTCATTGGTCTTCTCCTCTTGTTTTAATATAGCGTGTAACTCCTGGGCTTGGTGTTTATTTATTCTTCCTTTTGCCAGAGCAATAGGGATGGTCTGGCGCCCAAGTTCCTGATAGGTGGAGACTAAGGTAGGGGCTACTTTTTGTAAAACAGCAAGGTGTTTTTTAATGGTCCCGGTATCACCACGAGCAATTGGTCCGGTAAGACATTGGGGTATGCCGACAGTTTCAATATTATGAATCGTGCCCCGTATCAGTGGCATTAGTGCTTGAGCAGCTTGATGTGGTGGTATACCAAAGCTTTGCCACAGGTCAGTAGCTAGCTTAATCAAGGTTACTAGGTAATTGCAAACAATGACGGCTGCGGCGTGATAAGCCACTTTGTCGTCTGCTTTTAGCTCTATCCAGCGACCATCAAGAGCGGTAGCTATATCCTTAAGCATGCTTAGTAAAGGCTCCTCAGCCTCCACAGTGAAGGTTGAGCCCGGTATATTTTCTATAGCTTGTTTTACACTGGCGAAGGTCTGCAAGGGATGGAAAGTGCCAACCTGGGCACCAAGCTTCTTGGCTGGTTCCAGAATATCAGTTGATAGAGCACCGCTGCAGTGAACTACACTCTGCCCCTTGTGCCACTGTATCTCGGTGACCACAGAAGCAATAACATCGTCGGGAGTAGTAATGAAAACGAGCTCAGCAGCGTCAGCCACATCTTGTTTGTTCTCAAAGGCTTGGCAATCGTTTACTGCCTGTGCCAGTTTTCTGGCTGAAGTCTGGCTTCGGCTGGATACGGCTATCACGGGATAGCCTTTACTGCTCAGCCTAACCGCTAGGGCAGTGCCTACAATCCCCGCCCCAATAAAGCCTAATTTGAGCATTTTATCTCTTCCCCTGAGCCAAACTCACTAAAAATGCCCTCTCCACACAGCCAGAGAGGGCATTCAAAATAAAATTATATTTTTGCCGTCTCGGTCGTATCCGATCCAAGCGACTCGGTTTGTTAATAATACTTATTTTAAGAAGCTCACCGCCTTACCGGTCGATGGCTAATAAATTACTATCAATCTTAAGTATACAAAACTGAGGCCGGTTTGTCAATGACCTGTAAAAGACTGCTCTCAGTTGATAAGTGGGAAACTATTGTGGGTCTATAAAAGTAACTAGACTCTTTGGTAAAGCTACACTATAATATTTAGCCGGACGTAAGAGACTCCATAGTTGGAATGAAACCGGAAGATTCTACACAAAGCTTCATAGTCACTGCTGAGAGGCGAGATGATAGAAATACAGGATTTATGTGTTGTGCTGGGTCACTTTTCGCTTAAAGATATTACCTTTGATGTCCATGATGGAGAGTATTTTGTCCTTTTGGGACCTAGTGGGGCAGGCAAGACCGTGCTCCTAGAGTCTATTGCTGGATTGAATCCCATCAGGAACGGCCAGGTAAAAATAAATGGTAGGGATGTGACCCGCCTCAACCTAGAGAAAAGAAACATTGGTTTTGCCTATCAGGATTATGTGCTCTACCATCATCTATCAGTTCGTGACAATATATCCTTTGGCTTGCAGTGGAGAAGAAAAACGCGACGAGAGATTGAAGATGCTATTGACCGAGTAATTGAACTCCTTCATCTTGAACCTCTGCTGGAACGAAGGGCCTGGACTCTGAGCGGAGGTGAAAGTCAGAAAATCGCCCTGGCTAGGGCAATAGCGATAAAGCCTGACCTCCTTCTTCTTGATGAACCCCTGAGTGCGGTTGACCCTCAAGTGAAAGAGACCACCGAGAGGGAACTAAAGGAACTGCATAACCGCCTTAAGCTAACTACCATCCATGTCACCCATGATTTTGAAGAGGCGGTAGCCCTCGGTGACCACATAGGAGTTATAGGAGAGGGTCGTATAGTCCAAATAGGAACTCCAGAGCAGATATTTCGTCATCCGAACTCAGAATTTGTGGCTCGGTTTGTAATGACCCGCAATATCTTTGAAGGAGAAGTGTCGGATAACTCCGAGGGACAAAGCGTTTTCTGCGTTGAGGGGACAAAGTTGGCCGTGGTTACCACCCAGCGAGGCAAGCTACACGCCTCCATCCGACCGGAAGATATTCTGATTTCAAGAGAACCATTACCTTCTAACCCTTTCAATAGCTTTCGGGGTACTATCACCCGTATCGCTGACCGCGGTTCGGTTGTCTATCTCACGGTAAACGTGCCGCCAGATTTCACCTGTCTTATCCTTCACCGTTCACTTGAGGAGATGGACCTAGAAGCGAGGCAAAAGGTATTCGTAACATTCAAGGCATCAGCCGTGAATATCTTTTAAGGCTACAGCCAAAAGGCATATACTTGTTTCCCTTCCCGCGTTTACCCAGTAAATGAACCTGTGATAATATTTTAGTTAGCCAAAAAGTAAAGAGGAGCGCAGAGTTTATCATGCCAGCGTTAACGCCGCTTAAAGAGGTAGTAGATATTATTAAAGAGGCTGGTGGTGAAGAACTTAATTCATGTTACCAATGTGGTCTCTGTACCGGTGTTTGCCCCTGGAATATAGTAAGAAGCTTCCCGGTTCGCCGGATTATGCATCAGGCACAATTGGGTTTGGTTGATTTTGAGGATGAGGACATGTGGCTTTGTGTTACCTGCCGGGCCTGCGTTGAGCGTTGCCCTCGCCATGTGAACATAATTGAAGTTATGGAAGCTTTGCGCAGAAGCATTATAGAGTTAGGTGTGGCCAAGGCCCCCGACTCGCTCCGAATAACGCTCAAAAACATTTCGGGCACGGGTAATCCGTTTGGGGAACCACCAGAAAACTGGACAAACTGGGCTAAAAACCTAGACATAAAAGAATACACACAGGGAACAGAGTGGTTGTATTATATCGGGAGTGTAGCCGCCTATGACCCTAAACTCTACCGGATTCCCCGAGCCATAACCAGTTTACTCAACAAAGCTCGAGCTGACTTCGGTATTCTGGGAAGTCGAGAAACCTACTCTGGTGAAAGTGTTCGTAAGGCAGGGGATGAGCAGCTTTTCCAAATGCTGGCCCAAGCCAATATTAATACTTTCAAAGAGCTTGGTGTTAAGAAGATAATAGCCACGTCTCCTCATAGCTACCACACCTTCAAGAACGAATATCCTGAACTGGGTGGCAGTTTTGAGGTAATACACTATTCCCAGCTTTTGGCTGGACTTATCGAAGAGGGCAAGCTAAAACCAACCAAAGAATTAAATAAGAAGGTGGCTTATCACGATTCTTGTTATCTGGGTCGGCATAACGGTATTTATGATGAGCCCCGTGAGGTCCTGCGTAGCATCCCCGGCATAGAGCTGGTTGAGATGCCACGTTCCCGGGGAAACAGTTTGTGCTGCGGTGGTGGCGGTGGAGGCATCTGGAGGGAAACCAAGAAAGGGGAGAGGTTCGCTGATATAAGGCTGCAGGAGGCAATAGAGACCGGTGCTAGCGTGCTGGCAGTCGCCTGCCCCTTCTGTATGTCTATGTTTGAGGATAGTGTATTGTCTCTGAACAAGAGCGGTGTTATTGAGATTAAGGACATCGCCGAACTGCTTCAAGAGGTTATTTAATAAAGTTAGGGGGTCTTAATAGTGGGAAGAGAACCCAGAATTGGGGTATACATCTGTCACTGTGGTAGCAATATCGCCGGCACGGTTGATGTAGGGGCAGTCACCAAGTTTGCTCGCAGTTTAGAGTCGGTAGTAGCGGCGCGTGACTATCGTTTCATGTGCTCTGACCCGGGTCAAAGCCTAATTAAAGAAGATATTAAGGAGTCGGGTCTTAATCGTATCGTTGTTGCCTCCTGCTCACCAACACTACATGAGCTTACTTTCCGCCGCGTTTGTCAGGAAGCAGGGATAAACCCGTACTTATTTCAGATGGCGAATATTAGAGAGCATTGCTCGTGGGTAACTGAGGATAAGCAGCTAGCTACGGAGAAGGCGAAAGCACTGGTGAGCGCTGCGGTAAGGCGAGTCTATTACCAAGAACCATTAGAGAGAAGAGAGGTACCGATGAATCCTAACACTCTCATTGTAGGTGGTGGCATTGCTGGCATTCAGGCTGCTCTGGAGATTGCTGACTCTGGACACAAGGTCTATCTTGTAGAGAGGGCTCCCAGTATCGGCGGGCATATGATACAATTTGACAAGACATTCCCTACTCTGGATTGTTCAGCCTGCATCCTTACTCCAAAGATGACACTGGCCGGCTCTCACCCTTTTATTGAGCTGATGACCTATAGTGAGGTAGAAGAAGTTTCAGGCTATGTCGGCAATTTCAAGGCTAAAATCAGGAAGAAGGCAAGATATGTTGATGAAAATAAGTGTACTGGCTGTGGCGTTTGTCAGGCAAAGTGTCCCGGGAAGGCAGATAGCGAGTTTGATGTTGGTATGAGTAAAAGGAAGGCTATTTATACTCCATTTGACCAGGCAGTGCCTAATGTGCCAGTTATTGACCGGGAACACTGTGCCTACTTTCTAAAGGGCACCTGCCGGGTTTGTGAGAAGTTCTGCGAGGCAAAGGCTATTGATTTTGAGCAAAAAGATGAGTTTATTGAGGTTGAAGCAGGTTCCATAATTTTAGCCACTGGTTTTAATGTCTTTGACCCTACCTCTATTTCCCAATATGGTTACAAGCGGCTAGATAATGTCATTACTGCCCTTGAGTTTGAGAGGCTGGTTAATTCCGCGGGACCAACCGGTGGTAATATAGTGCTTAAGGACGGTTCGACTCCTCGGAGCATAGCTATTATTCACTGTGTAGGCAGCCGTGATAAAAACTATCACGAATATTGCTCCCGGGTGTGCTGTATGTATTCCTTGAAGTATGCCCATCTGATAAAGGAGAAAGCCGGTGCTGATGTCTACCAGATGTATATTGATATGCGCTGCTTCGGCAAGGGCTATGAGGAATTTTATGGCCGTCTCTCAGGGGAGGGGGTTAATTTTATACGGGGGAAGGTAGCCGAAATTACTGAGAACACCACAAAAGAAGGGGAAGGAAGGTTAGTAGTCTCCGGTGAGGATACCTTACTCGGTAGTATGATAAAGGTGCCGGTAGATATGGTTATCTTGAGTGTGGCTTTGGAGGCACAATCGGACGCAGGGGCTATTGCCCGTTTATTTAATATTAGCCGAAGCGCTGATGGCTTTTTCTTAGAAAAGCACCCCAAGCTCGACCCAGTAGCTACTACTACCGACGGGGTCTTTGTAGTCGGTTGCTGTCAGGGTCCCAAGGATATCCCCGATACGGTAGCTCAGGCCTCGGCAGCGGCGGCCCGAGTTTTAGCTTTGATTAGTAAGGGCAGTATAGAGATTGAGGCGGCTACCGCTGTTATTGATGAAAGAATTTGCTCTGGTTGCCAGATTTGCAGGCTGGTTTGCCCCTATAGTGTTATCTCTTTTGATGAGAAGAAGCAGGTATGCCAAGTTAATGAGGCTCTATGTAAGGGTTGTGGCACCTGTGTCAGCGGTTGCCCTAGTGATGCTATAAACCTTTGTCACTTTACTAATGAGCAAATCCTAGCTGAGATGGAAGGAATGCTGATATAGCGACTGCCCTTTAATACTCCCTAGAGATGAAGCTCTTAATCTGGGCATAGGTGAATACTGGTCCATCACGGCATACATAGAGGTTACCAATGTTGCATCGCCCACATTTGCCGATACCGCATTTCATCCTTTTTTCCAGAGTGGTTATCATTTGCTCCGGGGTAAAGCCTAACTTTTCCAGAAGGGGGAAGGTAAACCTGATCATGACTGGTGG
>Ga0172362_10003028_pt1 | contig 14561 bp, 9 predicted proteins | sample LakKivs1_kivu2a2_FD_114534 | JGI IMG/M metagenome (GOLD analysis project Ga0172362, IMG submission 114534) | Sediment microbial communities from Lake Kivu, Rwanda - Sediment s1_kivu2a2 | ecosystem: Environmental > Aquatic > Freshwater > Lake > Sediment | place: Rwanda: Western Province, Lake...
AGCCTCTGAGCCCCATCCTCCAACGTTACTTGGTATATTGCCGAGAATTGAGGATGTGGTTTAACGTTTACGTGCACGTCTACTCTTTCTCCACTTCTCTTTCCTCTTTTCTGGCTTCCTCACAGGAATCGGTGGAGGTTCAACGTATTTTTCACGAATCTCTTCAATTCTTTTTTCAAGGTCAGCCTTCAATTCCTCACCCATGCTTCTGCCTCCAAAAGAGTCTATTCTTGCGGCTATGGCTAGTTTTCCAGCTAGGGCTCGAGCAATTTTTCCTCTATGCCATTTTTTGGCTTCATGCAAGTAGGTGTGCTGAAAAATAATTCCATGCTTCGGCGGTCTTGTTCCAGTTTTTAGCGAGCGAAATAGGGCTTTTTCTGCTCCTAAAACTTGTATTGTGCTTGATGGTCGCCTAGCTAGGTTTGTTAAGCCTCCAGCCAATGCAATTAAACGCGCTCCCAACAGAGAGCCCACTATGGCTTTTGTGTTGGGTGCAACCTCCTCCATGGCTTTGTCAAGATAATTCTCTAAAGCTTGCCTCAGGTGATATAGGCTGATTACGTTTTTGCATAAATCTTGAATCTGCACCATGTCTGTTTCTGTTAAATCTGCGCCCATGGATGTTCCCGCTGCTTTTGCTATTTGCTCAGTCTTCGACTTTGGAATTTCCTCTTTCTCGAGTTTTTCAGCTGTGAAGTTATCTTTGCTGCCTAGATTAAGCACCAAGCGAGCGTAGGTTTCTTGCTTATCCAATAACCGATCAAGCTCTGGGAAATGTATTCCATACCATTCTCTAACACGACCCATAAACAAGTTTATAGCCCTGTCCAAATCGTCGAGAGTTTGGATGGCTTGAGCAATCATTAAGTCTCTTTTTTCAACGGCTCCTTTAACTCGTAGCTTAGCCATTTCCATGGTTACGTTATGCGTCCATAGCGTGAATTCCTCAGCATTCTTTGCAAAACCTGTCTCAACGGCAAACCGTTCCATGTTGGAACGAAACGTTTCACCAGTCTCAGAAGGCTTGGAAACCTCAACAGTAACGCCAAAATTTTTTTGGACTTCATTAGCGAGGCTTGCATTCTCGAAAACCAAGGTTTCATAACCCTTTTTCCTAAGCATATCGACTAATTGTGTAATCTCATTCACAATTTTTCCAGCTTCAATTTTCAATATAGCTTTTGCCGCCTCTTGCGGTTTTTTAGGGAACAAGACTTTTTCTATTAACTTGTTTTCTTCATTGAAAGCCATTATGCCAAAGGAACACTCAACTACTGTAGCCTTCATTATCTATGCTTCCTCCATAATTGAATGCAGCGCCAATTAACTATTCTTAAGCTTTGTCGTAATAAATAGTTGTTGCGGTCATGCATAGAGTTGGCTTTGTTTTCGGGTTTACAAAAATTTTAAGTGTTCAAAGTCAAATATTATGTGGCTATAGTGGGAGAGCAGGAGTTTATGAGCAGCCTTAGAAAAGTTGTGGAGAGACTTAAGACTTTAGAAAGTGAACGAAATAATCTTTTGTTGGAAATTGAAGAGCTTAAAAAAATGGCAGATTCCAAGGCTAGAGCGTTGGAAAGTGAAGTAAGCATGCTCAGAGAAGAAGTGAAATCGTTAAGGATACTCTTAGGCGCTGAAGAAACAGAACCTGAACTCGGAAAGAAAAAGAAAAAATAAGGCTTTATCAGTTAACTGTCTTCAAAATAGTTTAGCAATTCAATCAAGCTTCCAATCGTTTCAACACCTGTCGAAGCTTTTCCTTCTCGATTGATAATAAAAGGTTTTAATCCAGCCCTTTTAGCGCCTTCGTAATCATGTTTCAAAGAATCGCCCACGAAAATTGTTTCTTCTGGACTTACACGAAGCCTGTTTACTGCGCAAATGAATATTGCTTTATCTGGTTTCGCCTTGTTACACGCATCGATTCCAATTACAATGTCAAAATAGTCTGTCCAAGCAAGCTTCTGCATGATTTGTTGATAGTCTTTTTCAAAGGCGTTGGTCACTATTCCAGTCTTTATTCTCTTACTCTTTAACTGAGAAAGGGTTTTCGAAACGTCAGAATAAGCTTGCAATTCGGCGTAATTCCACCACAATTCATCAATTTTCTTCGCCAAGAACTCCCTATTCTCGTTTATACCGAGCTTTTCTAAAACACGTGAATTAAATTTAACCCAAAAGCCCTCCTTCAACTCAACCATTGTTTCAACGTTAAATTCATGCTCACCCTCCTTATGCGCCTTAGCAATGTCTTCAGAACAGGCGCTAACTCCATATTCTTCCAAAATCCTTCGATAGATTTCTGGAACCTCCACAGCTTTTATGAGTGTTCCGCCAAGGTCAAAGAGTGCAGCCTTAAACTTGCTCATGGACAACACATTTCACATTTAAAGAATTAAACTTTATCTTGCTGAAGCGCTAACCTTTACAAAAGACTATAGCGGTGAAAAAAATATTTGAGAAGTAATCTACTAAACGTTGATTTGGCTGGTTTAAGGCTTGCCAACCCGACAATATTAGCTTCAGGCATTCTGGGATATTCAGCAGCAACCTTAGAGAGCATAGTTGAAAGTGGAGCTGGTGCCGTAGTTACAAAATCGGTTGGATTAAAGTCACGGAGTGGCTATGCAAACCCGACTATAGTGCAAACAAGCTGCGGCTTAATCAACGCCATGGGGCTTCCAAACCCCGGAATAGACGAGTTTGCTAAGGAGATTCGTGAAGCAAAAGCCGTTTTGAGTGTTCCATTGATTGTGAGTGTTTACGGTTTTTCAGCAGAAGAATACGCAAAAGTATCTAAGAAAGCCGTGGATTCAGGGGCTGACGCCATAGAGCTTAATGTTTCATGTCCTCATGCTAAGGAAACAGGCTCTGAAATAGGGCAGAATCCGAAAATTTTGGCGGAAGTTGTTGGAAAAGTTAAGGCTGCCATGAATAGACCAGTTTTTGCTAAATTGTCCCCAAATGTTACGAGCATCGTGGAAATCGCAGAGGTTGCCATTAAAGCTGGTGCAGATGGCATAACCGCTATAAACACGGTTAAAGCCATGGCAATAGACACGGAAACAATCATGCCCATCCTAAGCAACAAAACTGGCGGACTATCAGGTCCAGCAATAAAGCCTGTAGCCGTTAGGTGCGTTTACGAGATTTACGAGCAAGTCAAAGTGCCAATAGTAGGATGCGGTGGCATAACAAATTGGCGTGATGCAGTGGAATTCCTTCTTGCTGGAGCCTCAGCAGTTCAAATAGGCACTGCGGTAGCCCTAAAAGGTCCAAATGTGTTCAAAGCTGTCGCACGGGGAATAAGTGCTTATTTGAAAAAGAACAATTTCAGGAGCGTAAACGAGATTGTCGGTTTATCACATCGCAGCTAACCAACTGCGAACTACGCGTATTCTTAACGTTAAAACTGAAAGCCCAACAGCAAAAACATTCACCTTTAAAGACAAAATGTGTGCAGGGGCTAAGCCAGGTCAGTTTCTGATGCTTTGGGTTCCAGGCGTGGATGAAATTCCTTTAAGCATTTTTGACGCAAACGAGGATGGCTCAGTGTCTGTGGCTGTCAAAAAGGTTGGAGATGCAACAAGAGCGTTGCACAACAAAAAAATAGGGGAAATTGTAGGCTTGCGAGGACCGTTTGGCAACAGTTTCACGTTGAAGGAAGGAAAAATATTGATGGTTGGCGGCGGAACAGGCACGGCTCCACTGCTGTTCTTGGCCAAAAAAGTGAAATCAAAAGCTGCAAAGCTGGTTTTCGTGATAGGTGCAAAAACGAAGGAAGAGCTACTTTTCATAGATAAGCTGGAGGAAGTATGTGTTAAGAGAGATTTAGTGGCGACAACGGAGGATGGTAGTTACGGCATCAAATGCTTAGCCACAACACCATTGGAATCGCTTTTGGCTAAAGAAAAGTTTGACATGATTTATACTTGTGGACCTGAACAGATGATGCGTAAGGTTTTAGATTTAGCTGAAAAAAATGGAATAGCCTTGGAAGCCAGCTTAGAACGTTTGATGCGATGTGCTATTGGCTTGTGTGGAAGTTGCGTTGTAGGCAAATATCGTGTGTGCAGAGACGGACCAGTATTCACAGCAAGTCAGCTTAGGGAAGTTAAGAAGGAATTTGGAGTCTCGAAGCTGGATTTTAATGGAAAAAGAGTACCACTGTAATAATCTCCAATGTCATAGATAAGTTTCTTGTAATCGCTCGAATTCTTTAAGAAAAGATTTATGCATGCTAGTTTTCTTTTTTTCTGGGAGAAATGAAGAGTCAATAGCGTTGAGGCTTAGTTGGAATAGTTCGGGAATTGTGAAGTTTAGGTGCTGATGAAGTTTTAGGTATTCGTTATTCATGTCAGTGTTGAACATGGATGGGTCGTCAGTACTCACAGTTACGCTTAGGCCCCTTTCCAGAAATGTTCGTATAGGATGTTTTTTCAGAGAAGAGATAACTCTGGTCTTCAAGTTGCTAGTGAGGCACATCTCAATGGTAATGCCCCGTTTCAGAAGATAATTCATTAGCTCAGGGTCGCGACTTGCAGCAACTCCATGACCTATGCGTTCAACATTGAGATACTTCACTGCGTCCCATATGCTCTCTGGTCCAGCGGCTTCTCCTGCATGAGCAACCAAATGAAGCCCCATCTCCTTCGCTCTATGATAAACAGGTGCGTAGGGCTTCGGAGGAAACATTTCTTCGCTGCCTCCTATGTCAACGGAGACAATGTTACTACACTTTTGCTCTATTAGATCGAGGACTTTCATTCCAACATCAGGTCCATAGTTCCGAACCAAGTCAATTCTAAGATTACATTCTATGCCAAAATCACAGTGCGCACGATATACACCTCTATTGATGGCATCAATCATCAAACCATAGTCAAGTCCTTTTTTGACATGATCAAAGGCAGAGAAGCTCGCCTCGACGTAGCGAACATTACATCGAGCGTCATTCTCTAGCATTTCATAGGTTATACGTTCGAATTGATCCTCTTTCGTAATACAATCAAGCACAGCAATGTAAGTGGTAATAAAGTGAGGAAAATTGCGAAACTTAAAGAAACGTCGAACATCCTTGAATGTTTTGAAAGGCTTCTCTAATCTACCTTCTTCAGCAAACCAAAGCAACGTCTCAGGCCTTATAGAACCAACAATGTGAACATGTTGCTCGGCTTTAGGCAATGCTCTTATCAACGCTTTAACATTCATTGAGCTGGCACCGAAACCAAATTGTGTCATCAATAATATAAGATGCTTGCAAATTAAACCTTATACAGTTGTGTTGGCAACGTGCAAGACAAGAAGACTCGAGAGAGCTGGAGCTTGTGCAACTTTCTATTTGTCATAGAAATTACTCTCAGAAACTATAAAAGAACAAACTAGATAATATCATTGGGGAGAAGGAAGGGAAGCGCGAGATCATCATGAGAAATGCTTTTTCAGGGTTAATGCTGACACTATTATTAGTTGGATCTTTGGTGCTCTCATATGCTATTCAACCATCTAGAGCGGATGTTTTGACGAATCAGCTGTACACTTCGAACGCTAAAAGTGGGTTGAGCACCGAATGGAAATATGCACTTGAGGGAAGCTCTGATTCAAATGCGCTAGGAGACATGAGTCTACTTGGCAATGGTCTTGACGATAACGAGTCCGTTAGATTAATTGTTGGAGTGGATGCAACAAAACAGCGAGTAAAAGCATTGAATGAGAAAATCGCCGTTGAAGGCGGAAATGTCACGGACACTATTTTAGTGGATGGAACAGTGCGAGCTCTCACAGTAGAAGTGCCATATAACAGAACCTTCTTGTTTTCCGAGAAAATTCGCGCAGACGAACTAGTAAAATATGTAGTGCCTGACTCGAAAGTGGAAGCGTCTTACATTCCAAACGACCCGTATTGGTCTCTTCAATGGGGTCCGAAGATAATAGAGGCAGATGTAGCATGGGACACGACAGTGGGTTCTTCAGACGTTTTGGTTGCAATTATTGATTCTGGCATAGAGTATACGCACAGCGACTTGGCAGCAAACTACGTCCCGCTAGGATATGATTGGGTAAACAACGACAACGATCCGATAGATGATGCTGGACATGGAACTCACTGCGCTGGAATCGTTGCTGCGACGCTCAACAACCACATCGGAATAGCAGGCGTCGCTCAAGTTCGCATCATGGCGGAAAAAGTTTTGAACAATGCTGGCTGGGGATACTACTCTTGGCTCACTGAGGGCATCTATGACGCGGTGTCTAAAGGAGCAAAAATCCTCAGCATGAGCCTAGGAGGTAGTTCCAGCTCAGAACTGCTCCAAGATGCTGTAAAATATGCTCATGACCAAGGCGTGTTGGTGATTGCAGCCGCTGGAAACGAGCATTCAAACGCACCGCATTATCCCGCAGCCTACGATAGCGTCATTGCAGTCGCTGCCGCTGATTCAAGTGATAATGTCGCTGGTTTTTCCAACTTTGGAAATTGGATTGATTTGGCGGCTCCTGGTGTTGATGTTTACTCAACCTTTCTAGGGAACAGCTACGAGTATCTTAGTGGCACATCAATGGCGTGTCCTCACATCACAGGTGTCGCAGCGTTGGCTTGGAGCGTGTTTTCGGATTATACAGTTGATCAGATAACAAAGGTTTTGGAACGCACTGCAGACGATCTTGGTGAGCCAGGGTATGATGAGTATTACGGGTATGGAAGAGTGAATGCTAGAAGGGCTGTTGCAGGGATACCTATGCACGATGTAAGTATCGCTGGATGGAAACAGTCTCGCAGACTTGATCCGGGACAGATTGGCGAATTTAATGTGACTGTTTCAAATTATGGGCGCAATAATGAAACCAATGTGCATGTGCAGTTTTTCATCAACGAAACTTTGATTGATGCCACAACCATCAGTTCGTTGAAGGTCGATGCTTCTGCTGGCTTGAGTTTTTCATGGAGCACGACAACTGAGGGAATTTATAATATCACTTGCTATGTTGTTCCCGTTCTAGGCGAAACCGTCATAGAAAACAATGTGGCGCATGCAAAAGTTGCCGTCAGATTTATAGCTATTCTTAAGGTTCCAACTGACTATCCAACAATAAAAGCAGCGGTAAATGATGCATACGATGGAGACACGGTTTTGGTGAGTGAAGGATACTATGCTGAGGGTGAGATAGACATTTTCACAGACAACATTACCCTAATTGCAGATGGATATGTCACGCTGGACGGTTGCGCTGAAAACCATGTGCTGAATATACTGGCAAATTACGTAGTAGTGAACGGGTTTGATATTCGAAACGCTTCGTTCTATGGAGTGAATGTGAGAGGCTATGGCGACGTCATTACAAGAAGCACCGTATTGCGCAACGGCAATGGTGTGCGTCTTTACAGTTGTTACGATTGCGTCTTAAGCCATAATCTTGTCTCCTCGGGGGGAGACGGCATAGACGTTGAGTATTCTTCAAACAACACCATAACCCAGAATAGACTTGTATCAGGCGCCTTCTTCGGTGGTCTCAACCTTTTCGAGTCTTCAAATAATATCATAACCGAGAACACTTTGAGTGGAGGAATCCTATGTGGGGCTATTCTTCTTTATCTTTCCGAAAATAACTTCATCGCCTCAAATGTTATTCAGAATACTCGATGCGGTTTAGCTTTGGTTGGTTCTCCTAACAATGTATTGAGAAACAACGTCATGACTAACAATTGGTGTGGCTTTTCTGCGTGGCGAGGTGTCGGTCCAGCACCTGAGTACGCTTGGGCTGGTCCAAGTGACGTTGACACTTCAAACACCGTTGATGGTAAACCAATTTACTACTGGGTTGGCGTAACCGACAGGGTTGTGCCTTCAGACGCGGGATGCTTGGTGCTTGTGAACTGCAAAAACATTACGGTTGAAAATCTGGACATAAAGAACAATTACAATGGTATACTGATTGTCAATTCGAATAGTATTCTGATACGGCACAACAACATTACGCACAACTGGGCTAATTATGAACACTTTAGCAGCGGCATATTAACATTAGGAGACTCTTACAACATCACAGTAACCCAAAACAATATTATGGCAAATTCAAATGGCTTGTTCATTTGGGGACATGATAATACTGTAAGCCAAAACAACGTGTCAAACAACGCCCAAGATGGTATGTCAGTTTTGGGCGATAATAGCGTCGTGACCCAAAATAATATGACAGGCAACCAAGGAGTTGCCATAAGTATTGGCTCAAATAGCCTTGTAAGTTCAAATAATATCGTGGCGAATTTAAATGTCGCAATCTTTGTCCACGGGTCAAATGACACAATTGTCTCAAATAATATAGTTGGAAGTGCAAATCCATTCGAAGATATTTACCTTTGTTCGCATGAAGGCATAATGCTTTATTTTGCATCAAATTGCACCGTAAGGGCAAATAACATTATCGAAAAGAGCGACTATGGAATATCTTTGTATTCATGTTCAAACAACATAATTTTCCATAACAACATCATAAACAACTTAAAGCAATTCTACCTTTACCAGTCTGCAAACCTTTGGGATAACAGCTATCCTTCAGGCGGAAACTATTGGAGCGACTACATGGGCAGTGACGAATTTAACGGTCCAAATCAAAACCTGCCTGGAGCAGATGGAATCGGAGATACACCGCGGCTTCTTGACGCAAACAATACGGACCACTATCCATTGATGACCCCGTGCCTCGAGAATCCCCCATTACAAACGTATACCTTGACAATCACAGGCGTGATCGGCAGCAGTCAGATTAGGGGTTTCTATAACACGCCATATCCACGCCCTGGAACATACCTTTTCATCGCAAATTCAGTCATCCGTATTGACACGCAGCTTTACTACAACACCTTTGTTGATCACTGGGAACTTGACGGTGTGAATGTGGGCTCAGGTGATTACATTGTTATATCTATGAACAAGAACCACTCTTTGAAAGCGGTCTTGTCGCTTGTTCCCTCGCTTAAGGTCTCAATAAATCCAACGACAGCAAACATTGACCTTGGAGAATCTGTGACTTTCACCTCTTCAGTCTCTGGCGGCAAAGCCCCATACGAATATCAATGGAGCGTTAATGGAAAAGAAGTCTTGGATGGAACGGACTCCACATGGACTTTCACGCCAAAGAAATATGGGACTTACTATATCTCCTTGGGCGTCAGCTATCCGTTTTCAACGCCTCCTTACTCAACGCCTACGACATCGGACAACGCGATAATCACTGTGGGACCACTGTTCAATGTTTCTATTTTACCGACTTCTGTAGGGTTGTTCGTAGGAGAATCTGTCAATTTTGTTTCAACCGTCTCAAGTGAATACTTACCATACAGTTATCAATGGTACCTCAACGACAAACTGATCTCAGGCGCAAAAGCTTCAAATTGGACTTTCGCCGCAAACACAGTGGGAAAATACTCCATTTGTTTAAAGGTAATTGATGGCATCGGAATTTTGGTTAAATCAAACGTTGCTACGGTAGTAGTATCGCAACCTCTGATAGTATATATTTATCCTGGATCAGCAGAAATCCTTGCGAATGAATCGGTAGACTTTTCCTCAATTGTCATGTGGGGTTTTGCGCCATACAGTTATCAATGGTATCTCGATGATTCTCCTGTTTCAGGGGCAACATCTTCCACATGGACTTTCAAACCAACAGAACCAGGAGAGTTCAACATCTTCTTGAAAGTGACAGACAGTTTCGGGTTCGCCGAGGAATCAGACAAGGCATCAGTAAAGGCGAAGGGACCACTTGAAGTTTCCATTTCTCCAACCTTAGCTCAATTGCAAATTGGTGAAACTATTCGGTTTATATCAACGATATCAGGTGGGGATCCACCATACGAATATCAATGGTACCTTAACGATGATCCAGTTTCGAATGCAACATCAGACACTTGGACGTTCAAACCAACCGTACCTGGCACATATTACGTGAAACTCGTGGTTACTGACAGTGTGGGCACCACAAAACAATCTGAAACAGCCCATGTAGAGGCAACCCACCCCGCTCCAGTAGGCGGCTACTCGCTACAACAGGTCAGGGCAAAAGCAGAGCCAATCACACCTAGCTTGATACTGCTGACAATCTTAACCGCCGTCACCATCATAAATGTAAAGCGAAAAGCAAAAGGTAAAAGCAGAATTTTTTAACCCTCACCCCCTAGAAATCTTGTTGAATACATGGTTGAATCTATATATAAGGGGGCCTAGGCTTCACAGAGGACAACAAAGCAACCTAGCTCACTCAGTAATTGTAAATTCAAAAAGGTTATATGTTGCTGCTGCTATTTTGGTGTATTTGCGGGTGCAATGTGATGCAAGGTGACCGCGAAATTCAAAACTGATTCTGAAAAATGGCTTAGCACGGATTATCGCCCGCTTGAACTTGAAAAAGAAATCCGCGAATTCTGGAACAAAAACCAAACCCAAAAGAAGCTAATGGCGCCAAAAGAGAAAAACAACAAAGGCATCCTAGGCTATGTAGAAGGACCACCAACACTCAATGGTGTGCCACATGTTGGGCATGCCAGAGGCCGCGTGATGAAGGACCTTCGCTATCGATGGAAAACAATGCAAGGCTATTACATTCCTTTCTGGGCTGGATGGGACTGCCAAGGCTTGCCAGTAGAGCTAGAAGTTGAAAGACTTTTAGGCGTAAAAAACAAGCGGGAACTCCTTGAAAGAGTAGGTGAAGAACATTTCATAGAAGAATGTAAGAAGGCTATCATGAAATATCATAGAGAATGGGTTGAGGCTGATAAGAAACTTGGAATATTCATAGACCAAGACAAGGCTTACTGGACTTATTTAGACAGTTACATTGAAAGAGAATGGCAAATTCTGAAACGCGCATGGGATCAGGGCTTGCTAGAAGAAGGCTACTATGTTGTTGCCTACTGTCCAGGCTGTCAAACAAGCCTAAGCAATGCGGAAGTTGGCTACGAAGGTGCTTATGGAGAGGTTGAAGACCCGTCATTATATTTCAAATTCAAAGTAACGGACAGCCAAGATGAGTACTTCCTCGTATGGACAACAATGCCCTTCACGCTTGTCACAGACACGTTGCTGGCGGTTCATCCAGAAGCTGAATATGCAAAAGTCAAAGTGGGCAGAGAAAAGTGGATAATGGTAAAACAACGTGTTGAGCCAGTCATGCAAGAATTAGGCATAGAAAACTATGAAGTTGCTGAGGTGGTTTTGGGCAGCAAATTGGAAGGAACGAAATATGATTATCCGTTTAAGGATTTAATCCCAAAACAAGCTGAGTTGGAAGGCAGAAATGGTTTGGTGCACACAGTCGTCCTGGAAGACTTTGTAGATGTTAATACGGCTACGGGGGTTGTGCATCAGTCACCTGGAAATGGTGAAGAAGACTTTTTTGCTGCACAAAAACGGGGCGTTCCAATCTTTGCACCTTTCGACGATGAAGTCAAATTCACAAGTGATGCTGGAGTTTTTAACGGTGTATTTGCAAGAGACGCTGATGAAAAAATTGTTGAAGAGCTGCGCAAAAGAGGTTTGCTTGTTGAAGTTAAAACAATAAAGCATGAGTATCCAACTTGCTGGCGTTCCCATCACAAACTGGTTTGGCTTGCAAGAAAAGAATACTTCCTCAGAGCAGACAAGATAAACGACAAGACTGTAGAAGCTGCTGAAAAAGTAGAATACTTTTATGACCCCCCAAAAAATCGTTTTCTATCATTTCTCAAAGAAGGCAAACCGTGGTGCATATCCCGAGAACGCGTCTGGGGAGCACCACTGCCAATATGGCGATGCGAAAAATGCGGAGAAAAAACAGTAGTATCAAGCAAGAAGGAACTTTTGGAAAGAGCTCAAGAAAAACCGCAGAAGAACTTTGAGCTACACAAGCCCTGGGTTGACCGCATCACTCTGAAATGTGAAAAATGTGGAGGAACGATGCGCAGAGAAGATTTTGTTCTTGACTGTTGGCATAATAGCGGAGCCTCACCTTACGCCAGATTCACAGACGAAGAATACAAAAAATACGTTCCAGTTGACTATTTGACAGAAGCCATGGACCAAACAAGAGGATGGGCTAACACGCTTCTTTTAGAACATGTCATATTCACTGGAAAACCAGAATCTCCCTACAAAGCATTCTTGTTTCAAGGCTTAACTCAAGACGCTAGAGGCAGAAAGATGAGCAAAAGCCTTGGAAACATGATGGAAGCCAACAAAACATTAGAAAAATACTCCGCAGACATATTCAGATTTTATGTACTGCGAAAATGCTCTCCAATAGACCCAAACGATTTCGACATCCAAGAATTGAACCGACGCCCATATCAAGTGTTATCCACGCTTTACCACCTCAGCAGATTCTTCATTCAAAACTCAGAGTATGACAACTTTAACCCACAGAATCACACGCTAAAATGGGCAAAAGGCGAAGATGTGCTCAGAAGTGCAGACCTTTGGTTGTTGTCAAAGCTTCAAGAAACCATAGACGAATTCACTGCTAAGCTGAAAGTATGTGAATTCAACTCTGCCCTAGCAGTTTTAGAAGATTTTGTTATAGAAACATTAAGCAGATTATACGTGCCCATGATTCGAAAAGAATTGTGGACTGACGACCCCGAAACTTTCAACAGAAGATTAGCAATATACGCAATCTTATGGCATGTTCTAAAAACGGTTACACTTCTCTTCAACCCTGTCACGCCGTACTTGAGCGAAGCCCTATACCAGAAAATCTACAGAAAACTAAACCCAACACTGCCAGAATCGGTAAACTTTGTAAGTTGGCCAGAACCAGACGAGAAAATGCGAGACAAAACCGTAGAAGAAGACTTTCAAACATTGTTCAAGTGTGTTTCGCTTGTTTATTCTGCTAGGCAATCTGCGAAGCTGAAGAGAAGATGGCCCCTCAGCAGAATGGTAGTCGTGGCTCCTGAAAAAGTTTGCAATGCTATGAAGAACGTTGAAGACCTATTCCTAGAACTTGCAAACGTGAAAACTGCAGAATACTGCCAAGAAGCTCCAAAACACACTTCAGAAGAGGGATGGATTTGCGCCGTCGAAGACAACATACAAGTCTTTTTGGATACTCACCGTGACGAAGGCTTACTCGGTGAAGGTTTAATGCGCGACTTGGCTCGAAGGGTTCAGTCTTTAAGAAAGGAACTGGGTTATATGCCGACTGACGTTTTAGAAGTAGTTTACATAGCTGAGCTTGATGATGAAAGCATAAGGTTGCTGAAACCATACTTAGAGGAGATGAAAGAACTTGTACGCGCTCAGGATGTCGATTTGCAGAGTAGCCGCAAAGCCGAAGCCAAATGGCATGAATACCAGTTGGATGAAAAGAAAATCCACATCGCAATCCCATAATTTCCAGCTGAGAATAGAAGTCTCACACGGGACGAATTTCTGTGCATTTATGGCAACTATCAGAAACCCTAAATCCAGCAACCGTCTTGGATATGCTTGAGAAAGAAGTAGAAAGGAAGAAGTAAATCATGAGTGGAGTTAAGAAGTGTCCTAAGTGTGGCGGAGAAATGGAGATAGGGTATTTACGTGATGCGCCTTGGTGGAGACGTGGAAAAGACCTTCTTGGTATAGGAATGGGTCCCAGAATTTTCGCCTATAGATGTAAGCAGTGCCACTATGTGGAACTCTACACTGAAGAATAAAAGTGCCAAGTTACAAATGAAACTCTATCCAAACAAAATTACTTGAGGGCCGGTAGTTCAGTTTGGTATGAACGCCTGATTCGCAATCAGGAGGCCGCGGGTTCAAATCCCGCCCGGTCCACTCCCATTTGGGTTCAGGGATGGGCAGATCCACCACCAAGATTCACACCCCCTTATGGTTCGCTCAACTGCCAGTGAAGTGTGGAACCATTGCTGGTGGATGTGGCAATCCTTAATAGCGTGTAATATTGCATAAATCAGGTTAGATTATTTAGTGAGGTTTGGTTGAATGAAAGTTTTGATTGTGTATGACACGGTTTCACCTATGAAAATAACGGCGAAGGTCGCTGAAACCATTGGCGAAGCTCTTAAAGAGAAAGCAATAGAGGTTGAGTCTTTCTTTGTTAATGATGTTGACCAAGCGGCTGTCAAAAATTACGATTGCCTGATAGTTGGTGCGCCTACGATGTATTTTAGAGCATCAAGCGGAATAATGCAATTCCTCAACGGTCTATCCAACATAGATTTTTCTGGTCAGTTGGCTGCTGCTTTTGACACGCAAATTCAGTCAAGGCTAAGTGGAAGCGCAGCGAAGGGCATAGAAAACAAGCTTAAGAAACTCGGTTTCGAAATGATCACTTCTCCGCTTATTGCCTATGTGGAGGGCAAGATAAATCAAATGCAGTTGAAGGATGGCGAGTTGGAGAAAACGAAGAATTGGGCGCAAGAAGTCGCCCAAGCCTTTCTCAAAAAGCAATGATAGCCTGTGCTCAGAAATTTATAAGATTAAGGCTGGAATATTTGAGTTCTGCTTGCTTAATAGTTGACTTCCTCTGGGATATGCTAACCGAATTTTTCGCCATAATTTGACAACAATAACACCGCGTCATACAGG
>Ga0172362_10003030_pt1 | contig 14552 bp, 9 predicted proteins | sample LakKivs1_kivu2a2_FD_114534 | JGI IMG/M metagenome (GOLD analysis project Ga0172362, IMG submission 114534) | Sediment microbial communities from Lake Kivu, Rwanda - Sediment s1_kivu2a2 | ecosystem: Environmental > Aquatic > Freshwater > Lake > Sediment | place: Rwanda: Western Province, Lake...
GGCGCCGCGCCCGGGGAGAATCCGCTTGACCGTGGACGCACCGCTGTGGCGTGCTCTCCCGGCCCGCAGCCCGCGCTCCTCGCCACCCGAATGAGCCTCGCCCGCCAGCACACCGCCGCCGCGCCACTCGACACCGCCGCCGAACCGCTCGGCGCGCGCCCGTCGACCGGCCTCGACGTCGCCGCGATCGCTGCTCGCCTGGAGCCGCTCCAGGCCGAGTTCCTCGCCGCGCGACCGTTTCCGCACCTGGTGCTCGACGACTTCCTGCCCGAGGCCGTCGCGGACGCACTGGCCGCCGAGTTCGCCGACCCGGCCCTGCCGTGGCAGCCGCTGCACCACGTCAACGAGCGCAAGAGCGTCTGCGGCGACCTCGCGCGCATGGGCCCCGTCGCGTCCGCGACGGTGCACGCGCTGCACGCGCCCGCGATGCGCGACGCGCTCGAGCGCCTGACCGGAATCGCCGGGCTGATCGGCGATCCCGATCTCGACGGCGCCGGCCTGCACAGCACCGGTCCGGGCGGGCACCTGAACGTCCACACCGATGCGCTGATGCATGGCAAGCGGCGCACCTGGAGCCGCCAGCTGAACCTGATCCTGTTCCTGAACCGCGGCTGGAGCGACGCGTATCGCGGCGACCTCGAGCTCTGGGACGAGGGCGTGAGCGAGTGCGTGCGGCGCATCGCGCCGGCCTTCAACCGCTGCGTCCTGTTCCGTACGACGCCGACCTCGTTCCACGGCGTGCCGGAGGGCGTCGCCTGTCCCGAAGGACAGAGCCGCAAGTCGCTGGCGCTCTACTACTTCCGCGACGAGACGCGCACCGTGCCGCTGCACCCGACGCACTACGTGCCGCGGCCACGCGACCCGTTCGCGCGCCGGCTGATGATCCGCGCCGATCGCGCAGTGCTGCGTCTGTACGCGCTGCTCAAGCGCTACACGCCGATCGACGACGCGCGCGTCACGCGGCTGCTGCGCCGCTTCTGATCGTTGCCGCTGCCGATCCGCCCGGCGCGCAGCGCTACGCGCGGTTGCCCGACCGGCGCCAGAGCAGAGCGACGACCGCGGCGGCCAGGATCGCGCCGACGACGAGGGGCAGCCAGCTCGAGCCCGACGTCGGCGTCGGCGCGGGCGCCGCGGGCTCTCTGCCCGCCTCGGGTGACGCCGCGCGACCGGCTTCCGGCTGCGTCGCGGCGGCGGTCGAGACGCGCTGCACACCCATCAGCCGCCGGTCCTCGCGCTCGGCGGCGGGCAGTGTCGCCCGGGCGAGCGCGCAGCCGTCGATCGACATCATGTTGTTGCCCTTGCCGAACAGGCCCGTCCACGACCGCGTGCGGTAGTTGCGCACCCACGTGCGGCCCATGGCGCGCGCATCGAGGTCGCGCAGCGCGCGCGACGGCCGGCGCGTCCGACGCTCGTCGTCGCAGTCCTCGGTGATCTTGCGGAGACCGGCGGCGCCCTCGTCGAACTCGCCGAGGGCGAGCCGCGCGCGGGCCGCGGCGAAGCGGGCGTCGCGACCGATCGGGCCGTCCGGATCGCTGGCGGCGAGCTCCTCGAAGGCCTTCAGCGCGCCCGCGTAGTCGCCCGCCGCGAACTGCGCGCTCGCGCTGCCGAAGCGGCCAGCCTGCCGGAACTCCGCGTCGACGGACTCCCAGGAGCTCGCCTTGTCGAACGCCGCGCGGGCTTCGTCGTAGCGCCCCGCTGCCGCCAGCGCCGAGCCCTTGCCGAGGTTGCCGAGCACGCGCGACGACGCCTCGCCGGCGTCCTCGAGGCGGCCGTAGTACTCCTCCGCGCCCCGCGTGTCGCCGGCCATCAGGCGGACCGTTCCCATGCCGAGGTTGCCGAAGTCGTTCCAGGGGTAGCCCGCGTTGCGCGCCAGCACCGCCTCGAACTCGCGCTGCGCCGCACGGCGGTTGCCGGTACGCAGGTAGGCGTCGGCGACCACGAGCTGCACCATCGGCGGCAGCTCGATGTCCGATTGCCGGGTGAGCGCGATCAGGCGCGAGCCGCCCTTCGCCGGGTCGGCGACGTAGTCGTTGAGCGCGACGATCCACTCGTCGGGGACGCCCTCGGTCGGGCCGAACATGCTCGGTGCCGGCCCTCCGTCGAGCGACTCGGCTCGCGCCGTGCCGGAGTCGAGCAGCAGCGCGATCGCCAGCGCCAGCGCCGCCACGAGGGATCCGGGCGACGAACCTGGCGACCAGGGGAACTTGCGGAGTCTTGGGAGCATGTCGGGAGCTCTGATCGACGGCTGGGACGAGGTCGAACGCGGCGCCGGCGCGTCGAGGTGCGCGGTGCGACGACCAGAAGAGCAAGTGCCGCCGCGGCAGTCAACGGAGGATTCCCCGGGCGCCCCAGCCCCTGCCGGTGGAACGAGCCTCATCGTCAAGCAACCACCGGTGCCGCGCCGCGCAACGGCCGCCACGGCACGTGGTATAGGGTCGAGGCCCATGGCCGCCTCGCCGCAGCCGGAGATCCCGGCGCCGTTCCCGCGCCGCATCAGCGTCGAGGTCACGAACCACTGCAACCAGCGCTGCGTGCTGTGTCCCCGGCAGGCCTTCACCCGTCCGCTCGGCTTCATGGACGAGGATCTCTTCGCGCGCATCGCGCGCGAGTGCGCGCCGCACGGGACGCGGCTCTGGCTGCACTTTCTCGGCGAGCCACTGTTGCACCGCGGCCTGGTCCGGATGATCGAGCTCGCCAAGCGCCTCGGCGTCGGCGAGGTCGGGCTGTCGACCAACGCGGTGTCGCTGCACGGCCGCCTCGGCGACGCGCTGCTCCAGAGCGGCCTCGACCGGCTCGAGTGCTCCATGGACGCCGACGACGCCGCGACCTACCTGGCGATGCGCGGGCGCGACCACTTCGACCGCGTCGCCGCCAACGTGCGCGCCTTCCTCGAGCGCAAGCGCGCGCTCGGGCGCGAGCACCCGGTCACGTCGATCCAGTTCATGCGGACGCCGGAGCTCACGGCGACGCTCGACCGCGTGGTGGCGGCGTGGCGCCCGCTGCTCGGTCCGCGCGACTTCGTGATGACCATCGAGCCCGCGTCGTTCGGCGGCGCCGTCGACGTCGGCGGAGAGCCTCCTGCCGAGCGGACGCCGTGCCGCTGGCTCTACGCCTCACTGATGATCCTCCAGGACGGCACGGTCACGATGTGCGGCGCCGACTGGGACGCCCACGCGCCGCTGGGCAACGCGCGCGACGCGACGATCGCCGAGATCTGGCACGGCGCCGAGCTCGCCCGCCGCCGCCGCGCGCACGAGGAGCAGCGCTTCGACCGCATCCCGCCCTGCACGAGCTGCACCGACTGGCGCCTCGCCGACGGCCACGGCTACCGCAACGAGACCCCGCGCTAGAGCTCCAGCTCACAGAACGAACATCCGAGCGCGGAGAGTGGGCCCGAGCGCAGCGAGCCGCCGGGAGTGGGGCCGAGCGAAGCGAGCCGCGGGGAGTGGGGCCCCGCGCGGCTCCGCCGCGTGGGGCGAGGGGTCGCGTGACCCCTCGTGGCGACGACCCGCTCGTAGCGACGACCCACCCTTCTACCAGTGCCGGATCGTGCCGTCGGGGCCGACCACCGGCACCGAGCGCATCCACAGCTGGCGCTCCCACCAGGCGCGGTGCTCGCGGTACCAGTCGATCGTGGCGCGGAGCCCGTCACCGAGCGCGGTCGCGGTCGTGAAGCCGAGCTCGGTGCGTGTCTTGGTGGTGTCGGCGCAGTGCTTCTGCAGCTGGCCCGGGCGATCGGGAACGTGCTCGATGAGCTCCGGGCTCGCGCCGACCAGGCGCACCACCTCGCGTGCCAGGGTGATCACGTCGGTCGCGATCCCCGTGCCGACGTTGAACACCTGCCCGCGGACGGTCTCGAGCGGCGCGTCGAGTACGCGCTCGATCGCGGCACAGGTGTCGTCGACGAAGATCCAGTCACGCGCCGCGAGGCCGTCGCCGTGCACGGTGAGCGGGTCGCCGCGCAGCGCGCTGGTGATGAATCGCGGCAGCAGCTTCTCGAGGTGCTGCCCCGGACCGTAGTTGTTGAACGGGCGAACGATGACGCCCGGCAGCGCGTAGGTCTGCACGAACGCGTGGATGAGCCGGTCGGCGGCGCACTTCGCGGCCGCGTAGGGCGTGTACGGCTCGAGCGGGTGCTGCTCGTCCATCGCGTCCTGCAGCGCGGTGCCGTAGACCTCCGACGACGACACGTGCACGAAGCGCTCGAGCCGCGGCGCGCGCGACACCGCCAGCGCCGCCATGGTCTGCGTGCCGAGGACATCGGTCTCGAAGAACACCGAGCTGTCGCTGATGCTGCGCGGCACGTGGGTCTCGGCGGCGAGATGGACCACCGCGTCGCAGTCGGCGAGCACCGACTCGACGATCTGCGGGCTGCGCACGCTGCCGTGCACGAACTGCACGCGCTCGGCCGCGTCGGCGAGGCAGGTGAGGTTGTCGAGGCTGCCCGCGTACGTGAGCGCATCGAGCACGATGACGCGGTCCGCGGGCTTCGTGCGCAGATGGTGCGCCACGAAGCGGGAGCCGATGAACCCGGCGCCACCGGTGACCAGGAGGGTGCGCGGCCGCGGCATGATCCCGGGATCGAGCCTGAGCGCACCGTGGCTGTCAAGAGAGTCCGCGACCCGGTGCGGGGTCGTTCGATGCCGAGCGGAAGCGGGGGCTCCCCGCCGCCCCCGCCCCGGTGCGCACGGTGCCGCGGCGCTCTCGCCGAACATCGAGCCTTCCCCGCACCGGGCAGCGGTGGTATCAGGCGCCCGAGGATTCCGTATGGCGACCACCCCGGACACGCCCTCCTTCCACTTCGCCAGGCGCCTGAAGGCCGTGAGCGACCGCGACGTGGATGCGCTGCGGGCGAACTTCCTCGACCTCGCCGAGCGGTTCGATGCGAGCACGCTCGGCGAGCACACGCTCTTCCCGCTGCAGATGACGTGGTTCTACGGCGAGCCGGTCTGGCACGAGCTGTCGCGCGAGAAGCAGCTGATGCTCAACCGGCTGAGCTTCTGCCAGAGCTACCTGACCACCGCGGTGGCCGAGATCGCGACCAACGTCCTGAACCTGCAGGCGTCGCTCGACACGATCGTCGACGACGACCCCGACCTCGCCCTCTACATGGCGCGCGAGGTCGTGGAAGAGACGATGCACGTGCAGGCGTTCCTGTGCCTGATCCGCAAGGTCGTCGCGCACTACGGCCTCACGCTCGAGCAGCTGCGCGGCGCCAACGTCTCGTTGCCGATGGCGAGCTGGTACGTCCGCGCCCACACCGCCGTGGGATGGCTGCGCGGCGATCTGAACTTCTACTACTTCACGCGCTACGCGCTGAACGTGAACCAGAAGACCGTCGAGCGCTGCTCGATCAACGAGCCCGACATGCACCCGCTGGTGCGGACGATCCTGAAGAACCACGCGATCGACGAGGCGCGGCACATGCAGATGTCGCGCGGCACCGGTCTCGTCGCGCTGTCGCGCATGCGGACGTCGGCCGCGCGGGCGGTCGCCTGCCTCGGCTACGCGCTCTTCGCGTCGAACGTCTTCATCGGCCGTCACCTGAAGGACTCGCGGCTCACGCGCACGGCGCGCACGCGCACGCTCGAGCTCTGCGGCGTGCCGCGCGAGCGCGCGGTCCAGGCCTACCGGCAGTGGCACGAGCGCACCAACCAGCCCGAGGACCCGCCGCTGGTGCGCGCCGGGCGCGCCTACTACCTGCGCTGCAACAACGGCTACATCGACGACCTCCCGGTCGGCGCGTGGGTCAAGCAGCGCATGAAGCGGATCATCGCGCAGGGCTACTCGGACGTCGCCCGGGGCGACGACACGGCGATCGCCCCGCTCGAGTTCGACGAGCTCCGGCGCGCGTCCTGACGGCAACTTCGTCGTGCGCCTCGCCGGGATCCAGCCCGGATACCTGCCGTGGCTCGGCTACTTCGACCAGATGCGTCGCGTGGACGTCTTCGTGGTCGCCGACGAGATGCAGTTCTCCTCGACCGGCTGGGCGCACCGCAACCGGGTGCGCGGCCCTGACGGGGCACACTGGCTCACGCTGCCGGCGCGGGCCGCGGCGCGCCAGGCGATCTGCGACGTGCCGCTCGACACGAACGTGCCGTGGGCCGCGAGCCACCTCGCGACGCTGCGGAACTTCTACGCCGGCAGCCCGTTCGCACCCGACCTGCTGCGTTCGCTCGCGTCCGTGCTCCAGGCGGGCGCGACGCGCCTCGTCGAAGCGACCGTCCCGACGCTGCGCCTGCTCGCCGCCCTGCTCGGCGTGCAGACGCCGCTGGTGATCTCGTCGGAGGCGGGCCTCGAGCGCGCGTACGAGGAGCAGTTCCCGGGCCAGCCGGGACCCACCCACCGCATCATCGCCTTCATGAAGACGCTGGGCGCCACCGAGCTGCTCGAAGGCGAGAGCGGCCGGGACTACCTCGACGTGGCGCTGTGCGCGGCGCACGGCATCGAGGTCACGTTCCAGCACTACGCGCACCCGCTCTACGCGCAGCGGCACACGCCCTTCGTGTCCCACCTCTCGGCGCTCGACCTCCTCCTCTGCTGCGGGGAGCGCGAGGCGCGCCGGCTGCTCGCGTCGGTGCCGTGAGCGAGCTCGAGCCACCGCCCGCGATCTCCGTCGCGGTACCGCTGTTCAACGAGGCGGCGACGATCGACGAGCTGATCGACCGCGTGCGGCGCACGCTCGAGGCGCGCGGCGCGAGCTTCGAGATCGTGCTGGTCGACGACGGCAGCACCGACGGTACGGCGGAGCGGCTCGCGCGCGCCGCGGCGGCGGATCCGCGCGTCCGCGTCCGCACGCTGTCGCGCAACTTCGGACAGGCGGCGGCGCTGTGCTGCGGCATCTTCGAGTCGCGCGGCGACGTGATCGTCACGCTCGACGGCGACCTGCAGAACCCGCCCGAGGAGATCCCGCGGCTGCTCGACGCGCTCGCGCCGGGGGTCGACGTCGTGACCGCGCGTCGGCTCGCGCGTCACGAGAGCGCGTGGCGGCTCGCCGGATCGCGCGCCGTGCACTGGATCGCGCGGCTGCTGGTCGGCCTCGACATCCAGGACTTCGGCGGCCAGTTCAAGGCGTACCGGCGCGAAGTGGTCGACGCGACGCGCACCGCATGGGCGCCGGGCAAGCCGTTCTTCGCGCTCGCCGCGTGGCTCGGCTTCCGCGTGGTCGAGGTTCCGGTGCGGCACGACGCCCGGCGATCCGGAGCTTCGCGCTACGGGCTGCTGGCGCTCGTGCGGCTCAATGCCGACCTCATCACGAGCTTCACCACGCTGCCGCTCGCGACGCTGGCCGTCCTCGGTGCGCTGTGCGGAGCGCTCGGCGCGGTGGGCGCGCTCTGGTGCCTCGTCGCGGGCGGCTCCTTCGGCTTCGGCGCCGCACTGTCGCTCCTGCTGCTCGGGCTCGGCGGTGTGTTCTTCGCGACCGCGGCACTCGGCGTCTACCTGGCGCGCGTCTATCGCACGGTGGCCGGCTCGCCGACCGGCTACGTCCTGCGGCAGCCCGGGCGATGACGGCCGAGCGCGCCGCCCTGGCCGTCGGACTCCTCCTGACACTCGGCATCGCCGTGCTGGAGGTACGTTTCCACGGCGACGCCGGACCGCTCTGGCGCGACGAGGTGAACAGCGTCAACGTCGCCGCGCGGTCGCCTCTCACCGCGGTGATCGCCGCCGCGCCGTACGACTCGTTCCCGCTCGCCTGGCCGCTCACCCTGCACGCCTGGATCGCCGCCGGCCTCGGCGAGAGCGACGCGGCACTCCGCCGCCTCGGCACGACGATCGCGCTGGCCACGCTCGCCGTCGTCTGGTGGGCGGGATGGCGTCTCGAGATCGGCGTGCCGCTGGTGACGCTGCTCCTGTTCGGGCTCAGCCCGTCGCAGATCGTGTACGGCGCGCAGGTCCGCGGCTACGGGCTCGGTGCGCTGGCGATCGTGTGGTGCAGCGGTGCGACGTGGGCCTTCCTGCGCACCCCGACGCGCGCGCGCTTCGCGGTCCTGCTGGTCGCGACGCTGCTCGCGGTGCAGACCTACTTCGCCAACGCGTTCCTCATCGTCGCTCTCGCGCTCGGCGCCGCGGCCGCGACCCTGCCCCGCCGCCGATGGGCAGCGCTCGGCGGCGTAGTGGGTGCGTACGCGGTCGGGGCCGCATCGGTGCTGCTGAACCTGCCGTCGTTCCGCTACGCGCTCGAGGTCGCACCGGTCGAGCAGAGCGCGCCGCCCTTGTCGCGGCAGCTCGGCGTCTTCCTCCAGGCGCTCGCGCCCGGCGCGTGGCCGCTCGCGGCGGCCTGGGTCGCGGCACCGGCGCTCGCGATCGCCGGCCTCGCATGGACGCGCTGGCGCGGCAACGAGCGACTCGACGACCCGCGACCGGACCTCGCCGCCTTCGTGCTGGTCACCGGGCTCGGGGCGCTCGCGACCTACTTCTTCTACCTGAGCCAGGTCGCGAAGCTGCCGACGCAGTTCTGGTACTACCTGTCGCTCATGGGCGTGCTCGCGCTCGTCTGCGACGTCGGTACGGATCTCCTCGCCCGGCGCTGGCGGTACGGCCCGCTCGTCCGCGTCGTGGCCGTGGCCGCGGTGGCGCTCGGCTCGGCGGCACCGGTCACGGAGATCGCCCGCCTCCGCATGACGAACCTCGACCTGATCGCGGCGACGGTCGCGCGCGACGCGAAGCCGTCCGACCTCGTCGTCGTCTTCCCGTGGTACGTGGGCATCACCTTCGATCGCTACCACCGCGGCGACGTGCCGTGGATCACGCTGCCCGAGCCGAGCGACCACGACCTGCACGTCCACCTCGAGATCCGCGATCGCCTGCGGCGCGGCGCGGACGGCGTCGCCGGCGAGCTGGCGCGCGTCGAGAGCGTCCTGCGCGCGGGGAGCGCCGTGTGGCTGGTCGGCGAGCCGATGTCGCCACCGCCGGGACAGCTCGCGCCAAGCCTGCCGCCGGCACCGAACGCACCGTCGGGCTGGCGAGCCGGCCCGTACCTCGACATGTGGGAGCTGCAGCTCGGCGCTCTGCTGCGGGCGCACGCCGTCGCAGTCGAGCGCATGCCGCTGCCCGACGCCGGACCGGTGAACGCATGGGAAAACCCGCCGCTGTATCGCGCGACCGGATGGCGCTGACGGCGCCCGCGAGCCCGTGGCGCGCACGCGTCACGCTCGGCGCGATCGTCGCCGTCACCGCGCTGCTGCGCCTGCGTATCGCGGGCATGCCGCTCGAGCGCGACGAGGGCGAGTACGCCTACCTGGGCCAGCTCATCCTGCAGGGCGAGTGGCCGTACCTGGCGGCGCACAACATGAAGCTGCCGGGGATCTACTACGCCTACGCAGCCATCCTCGGCGTGCTCGGCGAGACCGACGTCGCGATCCGCGTCGGGCTGCTCGTCGTCAACGCGGCGACCATCCTGCTGGTGGCAGCACTCGCCCGTCGCTTCGCCGGCGAAGCAGCGGCGCTGACGGCCGGCGCGACCTACGCGGCGCTGTCGCTCGGGACCGCGATGGTCGGCTTCACGGCGAACGCCGAGCACTTCGTCCTGCTGCCGGCGGTGACCGGACTCTGGCTGCTGGCGGAGCAAGCGCCGTCGCGGGCCCGGCTGCTCGGGGCGGGCCTGCTCCTCGGTCTCGCCGTGGTGATGAAGCAGCCGGGCGCGTTCTTCGTCGCCTGCGGTGCTGCGTGGATCGTCGCCGGCGGTGGTCCGGCGCGCCGCCGCGCGGCCGATCTCGCCGTGTTCGGCGTCGGCGCCGCCGTCCCGTATGCCGCGGTCTGCCTGGCGATGCTCGCCGGCGGCGCGTTCGCGCCGTTCTGGTTCTGGACCGTCACCTACCTGCGCGAGTACGGCTCGATGATCGACGCCGGGACCGGGCTCGCCGAGCTCTACCGGCAGCTCGGCGGAATGCTCGCCGCGTCACCTCTCGCGTGGCTGCTGGGCGCCGCCGGTCTTGCCGCCCTCGCCACACCGGAGCTCGACCGCCGCGCACGGCTGCGCGTCCTCTCCCTGCTCGCCGCGTCGGCGGCGGCCGTCGCGCCCGGGCTGCGCTTCACCGACCACTACTTCCTGCTGCTGCTGCCGGCCCTGAGCCTCGTCGCCGGGATCGGCAGCGCGGCGCTCGTCGCCCGCGCGCGCATCCGGAGCCCGCGCGCGGCCGACGCTCTCGCCCTCGCCGTCCCGGCGCTCGTCTTCGCGCTGGCGCTGGTCCAGGACCGCGCGACGCTGCTGCTCCGCTCGCCGCTCGAGAGCGCGCGCGCCCTCTACTTCCCCAACCCGCTCGCCGAGGCCGTGGAGATCGCCGGAGAGATCGCGCGGCGGACGTCGCCGGACGAGCGCATCGCGGTGATCGGCTCCGAACCGCAGATCTACTTCTACGCGCGCCGCCGCGCGGCGACGAGCTATCTCTACATGTACCCGCTGATGGAGCCGCAGCCGTTCGCCGCGCGCATGCAGGACGAGCTGATCGCGCAGCTCGAGGAGGCGCGACCGCGCTTCCTCGTCCTGGTCAACGTCGACATGTCGTGGTCGCGGCGCCCCGACTCGTCGCTGAAGGTCCTCGACTGGGCGGCGGCCACCGTGGACGCGGGCTACCGCCAGATCGGGCTCGTCGAGATGATCCCCGACGGGCCGTCGCGCTCGGTCTGGGGTGACGCCGCCGCCACCGCAACGCCGCGCGCGCAGTCCTTCGTGGCGGTGTTCGAGCGGCGGCCTTGAGGCGTTCTCACGCCGCGCGCGCGGACGTCGCGTCGCGTGCGCGCACGCGATCGTCGCGGGAGGTCGCCGACGGCAGCGCACCGGGCGCGCCGCGCCATGCCGCCACGGCGCTCGCCACCGCCTGCGCCGCGAGCCGCAGCGCGTAGCGCAGGCGGCGCGGCGACGAGACCTTCGGCCACAGGTAGCGCGCCGCGTTTCGCGGCCGTGCGAGGAAGCGCGCGCGCCGCAGCAGCTGCGCGCGCGACGCGTCCTGCGCCAGCGTCTCGAGCTCCTCGCGCGTGAAGTGTGCGGTGCGCCAGGTGACGGCGCCGCGGTCGCCGTGCTCGATCCAGCCCTGCTGCTCGTAGATCGGGTACATGCGCGAGCCCGGCAGCGGCGTGGCGATGAAGTAGTGCACAGCGTCGAGACCGGACGCGTTGCCCCAGTCGATCGTGCGCCGGATGTCGTCGCGGGTCTCGTACGGAAAGCCGACGATGAGGTTCGCGAACGTGTAGAGGCCGCGCCGGTTGCAGTAGTCGATCATCTCGACGGTCTTCGCGAGGTTCACCGGCTTCTTGATGAAGGCGATCGTCTCCGGGTTGCCGCTCTCGATCGGCAGGCACACGCGATAGACGCCGGCGCGGACCATCGTGTCGATCATCGACTTCGAGAGCGTCCACACCGACACGCCGGCCATCACGTCGAGCGTGACGTCGAGTCCGCTCTCGGCCACCAGCTCGAACACGCGGCGCGCCCAGCGCTGGTCGAGCATGAAGTTGTCGTCGACGAACACGATCTCGCGCGCGCCGTGGCGCTCGACCATGTGCCGGATCTCGCCGACCACGTACTCCGGGCTGTGCGCGACGAGCTGATCGTGGACGGCGACGATGTCACAGAACGCGCAGCGCAGGCGGCAGCCGCGCGACGCCTGGATCAGCATCGCCGGCCGCTCGCGCGCGAACGGGAACGCCACGCTCTGCGCGCGGCGTCCGTCGTACGCCGCGCGCGGCAGCGCGTCGCGGTCCGGGTAGGGGTACTCGTCGAACGGGACGCGCGCGACGCGCGGCGGGTTCATGCGCGCCTCGCCGCCGGGCCCGCGGCTGCACGTGCCGGGAATGCCCACGAGCGGCTTGCCCTGGTCGACGTGGTCGAGGACGTCGAGAAACGTCTCCTCGCCCTCGCCGCGCACGACGAGGTCGACCGCGTCGCTGGCGAGGTAGGTCGCGTGACGGATGCCGGCGTCGAGCCCGCCCACGACGACGCGCGCCATCGGCACGACGTCCTTCACGAGCCGCGCGACCGCGATCACCTCGGGCTCCTGCATCTCGAACAGCGCCGAGATCCCGACCACGTCGGGCCGGGCCGCGCGGATGCGCTCGCGCAGCGCGTCGTCCGCCATGCCCATGCGGAAGTCGTGCGGGCCGAGCTCCGCCACGACGGCGCCCTCGGCCTGGGCGTCGATCACCTCCACGTGGTGCGGCGAGAACTTCTTGACGAACGCGGACAGGTAGAGCAGCCCGAGCGGCTCGAAGCTCACCGCGACCGACCGCGGGTGCGAGCCGCGCTTCGGCGGCTTGATGAGGATCGCCCGGACCGCCATCGCGACGCCGCCTCAGAGCGGCGGCAGGCACTGCAGCGACAGCACGTCGCTGTCGCCGCCCGCGCGGCTCGACTTCGCCTTGACGCCGACGCGCAGCTTGGTCGGCCGCAGCGCACCCGACGAGCTCGTCGTGAGCGGAATCGCGACGGGCACCGCAGCCGTGCAGTGGTCCGGGGTCGGGTTCGCGCGCACACCCGCGGGGCCGACGCCGAGCTCGCCGGCAAGGCCGAACGCGGTCGCGAGCTGCGCGTGCACGTCGCGCTCGAGCTGCTTGCGGCTGGTCTTGCGCGGTGCCGTGACGGCGAGCGTCGCGACGTCGCTCGGCGTGCAGCGCGGCAGGCGCGGGTCGGCCGCGTTCACGCAGAGCGCGAGGTCGACGGTGCAGGCGCCGTCCACGATGCCGTCGCGGTCGCAGGCCGCGTCGCCGTCGCGACAGAGCACGGTGCGGCTCGGCGCGCCCGAGGGACCGAGCGGCGGCGTCGGGGTGACAAGCCACTCGACGATGCACTCGGTGCGCGAGCTCGCGACGCCGCCGGGGATGCAGGCGTTGCCGGGTGCGGGGCCGGTGCAGTCCGGGCCGCCCGGCTGCGGCTGAGAGATCACCAGGGTGGCGTCCACCGCGACGTCCGCGATCGTGGTCTCGCCGCCGTCTGGCCAGGTCACGCGCAGCTCGTCGACGCTCGCAGCGGCGCCCAGGCCGAAGTGCGCCTCGGCCGGGTCCTGCGACTCGAAGTTGCTGCCGGCGCGCAGCTCGCGCATCTGCGTGACGGCGCCGGTCGTCGCGCGGACGCGCGCGCCGATCGCCTCGCGATTGCCGCCGCGGCCCAGCAGCTTGACGCTCAGGCTCGCGTTCGCGTTGCCGCCGTCGTTGCGCAGCAGCACCGGCGATCCGGAGTTGTTGGAGTAGAAGAGATCGACGTCGCCGTCGCGGTCGTAGTCGAGCGCGACCACACCGCGGCCCTGGCCGGTGTCGGCGGCGCCGAGCGCCGCGGCGCTCTCGGTGAACGTGCCGTCGCCGTTGGCCAGGTACACGCGCGCGGGATCGGCGTGGAACTCCGTCGACTCGGGCACGTTGCGCGGCCCCCAGCCGTTCACGTGCACGAGGTCGAGGTGGCCGTCGTTGTCGAGGTCGGCGAAGGTGGAACCCCAGCCCCAGTAGCCGAAGCGCACGCCCGCGGTGTCGGTCGCGTCGGTGAAGGTCCCGTCGCCGTCGTTGCGGTAGAGGCGGTTGCCGCTGATGCGCCAGTGGCCCTCGACGATCCCGTTCGGGTCCCAGATGCTGCTCACGAACCAGTCGAGGTCGCCGTCGTTGTCGTAGTCGCCGATCGCGGCCCCCATGCCGTTCTCGTCGGTGATCACGAGGGGGTCGGTCGCGTCGCTGAACGTGCCGTCGCCGTCGTTGTGCAGCACGCGCGACGCGCCGAAGTCGGCCGCGACCAGCAGGTCGGGCCAGCCGTCCGAGTCGATGTCGGCGAAGTTGCCGGTGAACGACATGTCGAACGTCGCCGGGAAGATCGACGCCGCGAAGATCGGCACGCCCGCCGTGTCGCTCACGTCGGTGAAGTGGCCGGTGCCGTCGTTGCGCCAGAGGTGTCCGTGCGGGCCGCTCGCCGGCAGATCGCTCGACCACAGCGAGACGAACAGGTCGAGGTCGCCGTCGCGGTCGTAGTCGCCGAAGGACGCCGAGAACGTGTGCTCGCCCGGCAGCGTCAGGCCGGAGCCGGCGGTCACGTCGCTGAACGTGCCGTCGCCCTCGTTGTGCCACAGGATCGGCCAGGTGCTCTCGAAGCCGAGGACCAGGAGATCGAGCCAGCCGTCGCCGTCGACGTCGGCGAAGGTCGCGCTCGAGTGCAGCCCCGGGCCGACGGTGATGCCGGCGGTCGCCGCGACGTCGGCGAACGTACCGTGGCCCGTGTTGCGGAACAGCTGTGCGGCGCCGTGCTGCCCGCGAACGACGAACAGGTCGACGAAGCCGTCGCCGTCGTAGTCGCCAGCCGCCACGCCGCCGGCGATGATGCCCGGCTCGCCCCAGGCGGCTTCGTGGGCGTAGCCGTGCGTGGTCGCGAGCCCGGCCGCGGCGGTCACGTCGGTGAACGACAGGGCGTGCGCGCGCACCGCCGTCACCAGCAGCAGCGCGGGCAGCAGGCAGCCATGCAGCGCGGGCAGCAGGCAGCCATGCAACGCCCGCGCACGACGTCGGCCGTCGGCGCGCGAGCGGCGGTTGTGGGGGGACGCGTCTCGCATGAGCCGAACGCCCTTGTCCGCTCGCGACGCTAC
>Ga0172362_10003031_pt1 | contig 14551 bp, 13 predicted proteins | sample LakKivs1_kivu2a2_FD_114534 | JGI IMG/M metagenome (GOLD analysis project Ga0172362, IMG submission 114534) | Sediment microbial communities from Lake Kivu, Rwanda - Sediment s1_kivu2a2 | ecosystem: Environmental > Aquatic > Freshwater > Lake > Sediment | place: Rwanda: Western Province, Lake...
AAATTGCTAAAGGAAGACATTAAAAAAGCCCTCAGATTGGCAAATGAAATGGAAAGAAAGGGTATCATTGGGAAATATGCGATAGGAGGCGCTATTGGAACAATATATTGGACAGAGGCATACGCAACAAAAGACCTTGATTTGTTCTTACGGCTTCCTGTTTCGAGCGGGGGGCTTTTATTAATGCCCTTTATGAGCTATCTGGCTCAGAAGGGATATCCATTTACTGCACAATACGTAAAGATTGGGACATTGATGGTTGATTTTGTAGGCGTATATAATCCTTTGACTGAGGAAGCCTTGGATAATGCAGTTGAGGTTACTGTTTATGATGTTCCTACTCGTGTTTTTAGCCCCGAGTATTTAGCGGCTATTGCTCTCCAAACGGGGAGGATTCAGGACTTTGAAAAAGTTATTAAGCTTTACCGGGAGGGTAACGTAGATAAGAAATATCTTGGAACGATAATAAAACGACACAACCTATTAAGGAGATGGAATGAGTTTAAAAGAAAATATCTATCAGCAGGCAAGGGAATTTAACAAAAAGACTTTTCAGGAGAAGGCAAAAAGAAGGCGACGCCAAGCCAAACTATCCTTTGAAGAAAAGCTGAAGATTGTGGAGGAACTTAATACTTTGATGAAGGATTTTGCAGAGAAAAGGTCAAATAAAGATACGGAAAAGCCTGACTGACAAGGCACTGCGTCTGACCGCAATGCCGCTGTGCCCCATTGCGGCAGGTGAGATTTATCGTTATAGACCAAGTAGAATAAGGAGGAACCCTTTATGGGTATTACTTATATTGAGGGGCAAGTGAAAGGACCGACAGGTAAACTAAAAAATGTGAAGTTTCTTGTGGATAGTGGAGCAATATATTCTCTTTTGCCTACAGTGGTGTGGAAAGAAATTAAATTGAGGCCAAAACGGAAAATATCCTTTACTCTCGCTGATGGCACAACTGTGGAGAGAGCAGTGTCGGAGGCATTTGTTGTCTTTCCACAGGGAGAGGCTCACACACCGGTGATTTTAGGTGAGGAAGGTGACCAGGCATTGTTGGGCGTTGTTACCTTGGAGATTCTTGGACTCGTATTTAATCCCTTTGACCGGACTTTGCATCCTATGCGAATGACGTTATGTTAAACAATAAAAATATGGGATTCACCACAGAGACACGGAGAACACGGAGTATAATACAACAAAGGAAATAACAAGAATTCTCTGTGAACTCTGTGACTCTGTGGTGAGTGAAATTCATTATATTTATCTGAGCATGGCGCCGAAGGTTTCTTTCAAAGCCGAAAAAATGTTTGACATGGTCTCGTCAATTTCAGTGTCGGTGAGTGTGCGCTCGGGTGAGCGGAAGGTGAGGGAATAGGCGAGACTCTTTTTCCCCTCCGGCACGGGTGCACCCTTATAAAGGTCAAAAAATGTCAGGGATTCAAGCGCCTCGCCCGCCTTTTCTCGAATCACTTCCTCAATGCTCTGCGCTGTAACGGCATCATCAAGAACGATGGCAAGGTCGCGTGATATGGACGGGAATTTTGGTATGGGACAGAACTGAACTACCTTTTTTGCGATGGGGGCAATCCGGCTGAGATTCATCTCAAGCAAATAAAGCCGCCGCTCAAGCTCAAGGCGCTCCGCAACGATGGGATGCAATTCTCCGAAACGGCAGATTTCCACGTTGTCCTGAACAAAGCGCGCCGCCCGCCCCGGATGGTAATAACTCACATCCGTCAATGGCTCCAGAGCTGCATTTGAAAAGCCGAGAAGATTTTTCAGGATTTCCGCCGCGCCTTTGATGTCATAAAAATTCACCGCCGCGCCCGGCTTTTGCCACGTGGATGGGGAATCGCCGCATATCCCCGCAATCAGGTGAACCTCCTCCTGCGGCTCTTTATCCTGTTTTTCGTAAATTTTTCCAATCTCATAGACTCTGATATCAAGCATGTCGCGGTTGAGATTGAACGCCATGCATTCAATGAGACTTGGCAGGAGCGACGTCCGCATGATGTCCTGTTCGGGCGAGATGGGGTTGGTGATTTTCACCGCCCCATCAATAGGAAGTACGAGTGCCTCCTCAAGGCGGCTCGAGGTAAAACTGTAATTTATGGTCTCATCAAATCCCAGCGCCGAGAGTGCGGATTTAATTTGCGCGGTCATTTGTGAAACGGGTGAGGAAGGCGCAGGCGCCGCCGGATGAAAGGGTAGCGTGGGCTTAATCTTTTCATAACCATACATCCGCGCCACTTCTTCAATTAGGTCAATATCGCGCGTGATGTCATTGCGATGAGAGGGGATGGCGAATGTTATCATTTCCGGGTTCGGCTCAATAATTTCGAACTCCAGAGCCACAAGGAAGTCGGCGATTTCACGCGGATTGAGCCGCGTGCCGAGGACTTTGTTCGTCTTGCTCACTGAAAGCGCAATTGTCCTTTTGCTGGAGCGGTAACTTTTTACGTCAATCATTCCTTGAGCAATCTCACCGCCTGCAAGCTCACGAATGAGCATGGCGACGCGTTCAAGGACGCGCGGGATGCCCTCTCTGTCCACATTGCGCTCAAAACGGAACGATGCCTCTGTCTTTTTGCCAAGACGCCTTGAGGTCCTGCGGATTGTGATGGGGTCAAAGTAGGCGCATTCAAGGACGACGTTAATGGTGCTGAGGGAGATACTGGAGCTCAAGCCACCCATGACGCCCGCAAGCGCAATAGGTTCGCGCGGGTCGGTTATCAGTAAGTCCTCTGGAGTCAGCTTCAGCTTCTCGCCGTCTAACATTTCTAAGATTTCGCCATCCTTTGCATTGCGGACAATGATGTGACGGTTTGCCACGCGGTCCATGTCAAAGGCATGAATCGGCTGACCGTATTCAAGCATCACATAATTGGTGGCGTCCACCACGTTATTGAGAGAGCGGATGCCGGCGCTGGCAAGACGGTAAACCAGCCAGGCGGGACTCGGCCCCACGCGCACCCCGCGGATATAGCGCGCCCCATAGCGGGGACATCCCTCTTTGTTCACAACCGTCACACGCAGATAATTGTCAATCCGTTCCATTGTCTCCATGATGCGGACGGTTGGATATGTAATGCGTGAGCTGAAAAATCCGGAAATGTCGCGCGCCAGCCCGATAAGACAGTAACAATCCCCGCGGTTCGGCGTTATTGCGAGGTCGATAAGGGCGTCCAGCGGTTCACCGACGGGAAAGTCCTCTGGCAAAATCAATATGCCGCTGTGGTCGTCATTGAGTCCGAGCTCATCGCCGGCGCAGAGCATCCCTTCAGAGACCTCGCCCCTGATTCTTGTGTGCTGGATGATGCTCCCATTTGCCAGGCGCATTCCATCAAGGGCAACGGGAACCTTGTCGCCCTCCTTGACGTTCTTTGCACCGCAGACAATGCTCAGCGGGCGTTCACGCGCAATATCCACCTTGCAGAGCAGTAAGTTTGCGGCATCCGGATGCGGACTGGTATGCAGAATTTTCCCGATAACTAAATTTTTTGAAAGCCCACCCATGTCCACAACAGATTCAACCTCCATGCCGGACATGGTGAAGCCATCAATCACCTCGGGAAGCGATTTTCTCGCATGGAAATAATCTCTAAGCCAGCGATAACTGAATCTCATAGTCCTGCTCTTTTTAAAAGGCTGAAAGAATTTAAAATTCACCACTGAGACACGGAGGACACAGAGAAAAATACAACAAGGGAAATGTTGAAAAATCTCTGTGCACTCTGTGACTCCGTGGTGAATGAATTTTATTTTCTTGAGACTCTAAATATTTACCCCCCGCTCACATTGATTCATGAAAACTGTCTCAAAAATCGAAGGTCATTTTCATAAAACAGACGTATATCATTAATGCCGTATTTCAGCATTGTGATGCGCTCAACCCCCATCCCGAAGGCAAAACCGGTCACCTCAATCGGATACCCGACAACTTCAAAGACGGCGGGATGCACCATCCCGCAACCCATTATCTCAACCCAGCCCGACATCTTGCAGACGCGGCACCCTGCACCTTTGCACAGGACACACTGGATGTCCACCTCGGCGCTCGGCTCTGTGAAGGGGAAAAAGTGCGGTCGGAACCTCACTGCGACATCTTTGGAAAAGAGCTGATGCACGAATGCCCCAATCACGCCCTTCAAGTCCCCGAACGTAATGCCATCACCCACCATCAGCCCCTCCACCTGAATAAACATGGGTGAATGGGAGATATCGAGGTCAACGCGATAGACCTTGCCAGCAGCAATGATGGCAAGGGGCGGTTTCTGGCGTTTCATCACACGAATCTGGACGGGTGAGGTGTGCGTCCTTAAAAGGAGCCCGCCCTCAACATAAAAGGTGTCATGCAGGTCTCTGGCGGGATGCTCTGGCGGTGTGTTCAGCGCCTCAAAGTTGTGATAATCATCCTCTATATCTGGACCCTCCTCGCTGACAAATCCCATCGAGGTGAAAATATCTTCAATCTCGCCAAGGACTTTTGATATCGGATGAGGATGTCCGGGTATCAGGGCGGCGCCGGGCAGTGTGATGTCTAACGTCTCCTGTGAGAGACGGCTTGCAAACTCATCTCTGCGAAATTCCTCTGCCTTTTTGGTGATGACCGACATAAGCCGGTCTTTGGCATCATTCACCAGCTTGCCGGCTGATGGACGCTCTGATGGGTCAAGCGTGGCGAATGACTTCAGGATGGCTGTCAGTTTCCCCTTTCTCCCCAGATAGCCCACGCGAATCTCTTCCAAGTCAGAAGTGGATTTTGCCCGCTTCAATTCCTCCTCAAGGGAGGGGAGAAGGGCATCCAGCCGCCTTGTAATCTCATCCAGCATCTCACCGGCTTCCTTTCAGACGACAGCGGACTTTGTCTTTTCCAATGCCTGTTTCGCCTGATTAACAAAAGTGGCGAATGTGCCCGGGTCCTGCACGGCAAGGTCGGCGAGTAGTTTGCGGTCAACTTCAACCCCTGCCAGCTTTAGACCATTTATAAAACGGTTGTAAGACATACCTTCAATCCGGGTTGCGGCATTAATACGTGTTATCCAGAGGCGGCGGAAGTCGCGTTTTTTGTTGCGGCGGTCTCTATAGGCGTATCTCAAGCCGCGACGCACGGTTTCTTTGGCGTTCTGAAAAAGCTTGCGACGCCCGGAATAAGCCCCCTTTGCCATTTTCAGAATCTTTTTCCTTCGCTTACGGGAAGCCACATTATTGATGGCTCGTGGCATCTGATTTGTCCTCCTGTATGATAAATAAGGGTATCAGGAATCCCCCAGGGCTCCTTAACCCCGGACTTTTGCTTGAAGAAATGTGCGGATGCGTTTCCGCTCCGCCTTTGAGATTGTATCTTCACCGCGCAATCGTCGCTTGCGCACTCTTGTCTTTTTGGTGAGAATGTGACTGTGGAACGCCTTGTGGCGCATGATTTTTCCACTGGCGGTTATCTTGCACCGTTTTGCAACGCCACGCTTGGTTTTCATCTTTGGCATAAATAATCTACTCCTTTGAGGATGGTATCGTGAAAATTATTTAACATGCAAAAAAAAGACCCCGAAAAACCGGGTAAATGACCCCTTATCTTGAATTTTATTATTTTACGGGGAGTATGTCAACCTTGTTCCGGCGGCTGTGGAACCGGTGCGCTGACCTGTTGCTGAGTCGTCACTGGTGCTGGTGCTGGTGCTGGTGCAGGTGCAGATGGCGGTTTCGCGATTAAAGTGGCTCCCATGATGCGCCCCAGTAATTGGAACCCGCCCTCAAGTTGTCCGATGTCCGAAACAGCCCCAACCATGTCCCTCAAAACCTTTTCCCCAAGATTCGCATGAACAATCTGTCGCCCCCGGAACATGAGCGTCAGCCTGACCTTGTCTCCGTGCTGAAGGAACTCACGCACCTTTTTGACCTTTGTTGTAAAATCGTGAGGGTCAATTGTTTGACGGAGTTTTATCTCCTTGAGATGCGTCTGCTTGGTCTTTTTCCGTGACTCCTTCGCCTTGCGTTTCTTTTCATACTGGAGCTTGTTGAAGTCCGTAATCTTGCAGACGGGCGGCTTTGCAGTTGGCGCCACCTCCACGAGGTCAAGTCCTGCCTCCTGTGCCTGACGAAGCGCCTCTTCAATTGTGACAACGCCCACCTGCGTTCCATCGTCTGCTATCAGCCGCACCTCGCTGACACGAATTTGTTCGTTGATTCTTGTTTTTTGGATAATCCCACATCACCCCCTGAATAAAAATAACGGGAGACTTCTCTCCCGTTTATTCCCTAACTAAAACACATCCTTGCGCTGTGCCAGCAGAAGGACATGTATAACCCAGGGACCCCGCATCTGCGGAGTATCAGGTGAGAAGCCTTTTCAGCTTCTTCTTTCAATTTGCTTTTTTCTCGGCTCCAAAAGCCACGATAAAAATAAATCAATAAAACTTATGAACATAGCCCCCTGACCGTCAAGACCAATTTTTCATAAATGAGAAATAAAATTTCAACCGCCGATGAACGCCGATAGATGCCAATTGATGCAATCCTGTTCTTAGTTATTTATATCCGTGTTTATTTGCGTTCATCGGCGGTTAAAAATGTTATTGATTTTCAGATGCGGATTGTAGTTTTTATTCCCAAAGTTTTAGAAAATAATGTAAGAGTCTTATAAAAAGCATTCAAAGATTCAATTATGCGTCAATTCGGCGAGAAGGGTCGGCGCGTGGGGAGATAAATCGTTCTTTCCACGGGAAGGCGTACACATCATGAACGTATGTGTCTTTGCGCAAAGGACGCCCTTCGCATGATGCCAAGAGCGTTGCCTATACTTGCTATCCTCATGTCGCTTCTTGCATGTCAAACCGCCGCCACCAATCAATCCGAGAACCTCAAGAGCAACAGTGACGGCGCAGTGACTCTCACCGGTTCAATTCGGGGACTCAATTGGGCAGACACAAGAGACAATTTCCAGGACGGCGTCATTTATCCCTCCGGACTGAGTTCTTCGGATACATATTCTTCCGCTTCAATAATTGCTGACAGAATTATAGGGCAGATGTATTCGCTTACTGGCGCCAATACAGTGCGATTGCCGATTAATGAACCGACCGTCTCCAGCTACTGGAACACATACACAGGCGCAATTGACACAGCTCTAACAAAAGGGAAAGTCATTCTCTGCTATTGGGCTGTAAGGAAAGGACGACCTGCCGATCTCGCCGCCTTCAAGAAGATGTGGGCAACAGTTGTGGAGAAGTATGGCACCAACGGCAATGCCTACTTTGAACCAATCAATGAACCTTACGGGTTTAGCCCCGTCGCTCTGAACGACTTTTATTATGACTGGATTTCCGAATTTCCGAGTGTTCCCCGGGGCAGAATCATTCTTGATGGCAGCGGGTACGCCCAAAGACCTTCAACGGTCGGTGCCGACCCACGCCTGGACGGATGTCTGTTGGGATATCACGTATATGCCTTCTTTAGTTCCATCGCCAGTGAAACTGGGTGGCAACGGCAAATGCAAAGCAATGTCGGCATCTACTACCCCCGAACGGTTTGCACTGAATTCGGGTCTGTGATGAATGTCGGCTTACACGGCGGCAAGAAGCGGTATGACCACTTGCTCAACTACGGCATGCCTTCAAGCGACAAGTTCGTCATATACATTCGCGCCATTACAAGCCAATTTCGCGCGTGGGGAATGGGAAGTGTTTACTGGCCTGGGGTTAGAGACAATGACATCTACCGTCTCTGCACGAAAACCGGCAGTGGCTCTGGCATCAACTTGTCAATCAACAACGCTTCAGGTCTCTCCCGAATTCAGTTTGGATGGGGTAAGGATAACGACAATCTTAAGAATTGACGCATCGGAGACTTGAAATAACATTCATGTAGATCCGCAAGGTAGAGAGAATAATAAACCACTGGGAGCACGGGGAAACACAAAGAGGGAATAATATTTTCCAATGATCCCAGTGTCCTCCGTGGTTAATTTGCCTGAGGCGAATTTTTTTGTTTGGCATTATTAGTGTCTTGGTGGTAAAGATTCGTTTTTAAAGTTTCTAAATTATCCATGAAGACGCTTTTAAAAATATACAGGCGGCTTTTTTGGTATTTCGGACCTCAGCACTGGTGGCCCGGGGAGACCGTTGAGGAAATTATCATCGGCGCTGTCCTCACTCAGAATACAAACTGGGGAAATGTGGAACGAGCAATTGAAAATCTGAAACGGGCACGTGCGCTTTCCCTCAAAAAGATTGTGACGCTTGCGCCCGGAACATTGTCCAATCTCATCCGCCCTTCCGGATATTACAATATCAAGTCAAAACGTCTGTGGGCTGTGGCGGATTATTTTGTCCGGCGCTGTGATGACGATTTTTCAAAGCTTGAGATGAATCCCACTGATGAACTGCGGGGCGAACTCCTCTCTGTTCATGGTGTCGGACGCGAGACCGCTGATTCAATCCTGCTATATGCCCTGAACCGCCCTGTGTTTGTCATTGACGCATACACGCTTAGAATCGGGCGCCGCCACAATTTTCTTTCCGATAAAGATAATTATGAAAGCGCACGTGCATTTTTTGAGCGCTCGTTGAAAAAAGACGTCCGGCTTTACAATGAATATCATGCCCTTTTTGTGCGGCTGGGGAAAGAGTATTGCCGTCCCCGCCCCATTTGTGTCACCTGTCCCCTCTTCAATAAAATTTAACCTATCCTTCATCCTTCATAATTCATCCTTAAATTGTCCCGTTTTTTACTTGCTATTTTTCAGATATTTGATATATAAAAACATGTGAAATATATTGAGAATAAGAATCTCTAAAAATATGGAATTCACCACAGAGTCACAGAGGACACAGAGGATAATAAAGCAACGAAAATATTATATCGTTCTCTGTGCACTCCGTGGCTCTGTGGTAAAAATGTATTCATTTTTTTGGAGTTTATAAGAAGTTTTTTGATAATATCTACTATTTGAAGGCGGGAGGACTTGATAAATGTCAGGAGCAAGCAAAAAAGGTAGGGAAGTTTTATTGTGTGCGCTTATTTTTATCCTACCTTGTGTGCCAGTGCTTGGACAGTCTTACGTCAACGGCATAACGGGAAACGATGCCTTTGATGGCTCATCTCCCACGCCCGGCATACCGCCGATTGGTCCGAAGGCGACAATCAACTCCGGCATCTCCGTTACCACGCCCACCTTCACACTCTATATTGCCTCAGGCACCTATAATGAAAACGTCCTCCTGAATAAGAGCGTTATCATGTGGGGCGACTCCGAGACGAGCGTTATTCTTCAGAGCGCCATCGGCGATACAATCAGTGTCACGACTCCCAGTGTCCAGATTTCAAGAATGACCATTCGTCACAGCGCCGGTGGCAATAGCATCAGCGTGGGGGGCGTCAGTGGAACCAGAATCTCAAACTGCTCCTTCACAGGTCCCCATGTAGCGATTGACCTTGGACTTTCAGGGGGGAGCAATACCACTGCAATTGATGCCTGCACCTTCAACGGATGCCAGGCGGTTCGCGGTGGACAGTTGAACAATATCTCCTTAATCTCATGTGTCTGTGATAATTCCACCTCTCATGACATCTCTCTAATTTCTTCGTCCAATATTTTGGTTAATAACAGTCAGTTCGCCCATGCCGCCCTTTCATCCATCTTTCTTCAGCAGTGCAAAAATGTTACGCTGTCAGATAATACTATCACCACCTGTGCATCCACAGGCATTTTGCTTGATGGAATCAACTCACCCGGTGATGGCTCACTTCTCATCACAGGAAATAAGGTTAGTGACTGCGGCACGAGCGTCGGCATCAGTGCGGATGGCATCTGGGCGCTGGCAACACATGGGGGTATATATGGAGCAATTTTACAGAACAACGAGGTCACCAATAATGGGGATATTGGTATCCAGATAGACAGCGGGTATTTCAAGGTTGAGCAAAATACTATCACAAACAATGGTGTGGGAATCCTTATAAATGGCGGGATTGTGGACCTCGGTGGAGGTTCCCTCGGTTCCAGTGGCTATAATCATATTGAGAATAATGCCACGCTTAACCTGCACAATGTCAGCCCTGCGGATATGGAGGCGAAGTCCAACTTCTGGGGTTCCATTGATTATAACACTGTGGAGCTCACTATTGACCACAAGCCTGATAATCCCGCCGAAGGATTTGTAGATTTTATGCCTCTCAAAGGCGCCTCTGAGCCTGAGACTGTGTGGGTGAACCGGACATACACCTCACTTACACCCGGTTTCGGATATGACCATTTTAATAATATCACGGATGGGACTTCTGCTGTTGCCTCATCCGGACATGTAAATGTGGCGAATGGGGTTTATGACGCCGAGTTCTCCTATCCGATTAATATTCTGAAGTCTGAAACAATCAGTGGCGAATTAACCACGGGAACGATTGTCCGATGCCCCTCCTCTTTTGTTGATTCCTCCGCCCAGACAGGAACAATGCTCATTTGTGTCTCCGCGAGTGGCGTCACCATTGCAAATATGACCATTGATGGTGACAATAATCCCGCAGTTGCGGATGATGTGACGATTCCAGAGCGTGGTCATGGGGATTCTGACCCGGCAAATGATGTGAATGCGCTTGCCGGCATTTATCTTAATCCGCCGGGGGCAACGCAGACGTTTGATAATCTCTCCCTGAGAAATATAGTTTTCAAGAATCTTTACATCGGTGCGTGGTTAACTGGAAGACCTGGTGCCACGGATGAAGTCTCCATGGACAACTTGGTGGAGGGTTGTGAGTTTCTCAACATCGGTGCGCGGGATAAAATAATGAAGAACGGAGCAGGCGTTTTTATAACCTCGGCAAAGGCAGAAGTGACCAGCAGCACCTTTACACTATGCGACATCGGTATCAAAGGAGTGCTGGACCCGTCCTCAGATGCAGTTTCTCTCCTTTCGGCTCATGATAATACCTTCATGGACAGTTATTTCGGCATCCTCCTTGATGGGAGTAAATGCCCCAGTCAGAATGCCGGTCTGGCAACCTTCGACCCCGACGCCTCCGGTCCCATCCTCGGGGGAATTTACAATAACATATTTGATGCCACGGAGACCTTCATTGACGATAAGGATGGATGGGACCCCGCCGCAGGGGATTTTATTGACCACTTCAATCTGGATTGTCCCACCTCTGGCACCTTTGCAGACCCCACACCTCCCACCCGCGTGCCGGATACCCCTGCGGGAATTGCAATCATTGGTGGGACAGACCCGACCTCTGTATCGTGGAACTTGATTATTAATATGCGCCGGAGCGCTATTGTCATGTCGGAGCGTGGCGCCGCTGGTGATGATGGCACGGTAACATTTCTCACAAACTGGTTTATCGGACCGAGCGCCTCGACGAGTTTTGACTCCACGGGCATCCTCGGGCGGAACCGCCGGATTTACGGGGATGCCACCGCAGAGGACGATTTCGGCGGTAATGTCAAATTCCGCGTGTATGATTCCTATATTGATGGCGGTGTGGACTTGATTCGTCTTCAGGAGGAGCCCGCCCAGCCACTATTCCCCACAACATTTTTTGTGACCATTGGCGGCTCCATCGCCAGACGCAATGTCTTTGGATTGGTAAGGGGGCAGGCTATCAATCTTGGACACTTTGACATCGCCGGCGGTGGAATGAGGGATGATGTGAACGCCACCTACAATGATTTCCTTGCGAACCGGTATTTTGAGGTTGAAAATGTCGTTTATCACAAGAATGACAACCCACTTCTCGGGCGTGTCCTGTTCCAGCCTGCCAAGCGCATCTCCAATAACGTCACCTTGATTGCCAACCCCTCTTCAGTTAACCAGTATGATGTTACGGTCAATCTTACTGCAAGTGTGAAGGATGGTTTTGGTTTGCCAGTTGCGGATTTAATCCCCGTGATATTCACAACCGATTTTGGCACCCTCGGCACGACTAATCCAGTAAATACCAGTGGCGGGAGTGCGCTGAACACCCTCTTGAGCAACGTTGACGGTATTGCCAATCTGACGGCGGTTGCGGATGGATGCGCATCGGGCACAACCACCGTCACATTCAACGTATCCGGTCTGGAAACCATTAACTTTTATCCTTTTAACAATGCTGAGAGTGAGGGATGGACGGTTGGAGCGCCCCCGCCGGGCACCTATGTGAGCGCCAAGGATGGGTCATTCTATATGGCTCCTGTCCTTCAGCCAACCGGTCAGTTAGGAATCAATGGCAAATTCACCGTTAATCTGTTCGGTTACTGGACTATGAAAGATTCCTACTCTATACAGTATGTTCCTAACAAGGTTTACAGGGCGCGTTATCGCCTGAGGACTGACCAGCCCGACCATTTCAAATCACCCATGGCACGCCTGCGTTGGAATAATGTCATCTTCATGTCCGGCTGTGCGCAAATTGTTGATAAAGGGCTGAATTCTATCGGGGACACATGGAGCGATTATTATTCCTATTATCTCCCGCCGGACTTTACAGGAGCGGCGGTGGCGGATAGAAATTTGACCCTGAGTTTTGACCTCATTGATTTCACAAAAGAGCAGTATGGTGCCCTCTATCTTGATGAAATTGAGGTTGAGACATTCAATTTGCCGCCGAAGAGCCTTGCCACTCCTGTTATCACCTATGATGCGACATCGGGCTTTTCCGACTGGGTCGGGAGCAACATACAGAATGTCTTTGGGAAGGTAACCTATGGGTCGGATGCCACAGGTTTGTACTTGGAATCAGGCGCCACACCAGCACCGCCGGCAGGGAAGGCAGGTCTGCCCGATTATGGCTCCTGGGAAACCCCGATTACTATCCCGGTTACCGCCGCCACTCCTTCATATGTGCCGAATAAGCTCTACCGCGCCATATTCACACTGCAGGTTCCGAACACCTTCACACGGGAGACCATTGCAAGAATACGCCTGCGCATGGAAAATGCCGGCTTTGACTGGAGTAATATGTATGAACTATTCCAGCGTGGACCGGGGGCATACAATGGATACCTGCCAAGTACGACAGGCACGGAGTATTCAGTGTTCATGGAATCACCGCGGGAATTTTACACAGGCGCTGATGCATTCAAGAACAGTATGTTATTTGCCTTTGACCTTGTGGATGGCAAGGATTCCGAGTATGGGCGCGTATATCTGAAAAAGGTTGAGATTGAGTATTACGATATCCCTTGATTGGGAAATTATCAATTATCAATTGTCAATTGTCAATTAATCAGACAGCCGTTCTTGGCGCCGGGACGTGGGGTTGCACACTCGCGGCACTACTTTATGAAAAGGGATTCCCTGTCAAGATTTGGGACATCTCACCATCGCTTTTAGAACATCTTGAAAAGACACGCATCCCGCCCAAACTTCCTAACCTCCAACTCCCCGCCGGTCTTGTGATAGAAAAAGACCTGCATCGCACGGTGAAGGATGCCACGTATCTTGTCATTGCGGTTCCATCTCATGCCGTCCGTGACCTCTGCACCTCACTGCGCTCCGTCGCCGAAGATATGGAGCACCGACAACTTGAAATGGGGGAGAGTTTCGCACATGGGAAATTTGTGCTTTGCTCCAAGGGTATTGAGCAGGGCACACTGCTCACCCTTTCAGGGGTCATGGAAGAGGTTCTGGGTGAAGAGACACGACAGGACATCTGCTGTCTCAGCGGACCTTCTCATGCGGAGGAGGTTTCGCGCAAAATGCCCACCTCCATTGTTGCCGCCGCTTATAAGCCAGACCTTGCGCATGAGGTTCAGACTCTCTTCCATGCCGATTTCTTCAGGGTCTATGTTCATGATGATGTCCTTGGTGTTCAGCTGGGCGGGGCGGTGAAGAATGTCATCGCCATTGCGGCGGGTGTTTGTGATGGACTTGGTTTCGGCGACAATACAAAGGCGGCGCTCCTGACGCGGGGGTTGGCTGAGATGATACGCCTTGGCATTGCCATGGGCGCAAAACGGGAGACCTTCAGTGGACTTTCGGGTGTGGGCGACCTCATTGTCACCGCTACGAGCCGTCACAGCCGGAACCGAAATTTCGGAGAGCTTATTGCGAAGGGGCGCAGTGTGGAGGATGCACTGGATGAGATTGGAATGGTCGTAGAGGGAGTCAAGACCGCAAGTTCAGTGGCGACCCTTGCGGAAAAATATCATGTTGAGATGCCCATATCCGTTGAGGTTTATCGTGTGCTGTATGAGGGCAAGAGACCCAAAGACGGCGTTCGCGACCTGATGGGACGCTCCCCCAAACCCGAAATTTACGGTCCTGAGACCCCTTGAACGTCCACGAATCAGAGCAAAGGGGCAGAAATCTTAATCATAATCGCAGTGGCGTCTACCCCAATGACTCGCTGAGAAAAAATCCGAAAATGGGTATGGAAACGGAGCAAATAGCCAACCCCCAACCCCATGCTAAAGGGTTGCTCATAATGTCCAAACGATTTCTCATTCCTGCATTTCTCATTTTATGGGTATTTTTCTGGCATGGGCATGCCTTGAAAGGATATTTTTTAGCCGATGACTGGTTTCTAATTGCTTCTTCACCCATTTCCGATGTGCTAAAAACCTTTGCCGGGGAT
>Ga0172362_10003035_pt1 | contig 14544 bp, 6 predicted proteins | sample LakKivs1_kivu2a2_FD_114534 | JGI IMG/M metagenome (GOLD analysis project Ga0172362, IMG submission 114534) | Sediment microbial communities from Lake Kivu, Rwanda - Sediment s1_kivu2a2 | ecosystem: Environmental > Aquatic > Freshwater > Lake > Sediment | place: Rwanda: Western Province, Lake...
CCGGGGGCACCATGCGCTTTGTCTTGCCTCCTTTCGTGGTCGGTTGGGCTGGCCGGGCAGCAGGCGCCGGCCGAGAAGTCCTTCCAGCCGCCGCACGTTGCCCGTGGTACCTGCCTGCCGGCAGGCGGGGCTCACGGCCGAGACGGCCGTGCTTATGCTTCCCGCCGGGCGTCAAGGCAGCGGTCGATTCGGGAACAAGGGGACAGGTACCACGTTCAGCGGTAGTCAGGCGATGGAGCGCCTGTCTGCTGCCGGCATCCTGTGTACCTGTTGCCTTGGATTGCGGCTCACTTGCCGGCCGCGTCCAGCGTCTTGAGGGCATCCTGGGCATAGGCGCCCTTGGGGCCGCCGGCGGCGATGGCCCGCAGCAGGGCCTCGTTGCGTTTGATCCGCTCCAGCCGGCGCTGCGGCTCCGTCGCCGGGCTGTACTGCACCTTCGCCCACGTATCGGAGCACGGGTACTCGCGCAGGACGACGGCGAGGGGTGCCTTCGTCTCGGCCGTCACGCGGCAGTCCATCAGGAGCGGATAGTAGCCGGGCGTCATCCGCACGTACTGGCCGTTGCGGACCTCCTTGCCGGCCAGCCACACGCGCACGCCTTCGGGCGCGTCCACCAGCAGCGTGTAGGTGCGGCGGTTGTCCAGCACGGACGCGAACAATCCCCGCGTCGGTGCCGATTCGCCGAACAGGGCCTTGGGGTCCAGAGCGAACGTGTCCACGCCCTGGAAGTAGTTCATCGCCGAGCGGTCCAGCACCTTCTTGCCCAGCGCAAGCATCTCATCGGCCAGCGGGCGAAAGGGGACCGTCTTATCGCCGACCTTCACCTGGCACTTCTCGCCGACGACCTTGCCGGCCAGGCCGGTGATCGCGGCGTACGGGTCGTCCAGCGGCTGGTCGGGCAGCGGCCAGGCCCCGCAGAGCCGCCAGGGGAAGCCCACGTACGTTGGGGCCTTGGACTTGTCCCACGGGATGTTCCAGTCGCCGATGAGCAGCGGCGTCACGGGCGTCTGGGCGCCCGTGGGCAACGTCTCCAGCGGCGCCAGGGCGATGGGCTCGACGGCCTCGGCCGGCTTGGGCCCGACCTCGTAGGCGAAGAACTCCTTCTCCAGCGCGGCCAGCTCGTACTCGCTGAACTTGTCGCCCAGCGATTCGGGGCGTTCGATGCACACCACTTCCTCGGCGCCGGCGAGGTATATCCGCCTGCCGACGCAGACAGGGTGCGAGCGCGTCTTCAGGCCGGGGTTTGTCGCCAGGCGGCGCAGGTCGTCGGTTGCCTGGAGCACTGCGATCTTTGGCGAATCGCCAAAGGCGGGCAGGCTGCCGAACGACGAAATGCCGCGGTCGGCGCAGAGCACCAGGTCGCCCGCCACCACGGTGCTGTTGGCGGGGTGCATCGCGTTCGGGACCACGCAATACCGCTGCGAGACGGCGCAGCCGGTCGCCGCGTCGGAAGCCTGCACACGCATGCTGTTCTGCGGGCCGTGCATGATGGACATCATCTCGGCCATGTGCGTGATGAGCAGGCCGTTGTGCAGCACCGGCGTGGGGGCGAAGCTGTTGGCCTGAAGGGAGGAGTTGATGTCGCTGCCGCGCTTGCGGACGTCGGCGGGCGAATCCCACAGCACACGGCAGCGGACCGCGCCGTCGGCGCCGAGCCAGAACCTCACGGCCGAGCTGCCGGCGTGGAAGTACGCCACCCGCCCGTCGACCACGGGCTGGCAGGCGGAGTCGTTCATTTCCGGCGCGCAGCGGTGCCGGAGCGTCTTGCCGGTGGCGGCGTCGAGCACTTCGCCGGAGCACAGCAGCACCAGTCGCCCCTGCGGCCCGTCGCCCAGGTCCATCGTGGCGAACCGGCCGAGGTAGTCCAGGGCCGTCCGTCGCCACTTCTCCTCGCCGCTGAGGGCGTCGAAGGCGATCAGCCCGTCGCCGGCGGCCACGATGAGCGTCGAGCCGACGATGGCCGGCGGAACGGGCGGGGCGATGCGGGCGCCGAGTTCCTGACCCTTGGCGATCCGCACGACCTGTGCGGGCACGGCGCGGGCCCACACCTGCTTACCGTCGTGCGTGAAGCACGCCACCGCTCCGCGGTGGTCCTGCATCCACACGTGCTTGTCGTCGGCCAGCGGCGTCAGGCACGTCTTGGCATAGCCGCTCTTGACCGCGGAGACGTCGTAGGGCGGCTTGCCCGGCTCGGCGGGTTCCCACAGCCGGTCGCGGTCGTACGTCACGCCGATGGCCTTGGTGGGCGCGTCGGCGGGTTTGAACGGCGAGCCGTCCAGCACACAGGGCTTTCGCCACAGCTCGGCGCCGGTGTCGGGGTCCAGGCAGGCCAGTCCGCCCTCGTGCGTGGTGATGAACAGATGCTTGGCTTGCCCTGAGCCCGCCGAAGGGCCGACGATCACCGGCTCGGCGTCGCCGGTGGGCAGGGCCACCTTCCACCGCACGTTGATCTTCTTGTCCAGGTCCCAGGCGACGGGGGGTCGGGCGTCCGGGTAGCAGGCGCTGCCATCGCCGCGGCGGCCGATGACCCGCGCCGCGGCGCGGCGCTTGCCGTCGTCGGCACGCTCCTTCTCATCGGCGGCGGCGACTTGGGCGGCCGTCCGCGGCTCGCCGCCCCGGCCCACCCACACCGAGAAGCTGCCGAACGTCCGCTCGGCGTACTTGTGAATGCGGGAACCCATGTTCCCCATGTTGCCTTCCTGGATCGGCCGGGCCGACACGCACACCGTGATGCGGTTGGCGCCCGGCGCCAGGTCCAGGGGGAAGACGGCCAGCCGGTTGGGCGTGTCCACGCGGAGCGGCCGCCAGACCAGCGAACCGTTGATCCACAGGCGCCCGTCCCAGTCGGCGGCGGCGGCCAGCCAGATGCGCTCGGCCTTCTCGGCGTGGACGACGGTGGTGGCGTACCAGCTCGCCATGAGCTGGTAGAAGAAGTCCATCGTGTCGCCGGTGACGCCGGTATGGGCGGTGCCGGGTCCCTTCTTGTACAGGGCGTTCTTGTTGTAGTAGTTGGTGCCCCAGCGGGCGCGTTTCTCGCGCGTCGGAGTAAGAAGCGTTCGCGACATGGCGACGCGTCCGTCCTTGTCGCTGGGTTCGGCCCGCCAGCACCACAGGTGCTCCATCTCGTCGGGGTGGGGCAGGCGGACGGCCTGGCCGGGCGGAAGGTCCTTGGCCAGCGCCTGGATGCCCTCCGCGGACACGACCTCGGGCAGGTACGGGGCCGAGTCGAACGAATAGGCGCGGGGCAGCACCCCGAAGCACGTCCAGTCGCCCAGCAGTCGCCAGTCGGTCCCGGCCGCCGGCGCCGGGGGAAGGGCGTTGCCGCCGGCCTTGGCCCGTTCGGCCGTGACCAGCTCGCCGTAGGGACCAAAGTCGCCGTCGGGGCACGTCGCCACGCCCAGCACCGGCTGCTGCCCGGCCTTGCGGTCCTCGACGGCGCGTTTGATGACGGCCGCCAGCCGCTCGGCGTACGCCGCGGCGCCGGCCGTGTCGGGACTGATCTGGGCCGCCAGCGCCTCGTGCAGGTGGTCGCCGGCGGTCGGGCACGCCGGACGCGGGAAGTTCTTTCCGCGGCATCGCAGCGGCCAGTAGTCGTAGCGATTATCGACGCCCATCTCGGCTTCCTGGAGTGCCAGCGAAAGCGGGAGGGGGTATTCGCGCAGGGCGCGGTCGATGGCGCCCGCCTGCCGGTACGCGACCAGAATCTGCCGGAACGCCTGCTCCGGCGAGGCCGGCTTGTCGGCCGCCGGCAACGGCACAGCCTCGGGCGACGCCGGTGCGACGCCGGCCAGCACTTGCCGCGACCATGTCCCGTCGAGTCCCTCGGTGGTGTACGTGCCGATGAAAGCCTTGTACAGGACGCCGGCCATCGCACCCTCGGATCGCTCCTGACCTTTGACCACCTGGTGGTTGCCGGCGAAGCGTCCGCCGTCGGCCCGCGTGAGCTGTCCGTGCAGCGTGAACTGCCGGACCTGACCGCCGTTGCGGACGCTCAACTCGACTTCCACCTTCGTGCCGTCCACGCTCCACTTGCCCAGGGTCAAGACGTGCTCGACGTTCTGGAACGGGCGGTCGCGATGGCCCAGGTAGCCGCGCAGTATGCGCCCTTCGTCGACCCACAGGAACACGTCGGTGTCGCCGCGTCGGATAGAGGGAAGGCACACGGGCGAGTTAAGCGTGGCCCGCAGCAGCCAGCCGCGCCTGTCGGTGGCGTTCAGGCGGAACCGCTGGCCCCAGGGACGCATCCGCTGGCGCGGCCCGGCCCACCAGTCCGGGAAGAACGGATCGCCGAAGCCGATGTGGAAGTCGCCGATGTTGTACTCGGAGATGAAGTTGTCCGTGTGCTCGCCGGACATGTGCATGTCGAAGCGCAGGTCGCCGCGGACGGTGGTCAGGGCGAACTCGCCGCTGACGCCGGCGGCAGCATCGGCCTTCATCGCGCCCGCGTCGCAGCCGCGCAGGTGGAACTGCTGGCGGAACTTGCCGCTAAGCATGCCCACCTGCGGCCCGTACCACTGCCCGCCGCGTCGCTGGAAGGCCAGCCGCGCGTCCTCGTGCACCGGTAGGAACTCGTTCTTGGTCCGGGCATATCGCGGCGCCGCGCCGGCCAGCGGGCCGCGCCACGGCAGACCCACCGCCATCGGCGGGCGCAGCTCGAACCCCGAGTAGTGCAGGAACGCCTCGGACAGCTCCAGGATGACGTCCACGCCGGCTTCCTTGGCGGCGTCGGCCTTCGCCCGCGCCTGGAGCAGTGCCAGCAGGGCGTCGCGATCGGCCTGGATCGCCCGCGCCGCCGCCGCGAGGCGTTCCGCCCCGCCGCCCGCCGACCACTGGATCGGCGCGTAGGCCGGGGGGACCGGCTGGGGCGCGGCAGCCCGTGCCCATAGCCCGATTCCGCCCGCCAGCAGCAGGCACAGGGCCGTAGTCTTCACGGACCGGTTCAGCGTGTTCATGCTCGCTCCTTGTCTCGTGTCTTCACAGGCTGGAAAGTCTGTGCCACCAGACTGTCGCAGCAGGTCAGGATCGACCTCAGATAACGCGTGCCCAACAGGATATTCGATTTGCCGTCCGGACGGAAGTGAAATGGCTCCAAACCGAGCCGGTTGCGGTGTCGTAACTGCCGGGCTGTTGCAGCAGTTGGCCGAGGCGTTTGGCGGGCTTACCCGCGGCCGGCCTTGATTTCATTGACCACGACGGCGCCGCGCCGATCGCCGGCCGGGAAACGACCGATCACGAGGGGGACGGGACGGCCGGCGGCCGGTAACCGCCCGCTGGGCGGAGAGTCGCGGGCACGATTGCCCGCGGTACCGGCAGCCGGTAGCCGGGAGCTGGCCGCTGGAAGCTGGTGCAGAGTGTCGGGTGTCGGGTGTCGGGTGTCGAGGGTCGAGGGTCGAGGGTCGGGCAGTCAACCGGTAGCCTGTAGCCGGGAGCCGGTAGCCGGTAGCCGGTAGCCGGTAGCAGGCCGGCCCGGTCTGACCGATCCGGCCGATCTGACCGATCCGTCCGATCCGGGGTGCTTGCAGCGGGTGTCGGGTGTCGAGTGCCGGAGGGCGTTTGGATGCCGAGGCGGGCGCGAAACGCGGATTTGCGGGGCGATCTCCGGCCGGGGGTGTCCGGGGTCGTCCGAGGGGGCGTTCGAGGCTCCTGCGCCCAGAATCCCGTCGAGCGGCCGGGATTTCCAAATTCCACGGGTCGGGCCCGACCCGGCCCGAAGCCACGGTCCGCCGGCGGGAGCGGCCTCAGGATGGGCACAGCACGTCTGGGATGCGGCTGAGGGCCTTGCAGGCGGCCTGGATGTAGAAGAACGTGCCCACGTCGCGGAGGTACCAGGGGGCGGCGTCGCTGCGGTCGGGCGGCATGACCTTCTCCAGCACCGCCCCGCGCAGGTTCGCGTCGCGCGTCTCGGCAAGCTGCACGCCGTGGCAGAAGCCCAGCGCCCGGCGAAGCGGCTCGTGCCATTCCGTGTCGCCGTACTCGCCGATCAGGTCGCACCACAGGCTGGCCGCGCACGCGATGCCGCTGGTGGCGTGGCCGAAGCTCGGCGTGCGGAACTCCACGCCCGTGTCGCGGAACATGCCCCCGTCCAGCCGCATCGCCTCGACGTACCACCGCGCCGTCCGCCGGCAGCAGTGCAGGTAGCGCTGCTCGCCGGTGGCGCGGTGGACCATCCACATCGGCCGGCCCCACCAGTAGCCGTTGCGCGGATGCAGCAGGCCCGTCAGCGGGTTGGCCGGGGGATACTCCAGCCAGTTGCCAGGCGGGCCCTCGTCGGCGACCAGGCGGTCGGCCGTGCGCGCCGCCACCTCCAGCAGCGCCGCCTCGCCGGTCAGGTGATAGCCGGTGACGAAGACCCCGTCGTCGAGGGACGGGCAGCCGATCTTCATCCGCCCGCGGTGGGCCTCGAAGTACGGGGGGCGGAAGGCGCGCCGGTCGCGCATGTACTCGGCGTGGAAGAGTCCCTCCGCCGGGCGGAAGGCCTTGCGCGCGACCCACCGCAGCGCGGCCATGGCCGCGTCGGCGTAGCGCGCCTCGCCGCTGACCTCGGCCAGCGCAAACAGCCCGTCGAGCGACTCGAGGATGGCGGTGATGTTGATGTTGGCGTCCTCGTAGGCGAGGATCAGCCCGCGGTCCTCGTCGGCGGGGTCGGTGATCTGGTTGCGCAGGATGAAGTCGGCGGCGAACTTCGCGGCCTCCAGGTACTGCCCGTCGCCGAGCAGCGAGCCGGCCAGCGCCAGTGCCTTGACGCCCTGCCCGCCGTGCCAGATGGGGCAGAACACGTCCCATCGCCCGGTGGCGGCGTTGTACTCGCCGCGGAAGGCCCCTCGCCAGTCGGCGTAGCGGTTGACGTGGGCGTACTGTGCGCCGGCGAGGAACTCCGGCTGCGGCGTGCGGATGAGGCTGACGTCGGTGACCCATCGGCAGGCAAGGCGGATGGATTCTTCCCAGTCGCCCGGCGAGGCGGGCCGCTTCGGCGAGACGTCCCAGTAGCTCATCGGCGGTTCTCCGTCGGGGGGATGATACGCGACGTGTCGCGAAGGGCAAGCGCCTCGCCCCGGGCGGCCTCGCCGCGACGCACCTGGCGTCTGTGGGCAAGCGCTAACCTTTGATGGCGATGAGCGACTGGGCCTCGCGCTGCATGTTGAGCAGCTTGGCGTACAGTCCGCCGTCTCTGGCGGCCAGTTCGTCGTGCGTGCCGGTCTCCACGACGAGGCCCTTTTCCAGGATCACCAGCCGGTCGGCGCGGCGCAGCGTGGACAGGCGGTGGGCGATGGCGATGGTCGTCCGGTCGGCCACCAGGCGGTCAATGGCCTCCTGGATGAGCTTTTCGGTCTCGGTGTCGACGGAGCTGGTGGCCTCGTCGAGGATGAGGATGCGCGGGTTGCACAGGACGGCGCGGGCGATGCTGATGCGCTGGCGTTCCCCGCCGGACAGCGTCTGGCCGCGCTCGCCGACCATCGTGTCGTAGCCGTCGGGGAAGCCGACGATGAAGTCGTGGGCGTTGGCGGCCTTGGCGGCCGCGATGATCTGCTCGATGGTCGCGCGCTCGTGCCCGTAGGCGATGTTGTCGGCCACGGTGCCGTGGAAGAGGAACGGCTCCTGGAGGACCACGCCGATGCGCCGGCGGAGGTCGGCCACGTCGTAGTCGCGGATGTCGACGCCGTCGATGAGCACCTGCCCGCTCAGCGGGTCGTAGAAGCGGCAGACGAGGTTGACCAGCGTGGTCTTGCCGCCGCCGGACGGTCCGGCCAGGCCGACCATCTCCCCGGCGGCGATGGCCAGGTTGACGTCCTTGAGCACCTTGCGGACGCCGTCGTAGCTGAACGAGACGTTGCGCAGCTCGATGGCGCCGCGGAGATTGTCGGCCTTGCGGGCGCCGCTGCGGGAGTAGATGGTGGGCGGGGTGTCGAGGACCTCGAAGATGCGCTGGGCGCTGGTGGCGGCGCGGTTGAAGGCCTGGTCCATGTGGGCGATCATGTGGATGGGTCGCAGGAACATCGCCAGGAAGCCCATGAACGCCATGAGCGTGCCGACGGTCATGAAGCCGCCCATCTCGCCGCCGCCGGCGGCGGCCTGACGCATCGCCGACCAGTCGCGCCACACCCACCAGCCGCCGATGATCCACACCAGCAGCACGCTGAGGTGGGTGGTGAAGATCATCACCGGCCCGAACAGCGTGATGGTGCTGATGAAGCCCATCTCCTCGTCGTAGACCTCGCGGTTGCGGACGGCGAATCGCCGCACCTCGCGCTTCTCCTGACTGAAGGCCTTGATCACCCGCACGCCGGGCAGGGCGTCGGCGACCACCGCCGTGAGCTGGCCCCAGCGGTGCCACCAGCGGTGGAAGCGGTCGTGCAGCGACTTGTGGAACAGCACCATCAGCGCGATCATCAGCGGCACCGGCAGCAGCACCAGCGCCGCCAGACGCCAGTTCATCACCAGCATCGCCGCCGTCACCGCCACGATCGTCAGCACGCTGACCACCACCTCCACGCACGTCATGGCCAGGAAGCTCCACAGCCGGTCGCTGTCGGATGTCACCCGCGTGACCAGCGAGCCGGTCTGCTTCTTGGCGAAGTAGCTCAGCGACAGCTTGTGCATGTGCTCGTAGACCGTGTCGCGGATGCGGGCGGCCACCGTGGTGCCCAGGCGGAACATCACCCGCTCCTGCACGGTCCGCACCGCCGTCGAAAACAGCACGAAGACCGCCATCAGCGCCACGAGGAAGAAAAACAGCGGCAGGTCGGGCTGCCCGCCGGCCCGCCCGCCCAGGCCCCGGTCGATCATCGGCTTGGTCAGGAACGGTTGGGCGATGCCCAGCAGCGTCGCCGCCACGCCCAGCCCCAGCCCGAAGTACAGCCGCGTGCGGTGCGGGCCGATGAAGTCGATCAGGCGCAGCAGCACCTTCCGCTTGCTCATGCAGGCCGGGCAGACCTCCGACCAGGCCGGCACGATCCGCCCGCACTTGTCGCAGCGGAGCTTCTTGCCCTCGGCGTCGCTCTCGGCCTGTTCGGGCGGCTCGTCGGCCTCCTCGCCGCCCTTGACTCGTCGCTCCAGGCGCCGGTGCAGCTTGGCCGCCTCGCGCGCGTGGCGCAGCGTGTAGCGGTACTCCGCCGCGACGGCATCGCCCGCCAGCAGCCGCAGCACGTGCACGCCGAGGCCCTCGACGACCTTGGCGTCGCTGAGGGCGGCCACGTCGTGCCAGCGCACGGACCACCGCCCGTCGGCGCCGTCGCGGCGGAAGCTGCCCAGCCGCCCGCCGGTCAGCACCAGCCACCCGTCGGTGTAGTTGCCGTCCTCGTCCAGGTCGAACGCGGCGCAGAGCTCCGCCTCGTCGCCGGCCAGCTCCTCGTGGGTCCGCAGCGACTCGGGAAGGTGGTCGGTCGGCTTGGCCTGCGGCTTGTCCGGCTCCATCGCCTTCTCCGCCCCCGGTGGGGCACGCTGACCGACACTATACCCTATCCGCCAGCGGCAGGCACGCGGCGAAACGCAACGCGGATTGCCGGTCGCGTGGCCCGCCGCGGGGCGTGTGGTGTTCAAGAAGCGTTCGGCCGCGGCGGCGGCGCAGAAGGCAAGGAGCATGTGAAGATGCGTAACGGGCAGGTTGGGTTTCTTCTGGTCTTGATGTTGGCGGCGGCGTCGTCCGGCGGGGCCGCGGACGTCGATCTGATCGACGCCCGGACGCCCTGGCGGGCGCAACTGGTGGTGGGAATGAACATGTTGCGCGAGGGGGCGGTGCTCAAGATCACCGAACGCCACCGCAACTACCTGTTCGACCCGGCCGCGTACGACCCGCAGGCGCACAAGTTCTGGCCGATGCCGCCGGCCGGCTGGACCGGGGCCGACTTCGACGACGACTGCTGGGCGCGGTACCTCCAGGACGACCTGGCCGACTACCTCGGCGGCTACGGCGAGGGCACGGGCGGCGAGATCGCCCCGGCGCTGCTGTGCCTGCGGACGCGGTTCGGCATCTCCGACCCGCAGCGGGCGGCCGGGCTGAAGCTCACCGTCACCTGCCTGGGCGGCGGCGTGGTCTTCGTCAACGGGCGCCAGGTGGGGCGGGGCTTCATGCCGTCGGGGCCGCTGCACCCGCTGACGCCCGCCAGCGACTACCCCATTGAGGCCTACACCACCGAGGGCAACGCCTCGCCGCTGCCGGCGCTGCGCAGCGGCACGGGGCCGGAGCCCCGCTTGCTGGATCGCTACAAGAAACGCATCCGCACCTTCACCGTGACCATCCCGCCCGACGCGCTGGTCAAGGGCGCCAACGTGCTGGCGGTGGAGCTGCGGCGTGCGGCCGTCGCCGGACCGACGGGTCGCGGCGGGGCGTGGGGGCACCTGGGCTTCCACGAGATCAAGCTGACCGCGCCCGACGGCGGCGGGGCGATCCCGTATGCCGAGGCCCTCAAGGGCACCCGCCTCTGGAGCGCCCGCGCCAACGAGCAGATAACCAACGCGCCCTCCGAGCGCTCGCTGGTCCGCAAGAACTGGTTCTGGACGCTGCTGTGGTCGCGCGGCATGCCCGTCAAGGGCGTGCAGGTGGGCAACCCGTTCGACCCGCTCCGGCCGGTCAAGATGATCGTCCCGCGCAACGGCGTGTGCAGCGGGCAGGCGGTGCTGAGCGACCTGGCCGGCCTGCGGGGCGTGTCGGCCACCGTCGCGCCGTTCCAAGGGCCCGGCGGTGCCGTGATGCCCGCCGCGGCCGCGCAGGTCCGCTTCGCCGCCCAGCACGAGGGCCTGCACTACTGCGACGCGCTGATGGTCCGGCCGCCCGACGGCGCCAGGACCGTGCCGGTGTGGGTGGTGCTGAAGGCGCCGAAGGACCAGCCGGCCGGGTGGTATTGCTCCACGCTGAGCATCCGGGCCAACGGCAAGAGTTTTTCCGTCCCGCTGCGGGTGCTGGTGACGGGGCTGACGCTGCCCGACGCGAAGGACTTCGCCTCGACCATCGGCATCAGCCATTCGCCTGACACGCTGGCGATGCAATACAACGTCGAGCCGTGGTCGCCGAAGCACCTGGCCCTCATGGACAAGTCGCTGGAGCTGATGGGCCAGGTGGGCAACGACGTGATCTACGTGCCGGTGATCCTCGGGCCGCTGGGCGGCACGGGCAAGACGGCCGTCGACTTCAACGTCGCGCCGATCATCCGGTGGACCAAGGCGGCCGGAGGGCTTCAGCCGGACTTCACCATCCTGGAGAAGTACCTCGACGCCTACGGGCGGCACTGCGCTGCGCCGCGGGGGATCAGCCTGTACATCTGGGGCATCCGCTGCGCCCGGGAGATGGTGCAGGCCTACGAGGGCGGCGGGCTGCGCAAGGGCACGGAGGCATCGGAGACCAACTCCGGCTTCGCCCCGCCGCGCGTCCACGTGTGGGACCCCAAGGCCAACACCGTGACGGAGCAGGAGGTGCCCGTCATCGGCGCGGCCGGGAGCGAGAAGTTCTGGAAGCCCCTGGTCGACGGCGTCCGCGCGCTGGTGGTGAAGCGCGGCTGGTCCGAGCGTTGCGTGATGCTCGGGCTGGGCGGCGACAGCCGGCCGGGCCGGAAGACGGTGGACCTGTTCAAGGAATGGGCGCCCTACGCGCGGTGGAACTATCTCAGCCATTTCAGCGGCGATCCGGGGCCCAAGGACGGCAAGCTCATCGCCACCGGCGGCGGGGAGATCGGACTGAAGGAATGGCCCTGGCTCATCTGCACCCGCTTTTCGACGGCAGCGCAGTTTGAGGAGCGGCTGGCCGCCCCGCTGGACTTCATCGAGATGCCGACGGCCCGCTGGATGCACCAGGAGTACTCCCCGCCGCTGCTGTTCCGCACGCTGGCGATGATGTGGGGCGAGGTGGGGCGCATCGGGCTGGACTTCTGGATGGCGCGCGAGCGCGGCAAGCCGAGGGCCACGTCGTTCATCGGCTCGCACATCAACTCGCTGACGGTGCCCGGCCCGGACGGTGCGGTGCCCACGGTGCGCTTCGAGATGTTCCGCGAGGGCGTCCAGGACGTGGAGGTCCGCGGCGGGATCATCCGGGCCTACCTCAAGCTGCCCGCCGAGCAGCGCAAGGGCTACCGCGAGCTGATCGACGAGCTGCCCTCGCGCGTCGGCCAGTGCGGCGGGCCGCTGCCCTGCCAGGAGCTCAACCTCGACTGGGCCGGCTACGTCGCTCGCGTCCACCTCGCCGCGGCGCAGCTCGCCGGCGCCAAGACCGACGCCCGCTGGGACCAGCCGCCGAAGTAGCCCCCGGCCGGCGCTAACACTCTTGACCGACGGTTGTCTATAATTCGCAGACAACCGGCGGGCCGGCGCGGCGTGCGAAGGCCATCGTCGGGACGCGCCGGCCGTGCCGGCGAAAGGAGCATTCCATGGGCACGATGGCGAAGGTTCTGAAGGTCCTGGCGGGCGTGGCGGCGCTGGCGCCCTTCGGCTGCCGCGAGCGGCGGACGGTGGTCGTCCATCGCGAGGCCCCGCCGCAGCGCGTGGTCGTCGTGGAACGTCAGCCGGAGACCGTCCTGGTCGAGCCGGGCCCCGGCGAGCGGGTGGTGTACGTGCGCGAGGCCCCGCCCCGCCCGCGGGTGGAGGTCATTCTCGTCCGCCCGGGGCCGCGGTACGTCTGGGTTGACGGCTACTGGGCCTACCGGCGCAACAACTACGTCTGGGCGCCCGGCCGCTGGGTGCTGCCGCCGCGCCACGGGGCCGTGTGGGTCGGCCACACCTGGCACCGCGCCAAGGGCGGCTGGTACGTGACCGGCGGGCACTGGCGGTAGGCGCCTCTGGTGGCTGGCGGCGGGCGCGGCCGAGCGGCGGCCCGCGGCGGGTGAGCGAATGGACGGCGCAGGTCCCTGCCGGCGCATTCTGGCCCTCGACGGCGGCGGCATTCGCGGCATCATCACCGCGCGCTGGCTGGCACGACTCGAGGAGGTGCTCGGCGGGCCGGTCGCACGCCGATTCGACATCCTGGCTGGAACGTCCACCGGCGCCATCCTCGCCTGCGCCGTCGCCCGGGGCATTCCCGCGGCCGACATCGTCGAAATGTACCGCCGCCACGGGCGCGAGGTGTTCCCTCCGCCCGGCGAGGCGGCCTGGAGCTGGCTGCGGCGGGCCGTGGCGCAGGCGGCCAGCGCGCCGATCTACGACGGCGTCGGGCTGGAGCGCGTCCTGCGCCGCCAGCTCGGCGAGGTCCTGCTGGGCGACCTGCCCGCCCGCCCGCTGCTGCTGCTGACGGCCTTCAACACGCTGACGCGGACGATGACCGTCATCAAGCACGACCGCCCACGCTGGGCGGCCATGCCCCTGTGGCAGGCGGCCAAGGCATCCAGCTCCGCCCCCGTGTACTTCCCCGCGCACGTCACCGGCGTCCTCGGCTCGCCGGCGCCGCTGATCGACGGCGGCGTGGCCGCCAACAACCCCGCCGCCTGCGCCCTGGCCGAGGCGGTGCGCGTCAACCGCGCTAATTCGGGGACAGATACCATATTCCCCCAGGGTGACGGAACTGGAACCGTCGCCCCAACTGTCGAGGGGGAATATGGCATCTGTCCCCGAATTGGCGCGGCCTTCGACCAGTTCGTCGTCGCCTCGTTCGGCACCGGGCACGCCACGCGCCCGATCACCGTCGAGCAGGCACGCCAGTGGGGGCCGCTGGAGTGGGCCCTGCCCATCCTGAACGTGCTCATGGACGGCAGCGGCGACGTGGTGGACTACCTCGTCGGCCAGCTCATCCCGCCGGGCAGATACTTCCGCCTCCAGGTGCCGCTCGACGCGGCCCACGACGAGATGGACGACGCCGGCGAGGCCAACATCGACGCCCTTCTGGCCGCGGCCGAAACATGCCTGGCCGGCGACGGCGAGCGGAAGATCCAGGACCTCGCCAGACTCCTCGGGCAGAGGTGACGAGCGGAGCACCGTCGCTTGGGCAGGCGTTGCCGCAGGCGTCCGCGGCGGCGTCCCCGCGGGACTTACGCCGCGCCTCCGTGACACGCGGAGCAAGCTCCGCCAGTAACCGGCGCCCGGTGCGCTTGTCCTATCACCCGACACCCGACACGCGACACCCGACACTTGTCCCCCCGATTCTTCGTGTCCTTTCGCGGCCGTTTCGCTAAGTTTGTCCTGACCTATGCGTCTGTGGCTGGAAGACAAGCTTCGTCCCGCGGCCCCGCCGGACCCCTGGTCGCGGGATGCCCTGTCGGTGGCCGTGCTGCTGGTGCTGACGGCCGCCCTCGTGCCCGCCTGGGACGTCACCGCCGACAACCTCCACCAGGTGGTCGTCGGCGAGATGGCCTCGTGGCTGCTGCTGCCGGCGCTGGGCTTCCTGCTGGCGCTGCGCACCGGCGCGGTGGACCTGAGCGTGTGGGTGGTCGCCGGCGTCGGCGGGCTGGTCGCCGCGGCGCTGCTGACGCGCGGCGTGCCGCCGGTCCAGGCGTTCGCCGCGGCCGCGGGCGCCGGTCTGGCCATCGGCTGCCTCAACGCGGCCCTGGTCGTCTGGGCGGGCCTGCCCAGCCCGGCCGCCACGCTTCTGACCGGCCTGGCGGCCATGTGGACGAGCTGGGCGCTGGTCAG
>Ga0172362_10003038_pt1 | contig 14540 bp, 13 predicted proteins | sample LakKivs1_kivu2a2_FD_114534 | JGI IMG/M metagenome (GOLD analysis project Ga0172362, IMG submission 114534) | Sediment microbial communities from Lake Kivu, Rwanda - Sediment s1_kivu2a2 | ecosystem: Environmental > Aquatic > Freshwater > Lake > Sediment | place: Rwanda: Western Province, Lake...
GCGTTCTTTTGGTATCTTCTGGAGCTTGAGCAACAACCTGTTTCCAGTTTAGCCTCAGCTGTTCCAGTTCACTGCCGGGCTCTGGTAGGGTGACAGTAGCGGCTGCCTCCGGCACTACCGGTGGGGAAACAATAGCTGGCCTGAGTCTGGTTTTTGGTTGTTTAGGATAAGATGGTGTAGCCGCTTTTACCGGCTGACGAGATTCGTATTCAGCTTGACTGGTAGGCCTTCCTTCCTCATCTTCTGAAGATAGGACACAATCAACCAGGGCTAGCTCCAGGGGCAAGGTAGAGTAATTATCAAAACCAAGCTCAAGTTGACCAAAGAGTTTGACTGCCTTCAATATCTGAGAGAGGGAGGCTTTAGCGGCTAGGTCCTTCAGTTCAGCTATGTCCTCGGCAGTGAAGTCCACAGCTTCACTAGAGCCGGTCTTTATTAGCAGTAATCCTCTAAGATATTCCACAAGCTCCCGGTTGAATTGCTTTAAGTCCAGTCCATCGCCATTGACGCTGTTTATAGTTGTCACCCCGGCAGAAACATCATTATTTATAATGTGCTTTACCAGCTCTTTGGTTCGCCAGTCACCGGTGATACCCAGAATAGCCTGAACCTGATGTAGCCCGATATCAGCGCCATAGTAAGTAGCCAGCTGCTCCAGCAAGTTCTCGGCATCTCGCAAGCTACCTGTGGCCGCCTTAGCAATAAGCCGTAGCGCCTCTGGCTCCATGTGAATGCCCTCTCCACTACAAATGCGGGTTAGCACTGAAATTACATCTGTTTGGGGGATGCGTCGGAAATCAAACCGCTGGCATCGTGACAGAATGGTAGGTATAACTTTATAGGCTTCAGTGGTAGCCAAGATAAAGATAACGTGAGATGGCGGTTCCTCAAGTGTCTTGAGTAAGGCATTAGAGGCTTCTTTAGTCAGCATATGGACCTCATCTATGATATAGACCTTGTAACGAGCTTGACTGGGAGCATAGTTAACCCGCTCACGGAGGTCTCGGATATCATCAATACCACGATTGCTGGCAGCATCAATCTCAATCATATCCAGAGCCCGACCCTCAGTTATTGCCTGGCACATAGAACAAGTATTACAAGGTTCCCCCTTGCCGTTGGTGAGGCAATTCACTGCTTTAGCCAGGATGCGGCCGGTGCTGGTCTTACCCGTTCCTCGCGGGCCACAAAAAAGGTAGGCATGAGATACCCGACCACAGCCAAGGGCATTGAGTAGTGTTTGTGTTACCGGTTCTTGCCCGACTACCTCAGCCAAGGTCTGGGGACGCCACTTACGATAAAAGACCTGTGAAGCCATCTTCTTTCATCTATATTATACTCTATATTGCCCAGCTTCTAAAGGTTTTTTGATGAAAAACTAGGGCTAAACCAGAATTAAAGAACTCGCCCCCAAAACCTCGATTCCCCAGCGGGAAAGAGTCAAGACCTTCCCCTAGCTAAATGAAAGTTCGAACGGCTTGATTATATCTACCGTTAATAAGGCTCCGGACTAGCTCCTTCCTACCAAACCTGTGCCCCTGAGATGACGAACTTCAAATCTCAAGGGATACGCCAGTTCGCCCACTTGCCTTTATCTACCTCCCCGTTGTAGGCTGATTTAGGTGTTATTCCCCTAGCGATAGCAGCGGCGATAATAGCCTTAGTAACATCACCGATTATGAAGGGAAAAACTCCCATGCCGAGGAGGGTGGTAAAAGCGGCTGATTCTCCTTTCACCAAGCTGAGCCATAACCCAAGTTGAAGAAGCCCGGGAACATAAATGAGGATAAAGTTGGCAAAGAGCATAAGCGCCAGCATGCTCAAAAAACTTCTTGACCTAATGTAGGTATCAGTAAAGTAACCCAGAAAAAGAGCCGCCAGGATAAAACCGATGATATATCCCCCCGTGGGGCCAGCAAGGTAACCCAAGCCACTACCCCAGCCAGCAAACCAAGGAATTCCTGCAGCGCCGAGTCCGGCATAGGTAGCCAAGCTTATGCCTCCCCACCACCTCCCTAATAGCACGCCAGCGAGGAGCACCGCAAAGGTTTGCCCCGTCACTGGCACCGGATTCCCGATTCTAATCTGAGCCAGTAAGCCAGTAAGACAAGCCATACCAAGTGCCAGAGCTAACTTCTTGGGTATACTAAGCTCATACCTCCAGCGAAAGACATCGTATTTAGCCCGGTCGATTCTGGCAGCTATCTCCATATTTGCCCTCCCTTACCAAATTATTGGGTGCCAAATTTGAATAATACCCTAGAATTTTGGCGTAATCCAGTGTATACTTTATAAAATGTTATCTACTAAATAACTAAGCAGGAATAGAGAATATAAGCCAAGATTTACCGGCTATCTTACCAGATAAGCAGACAAATAATCAATAAGGAGGGATTGTAAAATGCCCGATGGGAAGGAGAAAGCTAAAGAATGTGCCATTAAAACAACCAAGGACAAGGATATCAAGTTAGTAAGTCTATGGTTCACTGATATTTTGGGTTTTCTTAAGAGTGTCTCCATTGCCCCGAAGGAATTAGAAACAGCCTTAGAGGATGGTATCGGCTTTGACGGCTCTTCCATTGAAGGCTTTGCCAGAATTGACGAGAGTGATATGTTAGCCCTCCCCGACCCCTCCACCTTCCAAATCCTACCCTGGAGTCTACCAGAGCATCCTGTAGCCCGAATGTTCTGTGACATCCTGAGACCCGGTGGGCAACCTTTTGAAAGTGACCCCCGATATGTGCTAAAGAGAAACCTCAAGAAGGCAACTGACCACGGTTATACCTTCAATGTCGGCCCAGAATTAGAATATTTCTACTTCCAAAAGGCCGGGGTAACACACCCTCTGGATGAAGGAGGCTACTTTGATTTGACCCCTCCTGACATAGCTAGCGACTTAAGGATGGAAACCATCCTCATCCTGGAACAGATGGGTATCAGCGTTCAATATAGCCACCACGAAGTGGCGGCAAGTCAGCATGAGCTAGACCTACACTATACTGATGCCTTGACTATGGCCGACAATATCATGACTTGCCGACTGGTGGTTAAAGAGGTGGCTCAAAAACATGGCCTCTATGCCACCTTTATGCCTAAGCCTGTCTTCGGCATTTGCGGCAGTGGCATGCATGTGCACCAGTCACTGTTTAAAGGCAACCGAAACGCCTTCTTTGATAAAAATGACCCCCATTATCTATCAAAAATAGCCAAGCACTACATTGCGGGACTATTAAAGCATGCCCCGGAAATCACCGCTGTAGTCAGTCAATGGGTTAACTCCTATAAGCGCCTGGTCCCGGGCTATGAGGCACCGGTATACCTTTCCTGGGCAAGAAGAAATAGGTCAGACATGATTAGAGTTCCTGAGTATCAGCTGGGAAAGGAAAACTCGACGAGAGTTGAGTTTAGGGTTCCCGACCCAGCCTGCAACCCCTACCTAGCCTTCAGCGTGATGCTGGCTGCTGGCATGGAAGGCATTGAGAAGAAATATGAACTGGCCGACCCCATCGAAGAGAATGTTTTTGAGATGACTAGTGAGCAGCGGGAGCAAAGGGGTATAGGCAGCCTGCCCGGGAACCTGTCTGAGGCAATAAGCTTAACCGAAAATAGCCAATTGGTGAGGCAAACCCTCAGCGACCATGTTTTTGATAGCTTTATCAAAAACAAAAAAATTGAATGGGACCAATACCGCATCCAAGTAACCGAGTATGAACTGAAAAGATACTTACCTATGCTCTAGGACTTCATATCCCTAGGTTATGCCCTTGGCTTCTCATTACCTAGAACTGTGATTTCTATATCCTTACCACAGTAGGGGCAGGTTATATTAAGAGTGATAGGTTGATTCATTACCCGTTCAGCAACTGCGGTAACCATCGAGTCGATATTATCTAAACGCTGGTCTAACATATCTAGACGCCGTTTAAGACGTTCAATATCCAGCGCTTGTTCCTGGTTGACTACATCAGCTTTATTATTCTCCGCCAAGGCTCCACCCTCCGGCAGACCATTATTAGATTAATTATATGTGGCAGGTGTAATTATGTCAAAGATTTCAAATATTGATTTACCCCAAGCAGATAGCGTATACTAATCTAAAGGCAACAGAATAGCTGGCATTAAACTAAAAGGAGGTGCCAAATGCCTGAGAAGGCAATCGGCAAGGTGACTGACTTCTTTTCCCGCCCTGTAGTAGCTGGTATTGAGCTAACAGCAACCCTGAAACTGGGTGACAAAATCCATATTAAGGGTCACACCACTGATATGGAACTCACTGTTGACTCAATGCAGATTAACAATGTAGATGTTAAACAGGCTAAAACGGGAGACGCCATTGGTGTCAAGGTCAGTGAACGGGTAAGAAGAGGCGATATAGTCTACAAAGTTACTGACTGAGTTATTTCCCCCCTCTATAACTTTAAAGACTCATTTCCAGCCGCTAGCTTATGCTTTTGAGTAGATTAGCCATCTCAATAGCGGTCACCGCTGCATCAAAGCCTCTATTTCCCATTTTAGTTCCTGCCCGCTCAATAGCTTGCTCTAGGGTATCAGCGGTGATTACGCCATAAATAACCGGCAACCCGGTCTCTAAACTTACTTTAGCGATGCCCTTACTTACCTCAGCGGCAATATATTCAAAGTGAGGTGTCCCACCACGAATCACAGCACCAAGACAGATAACAGCATCATACCGCTTAGTCTGAGCTAACTTTTGAGCTATTAGCGGAATTTCAAACGAGCCGGGCACCCAGGCAACCTCTATATCTTCCCGGTTAACACCATGGCGGAGCAAGGCATCCTGTGCCCCCTCAAGTAGTTTACTAGTGATAAACTCGTTAAAGCGGGAGACAACCAGCCCAAACTTTAGCCCCTTCCCCAGCAGTACACCTTCAAAATGCTTGTTCATTACTTCCCCCTTATTATGATATTTTTTAACTAGCCCTACCCCCTACCAAAAGGGAGGCTAACTATCAGTATCGGGTCGTTTTAAGAGATGACCTAATTTTTTCCGTTTTACCTCCAGATAATCACGGTTATATGGATTGGGAGGGGTGATAATAGGGACTGTCTCCACCACCTTGAGTCCATAACCCTCCAAACCTACCACCTTTTTGGGATTATTGGTGAGCAGCCGGATGCCGTGCAAACCCAGTTCAGCCAGGATTTGGGCACCAACGCCATAGTCCCGCAGGTCCGGGGCAAAGCCCAGAGAAAGATTAGCTTCCACTGTATCCAGCCCTTTATCTTGAAGAGCATAGGCACGAATCTTGTTATGAAAGCCAATGCCTCGCCCCTCCTGCCTCATATAGAGAAAAACTCCTCGGCTTTCCCGAGCAATACTTTGCATGGCTAGAGCAATCTGCTCACCACAATCACAGCGAAGGCTACCAAACACGTCGCCAGTAACACACTCACTATGAACGCGGACTAACACCGGCTCCTCAGTGGATATATCTCCCATTACTAAGGCCAAGTGTTCATCAGGGTCTATATCACTTTTATAGGCAATAGCCGTAAACTCACCGTATTTTGTGGGTAACTTAGCCTCAGCTATCCGGTGCACCAACCTTTCATGACGGCGGCGATAGGTAATAAGGTCAGCTATAGACACAATCTTAATCCCGTGCTGCTCCGCCATCACCTCTAACTGAGGCAGCCGTGCCATCGAACCATCTTCGTTCATAATTTCACAGAGAACCCCGGCCGGATAGAGGCCTGCCAGCCTAGCTAAATCAACCACGGCCTCAGTATGTCCGGCCCGCACTAGAACACCACCCTCCCGGGCACGCAGGGGAAACATATGCCCCGGCAAGGCTAAGTCATCAGGTTGGGTAGCCGGGTTAATTATTGCCTTTATTGTCGCTGCCCTGTCCGCCGCTGAGATACCAGTGCTTACCCCGTGCTTAGCCTCAACAGAGACAGTAAAAGCGGTAGAAAATCTTGAGGTATTCTCACTCACCATCAAAGGAATTCTCAATTCGTCTAACCGCTTACCTGTGATAGGCAAGCAAATCAAGCCCCTGGCATGCAGGGTCATAAAATTAATCGCTTCAGCAGTAACCTTCTCGGCAGCCATAATCAGGTCGCCTTCGTTTTCCCGACTCTCATCATCAACTATAATGAGAAATTTGCCTGCCTTTACGTCCTCAATAGCTTCAGCAATACTCGATAGCCCCACGTTCAGCCCTCCTCAATCGGAAACAGAATAAATTATCTATTAACCCCCCTGATAAATGAAGCCATAATTAGCCGACTAAAAAGCCATGCTCCTGCAAAAAACCAACCGTTATGCCTGAATGGCGAGGCTGACTAACTTGTTCCACATATTTGGCCATAATATCTACCTCAAGATTAACCAAGTCGCCCACTCGCCGGGTACCCAGAGTAGTATGTTTCCGGGTAAAGTCAACAACAGAAACCTGAAATGAGTTGGCATCTTTAGCTACGATAGTCAAACTAACACCGTCAACGGCAATAAAACCTTTCTCCACGACATAGCGCATCACTTCATGAGGGGCTTCAAATCTAAAGAGCATTGCCTCACCCTCCCAGGTAATGGAAGCCACCCTGCCCGTATCATCCACATGACCCTGGACTAAGTGCCCGCCTAGCGGCTTTCCCAGAGTTAGAGGGCGTTCCAGATTAACTTCATCCCCAGCACTCAGTAGACCAAGGTTAGTCCGCTTTAATGTCTCTAGCATTATGTCAACCGAGAACGAGCTAGTATTAAAACTGGTTATGGTCAGGCATACGCCATTGACCGCCATACTGCCCCCCAGCTCTACTCCCCGAAGAACCTCGCTGGCAGAGATAACGAGCTTTCCCGATGGCGCTGAAGTAACTCTACCTACTTCTTCTACAATCCCGGTAAACATTCTCGCTCCCTAACATACCCGCTAACCATCAAATCTTCACCAAGCTTTTCTAGGCTAAGACGCTCCAGTTTAAGTGAGTCTACCACTTTATCCACCCCTTTACCACTAACCGCTGTCTTTGCCTCTTTCCCCCCAATGATAATAGGAGCAATAAAAGCAATCACCTTATCAACAAGCTTACCGTCAAACAGGGAACCGAGCAGGATACTACCACCCTCCACTAAAACGCTGGTAATTTGCCGCTCACCTAATGCTTTTAACAATTTCCCCAAATCGACCAGCCCCTCTCCTAAAGGCAATTCTAGTAGTTCAACACCAACTCGGGCAAAAGTTGCTTTCTCCTCTGGCGTAACCAACTTGCCCAACACCAGAAGTGTCTTGCCCGGCTCCCTAAGCAACTGAGCAGTTAATGGCATGCGCCCTTTACCATCCACAATTACCCGAAGTGGTTGCCTCCTAGCGACTCCCCCTTTGCCACCACAATTTCTAGCGGTAAGGTGAGGGTCATCAACCAGAACCGTATTCACCCCCACCATAATAGCATCCGAAGTATAACGCAGGTTATGAACATACTTCCTCGCCTCGTCACCGCTAATCCATTTAGAATCACCACTCCTAGTAGCAATCTTCCCGTCCAAGCTTATCGCAAATTTGGCCGTAATAAAGGGCATACCAGTAGTAATAAACTTAGTATAGGCCTCATTAATCTTTTTAACTTCCTCCTCATGCTCGCCCAGACATACCCTAATGCCTTCTCTCTCTAGTTCATCTTTGCCTCGCCCGGAAACTAAGGGATTGGCATCAAGCATAGCCATGTGAACCTCAGCGATACCGGCAGTAATAATTGCCTGAGTGCACGGCGGAGTGCGACCGTAATGACAGCATGGCTCCAAAGTAACATACATCACACTACCCTGGGCCTCCTTACTTGCCTGCTTCAGGGCTACTACCTCGGCATGCCAAGAGCCGGGTGGTTGAGTATAGCCTTGCCCGACGACTCTGTCATTTTTCACCACTACCGCCCCTACCGCCGGGTTAGGACTAACCTGCCCCAAAGCTAACTTAGCTAAGGAAAGCGCCTGCTCCATATAGTCCATACTTTTTCATTCTAGCATCACCCTCTGAAAAAGTGCAACACAGGTTAATACGTCCATTCACCACCGCCCACACTAGAAGGATAAAACTGGATAGAGTATAATCATGATTAAATCAGAAAGGGAGCGACTAATAAATTGAGAGCCTTTCTTCGTGAGATTCTAATAATCCTTATAGTAGCTATAGTAATTTTCTTACTACTGCAAATCGTATTCCAGAAGGCTGGTGTCAACGGCTATTGCATGGAACCAGGCCTTCAGGATGGCCAACAAATATTGGTTAATAAAGTCGTTTATTATTTCCATGAACCCGAAAGAGGTGATGTAATCATACTGCGTCCACCACCACCCTATAGTTCAAAGGACCCCCCTTTTATCAAGCGCATTATTGCTTTATCCGGCGATACCATAGAGATAAAAAATAGAGCAGTATACGTTAATGGTGTAAAGCTGGATGAACCCTATATTAAGGAACCTCCTGCCTATAACCTCCCGCTGACAAAAATCTCTGAGAATGAATATTTTGTTCTCGGTGATAACCGCAATATTGCTGATGATTCTCACATCTGGGGGACAGTGCCACGCCAAAATATAATCGGCAAAGCCTGGCTATCAATCTGGCCGCCGAGCGAATGGGGGCTCGTTCAGAATTATCCCCTTAACGAGCAACTGGAAAAGAGTTCAGCAAGTAGCCTCCCGGTTGAAACTTGTTTATCAGGGATAGAATGAAGCCGCCATCCCTTTATAAAAGGAGATAAGATTAATGAAAAATGTAGAGGAAATCTTCCAGAAATCAGGGGCTATACTTAAGGGACACTTCATGCTCACCTCCGGGCTACATTCCCCCCTCTACTGGGAGAAGTTTCGAGTCTTGCAATTCCCACGGTACACCGAGCAGCTCTGTGGCATGATTGCTAACCACTTCCACAAGCAAAATATCCAAGTGGTCGCTGGACCAACTACCGGTGGCATTATCCTAGCTTTTGAAACTGCCAGACAGCTAGGGGTACGCGGCATATTCGCTGAAAGAGAAGGAGCTACAGAAAGGGCTTTCCGACGAGGCTTCAGCATTAGCCCTGGCGAGCGAGTCCTGATTGTCGACGACATTCTCACTACCGGCAGTTCCATACACCAGGTTATGGCAGCGGTAACCAAACAAGGTGGGATAGTAATCGGCATAGGAATACTAGTTGACCGCTCCGAACAAGAGGTAGACTTCGGCGTTCCCTTTTTCAGTTGCCTCCGCTCAATTACTCCAGCCTACACGCCGCAGGATTGCCCTTTGTGCGCTAAAAACATCCCCCTAGTCAAACCCGGCGGCAGCTAACTCCTGCCGAATTCCTTCCTCAACTGCGCTGAGCCGAGGTGAATCATAGTTGGCCTACCGTGGGGGCAGGTGTGGGGAAGAGCAGCCTGCTCTAATTGCCGTGTAAGTTCACGCATTTCATCATCGGTTAATGTCTGCCCCGCCTTCACCGCACTGTGGCACGCCATAGATATAGCTATTTTCCCCCGCCAATCCCTTTTATCCCCGGAAAGGGAGTCCAACAACTCCCTGACCATCCCCGCCCAGTCTTTTTGATAAAGCAACGCCGGCACCGCCCGAACCAGATAGCTTCTATCCCCAAAAGGCTCAATAGAGAAACCAAATTCAGCCAGGTCTTCAGCGTGGGATCGCAGAACTGCCTCTTGCTGGGGATTAACCTCAAAGGTTACTGGCTCAAGTAGCCCCTGAACCTCTATTCCTTGGCGCAGCCTCTGGTTTTCAATCTTCTCAAAAAGGATACGCTCATGGGCAGCATGCTGGTCGATAAGATACAACCCATCAGGTCCCTCGGCTATAATATAGCTACTCAAAAGCTGGCCTAACACCCGTAAAACAGAGAGAGATACCATAGGGGCTTGGGGAATCTCCGGCAAACTGATATGGCTTTCCCCACCCACAGGCGATATCCGTAATACCTGCCTTGTCCCTGAGGGTACTCTATATGCGGTGGCTACCTCCTCAATCCTAGGCACCGGCGCCTGTTCAATTAAAGCCCGCCGGACCGCCTTCTGGACAGCCCCAAAAACGGCATGCTCATTCTGGAATTTCACCTCAGTCTTGGTGGGATGAATATTAACATCCACCGCCTCGGGAGGTAGTGAAATATTAATAATAGCCACCGGATGCTTCCCTGACATCAGCAGGCCGTGATAAGCCTCCTCTACCGCCCAAGCCAGCAGTCGGCTGCTTATCCAGCGGCGGTTGACAAAGAAGCTGAGATAACCACGATGGGAACGGCTAATTGCCGGTGAGCCGACCATACCCGTTACCAATAATGAAGTTGTTACCCCTCCTTCCCAACCCCTGTCCCCGCTCCCGACCTGCAGCATATTCCCGGCTACCTCTAAACCATAAACCTGGGTTACGCTATCTATCAATTGACCACTACCCGGTGTTCTTAACACCGCCCGACCGTCAATAAACAAAGCAAACTTAACCTCAGGAAAGGCAAGGGCATACTGGCTGACGACATCAGCTATATGGCTATTCTCGGTAGCTGGCGACTTGAGAAATTTTAACCTTGCTGGCACTCGACGAAAGAGACCGCGAACCGTAACTGTTGTCCCCCGAGAGCGCCCCTGGCCCCCCCGGTCAACTATAGCGCCATCCTTCAAGCTAAGATAGCTGCCGACTGATTCGCCAGCCGTGCAGGTAACCATATCAACCTCAGCCACAGCGGCTATGCTAGGCAGCGCCTCACCACGAAAGCCAAGGCTGGAGATAGAGTTTAAATCATCAAGGTTGCCAATCTTACTGGTGGCATACCTGTTGAAAGCAAGCTCTACCTCCCCCGATGGAATCCCCACCCCATTATCCGTCACTCTAATCAGGCTTACCCCGCCACCCCTGGCCTCAACTGAAATCTGGCTCGAACCAGCATCCAGCGAGTTCTCCACCAGCTCCTTTACCACCGAGGCTGGCCTCTCCACCACCTCCCCCGCCGCAATCCGGGATATTACCTTGGGGTCTAAAAGCCTAATAGCCATACCAATCTAATAATACACACCTCCGTGTAAGATGCCAAGGGTTTATTCCGCTATTCTAACTTTTCCAAGTTAGCCAAACTGAGTAAGAGTTTTTTTATCCCACCACCCTTAAAAGCAACCACTACCTCCTCATCACCCTTTACCGGCTGGCAACTCACCACCACCCCATCACCAAACTGGGTATGGCGAACACGGTCGCCAGCCCTTAATTCCGGAGCAGCAACTCTAGGCACCGAAGCCTTGTTCCAAGAATACACGCTAGCCGTTATCTGGCTGTCTTCTCCCTGCCACATACCACCACCCGAAATCAGACGCGGTGGTATGTCCGCCAAGAAGCGTGATGGTTTATTCACTGTCCTGCTCCCCATCCGGCTACGGCGAAAGGCACGCACCAGATATACCCTCCGCTTGGCTCTGGTTATCCCGACATAACACAACCGCCTCTCCTCCTCCATCTGCTCCGGGTCATCAAACGACTTAAAATGGGGCAAGATACCCTCCTCCATACCGACAATAAATACCACCGGAAATTCCAGCCCCTTGGCCTGATGCAGGGTTATCAGGGTTACCCCACCCGCGCTCTCATTAAGCCCGTCGACATCAGATACCAGAGTCACCCCCTCGAGGAAGGCAGCTAAACCATCCGGCGGCTTCAAATCACCATACTGCTGGGCGACAGTGCGAAGCTCAAGGATATTCTCCCAGCGCTCCTCACCATCCGCCTGACTTAATATATGTCCCTTATAACCGGAGCCTTCTACCACCAAGTCGAATAAATCAACCACATTTAGCTCCTGGCTACGGCCTCTGAAGCCATCAATCAATTTTATAAAACCGGTTAGCACTTTACTGATACGAGGGCTAAAGGGAGGCTGATGTTCATCTCCTTTTGACTCAGCTATAAGTCGTAACGCCTCATATTGAGATACACCTATTGACTTTGCCCAGTCGGATAGCTGACTCAGGCTATGCTGGCCGATACCCCGCCCGGGAACATTGATTATTCGGAGCAGGCTAACACTATCACTGGGATTCTGGATAAGCCTGAGGTAGGCAATAACATCCTTTACCTCCCGCCTCTCATAGAATCGAGTGCTAGCCACCAACTTATAGGGTATTCCATAGCGAACAAACGCCTCTTCAAGGGCTCTCGACTGGGCATTGGTGCGATACATCACCGCACAGTCGCTCAGCTTAAGCTTGTCCTGTTCTACCAGATGCTCAACCTCATTGACGACAAACTGCGCTTCTTCCTGCTCGGTGTAGGTCTCAACCACCGTGGTTAGTTCCCCCAGTTCATTGTCCGTCCATAAGTCCTTAGGCTTACGCTGCTCGTTAGCTGATATCACGGCAGACGCGGTTTCCAGAATCATCTTCGTCGAGCGATAATTCTGCTCCAGCAACACCACTTTAGCCTCGGGGTAATCTTTTTCAAAATTAAGGATGTTGCGCAGGTCGGCAAACCGCCATGAGTAGATTGACTGGTCGGGGTCACCAACAACACATATATTGCGAAATTTCCCCCCTAGCTGCCTGATTAGCTCATACTGAACCAGATTAGTATCCTGAAACTCGTCAACCAGAAGGTGGAGGTATCTTGCCTGATATCTGAACAAAAGCTCAGGGCTTACCTTAAATAGCTGCACCGTTTTCATTAGCAAATCATCAAAGTCCAAGGCATTGCTTTCACCCAGTAGCTGCTGATAGCGTTCATAGACCCGCCCCACCACCTCATCAAAATAGCTACGGCTACGCTGAATATAGTCCTGGGGGGTCAATAAACGGCTCTTAGCGGCTGTAATCGCCGAGGCTATTGCCCCAGGGGCATACTGCTTGGGGTCAAGACCGACCTGCTGAATACCCTGTTTTATCAGGCTGAGCTGGTCGTCTTCATCATAGATGACAAATCTTGGGTCGATGCCCCCAGCCTTACCATCCCGACGCAGGATACGGGCACAAATAGCGTGAAAGGTGCCCAAGGTTAAATCCCTCACCGAACCACTGACCAAGCGATGAAGCCTTTCTTCCATCTCCCTGGCGGCTTTATTGGTAAAGGTAACCGCCATAATGCGGTGAGGGCTAACCCCGCAAACCCTAATAAGGTAAGCCACCCGATGGGTAATAACCCTGGTTTTGCCACTGCCGGGGCCAGCTAAAATCAGCAGTGGCCCGCTAATCGCCTCTACAGCTTCCTTTTGCGCTGGGTTAAGCTCAGCTAAAGTATCCATCTTTTGCTCATTATAACACTGGCACGGGGCAGTTCCAAAGGAGCATTTATTGAGAACGGAAGGCAATAAAGTATTGACAATAGAAAAAAACTGTTAATATACTATATGTAAGTATGCGCATATCCACTTATACTTCAGGGGATAGCTATGCTGGACTTGATTAAGGCAATGAAGGCCCTCTCCGATGAGACAAGACTTAGAATTTTGAAGGTTCTACTGGATAGAGAATGCTGCGTCTGCGAGATTATGCAAGCCCTGGATATATCCCAGTCGCGGGCTTCTCGCAATCTTGGCATCCTTCAAAATGCCGGTTTCTTAAAGGTAAGGCGAGAGGGAACCTGGGTACTTTACTCCGTGGACTGGCAGACAACCAATCGCTACGCCGCGTCCTTGGCCAGGCTACTAAGAGAATCCCCTATCAGCAATGAGATACTAGCCCAAGATAGGGAGAGAGTAAGCCATGCTATACGAGTTGGGCTAAGAGCACAGCACAAGTAAAAATTTTTGTTAGTGTATCCGTACGTGTAATCAAGTGTGCGAATAGGCAAACAGGGAGTCGATATGGCCGATAAAGAAAGAAAACTAGGTATCTGGACAAAGTACCTGACGTTGTGGGTTGCCCTGTGCATCCTAGCTGGCATAGGATTAGGCCGGCTTTTCCCACAGCTTTCGGGGTTACTGGGAAAGCTAGAAGTCTTCCATATATCAATACCAATTGCTATCTGCCTGTTTGCCATGATTTACCCCATCATGGTGCAGATAAGCTGGGAGGAGATAAGGCAGTCATTACGTTCTCCTAAACCCATCGCCCTCACCCTCTTCTCCAACTGGGCAATTAAGCCATTTACCATGGCATTTCTTGGCTGGCTATTCCTCGCTGTCATATTTCCCATATTCCTTACCCCGGAACAGATTCAGCAATACCGGGCAGGCATCATCCTTCTTGGAGTCGCTCCCTGTACCGCCATGGTGCTGGTTTGGAGCTACCTAGCCGAGGGTAATATGGGGCATACTCTGGTCATGACCGCTATCAACTCACTATCCATGGTCTTTCTCTACGCGCCTCTAGCTGTGCTGTTACTTGGCATCTCGGGTATCAGGGTTCCATGGGAGACCATCGCCCTTTCAGTCGCGATATACATCGTTACTCCCCTGATCGCTGGTTATTTCACACGGAGACAGGCTATCAAGAAGATGGGAGCGGATAAATTTGAAGCCAACTTGTTGCCCATATTGAGCAAAATGTCCATCATCGCCCTCCTGGTAACACTGGTCATCCTCTTCAGTTATCAGGGACATTTAATTATTGA
>Ga0172362_10003041_pt1 | contig 14529 bp, 14 predicted proteins | sample LakKivs1_kivu2a2_FD_114534 | JGI IMG/M metagenome (GOLD analysis project Ga0172362, IMG submission 114534) | Sediment microbial communities from Lake Kivu, Rwanda - Sediment s1_kivu2a2 | ecosystem: Environmental > Aquatic > Freshwater > Lake > Sediment | place: Rwanda: Western Province, Lake...
CGAATTCCTGGAAAAGACCAGGTACCCTGATTTTTCCACCGTTGATCTCATCCTGAGGGTCCCCGAACCCCAAAAAGAACTGCCTGTGCCGGATGATGCCAGGGTGATAAGGCTGCCGAATCCGCAACGTATCAAAATCAGGGACGTGCCGGTCCGGGAAGCCCTTGAGAAGTGGGAACCGCCAGGATTTTTCTCAAGGTCGTCCATTACATTAAAGGAACTCTCATTCCTGCTCTGGTGCACACAGGGCGTTCGAAGAACTGAAGGGAATACCCTGATGCTCCGCAACGTCCCCTCAAGCGGTTCCAGGTATCCGATCGAGACCTTTTTTGTGGCCGGTGAAGTCGAGGGTATTGAGACCGGGCTCTACCGCTACCTCCCTCTTTCGCATCAGATCGTCGTTGAACGGCTGGATTCGGAACTCCCCTTTGCCATGGGCACCGCCAGTATGAACTTCAATCTCATCACACGGGCAGCGGTCACATTCCTGTGGGTGGGAATCCCCTACCGCTCAACATGGGCATTGGGAAACAGGGGATACCGGAGTGTCCTGATCGAAGCCGGCCATATCTGCCAGGCGCTCATCATGGCCTCCTCCTGCATCGGGTGCGATGTGCTGCCTATCGATCTCTTCCATGACCAGATGATGATACAACTCGCACGACTGGACCCGGAAAACCAGTGGCCGTTGCTGGTGGGAACGGTGGGGAGGCGTGAGCGTGACCTCTGAAGTTTGGCAGATTCTTAAATCAGCATTACAATAGAGGTATTTTCAGGATGTCGTTGCTGTTATTCATTCTGGCATGGGTGCAGTGCTTGAGATGTAGCAATATCCATCCCGGGACGTATTTTCGAACTCCCGAACAATGAATGGAAATGTGTTCTTCACCCTGGAGAGCCTTACAACGGAGAGGCTTTCCTGGCTTGTCGAATTGTTAAAATATTACAGTACCCGGCTGTACCCTGATAGCCTTCACCACCATCCAAGAACCCTTACTCCCCCATTCACGTTCTTCCTCCTTGGCGATGCATGTTATAGTTTAATACGCCGCCAGCATGTTCACTTCTGGGAGATTTTATTCAGGTTGCCCTGTTTTCAGTGTATCTTCGAACCGATGGACCTGTGCATGCGGAGAATCTCTATTGAACCTTTCAGGATGAGGTTTCCTGATCAGATTATCCCTGTTGCACCGGGAGATGATACTTCGGGGCGCTCGCTCTGGGACTGCCTCCTGGATGTCCCCGGAACACCCCCTGGGACGTCATCAATCGGGTTTCTCCTCATGCACTCTCCATACATGTACCACTCTGCTTCGGGCGTGGTCGATCTCTTTCGGACAGCAGTCAGGAGAGGAATTTCCCCGGAATTATACGGCTACCTTGATGGGGTCCACGCGATGCACCGCGATCAACGGCCCATAAATTACAAGAATATTGGGAAATCACTCCTTTATGTGTATAATTCCGCGGTAAAGGCCGGCCTTTCACCACTGTATCTTCTATGTCCGGAAAGTGCTGCCTGCCGTGGTTACAGCACGTTCACAGGAGAGAATGGAAAAGTGATTTCTGCATCTCTTATTCCTCACGCCAGGATAAGAAGCCTTCACCATATTGCATCGCGTTTTACCCGGGGTCACCGGATCCTCTCCCATACTTCATTTTCCCTGGACGTGGTGGCCCATCGAAGAATTCCAAGGATCGGGGTTTTCCCAAAGGGAAAAAAACCCTCACTTGTTATCCTCGCAACACACAGTCCTTACGGGACCGAATTCACAAAAGGAGCTATCACTCTTGCTGTGGCATGCGCACATCAGGATATTTTCACGAGAGTCGTGTTCATCGAGGATGGGATCTATACCCTTACCGGCCAGCACTCCCCGGAGGGGATGTGGCAGGGGTGTGACCTTCAATCAATTATTGAGACCACTTCGCGTATCGATAACCTGGAATATTTCGCGTATACTCCTTCATCCCAGGCAAGAGGCATCGCAGGATATGCTCTCATGAAAGGTGTGTGTCCGGTAAGTCCAGCTGAATTCAGCCAGGTTCTATTGCTGCCACCTGCGGGTCTCGAAGTTGATCACCAGCGGGTCCTCGTTTTTTAATCATTGGATCGTCAATTATCTTCCCAAATGGTCCTTACCACATGAGAAACCGGTAATTTATTTCCGGGGAGGATACGGCGATAACATCTTGGATGTGTATTATCTTCCGTGCAGGCCTATCAGGGATGGACGATTGAGAGTTCTCCTTTTGCACCTGTCCCCATCACACCGCTCATTTCCCCTTCTTCTGCACCGGATGCGCATATATTCCGGAAATCCAGGGTATCGGTAGTCCCCTGTACCAGCCTGTGTATCTCGTCAAGAGGTATTGGGCGATACCCGATCATCTCAGCACTTACGTTCACCCTCTTCTCATACGGGTTGAAGAAGGGAAAATCAATGAGATCCTTGTTGTGGACATGGCCGTGGATGACCCATCCGTCAAACGGCCTCACCAACTCCTCGGGATCATGGATGAAGAGGTAAGGGACGCCACGATAATTCATGAAGAGGCAATGTGACATGTACGAATAATAGAGGTCGTGATTCCCCTCAAGGTAGAATATTCGTCCCCCCAGGCGTTTCAAATACGATTCGGGAGATTCCTGGCTCCGGAAAGAGAGATCCCCAAGAAAAAGTATGATATCGTTATTTTTTACGGTCCAGTTCCAGTTCCGTATGAGAACGCGGTCCATCTCCGAGATCTTTGACATGGGGAAAGGCCTTTTATACCTTGGGACGGCATTTCCATGGCCAAGATGAAGGTCGCTGATAACGAAGATCTGTGAATTTTTATGCCAACCCGGCTTTATCATCTGATACCCGTGCCGGATCCTGAATTCCCGCAGTGATCTTCGTTCGTGTATCCCTCTAATAGACTCTGGATATGCAAGCCATGAGTGAAGGTAGAGATCATACTCCGCAAGCGGAGTCCCGCCTTTTCGAAGAATTAATCTGAGAATATCAAATACAAGTGGTTTGTCCTGCTCTCTTTTCCGGGTGGTTTTTCCCCGTGCACAATCCTGGAGAAATTTTTCCTTCGATGGGGTCTCATGTCCTTCTTTTGAAATTTGGGAGGAAGAAGGTTCAAGAAATCGGGTGCATACGTAATTTTGTGATAGTTTTTCTATCCGGACCATAGCGTGCCATTTCTCATGGCTGGGCGGTGTCGCAGAGAGCATGCGCGGCATGGTCTGGCCCATGCAAGAGACCATTGATCCCTCGGGTGCCCCGAGGGTGAAGATATCAGAGAGGCTCCTGATAAATTCACAGAGCCCCCTGTTGGGCCTGATAATATAGGTGAGATTGTCATCATTTCCTGGATTTTCCGTATCGCTACTGAGTTTAACCTGTATCGGCCCGGAAGTGAGTGTACATCTTTTTACGGCCCATTTTATATAACCAGGGTCATTCATTGGTCCTGTGAGAATATCAGCCAGGATAAGGGAGGGGTGTTGATCAGGATGCCGGCAAAGTCCCTGGTCTCCTATCCACTTTTCCAGCTCTCCATCGGCCCTCGAATGGGGAATTCCCAGGCGCAAGTCAAGCCTGTAGCATGGTTCCGGTGTTTCAAACCATGTCTCGTGGAATTCTCTGTTCATGTATACAAGAGACTTATTAATTTAATACTTTTAATTTTTATCTAAATTGAATTGATTTATTTAACTCATGGAGGCTCCCGGTATGGTTCACTCTCTCTTCAGACATGGAGCCCACAGTTCCGATTCCGTCGTGACATACAGTATAAAACCGACGGACCGGACCGGGATCTGGTCTGGAATGTCATGAACCCTGATTGATCGTTCCAATGAGAGAGACATGATTCGTTCATAACCTAATGAGAGAGAATAGTCAACATTTAAGGAAAATAAAATACTTATATATAACAAGGGAAGGCATACCAGACTCCCTCATCAGTATTACTCCGATACAATGGCCAAGCGATATCTCTCCCTGATCTCTTTCACCGAAGCTCTTGAAAGAATGAAAAAATTTGCCCCCAGCCCCGGCAGGGTTGATACAGTACTTCTCGATGTTTCAGTTGGGCGGGTGACGGCAGAGCCCGTGTATGCCAGGTTTTCTGTGCCAGGAATTAATGTTGCTGCGATGGACGGCCTGGCCGTTCACTCTGCAATGACCTCCACTGCGACTGATCAGTCCCCGGTCGTGCTTCCTGCGGCAGTCAGGGTTAACACAGGGCAGCCGATTCCACCCTCGTATGATGCGGTCATCATGATAGAAGATGTTTGGGAGGAGGATGGAAAATGGTTAATCCGAAAACCTGCAGCCCCCTGGCAGTTCATCCGGCCGGCAGGGGAAGACATCAAGAAAGATGATTTGATTCTTCCCCGGAAACACCGGATAAGGGCTATAGATATCGGGGCTCTTGCCTCCTACGGGGTCCCCTTCATTAACGTACTCTCGGTGAGAGTGGGGATCATCTCCACGGGAACTGAGCTCGTACCTTTAGGAATGACGCCTTTCCCGGAACAGAGCGTGGAGTCCAACAATTTCTTTGCCGAGGCATACCTCTCCGGGATGGGTGCCACCTGCACCCGGTATCCCGTGGTGCCGGATGATCCGGACAAGATTGAATCGCAGCTCCACCAGGCTGTAAAAGAGAATGACCTGGTCCTTCTCTCAGCCGGGTCCTCTGCTGGAACCACTGATTTTTCTGAAGAAATCCTGAAAAAAAATGGGAAACTCCTCTTCCACGGGGTTGAGATCAAGCCAGGAAAACCGGTCATGATGGGGATTGTGGAAAAAGTCCCCGTTCTCGGGCTTCCGGGATACCCTGTAGCCGCTCAAACGATAGTGCGGGAATTTGCTGCACGCTTGCTGGAATACTGGGGGATGGCACCTCATCCCACCTATTCACTGAAGGCAAGGCTTGCCCAGCGCCTGTCCTCCGAACTTGGATACGATGAATTTGTCCCTCTCTCAACGGGGAGAGTGGATGGGAAATATGTTGTGTTCCCCCTCTCCCGCGGGTTTGGAGTTCAGAGTGCCCTGGTGCGATCGAATGGATACCTTCACATCCCATCCTCCGTCGAGGGTCTTGAAGCGCAGCAGGAAGTGGAGGTGACCCTGTATGACAATCCCGCATACATGGACCGATCTCTCTTCATTGTGGGGGCACAATGTAGTATTCTCCACCTTCTGGCAGATCATCTGGTCGATCAGGGCATATCTCTTCGATGCTGCCCGATGGGTGACCTGGGAGGCGTCCTTGCGCTTCGATCCGGCACATGTCATGCCGCCGCCATGCATATGCCCATCCTTGAAGGTCACATGCTCCCTGACCCACTCAAAATACTGAAAAGTCGTCCGGTTGTCAGAGTGGTCATTGCAGAACAGTCTCTTGGCTTGGCCTCGCGGAATGAAATCACGCTTGAGGATCTTCGAGAAATTCCAATATTGAACACAGAACGTGGAACTGCAAACCGAACCATCCTCGATGCACTCCTTGCCAGAAATAACATCCCTGCTTCTCTTGTGAAGGGATATACGGAAGAAGTGAAGAATCCTGATGTTGTTGCCAGCCGGATCGCCAATTTTATCGCGGATGCCGGCATATGCACGCAGAGATCCGCCAGTTCTTCGGGACTCTCCTTCATGCCGCTCGGGATCGATTCATACGAGCTGGTGATGCGGGCTGAAACCCAGGAAGATCAAAGAGTAGATATTCTGATAAAATCCGTTCAGTCCTCATCGTTCAAAGAACATCTCTCCCAGATGGGAGGATATATAACTGACAATACAGGAAGAATCCATACATAGACGTTTTCCAATGAAAATCACTTCGTGGTTTTCATAATTTATGGCCGATACCCGAAATTGGGGTTCATGGGTTGTTGGCACGAAAACCGCATCCGCGGTTTTCATATGAGGGGTATATGACCACAAGTCTCATATCCGTTTCATTGGTGCTATCTCATCCTCCGCGAAAAAAGCCAGGTCACCACGGTATGATTTTGCACGAAGAATGATCATTCAGGACACTAGTAAAAACACCTGAATTCATCAAGTGCCCGTAAGGGGGGTGCCGACATTGCTGTGGGTTCGACCATGGACATTTCCACTTACGCAAAACCTGCCGGGTAGCCCCCGTGAGAACCTACGGACGGCCAAATTTGCACTTACCTTGGCTGCACCAAATGCAATTTGATGCAAGTATTTACTTTCGGCTGCGTGTAGATAAATATTTTTATTTTATTTATCGGTTTTGTTAACCAATTAACTTTACCAATGTTTGGGTCTTAACGCATCTTCATGAAGGGAATTATTGTTTTTCTCCAATCTGACACGATAAAACACAACCCTTATCATGACCCTGCCATAAATGCCTGCCTATCGAGTGGGCGGATGAATGAGGATTCCTCTCCGGCAAAGACCGCACAGGCAGAGGAGGATGCCCGAAGAAGGCGTGTCAGGGGACTGTTACAGCTTCTTGAAAGCGAATACCTTGACGAACGCTGGAAGGCAGCAGAAGCATTGGGAAGCATCGGCGATGCATCCGCCGTCCAGCCATTGATATCCGCCCTTCAGGACCCGTTCGTGGATGTCTCCTGGCTTGCGGCAAAGTCTCTTGGGCAAATCGGTGACGGGAGGGCATTCGACCCGCTTCTTCGGGCATTGCGTTCAGAAGAGAAATGGCTCCGCATCGGCGCAGCCATCGGCCTGGGGGATCTCGGGGACCAGAGGGCGGTCCCTGCACTCCTCGATGCGATGAGAGACAAGAAAGCTCTTGTCCGGAAGCATGCTGCCTGGGCCCTGGGTCGGCTCGGCGGCGAATCCGCAAAAGAAGCCCTTCGCGCAGCTCTGGATGATCCGGACAAAAGAGTGAGAGAAGCAGCCGCCGAAGCGCTCAAGAAGCTTAATGCGCCATCATGAGACTGTCTTTGCGTCTCTTTGCCCCAGCCCCGCCTTCTTTCACCCGGCACGGGGAGCCTTTTTCCCTGGAAACATTTCCTGTATGAATATGCTGGAATGGGTGCTTCTCCTGCTTACGATTGGGCTCATTTTCATAGCATGGAAATACTTCCAGCTTCGCACGATCCTTGACAGGCGGGCAAATGCTCTTTATGAGCAGTGGCGGTCCCAAGCCATGGAAAGCGAAGTCAGGGAAAGAGCTGCCCTCATGCACAGGGAATGGATTCTCCAGGAAGAGGTGCGTATCCGCAGGGATGCAATCGGGAAGAGTGCGGCGGTCATCAGGGGGAAGGTGACAGAGCACCTGACACCCTACTTTCCGGGGTTTCCCTTTGACCCAAGTGATGCCAGGTTCCTGGGAACCCCTGTCGATCTCATCGTCTTCGAAGGGCTCTCGTCCGGGGCTCTTTCGCACATCACCTTCGTCGAAGTGAAGACCGGTAAGACCGGGGCACTCTCCATGAGGGAGAGGCAGGTGCGGGAATGCGTAGAGAAAGGCCTGGTACGCTATCAGTTGCTCCATTTCAGGAACGAAGGATGACGACTCACTTCGCCCTATTGAACCTGCTTTTCATTACTGCCCTCCAAAATAACGTCCATATCGATAGTATTGTCCACATAGGTTGTGAGCTGGGTGAGGAGAAGCGGGTCAAGCCCTTTCTCAACTGCCAGGAATATTCCTGACGCATCGACCAGGCGGAGTTTGCTGGTGATGAAATGGATGAACTTGGAAATGTTGGTAGAGGGGATGTAAATGAGCATGGTGCTGACTGAATCAAAGAGGAGGCAGGCCTTCTTTCCAGCAAGGCTGTTCAGCACTTCGGTTATCGCGATACCCAGGTCCGTGAGGTTTGAAGGGCTGTTGATAAACCGGCAGTCTTCCTGTCCTGGAGGAGCCTTCCCAAGGGCATACTTGGTGATGGCATCGATGAATGAGACCTTTTTCAAGTCAATACCATCAGCGGTGTAAAGCCTCTTCAGCACAGCCGATGGCTGGTTCGTGGTGATTACCACAACCCGGTATCCCTGGCCGGTCAGGGTGTGTATGATGTGAGAATTGTTTTTTTTCAGCCTTTCAGCAGACGAGAGTACCAAAAAAAGCTTATCGTCACCGAGCCTTGAAAAGTCTATCTGCATCTACACTGCCCTCCCTTACCTTGTCAGGAACTCCCGGTACGCATCGGGAATCTCAGATTGCTCCTCTATCACTTGCTGGTTCAATTCCTGGAAATTCGCCAGGATCTGCTCTGTGTGAGCAAGCTGCGCCGAAAGCTCCATCTTCACCGAATCGAGATCCGGACCATTTCCATCAAACTCCATGCGGATGGCTAACAGGTTGTCCCGCAGTATCTTTACAGGATTCTTGATCCTGAGGGTCACCTCACTCAAATACCCGATAAGAGCAAAGTGCTTCTTCTCTATCGCCTCCTTCTGTGCCAGGATATCCGACCTCGCCCGGTCCCTCTCCTCCGAGATCCGTGCCACTATGTAGGTAACCAATAAAAACATCGATGCTCTGAGCAGTGTAGCCCAGTTGAAATCACCTACAGCCAGGCTTGATAAAAAGGTCGCTGCCACGAGTGCAGTCGCCACCCAGAGCGCCTTTTTGTAATACCAGACTGCCGCCAGGACAAGGAGTATGTAAAAAATATGGGTATAACCTATTGCCGTTCTCAAGAAGAGGTGCACGCCAACCTCGAGCCCTATGCATATACCACCAAGTATTATCAGTACCCACAACTGGTGAACTGTGTAGGGGGTGTTTTCACCACGCTGCATCGTTGATTGCCTCCTCCTTTCAACATGCACAGATGCACAAGGGTGTACTAATTATCTAATGCTTATTAAGATTGATGGGATTCCCCTGACCGGTATTTGTTCATGCAATCGGATCAAGTGGGCTGATATCCGCGCCAGAGCTGATGAGTATCTCTCTTTCTCCCCGGTAGGTCTGTGTCACGCCATACAGTGATACAGAATGCCCTGCCCGGGGCCATCCCTGCCGTACACAGGAAGAGGGGATAAAAACCCGGACCCCCGAGACCACAAGAATTTGATGGCCTCCGGTGGCAGTCATGGTACTCTGCTCTACAACTCCTTCGTAATGTACCAATTCACCATCTGCACAATCTGGCGTATAGGGACGGGAAAAAAATCCTTTGCCGATTATCTCCAGGATTCCCGCAGATACCATTAAAAGGACAACAACAAGCACAAGTATGAGAATGGCAATCTTCTCCTGCCGAACAAGTATCACGAAGAAGAGGTGGGACTCTCCCCTTTATAAGCATCGACAGTTTGATATGTTAACGGCGTTAACATATTATTCATGCCAGAGATGAATTTACCACCGTCATCTCTCACCGTCATTCATATCCTTGATGAAGGCGGGGCTATGACCCATAAGGACCTGGTGAAGAAGACACGTCTTGCACCACGCACGGTGAGATATGCCCTGAAACGGTTGAAAGAGCAGCACTTGATCATCGAGAAGTTCAACTTCAAGGATGCCCGGCAGATCATCTACCAGAACCGCCCCGCTGCGGTGACGGCATGAAAGGAAAAGACTGCGATATCATAGTTTGCGATACCATGGCTCGCAGATTTCTTCCGGCCATGCGTGCAGAGATGGTATCACGGCTTGTTCGCCAGCAGGGCATGAGCCAGAGTGACGCGGCAAAAAGGCTCGGGATAACCAGGGCTGCGGTATCCCAGTATTTGAGCAGGAAACGCGGTGATGCCGATTTTGAAATCTCGCCTGACATGGATTTGCTACTGGACCGCTGGGCCATGGCAGTAGCAGGAAGCCGGGACTGCATCACACTCTGCGATATCTGCCAGTGTGCCATGAAACATGATGGGCAGGTTATGAACGACCTTAAACCGCAGGTTCGGGAAGGGCTTTCAGACATTAATATCCCTTCCTCCTCCTATACCAGGCAAAAAGAAAAAGAGCACCCATAATTACGAAGGCAGCGACGATTTTTGGGAGGTTTTGGCCCCATGAGGGCTCATTTTTTTCAGCGGCCTCCCAGTCTTTATCAAATACGCTGGTGTAGTACTTCCCTACCCCTGCGTGATATAGAATCAGTCCTACTTCCCGGTTGAAAGTCGGGGAATTCTCGTTCCAGTTGATGCTGCTGACAAGCACCCTCTCCCTGTCTACGATTACTCCCTTGTTATGGATCTTCTCTACCAGGCCTGGACTGAGGTCTGCACATCGTGCTTCCAGGGGAAGCCCTTCCGACGCTGCAAGGTCGTTGAGGACACCTGCCATCTCGTCGTTGTCAGCATTCCCTTCCACATTATAATAGTAGGAGTCCAAAAGGACCCTTACAGGGATGCCCCGGCGAGAGACATTGACTGCATCTGCGACGAATGGATTCAGGGACAGGAGTGTCTCGTTGGTGATGTAGGCCATCTCGATATCCACGCTTTCTTGGGCACCAAGGATCAGCGGATGCAGCAGGCTGCTCGTATCAGGTGAGATGACAGGGATCACCGTGGCCCCTGAGAACACGTATGGTGAACAAACAGCCGGGTATTCCTGCCACGAGGGGGTCTCCTCATCGCCGTCTGCCGGGGCTGCAGTTATGGTCCATCCACCCCCTGCATCATAGGTATATACCGCTTTAAAATATTCCGCGAGACCCTGGTGCGTGACCACAACCCCCCATCCCCTGTTTCCTCTCCTGCCCATTTCCGGGAACCCGTTTTCTTTGAAATTCTCGCTCGTCACAAGCACCTGCCGGGAATCGATGACCATATACTTGGAGTGAAGGAACCGGTATGGACTGTGCACGTATTGGGTGCCTGACATAGTCCTGACCGGAATTCCACACTCCCGCAGGCGGGTGAGCACAGCATGCTCTTCCACCGGGATCCCCCCCACAGGCCCTCCTTCGACGAGGACTTCCACGTTTACTCCACGCTGGTACGCCTCTTCAAGGTACCCGGCGAGCACGGGACTTGTAATCTCATAGACACTTACCAGGATCTCCTGACCAGCTCCGGCCACCGCCTCGGAGAATACCTCCCGGGAGCAGTCCGGGGAGACGAAGGCGATGCCGCTGGCCCCATAAAAAACTGCAGGCTCAAATCTCGACTGTCCAAGCATACGCACCCTCTCGTCCCAGCTCCCATTGGCGAGGTAGTGAACCTGTCCCTGGCGCGTGGTGACCATGCCGGGCCATTCCACCTTTTGCAGGCACACGCTCCCGGAATAGACCTCGAGTTGGTCATGGTCGTTGGCAAGCTGGAACCTCCCGGTCCGGACCACATCCGGAACCTCCGGGGCGCTTCCTTCCCATTCGAAATCAGGATATGCCCCGTGGCTGCTGCGATATGCTGCCGCATCCCTGGCTACCACTATTGTGCCATGGATCGTGGTACCTTCAGGGAACCTGAACCCACCTTCCCCGTCTGTGACCACGATTCCATCGAGTTGCCCATGACCTTCCAGGCAGAGGTACTCGTCGCGGTCATCCGGGAGATATGGGTCCTGGCAGAACTCTGCGATCGTCACTCCCATGACGGGGGAAAACAGGGACAGGATTACCAGGAGGGATATCCGCAACACGCCAGAAAGATGGGGAGGCAGTGAGGTATTAACCTGCTGAAATACATCACCTGATAGACATGACTGGTGTAGACCCTCCGCTGGTGCTGAAGATTGGCGGCAGCCTTGGGCATCATGCGGAAAAAATTTGTTCCCAACTCCAGGAGTTGGACATCCCTGTGCTGATTGTGCCTGGGGGGGGCGTATTTGCGGACCTGGTCCGCAAGTCCCATGTCGAAGGATCCATCGCACACTGGATGGCCATTGCTGCCATGGAACAGTACGGCTGGTACCTCTCCTCTTTTGGCCTTACCACCACATCCACGCTCCTCGCTCCGACGCGCCCGGTCATCCTGCTCCCGTATTGCACGATGAGGTCGCACGACCCTCTCCCCCACAACTGGGAAGTGAGCTCAGATACCATCGCAGCGTGGTGTGCGCATACCCTCCATCTTCCACTGGTACTGCTCAAGTCAGTAGACGGTATCCATTCCGGGGGCAGGCTCTGCTCTTATGTCAGATCCCCCCTGCTGACAAAGGATGTTGATCCATGTTTCCTCCCTTTTGTCCTGGATCACAGAATTCCAACCCTCGTCGTTTCCGGAAGGTATCCCGACCGGGTCCTGGCCGCTCTCACTGGAAATCCCACAATCGGTACGACCATCGGCTTTTAAGTGTTTCAGGAGAGATAATATGAGAACATTCTATATGGAGGGTTCAATGCCGATAAGAAAGTGCACATCATGCAATTCACCACTGGCCGAGGAAGGCGCTACCGAATTCGGATGTCCGAAGTGTGAATATCAGATCAGGAGATGCTACCGGTGCCGTGAGCAGAGCATCCCTTACATCTGCCCCAAGTGCGGTTTCGGGGGGCCGTGAACGATGGGCAAGGTTGCGATCATCCTCAAGGTCATGCCAGAGTCGCCGGAAGTGGATCTTGCTACCCTTAAAGCAGAGATTCAGAAGAAGATCCCTTCCGTGAAGGATATCCGTGAAGAACCCATAGGGTTCGGCCTAAAAGCCCTCAAGGTGGCAGCACTCGTAAATGATGCCGGCGGAGAGAGTGACGCGGTGGAAGCGGATATACAGAAGATTGCCGGTGTCGAGCGGGCCGAGATTGTTGAACTGACACTTACCTGAACCACACTACCACAACCAGCACGCTGGTATACAGGGTAGGAAGACCCCCTATTCTTGCATTTTTTGCAGTATATCGCTGGTAATAGTGCGTATTTTCTCCGCCGAGGCCTGGAACTGGGTGACTTCTTCTTCGGAGATTTTTATTGGAACGGGAAATACTCCACTGCGGTTTATTCTTGCCGGGACCCCGATGCACACATCACCTATGTCATGCACTTCGCTCTGGATATAGGCAGAAACTGTAAGAATACGGTTCTCATTCCCAAGCACTGTGCGGACCAGGGTGGCGATGGCCTCGCCGGGCCCGTATACCGTGGATCCCTTGTTCCGGATGATCTGCTCACCGCTCGATTTGACGCTTGAGATTATTTCGTCGACGGGCAGTCGCGAGAATGCCGGGAGGTTACCGATTTGAATCCCCCCAATGGTGGTGGCAGACCATAAAGGCACCATCGATTCCCCGTGCTCGCCGATGATGCGGGTGTGCACTTCGCTCACGTGGACCCTGAAGTGCTTTGCAATGAGCGATTTCAGACGCATGGAGTCTAGATGAGTCCCGAGTCCGAATACCTGGTTTGGGGGCATTCCTGAATACTTCAATGCCACCGATGTCATAATATCAACAGGATTGGTGACCATCAGTACCATGGCATCGGGGGAACATTTCCCAATTATCTCGGCAGATCTTGCCACAATACGGGCATTTTCAAGTGCCAGGTCAAGTCGGTCCTGACCAGGACTTCTGGGAACCCCTGCTGTACAGACTACCACATCGGAATCGCAGGCATCTTCGAGATCCGTCGTCCAGGAGAGATCCACTGCATTTCCGGAGGCTGCAAAGGAATCAATCAGGTCCTGGGTGATCCCGCAGAGCAGATTCTCCCGTCCGGCCCTGCCGTGGAGAAGGATCTCGTGCACATAGGGTATCCCTGCCAGGGTATGGGCAGAAAAAGCGCCGACGTTTCCGGTGGCCCCGATTATTGAGACTTTTGACATGTTAGGTCAGCCTGGGAAATGGGGACACGTTCTCGGTCGACGGCTCGCGGCTGCCTCTTCCGGGTACATTCCTTCTCCGCCCCGCAACCCCATGGGCGCCGAATGTTCACGGTTAGTCTGCTCCCTTCCGGGCCTGGACCGGTCCCCGCAATAACAGGTCGCCACCCCCTCCGGGGTCTTGATCCCTGTCCACCGACCTCATGGGACGAGGTTTCAACGTCGGCCTGTACCGTTCAAAGGCAACCCGTTACCGCCTTCTTCGAACTTCGCCCCCCGCATGCCGACGGTTTCGGGTCACAGGTGACGCCGGGCCACCCGGGCTAGTCCCCATACCATATGGAAACCCTAGGGGATAAATACCTCGCCGGGGGTATGGCTTCGCCATTCCTGAAGAATCTGCTCCACCGCGGCTTTATCAGATTTATTAAAGAGATCGAGCACCGCACATACCGGTCCGGGGGGCAGCACCTTCCATAGTTCCCGGTAATCACCCTGGTATACGGTGATCGTCTGCTCGCCTGAGGCCTCTGCGATCCTGACAGGTTCCCTTACGAGCGGCTTCTCCCGCATCCTTTGATATGTGGAGAGGATCCTGACATCTCCTATCCGAAAGAACATGCGGTTGGCATGAAGGTTTATTGCCGACCAGAATGCTGCCGCATACCAGGCATCGCTGAGGATGACCCCCGGTATCCCATGCCTGGCTGCGCATAGGCCGAGCGTCCCGGCACCTGAACATGCGTCTACGCACCACGCGGGATGGTGGTCTGCCAGGTAACGTTCCACTGACTGGATCTTGGGATTTCTCAAACGTGGGAACTCGATATGTATCTCGGATTGCTGGATGTAGATAAC
>Ga0172362_10003042_pt1 | contig 14529 bp, 17 predicted proteins | sample LakKivs1_kivu2a2_FD_114534 | JGI IMG/M metagenome (GOLD analysis project Ga0172362, IMG submission 114534) | Sediment microbial communities from Lake Kivu, Rwanda - Sediment s1_kivu2a2 | ecosystem: Environmental > Aquatic > Freshwater > Lake > Sediment | place: Rwanda: Western Province, Lake...
AAAAATTAGATCCATTTACTGCTTCAATTGCATCATTTAGTGCTCTTAATCCCAGTTTTTTTAATAACACAATAAATGTATTTTATGTTAATGAAAACACAGAAAAAATATCAAATATAGTAGAATTTTTCTCGGCTCAAAAAGACATTCATCTTTCTGAATGGAATGAAAGTAATAAGAAAAATCACTCCTTAGCACTTGAACATGCTTTTGATTTAATTGGTATGCAAGTAGTTGAGGTAAATGATTTTGAAAGTGCTAATTTAGTTGTTGGAAATATAAAAGAATACCTAGATGTAGTTGGTTTTTTTACATGCCCATACGAATTAGATCTTTATTCCTTTTTGGAAAATAAATTATTCCTTTTTTATTCTGGAATGTTCGAAGATGATGAAACAAGTCCAGGAAGTTATTGGTATCACGTTTTTCTTCACTACATCGGTCATTTACTCGGTTTAACTCACCCTCACGGTACTTCTTCCGGTACCAAAAATATGCCAGGCTCATGTTTTGAAGATAATGAAACAACAAAGAATTCTGGTCTATTTTCCATGAACTCCATATTGACCACTCATATGTCAGATATTTCTACTAATGTTCCATTTGTTTCTACTTCATCATTAATCGATTGGCAATCAACCAGTTTTCCTAGAACTTTTATGTCTTTAGATGTTAAGGCTATACGTTTCTTATACAATGTCAGTTCAATATCAGAAAAATACTTAACTTGGCAAGATACAAAATGTTCACCAGGTGTATGTCAATTACTTGTTTCTGGTCCAGAGGGAATCAACCTTAAATTAAATCCAGATCAAGATAATTATTCTCCAATATACAACTTGACACTTGATCCTTTTACAGCGAATCCTGGCATTGATTCAAAGACAATTCTTTCATCTATTTCACGCCCAGGAGTTTCCAGTTTTGGTGCTTCTATTCTTGACGAAAAATCACATATCTCAAGAGTTCAAAACAACTACGAAGAACTCAATGTCTATTCTTCATTTCTCTTAAATGATACATTAATTGTACTGAGTGGTCCAAATTGCAAAAATGTAAATCTATACTTGGGAGGAAATGATTCTGATTATGATATTATCGATGAAGATGATAAAGTTGAAATAACAAACAAAATTAATGGCAAAAAACTAAAAGTTGATTTTAATAATTACGACGCAGACGTTAAATTAGTACTTTTTGGAAGAAATACTCTTGTTAGTTACGAACATGTACAAGTATCAGAGGCTCCAGCAAAACAAGAATCTACTCAGCAACCATCACAGCCAAATATTTCTCTTGAAAATCCTGAAAATATTGGTAGTTATATCATAGGAAATTTAACAGAAGAACACTATAATGAGATCGTTGATTCCTTCTTCGAAATCAATCCAAAAGAAGATTTGGCAGGTATTTCTATGGAACACCTCACTTCTATCATAAATGATTATGCTGTCAGTTACATTGCTGAAAGATTCAAGAGTAAACTAGTAGGCAAACCACTTCCATTGATGGCAGAAACAGTTAAGAAAAAGAGGTGAAAAAAAGTGAATTAAAAAATATTTAATTTTAGTAGAGTAGAAAATGTTTTCAGTTGAGGCAAATATTGGAGCAGGAAAATCAACTTTTTTAAGGATTTTTGGTGAAAGATGGTCAGATATTTTTAAAGTTATTTTTGAACCATTGGATGAATGGCAAACTAGATACGCAGATATAAATAATAATATTTTAGGAATGTTTTATGAAGATATTCCCCGTTGGGCATACACATTCCAATCAAATGCTTTTATTACCAGAATACAGAAATATCAGGCCGAGAAATCATCTGAACTTATCAACCTTACTGAAAGAAGTGTTTTAAGTGATTATCATATTTTTGCAAAAATGCTAAAAGATGATGGAAAAATGAATGAAGTTGAATGGAAATTATATGAAAATTGGTACAATTGGTTATGTGATAAATTTCAGGGTAAGCCTGAAGCGATTATCTATTTGAGATGTGACCCACAAATTTCCTATGAAAGAGTCAGAAGACGTTCCAGAAGTGAAGAGGAAACTATTTCACTTGACTATTTAACACGTCTTCATCAATATCATGATCAATGGCTTTTAAATGAAACGGAAATACCAGTAATGGTAGTCAATGTTGATGAAGATTTTGAAGGAAATGAAGAAAGAATTGAAAGAATGTACTCTGATGTAATTAATTTTTACAATCAGTAATTAAAAAACGACAGATTGGACAATTTATAGTTTCACGATCTCTTGTTTTCTGTGCAAAAAAATTTATTAAACACATGATACAAAATTTATGATTACATGTTAACGCAATATTTGGGTTATCATATTTACAAATTGGACATAATTCTTCTTCATTACAATTCTCCAAAAGTTCTATTTTTTTTAAACTGGGAACCTCTTTCAAAATAAATTCAACATCACCAGTTTCCAGAAAATATTCATAAATGTTCATAAAACTAAACTCGAATATCTTATCCTCGTAGATAATAACATTAAATCTGGGTGATAATGATTCATAAAATCTTGCTATTCCAATAAAATTCATCTTACAAGCTTGTCCAAACAATTTACCTGATTTTTCTAAGAAATAGTATTTTTTAAAAATAGAATAAAATAATTTAACCCCTGTGATTGATCCAATTTCAATGAATTTTCCAACCACTTCAAAAAATACATTTTCAGACATCATTTTTAATTTTTCAACAGAAAAAACAAAATATTTTGTTAAATTTTCTATATCCCTACAAATATTTATTAAATATAATCCCATTGCAATATCAACAAAATTATTTAGGTTTATCAATTTATCCAAAATTATATTTTTTTTTGGTTCAATTAATTCAATTATTTTTAAAGTGTTTGACTGTTCAATATCTAAAATTTTTTTCCAACATTCCAAAGAAGAAGATACATTTGACATATGTCTCTCTTTACAAAAAGAACACACATTTAATATTTGAAATCCCCTTTTTTCATATTTTTCAATTCTATCTAACGCTTTCTTTGGAATATTACCTGTGCATATACGACAAATACATTGAGATTCATTTTTGATAAAAAAGCCCCTTTTGGAAATTATTTTTTCTTGATCAGTTAAATAAAAAAATAGATTTTTACCATCATACATAATTGAATTAAAAGAAAGATCAATGTTCCTGATTATTGGTTCAAAAGAATTTACATTTCCAATATCTATTATTTGTAGTCGAATTCCATTAATTAAAAATTCAGATATTCCAATTATAGTAAAATTTCCATAATAAGATTTTAATTCTTTTTTATTAATTTTGTGGGAATTATGCATTAATTTTCTGACAACCTTTTTATAAGAGCTATGAAAACACCATATGTCATAATCTCTATCTCCCCAATCCTCTTCTTTAAAATATAAATCGTGAATAAGAGAACCTCCTCCAAAAAGAACATTTCCAAAATTCTCTTCCAAAATTTCGTTCACGATTTTTGGAAAATTATTTCCATCGTAAGCTACTTTCACAAATTCCATAACATTGAATATTAACTTAAAATATTTTTAACTTAAAATAAAAATAATGACCGAAATAATAATTGATAATTTAGACAAAAGTACAGAAAAGATTAATCGAATTCTTCGTCATCTTATCCCTATAACTGAGGAATGCACTATGGGAAGTCGTCACGCAGCGATGCTTCTTTCTGGAGGAAAACCGATAATTTCTGGAATAAATCATGCAAGAACTTGTAATGGTAATCAAATGACATTATCTTTTCATGCAGAGATGGATGTATTATCCAAATACTTTAATTTAAATCATGAATATGGACTCAGGAATTTTATGAATGATTCTTATTTTACCATGATGGGAAAGAGAAATGAGTCATATCTTTTACTCAATGCAGAAATCTATGGAAAAATCTAGTAATAGGTCACCTCGCTGTCTAAGAAAAAAATTGGAAATGGTAGTAATAAGAGTAAATAAAACTGGAAATTTAATAAATAGTAAGCCATGTAATAGTTGTCTTTATTACCTGAAATTATATGGTGTTAAATCAGTTTATTATAGTGATTCAAATGGAGAAATTATTAAAGAAAAGATAAATACACTCGAATCGGAACATTGCTCGATCGGACATAGAAAATATTTCCAATATTTAGAAAATAAGACGGAATGAGGTGACGTTAATAAAAATAAAAAAAAATATTTACTTAAATATATGAGTTCTCAATTAAACGATTTTGAATTAGAAGAATTTAAAAAATTAGTCCAACAATGGATATCATACGATGATGATATCCGCAAATTAAAGGAAGCAGAAAAGAAAATCAATGAAGCAAAAAAAGCATTAACTGAACCAATCCTACAATTTATGTCAAAAAATAGTATTGAAGATTGTAATACCTCCACAGGAAAATTAAAATATTGTGTTTCTCTACACAAAAAACCAATATCAAAACAATTTCTTGTTGATAAATTGACGATTTATTTAAATAACGGTAAAAAGAGTGAAGAAATTACAAATTATTTATTAGAAAATAGAGAGGTAGAACAAAAAGTTAATTTAAGGAGAGCTATTCCAAAAAGAAAGCTTGAATTATAGATCTGTGCTTACGTCTTTTTAATAAAAATATAATATACAAAAAAAGAATGATTACTCATATTTTGTATAAATTATTAGACAAATTTAATGTAGCAAATGGTGGATTTCGTAAAGTACTTGCAGTTTTTATTTCGTTGATGATTTTTGGATTATTATTAGCTGTTGTAAAATTTACAAGAATGGAGATTCCAAATTTTAATAGAAATCTTGCTATGTTATTGGGTGTTGATCTATCTGGATTCTTTTTTGTTGTATGGAAAGAAAGAAATATTAAGAAAGAAGTATCTAAAGTAACTGAGCCAGTTGAGATTCCTGCTGATTTTAAGGAAGAATCTAAAAATGAAATTCCGATAGAAAGTGAAAAACAAAACATAGAAATAGTAACACAAATAGTTGAAGAAAATAAAGAAGATGACGATAATCTTGAACAGATAATGAATGAAATAATTGAAGAAAACATTGAAAAAGAACCTTTATCAGAAATACAATAATTTTTTTTAGATAAATATAATCTATATTTATCTAATCATGGAAATATCTTCTGAAAAAGAAAATATTGAAAAAGAAAATCTTGAAAAAGAAAATAAAAATCTTGAAAAAGAAAATAAAAATCTTGAAAAAGAAATTGAAAATCTAGAAAAAGAAATAAGTGATCAGGAAATAAAAAAAATAGATAAGGCGATACAAAAATTATTATTAGAAAAAAAATTAAAAAAATTAAAAAAAAACAATAACAATGACAATGACAATAACAAAAACAATGACAATAACAATGACAATAACAATGACAATGACAATGACAATGACAATGACAATGACAATGACAATGACAATAACAATAAAAATAAAAATAAAAATAAAAATAAAAATCAAAAAGAAAATAAAATTACTTTTATAATTCCAACAGTGGGAAGACCAACTTTGGAAAGAAGTGTAAAATCTATTTTAAATCAAACAAATCCAAGATGGGAATTGATTGTTATTTTCGATGGATTAGAGCCTAATTATGAAATAGAACATGAAAAAATAAGGATAATTAAATTGAAAAAAAAAATTGGAGAAGGAGTCAATAGTGCTGGAAAAGTTAGGAATTATGCAATGCAATTTGTAAAAACACCATGGATTGGTTTTCTAGATGATGATGATATTATTTCTCCATTATATGTTCAAAGATTTTTAGCTGAAAAAAAACTTTCACGTGAAAAAGGTAAAGTATTGGATATTATTATTTTTAGAATGTACAATCATAATAATGATACTATTTTTCCAAAATTGAATCAAACAAACTTTTTTTTAAATCAAGTGGGAATAAGTTTTGCAATTAAAACAAAATTATACAAAGAAGGAGCACAATTTATACCTTCATCTGGAGAAGATTTTAATTTTCTTGATAGAATGAGAAAAAATAAAAATAAAATAATGATTAGTCCTTATATTTTATATTTTGTTAGACCAGAATCTTTAAAAATACCACAAGAAATATCATTATCATTAGGAGAAAGATCATATATAAATTAATTTTTAATAATTTGATATTCTCTTCTAATTAATTTTTTACTTCCCAAATACCCCTCTGAATAAGTAATAGGTTTCATTCTGTAACCCATTTCTTTAAAAATCTGTCTAACCATATTGACCCCCGGAAATGTTTGTTTTTTCATCGCATTACTATGTAAAGCAGTAAGCTTGCTACTTGGGAAAACTTCTTTCATTAAAGATTGCATTTCAAATAATTCTTTTACAACACAAGGATCATCTAATTTTTCAAATGGAATAATTTTCCCATGAGGTTGTCCATGAATTCCAATGATTTTACATATTTTATTAAAAAACTTTCTTTGTTTTTCCTCAACGTCATGTATTTTGTGAATATTTGGGGAAATATCTCTTTCGATACTTTCAATCCTCTTGCCTATATTTGGAGTTTTTCTTTCAAAATTTTCATATTCCATTTTTACCCTTTTTGAAGGTTCTCTTTTTACAGTTAATATTTGTGTATTAACAACATTTGGTGCTTTAAAATTTTTTGAAACATTAACTTCCTTCATATTTTTAGCTAATTGTGCTATTTTTCTCTGATTTTTCTTTTCTTCAAAACTATTTTTGAGTATTAATTTATTGTTGGTATGATGTTGTTTTAATTTATATTCACCATTATCGTTTATTAAATATGTTTTTATGGTTTCCATATATTTTAAGGATATTATTTTTTTGTTTTTAATTTACCACTTTCTAAATTTTTTAGCAATTCTTCAAAGAAATTACGACGTGATACACCATTAACATTCTTCTTGTGAAAAACGAAAACTTTTGTTAAATCCAGATTATAAAATTTCCTTCCTTTTTCATATGCTTTTAATTTAACTATCGGAAACTCTTCTGTACTTATAATTATACCACCTTCCATAAACTGATAATTATACCGATACATAAATTTAATATAATCTCGCGGACGTATTTTTTCAACAGTCAATTCATTATTATCAATAAAATTATAATCAGAAATAGCCTCTTGCTGAACAGGATTCAAAAATTCTTTTAACTTGTTCATATAATATTATAGAAAAAATTGATAGTTTTTTAAACTCGATCAAATTAAATGTATAAGAATATTGATGGAAAAAAAAATAAAATTGTCTTTCTCTAATTTTGAGTCTTTTCGACAGAAAGCAAGAGATAAAGGATTAGAACTTCTTGAATCACCAAGATCAAACCATGGTTCCGGGCAAAGTTCTCCGTCTATAAATTCTGGTCACAATTCCCCATCTGTTCTCTCTCGAACCAATTCTCCAAACCCAAAAACTCCTAGATCATCACCAAATCCACGACACAACAAATCAAGAATGTCTCCATCATTTGGACAAAAATATCTTCAAAGAATTGGGCCAGATGAATTGGAACCAATTGTTGAGGGATTTCAAGAAACAGGTGAAATATGTGTTTTTAGGTTGGATCCTAAAAATGTCTGGAACAAAAGTAAGGAAGAGATTGTGACAATGGTCCAATCTTTCAAGCCTATTCCAGAAATTAAAAAAATAATTTCTGAAGAAGGAGTTCCAAATAAACATCCAGTTGTAAATATAAATTATGAATCTATTTCTGAAGATACTGAAAGCGAAGAAATTGAAGAACTCCAGAAATATAATGATAATGGATATGATTCTGATGGACAAAAATTTTCTGGACGTTCTACCAAAAGTCCAAAAAAATGGAAACTTCTCTAATTAATTTTCATAATCTCCTCGATAAAATCACTACCCTCTATCATATCACAAATCTCAAACATACTACAACTCTTACCCTTGAATTTACACATCTCATCAATATTTGCTCCATTAATTATCAAAAGTCGTCCCAATTGATTATACCCCAATATCGCACACAAATGAAGTGGAGAATATCCATTTTTACCCACCTTTTTCTCAATATTACACCCAAAATATATCAATTGATTTATTATCTCAATATTTCCCAAATAAATCGCATAAGAAAACAAAGTAACCGGATAAATTGTTTCATTCGTTTCGTCCATATAGATACTTCTATCTATTATACAATCTAACTTAAAATTATTTCCCTCATGATTTGTAATCAATATGTATTCAACACCTTCATGATTATTTTCTTCAATATATTTTAATAAGAGATCAAGTTTGTTATTTATACCTGGTACAAATGATAATTGTACTCCAAATGGTATTTGTAATTGGTTATAAATAATTGGTGTTTTTATTTTTTTTTTACAGCCACGTGAACTCACAAAATTACTTATTCGATCTATAGTTTCATTTAAAAAAAGACAATTTGTCATTGGATTTGTCCATTTCTTTGTGAGATTAATCCAATCAATTAAGGTATTTATATTAAAATGCCAAACACAGGCACTTTTATATCCATTGTGCCACTCCACTATTCGAATTCTCTTTTTTTCATGATATGGCTGTCGATAAATAGGATCAATTGGAGATGGTATTTCAATGTTACGAGTACTTCTTTTTATAGTCCCTTTTTTAGTAATTATTAAGCTTGTGACCATTATTTTACATAATTCTTTAGGATCTCTTTCGCATTTTAAAAATTTTTGGTAGGCATATTGTATTTTTGAAGCAGAATAATTTTTGAACATTGATTTATACTGAAAAAAAAATTTGACAGAAATACGAAAAAATTGAAAGCAAATATAGTACTTTTTAAAGAGATTTGTCAGAAAAACTTAATAAAAGTCTAACATTTTCGTCATGTTAAAGAGCATGAACGTCCCCATGTTTAAAAGTTACGGTAGGTGGTCCAAAAGCTTTGAGAAGCGTTTTATGAACCAGAATGATAAAAAACTTAACTTTAACCCTTTGATTAAACTCATGAAAAAAATATTACCCCATGGCATGCCAGAATTAACTCGTGTTCACAAACAGATTGAATCTGCAATGCTACCAAATGGTTACATCCCTGTTGAAACATTTTTAAAAATACTAAACACAAATTACTGTATTTCGGACAACGTCAAGAAGGCAATGACAGGTAACAAAAATGATTACTTTTTCGAGATTAATGTTTCACATTTGATCCAGGCTCTTATTATTCCTGAAGCATTAACTTGGTTTAACATGAATATGGTTTCCGGAGTTTTGATGATCAGAAGCAATTTTGAACATACCCTTCCAAAGGTAAGACCGGAACTTATTGCTGAAGAAGAATTGGATGCTGAAAAAATGAAATCTATGGAAGTTTTCCTATGTTGCAAAAAGATAGAAATTGAAGAAATTTTGTCAAGAGACCTTGAAATCCGACATAAGTCTTGTAAGTTCTGGACGAATCTTCATCCTCCTCATTATGGTGAAGATGAAGAAGAAGAAAAGAATTGGACCAAGATTTACCTCAACACAACCAAGGCAATGGATTTAGGTTTAAAATTCTATAAAGTTGAAGGCAGAGTCTTTTGTACTAGTGGAGACACTAAGGCGGAAAATTTAAAGCAAAGACCGGTTTATTTCAAAATCCCAAGAAATTTGTTCTTTATCAAAAATTAGTTTTTTTATCCTAGAAAAAAATTATTTTTTTAGATAAAAAAACTATATGAATGATTTCTTGTTTAAAATTGTTTTATTAGGTGATCAAGCAAGTGGAAAAACAACTATGTTAAAAAACTCAAGCAACAATTATAATTACACGACTACTCCAACAATCGGTGTTGATTTCTTCTCCACTACATTTCTTTTTAATGGAAAAACTTGCAAAATACATGTCTGGGATACTTCAGGTAACAGATATTTTAACAGTCTCAATAAAATATATTTTAATACATGCGTTGGTGCTCTTCTTTTTTTTAATCTGAATGATCTTATTAGTTTCGAAAACATTGATTCTTGGATTAACCAATTATATCAAGATAATCATTATTATAAAAATATTATTTTAATAGGAACAATTAAAGATAATTCTGCTAAAAAAATTCCAAAAGAACTTATTCAACAAAAATGTAATATGTATAATGCTTGTTATTTTGAAAAAAAATTAAATGAAGATATTCTTGATATTTTTGGATGTTTGGTAGATCGTATATTCAATGATTATGTAAAAAATCCCAATCAATTTAATAATTTAGAAGGATTTAAAGATTATTATAGATCACAGACTGTTAAATATAGTTCAAATGGTGAATACTTTCTTTTTGAAGAAGATGGTCAAAATACTTCTGGCTATTGCAACTGGTGCAATTCGTGCGGAATTATGTAATTTTTATTTTAGGACTTTTATCTAATGACATGGGCTCTTTATTTCAACAAAAAGACAAATGATATTGAAGTATTTCCACTTTCTGAGGAAAGTTCCTACTCATCTGACCAAATAGATCAGTATTTTTCTAACCATCCAGATGTAGAACAATGGGCAATTTACAACAATTTTCCCACTGAAGAGGATATTGATGATTTCGAGAAAGCTGGAGGGTTTTATTCATCAGGAGAAGAAGAAGAGGATAGTTTCACCTCTGATTCTTCATCTGAAGAAGAATCATAAAAATTGATTTTTTATTTAATTATCTTAAACAAATATAATAAATGCCTACTTGGGATTACGATAGCTATTGTAATGATAATGTTATGGAATATGTCCAGGAATATTCCGATAAAGAATTATTCGATAGGGTAGAAGATGACTTGACTGACTTTTTGCGAGAACCATATTTGGAAGGAAATTTTGAATTTGTTCTGGGAGTAGCAATTTATTGTATCAGAAAGGGAAAAAAATTCTCATTACAATCTCTCAAAAATTTCAAAGAAATTTGTGATATCTTAGTTGAAATCGGAGTATTTCCTGAATGGAAAGACAAAGAAAAACGACGAACAAAAATCGAACATGAAAGAAGAATCCTCAAAGCAATCATCGCTAACAAAAAATGTACTTTTGGAAATCTAATTCTTAAACCTTCAAAATTTGAAGATCTCAACAAAGATTATTGATCAATTAATAGAGGAACCTCAACAATTCGGTGAGGGATTTGTTTCATTTGATTTTTGAGGGCAGATAAAACCTTTTTCTCATCTTTTGTCAAAAAAGCATCTCCAATTACTTGGTGAAACTCAATTAATTTCTGAGATCTTTCTGATTTATCAGGATAAGAATTATAAATTCTCCTTACGGCTTTGGCGTAATGAGGAAATATATTTTCCATTGTGATATTTAATTTTTCCTCCAAATATTGGGCTTCTTTTTCCAAATTTTTATAATCACTTCCCTCCTGTACTTTGGAAATTTTTTGTCTTAATTTGGATAATGCCTCTTCTACAGCCTGACGCTCTTTCTCAGTTTCTTTACCCATAATAGCGTCCATTTTTTCTTCAGCGTCATTGAGACGTTTTTTATATTTTTTAACCTTATGTCCCAAATCATAGATCTGGGAATTGCTTAATTCTATTTTCTTTTCGAGCTCAACTGAGAGAATGCGTTTGGAAGTATCACTTACATGGTGAGATGCTGGAATAAGTGCTGATTCTTTCATATTATAGAAATGGAAAAAATACTTTTCCAAAAATACGCTTAAAGCTTTTTTCATAAATTAATTCATGTTAAATGTCTATCGAGATATTGATTGAAAATCGCGGTCTTCATGAGGACATTCTAGATTACGCATCCTGGAAACTATATAAATATAATAAATTCCCAAAAAAAGGTCGTCTCGATGATATTATCATTAAAAAAGAAGTAAATGGAGAATTAGTATTTAAATTTCTATCACAATTCGTTGATGATGACGAAGAAAAATTCACTAAAAATATTGGGACTTATACAAGGGTAATTGAAGAAGAAGAGGTAGGATTTCAGATAGGGGAAGGAATTTTTAAAATACCGATGGGAGAGGAGGAAATAGAATTAGAATATTTTTGTTCCAAGGAAGTATATACAACTTCTCATGAACTAACTACTTACAAAAAAATTTATCTTCGGGGTCAAGAGGAATTAGTTAAAAAATTCATTTCAGAAATGGACAAGTATATTAAAAAAATCGACAAAAATTATATCAAAGTACTAAGTCCAAATAATAAGGGTTTTTGGGATGTTCTTTTTAAAACTCCAAAAAGAAGTATTGAAACAGTTTTCATAAATCAAAAAAAAGAAATTATTGAAGACTTAGAAGAATTTATTACCAGTGAAAATGACTACAAAATTTTTGGACATCCCTACAAAAGAAACTATCTATTTTACGGCCCCCCCGGTAACGGTAAAACTAGTTTTATCAACGCTATCGCAAGTAATTATAATTTAGATATTTACATGGTTTCATTTTCGTCAATGGTAACTGATGAATTATTCAAAAAAATTATTTCTACAATTCCAAAAAATGCTCTCCTAGTGATAGAGGATATTGATGTTTTGTTTGATGAGAAAGAGAGAAAAAATCTTTCGATGAGTACGGTTTTAAATATAATGGATGGATTAGCTAGAAAAACAAGAATAATTTGCGTGATGACAACCAATAATTTTGATAAATTATCAGAGGTTTTCAAAAGACCTGGAAGGATTGATAAAATCGTAGAATTTGCGAAGGCAGATCAAGAATGTTTTCAAGAAATGGCGGAGTTTATGTTTAAATATCATAAGGAGGATTCAGAAAATTTGGATAAAATGGACAATATAAGAAAACATGCTATTAATTTTTATGATTTGATTTCCTATATGGAGCCAAGTAGAGCATTAGTTCAGAAATTTTTATTTGAAAACAGAAGAAATAAATCGGAGGAAATATTCAGTAAAAAGATGATTAATAAATTCAAGTGTTTAAATGATTTATATCAAAACCAGAACAAAGAAAATCCTGTAAATTTGTATAATTAATTTTTCCTTTTCTAGAAAAAGTAAAAATTAGAATGTTGAAAGATTTGTTGAAGGAATTGATACAACCATATTACTATATCCTGCATTGAAATATGAATCCGAAGAAACATCTAACTGGTTAGTTCCGATCAAAGACTGTGATTTATTCAAAACAATTTGACTGTTTATGCTTACGCCTGTATAACCAGGGTTAGAAGGATTACTAGCAATTGCATTTCCTCCACCTGTTGAAAATATTGTGTATGAATTTATTCCATTGTTCCAGTTTTTTCCATCATATGAATAAATAATTGTTGAGTTAGTACCACTTCCCGACCCTACTGCAACATATTGTTTTCCTGTCTAGGCAACATTGACTCCTTGTACAGATAATGAGTTATTACCCGTCATCCCGGTCCATCCAGTTATTCCATTTACAGAATATATTACATTTGAAGCAGTTCCTTGACCAACTGCAACTGTTCCTTGAAAATTATTTACAGTGCTAGATGTTCCCCAAGCCAAATTATTTACAGTTGGCATTATCCCAGTTGATCCTGTTATGCCATACCAGCCAGTTACTCCATTTGAAGAAACAGCTAATGAATAAGGTCCTGTGCCACCTGCTATATAAACATTACTACTTCCATTCCAGCAAATACCCAAACATTGTGTAAAAATAGATGAAGATCCAGTAACACCAGAGAAATTCATTCCATCACTGGAATAACTAATCGTATCTGATCCTCCATATCCTACCGCAACCCAGTTAGTTCCATTAGTTGCAATATTATTCATAGTTGTAATTGTAGTAGATCCAGCACTCCATGATATTCCATTCGTTGAATAAAATACTAAACTGGGATAACCAACTGCGACAAATATACTTCCATTCCAGGCGACACTTTGAATAACAGAGCTAGGGATTGCAACAGAAGCCACAGAAGTCCAATTTATTCCATCATAAGATGCTCCAATTTGTCCAAATCCTGTATTGGTTTGTCCAACTCCTACCCAGATATTTCCATTCCAGGCTAAGTCGGCACATCCTCCCCCAAAAATACTTGATCCCAAACCAGTCCATCCAGCTCCATTAGAAGAATAAGCAAGTGTTTGCGGACCTGCTCCTCCTGCTACAAACGGCTGTTGTATATAAATGTTTCCTGGGGCTGTATTCGAAGATTGTGGTCCTAATCCAGAAAATGAAATCGTATTTTGTCTTAATCCATTCCACGCAACTGCTTGATAAGGTGCAATAGTTCCTGTAGTTCCTGTCCAGATTGTTCCATTCTTTGAATATAATATGTTACTATTTGTCCCACTTCCTACAGCTACAAACATATTTCCATTCCAAGCTATACCATATCCTTGTGATGATGCTCCTGTGAATCCATTTATTGATCTTGCCCAATTTACTCCATCGTAAGAATAATATATATTATCATTATTTAATCCTTTTCCAACAGTTACAAGGATAGAACCATTCCAAGAGATATCATAACCTATTCCACCAACTCCTGGAAAAGGATTTGAAATATTTGTGTACCAATTCGTTGCATTATTTGAATAAGTTATTGTTGTTCCATTGTTTCCTCCTGTTGCACCTCCATTTCCACAAACATA
>Ga0172362_10003044_pt1 | contig 14520 bp, 21 predicted proteins | sample LakKivs1_kivu2a2_FD_114534 | JGI IMG/M metagenome (GOLD analysis project Ga0172362, IMG submission 114534) | Sediment microbial communities from Lake Kivu, Rwanda - Sediment s1_kivu2a2 | ecosystem: Environmental > Aquatic > Freshwater > Lake > Sediment | place: Rwanda: Western Province, Lake...
GGCGAGGATGCCAGTGGCCCCGTTCCTCCAGGTGCCGCCGGCGACGAGGAGCACGAGGCCCACAAGTATCTCTGTGACGCCGTCCCTCTGCATGGCTCTGTAGGCTCTGCGCTCCATCTCTTTGAGGTCTATCTCGCCGCTCAACGTCGATACACTTGCACCATAGAAGGGTTTCCCATATAAATAACTTTGTGTGGCAAAGTATAATATTTGGAGCCTGAACGTGCTCCACTCCGGCTAGTCATGATTCGTGGCGCCAGGGATAATCTTAAACCACGTTCAGCCCATATCTGTTCGGCTTTGGTATCCAGCGCCCTAAAGAAGCAGTTCGAGAGAATGGTCCTGTCAATCGTTAAGCCGCTGGCCGGCGTAGGGGTCACCCCCAACCATGTCACGGCGCTGGGTGTCCTCGTGGCCTGCCTCACCTTCTGGCTCTACTGGACCTGGGATGGCGACAGGCTCCGGCTGGTGGCGGCGGCCGCCACCATCCTCCTTTCCGGTCTGTTGGACGCCGTGGACGGCGTGCTCGCCAGGTCCAACGGCAGCGCCTCCAGGCTCGGGGGCTTCCTCGACTCGGTGTCCGACAGGTACAGCGACGCCCTGGCCTTCTCGGGGCTCATCATGGGCGGCCTGTGCGACACATGGGTGGGCCTGGCGGCCGTCGTCGGCTCCCTCATGGTGAGCTACAGCAGGAGCAGGGCGGAGGCCGAGGGCGTCAAGATGGCCGGGGTGGGCCTCGCCGAGAGGGCCGAGCGGATGCTGCTGCTGGCCGCCGTGAGCCTGGCCTCGTACTGGTGGCTCCCCGCACTGAACTACGGGGTGTTGGCCCTCGCCGCCTTGGCCCACTTTACGGTGCTACAGAGAGGGCTATACTTCAAGAAAATGGTTGAGGGGTCCTAGTCTGAGGGGCCTCTCGGTCTCCTGCGCCGCGGGACGAAGCGTCTGTCCTCCTTGGCGCGGATGTTCACTACTCCGCGGTGGATGGCGCAGCTGATGCAAAGGTACTTGGTCGTCTTGGTGCGGTTTATGGTTGCACCCTGATCCTTGAGCTCCTTCAGTATCTTGGAGTCCACCAGGCTGGTGAACTTGGTGACCCTCTTCGCCTTGTCTCGTGGTACTTGGGCGCCGCAGTAGCTGCACTGAACCATGCCGGACCGCCCTTTCCCTCCCTTGCTGCGTCCTCCGCTACTTCTCTTCTTCGGCATATCCCAAGCCTCACCACGTATCCACTGAGGTTCGTTATAAATGTGGCGAGAGATGCCGTTATGCTCCTAGGAATCCTGTGCGGTCAGTTTATCCAGGGTCCACTTCACCGCTTCCTCGTATATGGTCACGGCGATGATGCGGTACCCCTCCTGGCTCAGGTGGACGCCGTCGTCTGAGTACCTAGGATCAAGCCTGAGGTCGGGGCCCGCCGTAGCTGCGTACAGGTCCACGTAGGGGAAACCCTTCTCCTCGCAGTGTTCACGGATCATGGCGTTCAGCTCCCTGATCCTCTCGTTGAGGTTGGGTGACCCCTCCACGGGCGTCACGGCGCAGTGGATGGGGGCCGCCCCCACCTGGACCGTCCTCTCGGCCAGCTCCTCGACGTTGCCGGCTATCCGCTGTGGGTCCCTGCCCGCGTAGAGGTCGTTGATCCCCGCCCACAGTATGACGTAGTCGGGCTCCTCGGGTGCCACGCTCCTCCCGAACCTTTCGAGCATCCCGTCCGTGCTGTCGCCGTTCACGCCCTTGTTCACGACGACGACCCTGAAGCCGCAGGACTGGCTGAGCCCGCTCCTGATGATAGCCTCAAGGACCGCAGTGTACGGGTAGTACCTGGGCCCCGAGTAGCCCACGGGCGGGGTGAAGCCGGCGGTCAAGCTGTCCCCCAGGGCGACGAACGTGACCCAGCCGTCGAGAGCCATCGAGCATACGGAGGGAGGTGGATGTTAAATAGGTTGGCTCAGAGTCTCCTTCAGGTGCATCCTTGTCTCAACGGTTACCTTTGGGTGAGTTGGCGGCTGACCTCATCATCGTGAACGGGCGGGTCGTCACCGTGGACCTCGCTGGAACGGTGGCGGAGGCGGTCGCCGTTAGGGACGGAAGAATCGTGAAGGTGGGGTCATCGGCGGAGGTCAAGAGGCTCGCGGGGAACAAGACCAGGGCCATAGACCTGGGCGGGAAGCCCCTGTACCCGGGCTTCATAGACACCCACGAGCACTGCATAAGGAGGGGCCTACAACTCGACTGGGTTGACTGCAAGAGGATGGGGAGTCTGGCCGAGGTGATAAAGGCTCTCAAGACAAAGGCTGCGTCCAAGCCCGGCGGCGAGTGGATCATAGGCAGCTGGTTCGACGAGAGCCAGTGGAAGGACAAACGGTTCCCCACAAGGTATGACCTCGACAAAGTATCCACCAAGCATCCCGTCTACCTGGGCAGAGCAGGGGGACACAACGCTGTGGCCAACTCCATGGCCTTGAAGCTGGCCGGCATAAACAAGGACACTTCTCAGCCCCACGGCGGCCACATAGATAAGGACGAGGAGGGGGAGCCCACGGGGCGGCTTGACGAGATAGCGGCCATGGACAAGGTGCGGGACATCATACCCCAGCCATCCCAGGACGAGGAGGTTGAGCTACTCACAAGGAACTGGCCCATCATAGAGGAAGAGCTGCTGAGCTGGGGCCTCACCACGATACATGAGGCCCACATCAAGGCGCCGCAGGCCCTCGCCTACCAGAGGCTGGATGAGTCGGGTAAGCTCAGGATGAGGGTCGGCCTCATGCTGGACGGAATGACGCCCTACAAGGGCTACGCCACCAGCGACCTGTCCAGGCAGGGCATCAAGACGCCCTTCAAGTTCAGCGACAGGCTCTACGTGGTCAGCGTCAAGGTGGGCGTGGACGGCGCCATGGGCAGCCTCACAGCAGCCCTTTACGAGGACTACAGCAACGACCCAGGCAACAAGGGCATCGTCCGCTGCACCCAGGAGGAGCTCACCGACGAGGTTGTCAGGTGCCACGCCGCTGGCCTCAGGACATGCATCCACGCCATAGGCGACCGGGCCATCGACATGGCCCTCAACGCCATCGAGGAGGCCGTGAAGAGGAAGCCGTGGCCCGGCCACATGCACAGGATAGAGCACGCAGGCTACGTCCTACCCAGGCAGCTCAAGAAGATGAAGGAGCTGGGCGTCAACGTCTCAGCCTCCATAGGGTTCTGCTACCCCATAGGCGACAGCCACATAGCGGCCCTCGGCGAGAAGCGCCTCTGCGGCTACTACCCCATGAGGAGCTTCAAGGAGCACGGCATAGTGGCGGCCGGCAACAGCGACGGCTTCGGCTCTAGTTGGGCCCTCACCGGCATATACGGGTGCGTCACCCGGAAGTCCAGGACAGGAAAGGTCCTGTGCAGGGACGAGGCCATCGGCATCATGGACGCGCTGAGGGCATACACCTGGAACGCCGCCTATCTTGAAGGCAATCAAGCCACCAAGGGGAGCATCGAACCCGGCAAACTGGCTGACTTCGTGGTCCTAGACAGGGACATTTCCACCTCGGACCCCGAGGAGATACTCAAGGCCAGGGTCCTCAAGACCATCGTGGGCGGACGGGTCGTCTACGAGGCGTCAGAGTGACCCCTCGTAGAGGGCCTCAATCTTCTTAATGTATCCGGGGTCCAGCCCATGCTCCAGGGCCCCGCTCAGCATCAGCTCCACATAGCCCCTCGACGGCGTGAACGGCCCCTGTGGCCTTGCCACCCTGTAGAGGTCGGCCTCGTGCCACACGCTGTCCTCACCAAGCACAAGGAAAGCCTCACGCCTGTATAGTCCCTGGGGGACGCTCTCCAGAACGTCTAACACCTTCAGCTCCTCCTCAGGGACCTCGTAGACGACTCCGTGGACGAGGCCCCCCGGCTTCTCTATGATTGTGCTTATTCCTCCCTGCCTCCTCCTGGACCAGAAGCGGAACTGGACCTCGTAGTTGGGGAGGTACGCCCTCATGACGAACTCGGCGCCGGGGCAGTACTGCCTGAGGAAGCCCTGGTTCAGGTTGGAGCCGTAGCCGAAGTGAAACATGAGTAAAAGGTTACCTCACCCCATATAGCGTTAACCAGATTGAGGTGAGTTTATAGCCCCAGAGTCGTCCCCTAGAAAGGGTCGGGATTGTCCGATATACTAAGGCTCATGAGGGGCAACGTCCTGGTGCTCACCGTCTGCAGCGTCCTGTGGAGGATGAGCATCGACATCATCTGGCCCTTCCTCAGCCTCTATGTCATGGCGCTCGGAGGCGAGTACGAGACCGTGGGCCAGGTCATGGCCGTCGGCAGCCTAGCCTCCATGATCCTGTACCCGCTGGGCGGGTACCTGGCCGACTATCAGGGCCGCATCAAGGTCATGGCCTACATGACATTCGTCTACTCGGGCACATTCCTCATATTCGTGTTCACGGACAGCTGGCAGTGGGTGGCCGTTGGCATGTTCGTGCAGAGCCTGGTCACCTTCTACATCCCGGCCATGCAGGCGCTCATGGCGGACAGCATCCCCGCCGCCAAACGAGGCATAGGCTTCGCCGCCACCATGGCCATCCCGGGTGCATTCGGAGTCGCCTCCCCCCTCATAGGCGGCTGGTTCATAGACACCATCGGGGTGAAGCCGGCGGTCAAGAGCCTCTACAGCCTGGGGTTCTTCGTGGCGCTGCTTGTGGCAACGCTGCGGCTCCGGTACCTGAAGGAGACACTTGACAGGGAGGGCGGAGGCATCCACATCACGCTCGGCGGCGTCCCTCACCTGCTGATGGAGTCCTACAGGGACATCGTCGCCACCATCAGGTCAGCGCCCCGCGACCTGGTCAAGCTGAGCCTCCTCGTCTCGGTGGCCACTTTCTCGGTGAGCCTCGTCTCCCCCTTCTGGATAGTGAGGGCGACGGAGGTCATCGGCCTCAACACCAGGCAGTGGGGAGTCCTGGCCCTCGTGGTGGGCTCCATCAACGTCATCTTGAGCTTCCCCGCGGGGAGGCTTGTGGACAGGTTCAACAAGAGGAAGGTGGCGGGCCTCTGCCTCATGGCCTGCGCCGTCCCGTGCCTACTCTTCCTCAGAGCCACAAGCTTCACACACGTGGTGCTCGTCCTGGCCGCGTCGGCGATACCCAACACCTTCATCAACCCAGCCATACAGTCCATGTTCGCCGACATGGCGCCCAGGAGCAAGAGGGGGCGCCTCATAGCGGCCTTGGGGGGCGGAGGCGTCTGGATCACCAGCGGCGCCTGGGCCACGGGGGTCGTGGCCATGGCGAGCATTACCCTAGGCACCTTCCTCAGTGGCTATCTGTACAGGCTGGACCAGGGCCTGCCCTGGATCGTGCTCTCTGGCGCCGTGTTCGTCACGGGCCTACTCGTGATTCTGCTTGTGAAGGAGCCAAGGGAAGTCGAGGCGTAACGGTATCTCGCCGCACTGATTCGACTGTGGTTCGTTTATTTGTGAAACAATCACATACAAGGATTCGCAGAGTTTCACCCTGTCCATTAACACGTTTCCGCGAGCAGGCAGTCCTCCAGTGAGATGAACCACAGAGACAGCCGAATCCAGAGAGGAAACATTCCCCTCATGTCAGCGTACTTTCCGAGCCTGACGCCGCACAACTGTGTCTCCTCTCCCTTGTACTTTAGGCTCCCGCCGCCCGAGGCGACCAGGTTCCTCGCCCAGTCCACGCATCGCCCGTAGGTGAGTGCGAACATGAACCCCGTCTCGGTGGGGAAGGCCAGGACAGGCGTCTTGTAGCTTCGGCCGGAGCTTCTCCCGGTGTGGTTCATGATAGCTAATGGGGGCATCCGGCCCGCGAAGACGAGGAAGAACCTGTTGGTGACGTGCTTGTTGAACTTGGCTATCCACTTCGGTATCGGTATATCTCAGATATGTGAAATACTAGGATAATAAATGGAGGGAACTCCTGCTGCTCTGAAGGAGCCTAGATAAGCGTATGTACGGAAAAAAGGGTTTGAGGGGTCAGGGTATCCTTGACAGCTCTTTTGGAATGGTCTCGAAGCCGCCGCGATCGTCCATGAAGTCGTAGCCAATCACGTCGGCCAGGTCGCTGTTGATGTCGATGCTGAACCTGGTGTCCTCGCAGTATCCCTTAACCTCGAAGGTCACGGGGTCCTTCTGCTTCACAGCGGTGACCTTGATCTTCTTGGCCTTCCTCTTGCCTCGGACGAACTCCTCGGCCATCTTCTCGCATTCACTTAACTTCATGTGAATCAAATAGTGCTGAGGGAACCAAACTATTTATACGTGAACCCGCGGCGTATGCGCATCAGACTCGCTGGGCCGCGTGGAGCGTGTAGGCGGCGGAGTACGCGCCGACCTCGGCGCCCAGCGCAGTGTCGGCTGACCCGATGACGACGGCGTCGCCGTCGTCGGGCTCAAGCTCCATGATCGCCCGCTTCAGCTCCGGGTCAACCCTGCTAGCTAGGCTTGGGGCGTGCAGCTCTCCGCCCACGACGACGAGGGTGGTGGCTCCCCTGGCGCCTGCTAGGAGGGCTGCGTCCCTCTGCTCCACGCCGTACCTGACCATGCGGGCGCCGCCGCGGACGAGGACCATGTAGTTGCACCCGGCCACCGTCAGATCGTTGCCTGGCACGGGCTTCCCCGGCATGGCTCTCCCCAGCTCGGAGAGGAGCCGTTCGCCCTCCTCCGTCAACGCCGTCCCTGACCTGCTGCTGGACACGTAGCCCGCGTCGGTGAGCCTCTTCAGCAGGGTGCGGACCACGCCCTCGCCCAGCTGCAGGGAACCAGCCAGCTGCTTTCTCCCAGGCCCCTGGCCGCCGATGGCCTTGAGCGCCACGACCATGTGGGCCCCAGTGAACTGGGGCTGCCTACCGGGCGCCGTCCTGTCCGTCAACGAGCCCAGGGCCCTGATCTCATTCAAGCTCACGTTCATTCACCTAGAAGCCCGTGTAGATCCAGGCTAAAACGTCGCCGTCGTGGAGCCTGTACTGGTCCGAGCCCACGGGCCCCATCTGCCATCCGCCGTCCATGCGGTACCAGATCCAGTAGTGGCTCTCGACTCCGCTGACCCCGTCTATGGCGTCAACAAAGGCTCCGAACTCGGTGACGGTGTACTGGACGTCTGCCACCTGCAGTGTGGCGTTCAGCAGTGTCTCCGCCATGCCGACCCTTGTGGCGTTGTGCCACACCGCTGTCCCGTCGCCGTAGTCGATCATGATGTCCACCTTAATTGTGAGGAGCTCTAGCTCGTCAAGGGTTTCCCTGTACTCGGCCTCCAGCTGGGTGTACCTGCTGTAGTAGTAGAGGGACGCTGCGCCACCCGCCAGTGTCGTGCACAGGAGCGCCGCCGCGGCCCACGTCAGGCTCTGCTTACTTAACATACGCTTCCATCACCTTGGATATGGACGTTGCGAGGGGCGGGAACCCGAGGCAGAAGAAGGCCGCGTTGCTCGCCTCGTGGGCGAGGGCGAAGGGGACGCCCCCCACCAGGGATACTGCGATGGGTACGCCGACCGTCAGCGCGGAGACCACGTTGGTGAAGATGTCGTAGATGAAGGTCAGCAGGAACCCCACTACTGCGAGCCTCGCGTCCGGCCTCCAGTTCGTCGGCCTCCAGAAGTTGCTTACAGCTCCCCCTGCTACCCCGTAGAGGGCTTCCCCCAGCACGGTAGCTCCGAGGATGGGCAGGCTGAACCCGTATGGGTTGAGCGTCCCGTAGACGAGCCAAGTGAGGGCCCCGACGGAGGCGCCCATCCATGCGCCGAAGAGGTACCCCGACGTGAATACTATGAGGTCCATGAGCTTCACGTTCACCACGCCTATGAGTATGTAGTTGGTGGCTATGGTTGAGGCCGTCAGTATCGCCATGATGGCCGTCCTCTGAGTCGCGTTCAGTTCCCGCCCCAACACAGGTTCATTGGATGGATAATCCATCCAATATTAAAGTCTATTGCTTTAAACGTGGACGGACGCCCTCTAGGATCGGATGATCGAGTACTTCGAGGCCCCGGACGTCAAGAAGCGGATAACTGAGATCACCGAACTTCTCAGGTTCGACCACGTGGACCTGAACAGGATATACTGCGTGAGGAGCAGGGGCAGCGAAGCCAAGCGCACCATAGCCCGCATCCACGGCCTGGGCAAGATATGGCAGGAGGCCATGAGGATGGAGCCCACCTACATCGTCGAGGTCATCCACGAGCTCTTCGACTACTACCCTCTGGAGGCCCAGAACAGGACGCTGATCCACGAGCTGATGCACATCCCCCAGGGCTTCAAGGGCGGGTTCAGGCACCACAAGGACCACGTGACCAGGGACAACGTGGACACCTGGTACCGCCGCTACATTCAGCGCCGCAGGGAGCTGGGCCTGGACAAGGATTAACTGCATCCGAAGGGATCAAGTACCCGTGTACCCCAAGCCCATGACCCTGGAGGTTGAGGAGCCCACGACACTAAGGGAGCTCATGGCTGGGCTGGGGGAGGAGGTTCTTTACGCCTACGACCGCAGGGTCGTGGGCGTCGTCGTGAACGGTAAACGTCTCTGGGACTCGGCCAGACTGAGGCCCGGTGACAGGGTCACAGTCTACCCCATCATAGTGGGAGGATGACGGGGTAAAGCTCCAGCTGTGCATACGTCAGCAGCGATGTGACCAGCAGCCCCCACATCAGCTGCCCGAGTGTGTGCATGTCAAGCTCGTAACGGGCCCAGATCACCACACCGGCCAGCAGCAGGAAGGGCCAGAAGTTAAGGCCGTACTGGTGAATCAGGAAGACGGCGGGGCCAGCCACCCCGGCTGCGTGTATGCTGATCTTGTACCGGAGGGTTATCAGCATTATTAGTAGACTGTTCACGAGGTAGCAGGCCATCAGGTAAACCATGTTCAGAGGTGCGCCCATGAGACGCAGAGCCACAACGCCCAGCAGGTAGCTGGCCAGAGCCCCGAGGAACGGCTTCGTCCTGTCCTCCCTGGTGTTGACCATCATCTCGGAGACTATGCCGCTCCGCTTCAGGTACAGGATGAGCAGCACGGGCAGGATGCCTGAGAAGAAGGCTGCAGCCACCATCAACTCGTACCCCGGCTTGGGGCTGGCGTGAAGGTAGACGTAGAGGAAAGTGAGCGCGGCCAGGAACGGGGCGTTGAAGATGAGGGACACGGATTTAGCGGCGTTCAGCCGGATGGAGGCCAACTCAGCCCACGACCTCCACGTCAAGCCTGTTACCCTGCTTGTCGTAGGCGGTCACCGCGGACCCGTCGAAGGGGGGCCCCACGATCATCATCAGCCTACCGTAGAAGTTGTGCAGGTCCCCCGTTGAAGGTGAGACGTTACCCGAGGGGTGGCTGTGGACCGTGCCCACTATGGTGAAGTCTATGGGCAGCATGTGGACGGGGAAGGTGGCGAAGCCCCTCCCCCCGAGGCCCAGCGGGGGAAACAGCGTCTCGGTGACTGTGACTGAGTCCCCTCTCCGCTCTCCCCGCAGCAGCATTATCATCTCCCTGGGGTGGGCCCCCCTGGCGAGCTCCATGATGCCTTCCAGCACAGCCGCGGGGACCCTGACCTTCATACCCCGTAAATGGGCTGCGGGATTAAATAAAGCCGTGGTTACCCGTGAGCCGAGGTCAAGACCGTCCCCATGAACAGGGACACATGACCGAGGCCGTCGAGGTGATCAGAGAGGTCTTCTAGAGGAGCCCGGGCTCGTACTCCTCAAGCTCGCCCTTGGCGAGGTCCACGACGACCTTGGCCAGCATGATCGGCGGCTGGCCCCTGAGCCTCAGATTGTATGTAACCACGTACTTGTCGTCCCTGAGAGGGTAGGGCATGGCCCCGACGACCTTCAGGGAGATCAGGTCTTCCCCGTGGAGCTCCGCCATAGCCTGTGAAAGGACCTTTGTCAGCTGCTCGATCGGCTTGTCCATGTCAAAATATTGATGTGTATCAATGCTGTTTAACTTTTCCCTCATTCATTGATCAACATCAATTTATATCTATATGGTAACGCCAATTTGATTTATCGTGTTTTTTGAAGTCTTTATTACAATAATATTGGCTGTTCACCAACAACACACCGTTGTTAGCAACATGTTTAACAGTGGAATACTTATTAGCAATTAGTTACTGTAATATAGAACAGTGATATAGTTTATTGTGGAAGGTGCACGACGTGACCCCTGAAGAGTTCAAGGTCCTCAACTTTATTCTAACCTGGGTAATGTTGATGGCGCCCATGATAAAGTGGTGGGCAAAGAACGTGTTTGTGAAGTAGCTCACCTGGGCTTGCAGATTATCTCCCTGATCTTCGTGTCGAAGAACCTGTGAGTGTTGGCTGGCAGCAGGACGACTGCCGAGTCGGCTCCCCCGCCGCTCCCGCCCACCGCGACACACTCCTCGTCGGTCCTGATGAGGCCCGCGTCCGACGCCATGCACGCTATCTCGCACCCCACCTTCACCCCCTGGCTGAGGAGGCGGAGGGTGTGGGCTATTATCTCGTCCACCTGGATGGAGCCGAACTTGTTCTTCACTGCCCTGCCGAGGCCGCCGAAGGCGTGGAGGTGGTAGAAGACCTTGGCTCCGTTCTCCTCCATCTTCTTCAGGTTGGCGGGGTCCATCCTGGCCACGTTGGGCTCCGTGAACCCCATCATCCCGGCTGAGACCACCAGGTTGTAGCCCTTGAAGACCTCTGAGGCCAGGGCTCCCGTGTAGCCCGTGTAGCTGGCTACCACGATGTTTCGGATGCCGAGCTGGTCGGCCCGCCTCTTGGCCAGCCTCAGGGTCTCCTCTGTGTTCTCCTTACCGGGTTTATCGAAGTACACCGTCTCCCACTTCAGGTTCATGGGTATAGAGAATGGATCGGGTGAGATAAATGGTTGGGGCTAGTCCCAGGGGATCACTATGTATTTCATGAGCTCCTCGCTGCCCAGGCCCTGCACCTTGCCCCATGCGAGGCCGACGAGGTTGTCCTTCTCGATCTCGCTGTAGACCAGGAACGCCAGTATCACGTTGAACCCGAGCTCGTCCCCGGACCTGGCCTTGCTGGCGGTCTCGTACTTGCCCTTCCTGACCATGGCGCGCACCAGGGCGATGTCCCCCGTCTTTATGGGCTCCATGACGCCCCTGTAGGGCTCCTTGAGGCTGTCGATGGCCTGGCCCAGGCTCTCAGCCTCGATGACGCTCCGGAGGGCCTCCAGGTCCACGTTGTAGGTGACGGGGAACACGTCTCCCAGGTCCACGTCCTTCCTTCCCCGGCGCTTCAAGGCCACCAGGATGTTCTCCACGTCGGTCTCGAACTTGGCCAGGCTGTCCACTATGTGCTGGTTCCGGGGGGGCAGCTCCTTCCCCAGGCTCATGGTCCTCTTAGCGTATATGTGGTTGAGGGCCAGCTCCAGGGGCCACAGGGCGTCCTGCTCCCTGTAGATGTCCAGCTTCTCAACGAGCTCGCCGTAGGGCGTCTTCCCCAGGAGGACAACGGCCTCCTCTAGGCTGCCAGCCCCTATGAGCCCGTCGTAGCTGTCTATAAGGTAGGGTGTGATGGGTATGAGTGAGTCCCTTATCTCCTCCTCGGGAGACTCCGTGAACTTGCCTCTGAGGATACGTTTGAGGTTCACCACCTCGAAGCGGAGGTCGAAATACGCGCGAAGGAACTCCCCCATCTTCGTAGGGGTGATCTTAACTATGCTCTCTATGCGCTCCGTGAACTTCTGTATGAACACCTTCTCCAGGCTGAGGGCCAGCTTATCGTCCATCTGGACCTGCACCTCGCCGTACGGCGTCTCCTTGAGCCTCACCAGAAACTCGGCTATGTCTGGGGCCTCGGCCATCACCCTCATCTGGTCCTTGTCCAGGAGGTCCGAGATGCGGGCGTGTGTCCTAAGCACCGCGTAGGTGGTGCCAAGCTTCATCTTCTGGATGCCTTTGCACCTCCTATAAGCTTCGTCCTCACAAGCTCCTCCATGCTCTCCTCGTCCAGCTTGTCCTCTATGAACTTGATTACAGCCTTCATGTCAGGTATCACGAAGTTCTCCAGGGCGTTCACCTTCCGGTTCGTGGTGCCCAGCTCCTGGGCTATGCGCTCCACCCGCTCCTCGAACTCGGCCAGGTGGATGAGCTCCTCTATGATCTCGTACACCTGCTCCGCTGCGTGGGCGAGGGTTATGTCCAGCTCGGCCGCGATCTCGGGCTTATCCTTGACGCGTACCGACGGGTAGACCACACCCATGACGCTGCGTGGCAGCACCTCCAACGTGAGGGGCTTCCTGATAGCCCGTACCTGGCTCTTCACCTCCGTTGGCCCCAGGCTCAGGTACGCGGCCGTCAAGGCGCTGTATGCCTCCTGCAGGTTCTTCAGCAGGAGGACGCGTCGGCCCCGGAGCACATCCAAGGACTCTGTGAGCTGCTTGGCCAGCTGGTCGCGATTCAGCTTCAGGAACTCGGTCCCTCGCTCCACGACCTGGATGCGGGTCTTGGTCTCCATCAGGTAGCCCTTGGTGGGCCTGACGCCGGATGTGGCCGACATTGTTACGCTTCACTCTTGTACTTAGGGTGGTACTTCTTAATGTAGGCCTCGCGGATCCTGATGAGGTCGTCCTCGGGTAGGTCAGCCAAGAGGTCCCAGGCCAGGTCCAGGGTCTGCTCAATGGTCCTGTTCTCGTAGATGCCCTGGTGGACGAACTCACGCTCGAACCTGTCCGCGAAGCTGAGCCACTGGCGCTCACGCTCAGAGAGGCCCACGGTGCCGACGATGCGGACCAGGCCCCTGGCCCTCGTCCCCTCGGCGTAGGCCATGTAGAGCTGATTGCTGACGTCCTGATGGTCCTCGCGGGTGGTCTCCCTCCCGATGCCGTCCTTCATTAGCCTGCTGAGGCTGGGGAGCACGTTCATGGGTGGGTAGATGCCTCTGAGGCTGAGCTCCCTCTGGATGATGAGCTGCCCCTCCGTGATGTACCCTGTGAGGTCCGGTATGGGGTGGGTGATGTCGCCGGCCGGCATCGAGAGTATAGGCATCAGAGTGACGCTGCCGGGTCTGCCCTTGATGCGGCCCGCGCGCTCGTATATTGTGGCCAGGTCGCTGTAAAGGTACCCGGGGTACCCCTTCCTCGTGGGTATCTCCTCGCGGGCGATGCTGATGGCCCTCAGCGCCTCGGCGTAGTTGGTCATGTCCGTGAGGATGACCAGGACGTGCATCCCCATGTCGAAGGCTAGGTACTCAGCGATGGTCTGGGCGATGCGGGGAGTAACTATACGTTCAATGGGGGGATCATCGGCCAGGTTGAGGATCATTACGCTCTTATTTAATGCGCCGGTCTTCTCGAACTCCTCCCTGAAGTACGCAGCCTCCTCGTTCTTGATGCCCATGGCGCCGAACACGATGGCGAACTCGCTCTCGGCCCCCGGGATGGTGGCCTGCCTAGCGATCTGGGCCGCTAGCTGGTTGTGGGGCATCCCAGACTCGCTGAAGATGGGCAGCTTCTGGCCTCGGACCAGGCTGTTCATGCCGTCTATGTTGCTGATGCCCGTCTGGATGAACTCTCGGGGCACCTCCCTGGCGGCGGGGTTGATGACCCCGCCGTTGACGTCGCGGCGCTCCTTGCCTATGATGGGGGGCATCTTGTCTAGGGGCTGGAAGCTTCCGCTGAAGACCCTGCCGATAAGGTCCTCCGAGACGGGTATCCTCAGGACGTCGCCGCTGAAGCTGATCTTGGTGCTTATATCCAGGCCCGAGGTCTCCCCGAAGCACTGGACCATGGCCCAGTCCCTGCTCACGTCAAGGACGCTCCCCTGAACCATCTCGCCGCTGGGCCTCTCGATGAGGACGATCTCGTCGAATGCCACGTCCCTGACCCTCTCCACCATGAGGATGGGGCCCTTGATCTCCGTCGTGGTCTTGTACACTACGCGCGCTAGCTTGCTCACTGTTTACTCACCTCATACTGGGCCTTCAGGCCCCTGATCTCGTCCACCATCATGCCCCTGGCCTGGTCGATGGGCTGTGTACCCTCCCTCTCCTTGAGCCTCATGATCTCCCTGATCACATCCAGCTCACGGACCTTGTCGATGGGTATCCCCGACTCGATGAGGGGCCTCGCCATGTTATAGAACTCCGTGAACAGGGAAAGCAACTTCACCTGCTTCTCGGGGGCGCAGAATGTGTCCACCTCGTGGTAAGCGCTCTGCACAAGGAAGCCCTCCCTGAGCATCTCGGCCATGAGGAGCACAAGCCTCTGGTCGTCGGGCAGCGCCTTCTCACCTATTATGCGCGCCGTCTCCTCGATCTCCGCGGCCTCCTCAAGCAGCCTGAGCGCCAGGCTCCTAGTGTCCTCCCACTTGGGCTCGTACTGGCTCCACCACCTGGCGGCAACCGTCAGGTACCTTGTGAAGCTCCTCAGCCAGTTGATGGCCGGGAAGTGACGCCTATAGGCCAGCTGGCTGTCCAGGGCCCAGAAAGTGCCGATGAACCTGAGCGTCGTGGTCGTTACAGGCTCAGAGTAGTCTCCGCCGGGGGGCGACACGGCGCCGAGCAGGGTGAGGCTCCC
>Ga0172362_10003046_pt1 | contig 14515 bp, 12 predicted proteins | sample LakKivs1_kivu2a2_FD_114534 | JGI IMG/M metagenome (GOLD analysis project Ga0172362, IMG submission 114534) | Sediment microbial communities from Lake Kivu, Rwanda - Sediment s1_kivu2a2 | ecosystem: Environmental > Aquatic > Freshwater > Lake > Sediment | place: Rwanda: Western Province, Lake...
CCGTCTCGTGCGGCGTGGGGAACGCCACGCCCCTGGCCCATCCGACCAGGAAGGCCACGGCGTACCACGCGCCGGCCGCCAGGCCCGCGGCCACCAGCACCGGCGCCGCGCGCCGTCTTGTCCGTTCGAACATGTTCATGCGTCTGCCCTCATCCCGGGCGATCAAAGCCTCCACGTGAGCTGGCAGAACACCCAGTCGGCGTGGTCGTCGCTGCCGGTGTTCTTGATGAACGCTCCGGGGAAGAAGTGCGAGTACCCCGCCATCAGCTCCAGGCGCGGGCATATCTGCCACGTCACGATGACGTCCAGCTCCGTGCCGAGCGTGCGGCCGGACCGCCCGGAGGGGTCCCGCCGCATCGTGCCGCCCGAGCACCAGTACCACGAGTCGTTGTCCGAGGCGAGGCGGAACAGGTGCCAGTCGGCCCGGAGCTTCAGGCCGCGGGCCGGCTGGACGCTGGCCGAAAGCTCGTAGTCCTCCAGGTTCTTCCAGCTCACGAAGTTCATCCGCCCGTAGTAGGAGTCGATGGCCCCGAAGACGCCGTCGAACGTCCCTTGCCTCCCGTCGCGCGGGTCGTCGTCGCCGCTCGCGTAGGAAAACTCCGCCCCCAGCCTGGGCTTCCAGGGGTGCTCGAACGTGTAGCCGATCCGGGTGTTGGCGCCCCAGGCGCAGATCTCGTCGCGCACGTAGTCGCCGAATTGCCAGACGCCCGTGCCGCCCCAGTCCCATCGCCCGCACCGGCCATCCACGTACGCCCCCACCGAGTGCCGCCGCTCGTCGCCCCGCCCGCTCTCGCCGCTCACCTCGCCGTGATCGTCGCAACGCAGCACGTAGAACAGGTCCAGCCGGAACGGCAGATTCTTCACCTGCGCGTACGCGCCCAGCATGTCGAAGTCGTAGTGGCGGTCGTTGAACTCGACCTGCTCGCTGATGATCCGCCGGCCGTAGAGGAAATCCACCTGCACGGGTTCGGTCTCGAGGATAAGCCTGGCGGCGTCCCACCAGTATCGCCCCACGTTGCCCCACTGTCCGGGGCCGAAGACGCGGTTGTCGGCGTAGGCGATGTTCTGCCGGCCGAGCTGGAAGCCCACGGGCGAGTTGCCGATCCTGCGCCACTCGATGAACGCCTGACGGAGGTCGAACTGGTCGAAGAACGAGCAGGTCTCCGTGAACTGGTGGCGGTCCAGGTCGCTCAGCCAGTGGCGGGCGTCCTGGAACTGCACGTAGAAGCGGGGCGGCGGCTGCCCGTCCGGCAGCTTCAGCCGATACTCCAGGCCAAGCTGCGCGCGGAACAGCAGCAGGTCGTCGCGTTGGTCGGTGCCGTAGCGTTTCACGGTGAAGTTGTCCAGCCACTCGTAGCGCGAGCGGAGCTCCAGGTCCGCCGAAAAGCTGCCCGGCCCCAGCGGCACGTCCTTGGGCAGCGCCAGCCAGCCGCAGGGCGTCTCGGCGGGGCGGGTGGTCGGCGGCGCCGCCGACGCCCAAGCGGCCCACGCCGCCAACACCACGGCGGCAACGGTGCGTCGACGCGAGATTCCGCTCATGTCTCCTTGTTCCTGGCCTTCTGTCTCTGTGGTTCAGACCGCCTGTCCCGGCGAGAACCGGTGCGTCGGCTGGGGACGCGACGGGCGAAAGCTCGCCACGTGCCGCACGTCGGCCGACATGGCCTCCCCCGCGGCCGCGACGATGCACCCCCGCACCACGCGCTGAAGCTCGTCGGGGTCGAGGTGCACGCGGGCGTTGACGGTCAGTTCCGCCTGCCGCGCCGCGGCGCCGAGCTGGCCGCGGGCGACCGGCTCGGCCGAGCTGCCCGTCACGTTCGCCGCGATCGCCCCGCCGTCGCCCGCCAGCAGCAGCTTGAGGTGGGCGATTTCGGCCGAACGCCGCGACAGCTCCTGCCGCATCGCGCCCAGCAGCCGCAGCACCAGCGCCAGCCAGTCGGTCGGCCCGGCCGCACGCAGCTCGGCCGTGGCGTTCAGCCAGCCCAGCTCCGCCTCGCCGGCGGCGTAGGTGTCGTAGTCGACCTCGACGAGGTGCTCGCCGGCCTGCGCGGCGGGCGCCGCCACGTGCGCCAGCCAGGCCTCCACGCCCTCGCCCCGCAGGGCCGACATCGTCAGCACCCGGCGCCCGGGCAGCTTGTCGGCCACGGCGGCCAGCAGCTCGTCGGCCTCAGGCGCCGACAGCAGGTCCGCCTTGTTCAGCACGAGCAGGTCGGCCTCCTCCACCTGCTTGCGGAAGACGTAGAGCACGCTTTCGGGGAAGCTGCGCCGCGCGGCCAGGCCGATGGCCTCGCGAAGCCGCCGCGGGTCGGACAGCACCGAAAACGGCGCCACGCGGAACATCTCCCCGTGGTGCGCCTGCATCGGGCGCACCACCGTCGCCACAAGGTCGGCGCAGCTCCCCACCGGCTCGCCGAGCAGCACGTCCGGCTGCATGCTGTCGATCAGCCTGCGGGCCGAGCGCACCAGGTCGTCGAAGCGGCAGCAGAAGCAGCCGCCGGCGACCTCCTGCACCGCCAGCCCTCCGCCGCGGAGCAGGGCGGTGTCGACCAGGTCGGCCGCCTGGTCGTTGGTGATCACGCCGACCCGCCGACCCTGCCGCGCCAGCGCCTCGGCCGCCCGCGCCAGCAGCGTCGTCTTGCCCGCGCCGAGAAATCCGCCCACCAGCACCAGATCAACCTGCGACATCGCGTCGGTCTCCTGCAAGACTACTCCTGGTTCGACCTCGTCCCGGCTCAACCTTGCTTCTCGGCGCTGTCCGACAGCGCGACGAAGCCCGGTCTTATGACGAACGAGTACACTCCCGCCCCCGCCAGCGCCCCCAGAAGCGGCGCCAGCACGTACACGGTGAAGAACCCGCCGCGCGGCCCGGGAATCGCCACGCCGCCCCACCCAGCCAGGTACGCGAAGACCCGCGGCGCCAGGTCGCGCGCGGGGTTCAGACCTGCCTGCGTCAGCGGCGCCACGATGGAAATCACAATCGACACCGTCAAACCGATGAACAGCGCGAACAGCGTGCCGCTCGGGCGCCCGGGGTTCCGCACGTCCGTCAGCGCGAACACGAAGAACGCCAGGAACGCCGTGCCGATGCCCTCGCCCAGCATCGCCTGTGTGTGGCTGACCACCTCCGGCCGCCACCCGGCCGCCTTCGCCACCGCGGGGTTGGGGAAGTACTCGCCGTAGACCATCGCCGACAGCTCGCTGCCGGCCCGGCCGCGCACCAGCCCGTTCGCCCGCTCGAAGTGCACGATGGCGTTGGAGTACAGGGCGTGCAGCGTTCCAGCCGCGGCGAAAGCGCCGAGGAACTGGAAGGCCACGTACACCGCGGCCCGCCTCGGGCAAAACCGCCGCATCGCCACGAAGGCGATCGTGATGGCCGGGTTGATGTGCGCCCCGCACAGCGCGCCGGTCGCGTAGATGGCCAGCGAGATGGCCAGCCCCCACACCACCGCCACCTGCCACAGGCCGGACTGTGCGCCGGTGAGCACGGCCGCATGGACCGCCCCCACGCCGAAGAACACCAGCACGTAGGTGCCGAGCAGCTCGCCGGCCGCCTGACGCAGGACGGCGCAGCGCGCTTCGGCCCGCGCGGCGGGGACGACGGAGGGAGCGGCGCTCGATTCAAGCGTTTGCGACATCGGAGGGGGCCTCCTTCGGCATCCCTGTCAGCGCGATGTCCGGGCCTGGAGTCATGTCGGCGCAAGAACATCCCGCGGCGGCGCCCAGGGCGGCGCGGGCCTCGCCGATGAACGCGGTAAGCGACTGGCAGTATTCCCCGAGTGTGCGCACCCAACGGCCGAGGCATTCCAGCCCGCCGTCGGTGACGTGGTAGACGCGCTTCGGCGGGCCGGGCTCGGACATGTCCCATTCCCCGGCCACCAGGCCCCGCTCCTCCATGCGCCTCAGCAGGCGGTAGACGCCGGCCAGGTCGGGCTTGCGCCCCCGCATCATGGGCGAGTCGCTGAGGCGGCGGTCCAGTTCGTAGCCGTGCAGGCCGTCGGAGGCCGCAAGCGCCGTCAGGATGGCCGGCTGGATCAGACGGTCCAGCGACCCGCCGTCGCATGGCCCTTCGCAGCAGTCCGCCATGGGATGGTCTCCTATACTGGAGTTAATCCACTAACGGGCGGGAAAGTATCGCGCGCTCGGGCCAGGGAGCAACGAAAATCCGCTCCGCTCGACGGGATTCTGGGCGCAGGAGCCACGAACGGGGGCGCGGACGGGTCTGGACACCCCCGGCCGGAGATCGCCCGTCCTTGGCCCGAAATCCGTGCGCCAGCGACGGCTTTCTCAGATAATCGGAATAATCGGGTATCTTGCCCAGATTCGCGTGAGTGCGATGCTGCCCGTGCGACGGGCGGTCCGGCTGGCGGTCCGGCGGGCGGCTCGACTCACCGGCGCCTGAAATCCCATAGCTTACTGCCGCTTTTTCGGCGCAGGAGCCACGAACGGGCCCTCGGACGGGTCTGGACACCCCCGGCCGGAGATCGCCCCGGAAAAGCCCCGTTTCGCGTGCGCCGGCGCGGCGAACGGGCCTCGCGAGCCCGGGGCTGGTCGAGCGCGGCCGGGCAAGCGGGCCCCCTGGCCCACGCGAGCCCCGGCGGCCTACGCTTCCGGCGGCGTGTAGTCCCGCTTGGCGGGCTTGACGATCATCCCCTGGCCGATCGCCTTGGCCGACACGCGGATGCGGACGACGCGGCCGCCCACCACGGCCCGGACGCGCTGCAAGTTGGCCTTGAACTTGCGTTTGCTGACGCCGGTGGTCTTGACGCCGACGCCGCCGAGGTACTTGGCCTTGCCGCGTCGGGCGATCTTCCGCCCCATCCGCGTCTTCTTTCCCGTCAATGCACATACGCGAGGCATAATCTCAAGCTCCCAGCTTGCGGCTACCAGCTACCAGCTACCAGCTTCCAGCTACTAGCTACCAGCTACCAGCTACCAGCGATCAGCAGTCAGCGGTCAGCAGTCAGCGTTAGGAATTAAGCATTTAGCATTAAGCATTTAGCATTTGGCATTTGGCATCCGTCTGACGGCCGCTACTCCCTGTCTTCTTCCTTCTGTTTCTGTGCGGCGGCGATGATCTGCTGCTGCACGTGGGAGGGCACCGGCTCGTAGTGGCTCAGCTCCATGCTGTAGCTTCCCTGCCCGCCGGTGACGGAGCGGAGCTGGCTGTTGTACTGCATCACCTCGGCCAGCGGGGCCTGGGCCTTGATGACGCACTGGTTGCCGGGGAGCATCTCCTGGCCTAAGATGCGCCCGCGCCGCCCCGACAGGTCGCCGGCGATGTCGCCCATGTACTGCGACGGCACGGTGATCTCCAGGTTGACGATCGGCTCGAGGATGGCCGGCCTGGCCTTCTGGATGGCGTCGATAAAGGCGTACTTCCCGGCCGTGCGGAAGGCCACTTCCTTCGAGTCCACCGGGTGGTGCTTGCCGTCGTAGACGGCGCAGCGGATGTCTTGGAGGGGGTAGCCGGCGATGGCGCCCGCCTGGATGACGTCGTTGACGCCCTTCTCGATGGCGGGCAGGAACTGCCGGGGGATCGACTCGCCGTAAAGGTCGTTGACGAACTCGCAGCCGCTGCCGCGTTCCAGCGGCTCGACGCGCAGGTAGACCTCGCCGAACTGCCCGGCCCCGCCGGTCTGCTTCTTGTGGCGGTGGTGGCCTTCGGCCTTGGCGGTGATCGTCTCGCGGTAGGGAATCTTCGGCGGCTTGGTCTCCACCTCCAGGTCGAAGCGGTCCTTCATCTTCGTCAGCATGATCCGCAGGTGCAGGTCGCCGACGCCGGAGATGACGGTCTCTGCCGTCTGGGCGTCACGGACCGTGACGAACGTGGGGTCCTCCTCGGCCAACTTGCTCAGGGCGCCGGAGATTTTCTGCTCGTCGCCGCGGCTTTTGGGCGCCACGGCCAGCGAGTACATCGGCGTGGGGGCGGGCACGCCGGGTCGGAACATGGCCCCCGCCTCCTCGTGCAGCACGTCGCCGCGGCGGATTTCCTCGACCTTCGCCAGCGCGATGATGTCGCCCGCCACGGCCTTGCGGACCTCCTGCGTGTCCTTGCCCTGCACCTTGTACAGGTGGGCGATCTTGGCCGTGCGCCTCTCGTCACGCAGGCAGTAGACCGTCTCCGGCTCGACCGTGCCCTGGATGATCCGCACCCACGCCAGCTTGCCGACGAACGGGTCGGTGGCGATCTTGAACGCCTGGCCGACGAAGGGCTTTTCCGGGTCGGCCGACAGGGCGATGTCCTGCGCGTCGTCGCCCTTGCCGCTGCGCGCGGGGGCGGGCGTCACGTCGGCCGGCGAGGGAAAGTACTTCGCCACCGCGTCCATCAGCTCCTTCACGCCCACCTGCTGGCGGGCCGAGGTGAACAGCACGGGGATGACCGTCCCGGCGACCATCGCCTTGGCGAACTCCCCGCCCAGCTTGTCCTGGGGGACTTCCTGCCCGCCGAGGTAGGCCTCCATGAGCGCCTCGTCGGCCTCGATGATGCTCTCGATGAGCTGGGTGTGTGCGGCGGCCACGTCGCCGGCGTCGGAAGCGCCCTCGGCGGCGGCGAAGCAGTCGGCCACCGACTTGCCCCCGCCCGCCGGCAGGTCCATCGGCTTGCAGGCCAGGCCGAACGACTCGGCGATGTCCTTCAGCAGCCGGTCGAGATCGAGGTTCTCCGCGTCGATCTTGTTGACCACGAGGGCCATCGCCAGCCCGGCCTGCTGGGCGACCTTGAACAGCTTGCGCGTGTTGACCTCGATGCCGGCCGGGGCGCTGACGACCACGATCGCCACGTCGGCGCCGCCGATGACGGAGACGGCCCCGCCGATGAAGTCGGGGTAGCCCGGCGCGTCGAGGATGTTGATGAACTTGCCGGCGTGCTCCAGGTGAGCGGCGGCGGGGTCCACCGAGTGCTTGCGCTCCTTCTCGATGTCGGTGTGGTCGAGGATGGTGGTGCCTTCGTCCACGGAGCCCAGGCGCCCGGTGGCGCCGGCGGCGTGGAGCATCGCCTCGGCCAATGTGGTCTTGCCCGCCCCCCCGTGGCCCAGCAAGACGACGTTGCGTATGTCCTGCGGTTTCGACGCCGGCATAATCGGCCTTTCCTTGGACTGCCGCGCCCCGTTCCCAACGCCGCGATCATGCAGGCGACCCTGGCCCGGCCGTGCTCGGCAGAGCCGCTTACTATAGGACATTTGCCCGCCCTGACAAGGGCAAAAAACCGGGATCGTTTGCCTGGCGAGCGCGGCGGGGCGGCGGGCAGCATCCGCCGCGACACGCGGCGGCTCCGTCCTGCGCGCCCGGAGCGTCGCCTCTTGTGGGCTGGGCCCTCGCCAGGCCCGCGGGGGCTTGTGCGCCGCCGCCCGCGCGCATATCCTTCCCCGCCATGAGCAAGACAGTGGAGACGCTGAAGAAACGCTTCGCCGCGGCCTGCGGGCGGGAGGCGACGGCCGTCCTCCGAGCCCCGGGGCGCGTCAACCTCATCGGCGAGCACACCGACTACAACGACGGCTTCGTCCTGCCGATCGCCATCGAGCGGCAGACGCTGGCGGCCGTGGCGCCGCGCGACGACGCGACGATCACGTTCCGCTCGCTGCAGGCGGCGGGCCAAGACGACCGCATCGACCTGGGCGGGCCGATATCGCCCGGCCCGGTGAAGTGGGCCAACTACTGCCGCGGCGTGGCGGCGGGGCTGAAGGCCCGCGGCGTGGAGCTCGCCGGCTGCGACGTGCTGTTCAGCAGCGACGTGCCGCTGGGCGGCGGGCTGAGCAGCTCGGCGTCGCTGGAGGTGGCGGCGGCGCTGGCGCTGCTGGCGGGGGCGGCTGCGCCCGGCAGCGTGCCGGCGCGCGAGCTGGCGCTGCTCTGCCAGAAGGCCGAGCACGACTTCGCCGGCGCGCCCTGCGGCATCATGGATCAGTCGATCGCGATCCTGGGCCAGCCCGGCCGGGCGCTGCTGCTGGACTGCCGCGACGGGCAGACGCGCCAGGTGCCGTTCGACGATCCGGAGGTGATGCTGCTGGTGGCCGACACGCAGGTCAAGCACGCCATCGGCGACGGGGGCTACGCCGCGCGGCGCAAGCAGTGCCACGCCGCCGCGAAGAAGCTGGGCGTGAAGATGCTGCGCGACGCGGACGCCGCCGCGGTGGGCAAGGCGGCCGAGGCGGGCAGGCTCGCCGGCAAGGAGCTGATGCGCGCCCGGCACGTGGTGGGGGAGATCGCGCGCACGCTGCGCGCCGTCGAGGCGATGGACGCCGGCGACTGGCGCGCCTTCGGCGAGCTGATGTACGCCTCCCACGCTTCCCTGCGCGACGACTACGAGGTGAGCTGCGAGGAGCTGGACGCCGTGGTGGACCTTGCCGCCAACTGCAAGGGCGTCCACGGCGCGCGGATGACCGGCGGCGGCTTCGGCGGCTGCGCCATCATCCTCGCCGCCGCCAAGCGGGCAAAGGGCATCGCCGAGGCCGTCGCCTCGCCCTTCGCGCGGCGCTTCGGGCGGCGCTGCCCCATCTTCGCCACACGCGCCGCCGCCGGCGCCGGCCCGGCCGAGTGACCGGGCGTGCGGGATTGTCCCTCCGGTGTGACTCAGCGCGGGGGGCGGTGGGCGTGCCTGGTGTCGAGGAGAAAGGCCAGCACCCCGCCGCCCACAATGATCGCTCCCCCGACGAGCACCGCAAGCCACCGGGCGATCCCCGCCAGGCGGGACATCACGACGAAGGCGAGGACGACCCCCGCCACCATCGTCAAACAACCCATGCCCGTGTGAAAGAAGATGTAGTCACGTTCCATGTCGCCCTCTGACGGGCGAGCGGTCGTCAGCCCCTGCCCGCGGCGGAGTGCTCCTGGACTTCCTGGCCGATCTCGTAGAGGAAGTCGGGCGAGAAGTCGGCGCCGTTGTCCCAGACGATGGTGTCGATGTCGCCGTCCACGCGGACGGTCCTGAAGTACGCCTCGTCCCTGAGCGGCTCGAAGACTTCCCCGTCGAGGTAGGGCGCCAGGTCCACCACCCGAACGCTTTCATCATCAAACGACAGCCGCAGCTTGTGGCCGGAGATGTATTCGGCCTGTCTGATGGAATGCATACGTGCCATGCTACACGCGCCCGCCGTCGGAGCCAACCCCTGTCGCTGGTGCCGGCCCGGCCGAGTGACCGCCGCCCCGGCCGGGCGGAGCGGCGCGCGACGTTCGGCCCGCTGAAGCGGGCCTCTGCCGCGGCCGGGCCGCCTGCGGCGGCCCGCGGCCGCGGATTAGACCCGGCGTTTACGCCGGGGCAGCCGGCGAACGCCAATGGCCCCCCCTCCCTCCCTTCTGTCCCTCTCTGTCTCCCAGCCCACCGGGCTGGGAGACAGAGAGGGACAGAAGGGAGGGAGGGGGGCGTCGTCGCCGCGCCAGGGCTGAAGCCCTGGCCTAATCCGGGCCTCAGGCCGCCAGAGGCGGCCCGGCCCGGAGGAGGCCCGCTGAAGCGGGCCGCGCGAGGCAAACCGGGGCTGCGCGCGTTGCCGGATCTAGCCGATTGGGCTGTGCGCCGCGAACGCAGGCGCCGCCCCGGCCGCGTGGAGCGGCGCGCGACGTTCAGCCCGCTGAAGCGGGCAGCGCGAGGCAAGCCGGAACTGCACGCACTGCCGTACCCGGCGAGCCTCCGCGCAACGCCCGTTGTTGGAGTATAATGGCGGCGTCGCATCAACTGTCGTCGAGGAACCAACGGCACTACATGGCTGAGCTGAAACGAACGGACCTGGCCGTCCAGCGGGAGCGAGCGCTGCTGGTGGCCGTCATTCTGCCCGACTCCAAGGCCGACCCGATGGACCCGCTGGGGGAGCTGCGCAGCCTGGCGCGCACGGCGGGCGCGCAGGTCGTCGACGAGATGGTCGCCAAGCGCGAGGCGCCGCATCCGGGGCTGTACGTCGGGTCGGGCAAGGCCGAGCAGATCGCCCAGCGCGCCGAGGCGTGCGCAGCCGACGTGGTGCTGTTCGACAACGACCTTTCGCCGGCGCAGATTCGCGACCTGGAGAACGTCGCAAGGCGGAAGATCCTCGACCGCAGCGAGCTGATCCTGGACATCTTCGCGCAGCACGCCCGCAGCGAGGCCAGCCGGCTGCAGGTGGAGCTGGCGCAGCTCGAGTACACCTACCCGCGGCTGCGGCACATGTGGAGCCACCTGGACACGCTGGCGGGCGGCGCGGCGACGGCGCGGGCGAACATCGGCGGCATCGGCACGCGGGGACCGGGCGAAAAGCAGCTCGAGATCGACCGCCGGCTGGTGAAACGCCGCGTCGCGCAGCTCCGCCGGCAGATCGAGGCGGTCGACCGCCGCAAGGTGCGCGAGGTCCGCGCCCGGCGGGACAGCTTCTGCGTCTGCCTGGTCGGCTACACCAACGCCGGCAAGAGCACGCTGATGAACCTGCTGACCGGCGCGGACGGGCTGGTGGCCGACCAGCTCTTTTCCACGCTGGAGACGCGGACGCGCCGCTGGGAGGCCGCCGACGGGCAGGCGGTGCTGCTGAGCGACACGGTGGGGTTCATCCGCGACCTGCCGCACCACCTGGTGGCCAGCTTCCGCGCGACGCTGGAGGAGGCCATCCACGCCGACCTGCTGCTGCACGTCGCCGACGCCTCGCACGACCGCGTGGACGCCCAGGTGGCCGCGGTGACGGGCGTTCTGGAGGAGCTGGGCTGCGACCGCTGCCGCGTGCTGCTGGTGCTGAACAAGACCGACCGCATCGCCGACCCGGCCTGGTTGACGCTGCTGGGGCGCCGCTATCCGGGCGCGATGTTCGTGTCGGCCCGGACGGGGCGCGGCGCGCCCGAGCTGGCCGAGACCGTCGCCCGGCGCGCCGGCGGGCTGCCGGTGCGCGTGACGCTGCGGGCCAACTGCGCCAACGGGCGGCTGATGCAGTACATCGCCCGCCACGCCCGCGTGGAAAGCCAGAGCTACGACGGGCCGCTGGCCACCATCGAGGCGGTGATCCCCTCCGGCAGGCTCGACGAGCTGGACGGTTTCGGGACCGACGTGAGCGTGCAGGCCCACACGACGGCGTGAGGGGTTGACTCATGGCCAAGGGCGGCGGCGTCCGATAAGCTGACGGGCGGGCGGTCCGCGCCGGGCCGCCCGCGGAGACGGCCGGTGGTCGATTCGCCGCAATCCGACGCGACGGGGGCGGGCAGCGAGGTGCCCGACGCCGCCGCTGCGCCCGACGCGCAGGGCGGCGGCGAGTGGTACGTTTCCTCCGGCCGGCCCGAGGCGCTGCGCTGGCTGGCGGAGGATTTTCCGCGCAACTTCGCCCCGGCGGCCTCGGCGCTGCTGCGGTGCGACGTGTCGGTTCGGCTGACGGGCGTGGCGGCGGCGGCCGAGGCCGACTTCGCCCGCACCGTCGAGCAGCCAAGCTGCTGCTTCTGCCTGCGGGCCGACGGCGAAGAAGGCGAGCCGGGCGGGCAGGTGCGGGTGGAGCTTTCGCAGCCGGCCGCCGCCGCGATGGCGCAACTGCTGCTGGGCGGTCCGGCCGGGGGCGAGGAGCCGGCGCGTCCGCTGACGGCCGTCGAACGCCGCGTCCTGTGCCGGCTGGTCGAGTTGGCGGGGGTGAGCCTGTCGAGCGTCTGGCCGGTCGGGGCGCGTCCGCGCCTGCGCCCGTGCGAGGACGAGCCGCGTCCTCCGGGCGGTCAGGGCGCGGGCGGCAGGCGGCGCGGGGCGGTGGCGACGTTCGAGCTGACGCTGGCCGGCCGCGCAGGCGCGCTGCGAATCTGCGTGCTGGGCGCGCAGGCGCGCGGGCTGCTGCCGCCGCCGGCGCGGGCGCGCCACGTGCCGCTGGAGTTGACCGCCGCCGTCGAGGACACCGCCATCGACGCATCCGACCTGGCCGCGGCCACGCCGGGCGACGTGCTGGTCACCGACACGGCGCTGGACGGGGAGGTGACGGTGCGGCTGGGGGGCATTCCCAAGTTCGCCGCGCGCCTCTGCGACGCCGACGGCCACCGGGCGCTGAAGCTGACGCGCCGCCTGGTGGCTCGGACCGCCCGGGCGGCGGCGACAAAGCATCCTTGAGGCGAGCCGCCCGTCGGGTATCATCGGGGCATGTCCACAGCGAGCTTCTGCCGCGACACGCGCGGATCGGCGCGCGCAGGCGGCACGGGAGGCCGACAATGACCGTGCTTCTGGTGATGCTGGCGGCGGTGGTGGTCCTCGCCGGGGGCGGTTGGCTGTACTCCTCGTACGTGTCGCGCAAGCTGGGGCAGGACCCCTCCCACGTGACGCCGGCGGTGGCGGTCAACGACGGGCGCGACTTCGTGCCCACGCCCACGCCGGTGGTCTTCGCTCACCATTTTGCCTCCATCGCCGGGGCCGGGCCGATCCTCGGGCCGGTGCTGGCGATCGTGTACGGCTGGGTGCCGGCGCTGCTGTGGGTGGTCTTCGGCGGGGTGTTCATCGGCGGCGTGCACGACTACCTGGCGACGTTCATGGCCACCCGCGAGGGGGGCAGATCGGTGGCCACCACCGCCCGGCGCATCATCGGCAAGGACGCCTTCGTGGCCCTCACGTTCCTGCTCGTGCTCATGCTGGCGCTGGTGTGCGCGGCCTTCCTGAACGCCTCGGCCAACGCCCTGACCAACACGGTCGCCTTCGACCGGTTGGGGATCGACCCCGGCCAGGGCCCCTTCCAGAGCCTGGTCGTGGAGGGCACCAGGCGGATGGTGATCGGCGGGGTGGCGTTCAGCAGCGTGATCGTGATCACGGCGATGGCGCCGCTGGTGGGCTGGCTGTACCTGAAGCGGAAGGTCGCCGTCTGGAAGTGCAGCGTCCTCGCCGTGCTGATCTGCGGGGTGTCCATCGTGATCGGGGTGTGGTTTCCGCTGACCCTCGGCGAGACGGTCTGGAAGCTGCTGCTGAGCGCCTATGTCCTGGTCGCGGCGGGCGTGCCGGTGTGGCTGTTCCTGCAGAGCCGCGACTTCATCAACGTGCACATCCTCTACGTGGGGATGATCGCCCTGCTGGTCACGCTGGTGGTGGCCTCCGCCCGGGGGGGCTCCTCGGGCGACCCGATGCCCGCCCTCAACATCGCCCAGGGCCAGCAGGCGCTGGGCCCGGTCTGGCCGATGATGTTCATCGTCATCGCCTGCGGGGCCGTCAGCGGCTTCCACAGCCTCTGCGCCGGCGGCACCACCTGCAAGCAGTTGAACTGCGAGAAGGCCACACGGCAGGTGGGCTACTACGCCATGCTCCTGGAGACCTTCCTGGCCGTTTGCGTGATCGGCACGCTGGTCGCGGGGGCGCATTTTTCGCACTACCTGGCCGACGTGCATCCGGCGATGGCGAAGGCCGCGAACAAGAGCGACCCGGCCCTGGGCTTCGCGATGGCCGTCGGAAGCATCTCCCGGCAGGCATGGGGCGGCCCGCTGGGCATGGCGGCCGGCGCCATCGGGGGCATGCTCCTGCTGGGGGGCTTTCTGGTCACCACGCTGGACACCGCCATTCGCCTGACGCGGTATCTCATCGAGGAGATATGGCGGACGTTCTTCGGGCACTACGACGTGTTCGCCAGCTCGGCCATGGAGGGCCAGACGCCCGAATGGGGCACGGGCGAGAAGACGCCGGTGGGGGCCGACGGCATACCCATCATGCCGGCAGGCGGCCCGGCCCGGGCTCGCCTCGGATCGCCCGTGGCCACCAGGGGCCCGTTCCGCTGGCTGCTGGTCGTCCTGCGGCAGTACTGGGTGAACTCTGCCCTGGCGGTCGGGCTGATGCTGGCCTTCGCCTTCACCGGCGGGGTCAAGGTGCTCTGGACGATCTTCGCCACGTCCAACCAGTTGCTGGCGGCCATGGTGCTGTCGGTGGCGTCTCTGTGGCTGCTGCGGCAGGGGCGGCGCGTATGGTTCGCCATCCTGCCGGCCATCGCCATGCTGGCCACCACCGGCATGGGCCTGGTCCTGGGCCTGCGCAAGTACCTGGGCCTGGGCGTCAACGGCGCCGAGAGGAACGTCCCGCTGCTGGTGGCCAACATCGTGATCATGGCCATCACCGCCTACCTGCTGGCGGCGGGGATACGGGCGGCGGTGGGCGTCCTGCGAACGCGCCGCTCCGCCGCGCTGGCCTGATGCGGCGTTATCGGACGCGGGGGGGGCGTTTTTTCGCCCTTCGGCGCGGGATGATTAAAGTCGGCCCGGCCTTCGGTCCGAATGTAGTAATCCCGACAGCGAGGGCCCGCGCGGCCCGAACGGTCAACCGGAACTCACAGGCGCTGCCGGTAAGCAAGGCGGCGTCCCCACAAAGGACGCCGCCGGCCTTTTCCATCCACCCACCCCGTGTCGCGTGTCGGGTGTCGCGTGTCGAGTGCCGGCCAGTCAACGAGTCAACCAGTCAACGATTCAACGAGGATCCTGGCTCCGGGCTCCCGGCTTCTGGCTCCCGCCCTACCGCGCGTATTCCACGCACCGCAGCTCGCGGATCACCGTCACGCGGACCTCGCCGGGGTATTCCATCTCGTCCTCGACGCGCTTGGCGATGTCGCGGGCGATCTTCGACGACAGCTTGTCGTCCACGTTCTCG
>Ga0172362_10003048_pt1 | contig 14512 bp, 12 predicted proteins | sample LakKivs1_kivu2a2_FD_114534 | JGI IMG/M metagenome (GOLD analysis project Ga0172362, IMG submission 114534) | Sediment microbial communities from Lake Kivu, Rwanda - Sediment s1_kivu2a2 | ecosystem: Environmental > Aquatic > Freshwater > Lake > Sediment | place: Rwanda: Western Province, Lake...
ATTCTCCCCTCCCTCACAGGGAGGGGCAGAGGGAGCCAGCCTTCTCCCCTCCCTCACAGGGAGGGGCAGAGGGAGCCAGCCTTCTCCCCTCCCTCACAGGGAGGGGCAGGGGGAGGGTGGTGTTCCCGGCTGAGCGAGGTTCACCCTCACCCCAACCCTCTCCCTGGGAGGGAGAGGGAGCCAGCCTTTGGCAAATCGCAGATGATAGATGAGGAGGCACAGGATGGACAAACGAATAATCGCCACAGATAAGGCCCCGGCAGCCGTGGGGCCGTACTCGCAGGCGGTGCGGATAGGGGACACGATCTACGCCGCCGGACAGTTGGGGCTCGTGCCGGGCACGAAGGAATTCGCCGGCCCGGACGTCGAGAGCCAGACCCGCCAGGCCTTGAAGAATATCGAGGCGGTGTTGAAAGCGGGCGGTTCATGCCTCAAGCACGTCGTCAAGACGACCGTCTTTCTGGCCGACATTGGCGAATTCGCCCGCATGAATGGCGTCTACGCCGAGTTCTTCCCGGAGGAGCCGCCCGCCCGCTCGACGGTGCAGGTGGCCGCGCTGCCACTGGGAGCCCGGGTCGAGATTGATGCGGTGGCCGAGGCGTGCGATTGCGAGCATGGGGAGGAGGAATGCTGCTGCCATCGCTCGTGACTGGCTGACGCAGGGACAAGGAGACGGGGAGACAAGGAGACAAGGGGACAAGGAGACAGGGAGATGGATAGGAAGACAAGTCCGCCCGGTGTGTCCTTGCCTCAAGAATGCAGGGCACCCAGGGAGGTATGGCCATGAGAGGGAATGTCTTGGGGGTGCTGGTTCTTATCACATTGGTGGGTTCCTGCGTGCCCGTGCAGACAAAGACGCCGGCTGCTACGTCAACCCAGGCATTTACGAGCACGCGAATACCCACGCAAACACCGGTTGTCGTGCCAGGCCAGACACCTACGAGCACGCGGACACCTACGCCTACGGCTACGCCATCTTTGCGTTCGTTGGCCCAGGCCCGCGGCGTGCTGGTCGGCGCAGCTGTGGCGGTAGAACCCTTGCTGGGCGAGCCTCTCTATGCCGAGACGCTGGCGCGCGAATTCAGCGTGCTGACCCCCGAGAACGCGATGAAGTTCGAGCCCGTGCATCCAGGTCCCGATCGCTACGACTTTAGCGCTGCGGATGCGATCGTCAACTTTGCGGAAGAGCACGGCTCTCAGGTGCGCGGCCATACACTGGTATGGCACTCTCAACTGCCCGGCTGGCTGACGGAGGGCAACTGGACGCGCGACGAGCTAATCCAAATCCTTCAGGATCACATCACGACGGTGGTCGGGCGCTATCGGGGGCGGGTAGCGGCGTGGGACGTCGTGAACGAGGCAGTGGCCGACGATGGGGCGCTGAGAGAGACCATCTGGCTGCGAGGCATCGGGCCTGAATACCTCGATCTGGCCTTCCAGTGGGCACACGAGGCAGACCCGGATGCGCTGTTGTTCTACAACGATTACGGCGGTGAAGGGCTGGGGCGCAAATCCGACGCGATCTATGCGCTGGTGCGGGACCTCCAGCAGCGTGGCGTGCCCATCCACGGCGTGGGGCTACAGATGCACGTGGGCCTGAACCAGTTCCCAGCACCACAGGACATGGCCGCCAACGTGGATCGTCTATCCACACTGGGTTTGCAGGTTCACATTACAGAGCTGGACGTGCGCGTCGAGGACCCTGCCACGGAAGAGGCACTGGCCGAACAGGCCCGCGTGTACCGCGACATGCTCGACGTGTGCCTGTCGGCTCAGAACTGCAAGGCGTTTGTGCTGTGGGGGTTTACCGATCGCCATTCCTGGATTCCCTATTTCTTTGCAGGGTATGATGCCGCATTGATCTTCGATCAGTCATATCGTCCCAAACCAGCCTACGATGCGCTCCTGGACGTGCTCGCCGGGCGTTGAGCATTAGATGGCCTGGCGCGAGGAGGGAGATATGTTGCGCAAGAGGAGTGTTCCGATTCCAGTCGCCCTGTCCGTGCTCGCCGTGGCTGGCGTGGCGCTGATCCTGGTCAGTGCGCTTGTACCACAGCGCATACCTGCGCCGCAGGCCAGCCGGGCCACGCTGGCCACTATCCTCCCAACCACTACGCCGCCCGTTCCGGCCGCGCTCTCCCAGCCCGACGCTCAGACCGCCGGGCGGCAGGCAGTCCGGTCACTGGTGCAGATCTGGGTATCGAACGATCGCCCCTTGGCGCCGGATGGCGGGGGATCGGGATCCATCGTGGATGGTGAGCGAGGGCTGATTGTGACCAACTGGCACGTCGTAGGTGGTTATATGGGCATGTTGGCCAATGAACGAGGGTATGCCAGGATCTACCTGGCGCGGGAGGTAGATCAGTTGCCAGAGTTTGCCTACTGGGCCCAGGTATTGCCGCCATACTCGGATCCTGAGCTTGACCTCGCTGTGCTGCAAATCACACATCGGGCTACCGACCTGGCGCCGGTGCAGAGCCCCCTGGACCTGCCGGCTATTCCGCTGGGAGATAGCGCCCTCGTTCACACAGGCGATCACGTGCTTTTACTCGGCTTCCCGAATTACGCGGATGGGCGTCTCTCCTGGACCGAGGGGAGCGTCGTAACCCAAGATGATGAATGGATCAAGACCGACGCCGAGGTCAGCCACGGTCACAGCGGCGGGATGATGCTCAACGAGCGAGGCGAGTTGATCGGCATTCCGACGCAGATCGAATCCACGACCGCTGGCGGAGTGCTCACCCTGGTCCGGCCCATCAACCGGGCGCGACCGCTCGTAGCAGATGCGATCGCGGCGGGCCCGGCACCCGCCGCTCCGTTATTATCTCGTAAGCCCTCCACAGACACGCTGCGAGTGGTGCTGGGAGTGGAGTACCTCAACCTATGGGGTGACCCCAGCATAGGCCTTCGCGTGGACAACGTAGGGCCAGGCACACTCGTTGAAGTGCTGCGGGAACCGATATGGGACGAGGAACAGTTCTGGTATTACGTGCAAGTTGTGGGAACCAGGCGGAGTGGATGGGCCAGCGGAATCTATCTGGCATCCTGGGAAGCGGCGGCGTCGCCCATCCTGTTCGCTTCGGACCGGGCAGGCGCCTTCGACATCTACCGTTTATGGCCAGGCTGGACAGGGTTGGCCCGGCTCACCGGTGACCCGGGTGACGAGGAGCATCCCAGTTGGTCGCCCGACCACACATCTATCGCCTTCACCTCGAACCGCAGCGGCAACTTTGATCTGTACGTCATGAACGTCAACGGGGGACCGTGGACCCAGTTGACGAGTGGGGAAGCCAACGACGTGGCTCCGGTCTGGTCGCCTGACGGTTCGCGCATTGCCTTCGCCTCAGACCGTGACGGCGATTGGGAGCTCTTTGTCGTCAATGCCGATGGCACAGGACTGCGGCAGCTCACGTCGAACGAGGCCTGGGATGGTTTCCCCGCCTGGTCGCCGGATAGCACACGCCTGGCCTACACGTCCCGCCGAACCGGAAACGACGATCTCTTTCTCCTGGACCTGGCGAATGGCCTGGACCAACAACTCACGACTAACCCTTATGCCGATGCACACCCTGCCTGGGCACCACACGGCGACGAAATCATCTACATCGCGGTAGTCCCTGGGGGAGGTACGTTACTGCGGGAGATTGGACTGTTGAACGTTCACGATCCTGTCCACTCCCGGCACGTGACCTTCATTGAGCCAGGAGAGGCGCTCGATGGGTACACCGACTGGTCGCCCGATGGCCAGTGGATCCTGTTTACTTCCAGGCGGGATGGCAATGAAGAGATCTACCTGCTCCCCGCTGGGGGCGGAGAAGCAGTGAATCTGACCCAGGCGCCCTTCTCCGACGACCTTACACCAGCCTGGTCGCGCTAGTGCTGCATCGTGGAATAGGTCACCGCCAATTTGCGTCCATGGGCCACCGGATGTAAACTATCTATGTGATACGGGCCGCCAGGCTCGACGTCAGCTTCTACAACGAGGCGGAGGCAGACACCGGTCTGAACCAGGAGGCCCTGATCGTCGTGGTCCTGGTGTCGGTCCTCAGCGGGATTGGTAGCCTCATAGGGGGTATCATACTCGGTAACGGGTTCGGATCAGCCTTGTTGGGCCTGCTGGCGGGAGTGATCCTGGGCATAGTCAACTACTACGTGTGGGCCTACGTCACCTACTTTGTGGGCACCCGGCTCTTCGACGGCACGGCCGACCCGGGCGAGCTGTTGCGCGTGCTGGGGTATGCCAGCGGGCCGCGTGCACTGGGCGCGCTGAGTTTTGTCCCGTGTGTGGGGTGGGTATTCGGACTGGGCGGCGCCATCTGGTCATTGGTGACCGGTTTCTTTGGCGTGCGCGAGGCACTCGATTTCGACACGACCAAGGCCATTCTGACCGTCATCATCGGCTGGGTGGTTGTCCTCGTCATCAGCATCGTGGTCGGCCTCGTGCTGGGGGTCGGCGCAGTCGGCATAGGAACGGTGGGCTCACTGTTCAGCGGGCGCTGACGCCCGGTGGGCCACTCCAATAGATATAGAGCAGGCCGAAGCGCCGCGCTGTTTCCAGGGCAAGACTTCCGAAGTCTGAGAGACTTCGGAAGTCTTGCTTTTTCCATCTTGACAAAAACATCTTTTTGGCTATACTTGTATTGACATCTGGATGACAATACAACCAACGAAGAACTGGGAAGAACTGATCAAAATTGACCGGCAGGCCAAAGTGCCACTGTACCACCAGATCAGCGAGAATCTCAGAACGCTGATCGAAAGCGGCGCACTGCAGCCCGGCGAGACGGTACCTTCGGAGTGGGAATTGGGCGATCTGTACGGCGTGAGCCGCCTCACCGTCCGGCGGGCATTGGACGAGCTGTCTCGTGAAGGCTGGCTGACCCGGCGGCACGGCGTGGGAACGTTTGTGGCCGCCCCTACGATGGCGCAGATCGTGCCGAGCAAACTGGGCTTTAGCCAAAAAATGCGCCAGATTGGCCGGACGCCAGGCAGCCGCTGGGTCAGCGTCAAGGTTATTCCGGCTATGGACGAGGTGGCGGCCCATCTCGGGCTGGAGGTGCATGCGCGGGTCACGGAGCTCGTGCGGGTGCGGCTGACCGATGACGAACCCATCATGCTGGAAACAGCCTACCTGTCGCAAGCGCGTTTTCCGGATCTGTCCGAAGCCAACCTGGGCTACGGTTCCCTGTACGAGTTCCTGAGCGAACGCTACCAGGTGCTCATCGTTGCCGTGGACCAGACGCTGGAACCGGTCCTGCTCACTGCCCAGGAAGCGCTCCTCCTGGACGCAGAACCAGGAGCGCCGGCGCTGCTGAGCGAACTGGTGGCATTCACCAAAGACAACACGCCGATCGAATATTCGTGGTCGGTGACGCGCGGCGACAAATGCAAGTTCTATTTCCGCTTCCGGGAAGGGGATGCCGGAGAATAAGCCAGCCGGGTACACTTGCGCCAGGAGGTTGACTATGCCCCGATTCTGTCAGCGCAGTGCGCTGAATACCTGCTGACCCCCAAGCTGCAACCTGCTTCGTAAATGTAGGACAAGATGCCATCTTGTCCGCGAAAGTGGAAGGGAGGAAACATGAAGCATACAACATTTCGCGCATGGTTGTTGGTACTGGTGAGCCTCACGATCGTCCTCGGCATCGCCTTCGTCCGTTCTTCTGACATCACTACCCCCGTCCGGGCCGCCGGTCCCGCCGACCCATGGAGTCAGGGCACGTTCACCCAGCCCTGGTGCGTGGACAATTACACCACCCAGGCCCAGTGGAACAGCGAGTTCACCTACATGCAGAACGTGGACATACGGCTCTGGATCTACCAGTGGACAGGTAACTCCAAGGCAAACACCACCATCTACCCGACCAACATCCCCGGCTATTCCCAGTCCTCGGCGTACGACCAGGTCGAGACGGCGCTGGCGACGGCCCAGAATTTCGGCTTCAAGGTCTTTATGGGCCTCGTCTTCAACAGCCAGTGGTGGCACAAAGAGGGCACCGACCTCGCCTGGCTGATGAACGAAGCCTCGGAGATGAACGCCGTGGCGGACGAGCTGTACGCCAACTACTTCAGCCGCTACCCCGACACCTTTGCCGGCTGGTACATCAACTGGGAGATGGACAACTATGCCGGGTACAACTGGTACCCCGATCAGAAGCAGAACATGATTGACGCGCTCAACGCAGTCTCCCTGCACCTGGACAGCCTGAACCCGGCGCTGCCTTCCAGCATCGCCCCCTTCTTCAACACCAGCGGCGGGGCGACTCCAGAACAATGGGAGACGTTCTGGTACGACATCATGAGCCAGACGAGCGTGGACGTCCTGGCGATGCAGGATGGCATTGGCGTCGGCCACGCCACGATTGAGCAACTCCCCGAGTGGTATCTGCACGTGTGCGCGGGGGTATGGCAGGCCGGGAAGCAGTGTTGGACCGACCTGGAGAACTTTACCGGGACCAACCACCTGAAGCCTGCGCCCACGCAGCGCATCATTGACCAGCACCAGGCCGAGTATCCGTACGTGGACAAGATCATCACCTATTCTTTCATCGAGGCCATGTCCCCGGCGTGGGGCTGGGACCCGGTGTACTATAACGGCTACAAGGACTATGTAGACAGCGTCCGAATTGCGACGCCGACGCCCACGCCAGAAGGCCCATCGCCGACGCCGACAGAGGGGCCATCGCCGACGCCGACCGACACGCCCACGCCAACCCCGACTGACACGCCAACCCCGACGCCGACCAACACCCCCGTGCCCGGCCAGGGCATGCACGTCTCCGACATCGCCATGTACATGGTGCTGGGGGGGGCCAATCACGAGGCGCATGCTGACGTGACGATCGTGGATGACTATGGGCAGCCAGTAGTGGGAGCGACGGTCTACGGCCACTGGGACGTGAACAACCTGAACCAGACCGTCAACACCAACACCAATGGTGTGGCTCTCTTCTATAACTACAAGATGAAGCAAGTCCTGACCTACACCTTCTGTGTAACCAACGTGGTCAAAGCCGGGCTGACCTACGAACCTGATAAGAACGTCGAAACCTGCGACACCATCACCGGTTGATGTCACCCGGTCACTTTTACGAGTCTGGCGAGGTCCTTTAACCCCGACGATTCAGAATTGGGATATGAAGACGCAGCCCCACCCAGCAAAAGGCGAACACCCTTGCACCGCCGGCAGATCCCGTCCGGCCTTGACTGCCGGACGGGTTGCCGTGGCCAGCATTCTCGTTCTGGTCGCGACAGGCGGGTGCTCCAGCGCCGCCTCCACTCCTGACCAGGTCCTGTTCGCCGATGACTTTCGTTCGAACGCCAGGGGCTGGGACCTGGACTCCGCTCAGTCCCACTGGCTCCAATGGTCGCTCGCCGCGGGAAAACTGCGTGTCACCAGGACCCCGGCGAGCGTGCCCTTTGCGGGACCAATGAGGTTCTGTCTTCCCATCCCTCACCGTGCCTTCACAGATTTCCAGGTCACCCTTGACGCCCGGTCGGAATCCAAGGCAGCCGGGATCGCCTATGGCATCTTTGTTGACCGGCCGACCAACGACGCCCGGTACTATTTTGCACTCGACTCGGATGGCACGTACTCGGTGTTCGTAGAAGAACACCCTCCCACACTCCACCCTGACTTTATTCAGGAGCCAACGGCTCTTTCGACGGCCAACGCCCGCGCGCCCCACCGGATCACCGTGAGCGCCGTGGGGGCTGCAATGACTCTCGCTCTGGATGGTACACGCGTCGCCAGCGTGCCAGATGCCCAATTGGGGCCAGGGCCGCTTGGCATTTTCGTCGAAGTGGTGCCGGGTTCAGGAGACGAAACGTGGGTAGAATTCGCCAACCTGATCGTCCAGAAGCCTTGAGGGCCGTGTCATCACGGGCAAAGTGATTGTATGCCGCCTCATCCTATGCTCGCCAGGCTCTATCGTGGCCTCATCGTCTCGTGCCAGGCTGCGCCGCACGAAGCGCTGCACGGCCCGACCTTCATGGCCGCCATGGCGCGTGCTGTGGCTGCAGGAGGCGCTGTCGCCGTCCGTGCCAACGGCCCGGCCGACATCGCTGCCATCCAGGCCGCCGTCACCATCCCGATCATCGGCATTTACAAGGTTGATCTGCCCGGCTTCGAGGTGCACATTACACCTACCGTTGACCACGCCCGGCAGATTGCCGCTGCCGGGGCCGACCTGATCGCGCTCGACGCCACCGCTCGCCTGCACCCGCAGGGTGTCACGGCTGCCGAGCTGATCGCCCGCGTGCGCCAGGTGACTGGCTGCCTGGTCATTGCAGACGTTGCCAACGTAGAAGAGGGGCTGGCGGCAGCCGCAGCCGGCGCCGACGCGGTCGCCACCACGCTCTCGGGCTACACCGATGACAGCCCCTCGCAGGACGACCCCGACTACGACCTCATCCGCCAGCTCGTGCCAGTCCTGCCGGTGCCGCTCATCGCCGAGGGGCGTATCGCCACGCCGGAACAGGCCAGGCACGTACTCGAGCTGGGCGCACACGCCGTAGTCGTAGGCAGCGCCATCACGCGCCCGCAGTGGATCACCGAACGCTTTGTAGCAAAGTTGAGGAAAGGAGGTAGTGCCAACTGAATGAGGAGAACAGTATCTTTCACAAGGTCAGGTAAGCGGACTAGTCCACTGAGAAGCTAGAAAAAGGAGGTCGGAAATGAGAAAATGTATCTTGTTGCTCAGTGTGTGCCTGCTGGTCACGTTGGCAGGCTGCGGACCAAAAGCAGCCCCTGCGACTCCGGAACCGACGCCGCCTCCACCGGCGGCGGAGGTGACGACTATCAAGGTCTGGGACTACTATGGTTCTGCCACGCCGCTCAAACCAGAAGTCATCGCGGCCTTTGAGAAGGAGAACCCCGACATCAAGGTGCAGTACGAATCGCTGAACTGGGATTCCATGTTCGAGAAACTGAGTGTGGCGCTGACGGCCGGCACAGCGCCCGACGTGGCAACCGTGGACATGACGTGGGTGCCCACGTGGGCAGCGTTGGGCGGCTTTACCGAGTTGGATGCCTTCTCCGGCGGCACGCTCAACGGAGTCCCCTTCGCCGAGGCCTTCACCGCAGGCGCGCTGGAGGCCATGTCCTACGAAGGCAAGGTCGTCGCCGTACTGGAGGACTTTGACGTCTACTGCCTCTACTACCGGACCGACCTCTTCAAAGAGAAAGGGTTGGCAGTGCCCACCAACTGGGACGAACTGGTGGAAGTCGGGCAGAAGCTGGTCGAGGATACCGATGGCGATGGGACACCCGACAAGTACCTGTACGGGTACTGGCCCGATACGTTCCGCTGGTCCCAGTTCCTGTACGAGAACGGCGGCTCGATCCTCAGCGCCGACAACACCAAGGCCGTCTTTAACAGCCCCGAGGGGGTGGAGGCAACCCAGTTCTTCGTTGACATGGTCAACAAGTACAAGTTTGCCTTCAACATTGGCGAGGAACCGTTCATGCAACTGCTCAAGGATGGGAGAATCGCCATGTTCTCCGATGGCCCCTACATGATGGGCGTGCTGAAGGATGGCGCTCCCGAGATGGCGGGGATGTGGGGAGTGGCACGTCACCCCTACAAAGTGAAGCCAGGCTCCTACCTCGGTGGGACGGGCCTGGTGATCCCGGCCGGCGCTGCCAACAAGGAAGCGGCCTGGCGGTTCATCGAGTTTGCGACGCGGCTGGAGAATGCCATCAATGTCTACAAATATGCTGGAGCCGCGCCAGGACTCAAGGCTGCGCTGGAGAGTCCTGAAGTGAGCGTTCCCGATCCGTACTTCGGCGATCAGGTGACCTTGCCCCTGTTCCTGCAGGCCACGGAGACCGCCCACCACTTCCCGTATATCCGACAGTGGAACGAAGTACCCGGCGCGATCGAGACGGCCGTCACTGCGGTTCTTCTGGGGGAGCAGACGACACAAGAGGCTTTGGACGCTGCTGCGGCTGAGGTCAACACGCTCCTGGCAGAATAACGGCAGGCAAGGAAAGGTTGCGGGCGAAGGGGGCAGCGTGCCCCCTTCGCCCCTTACAGCAGGTGGCTCAAGGTGGGCCATGGTCCACTGCTGGACTGTGGTCCAGCAGGAGCGGTGCTGGACTGTGGTCCAGCAGGAGCGGCGCTGGACTGTGGTCCAGTAGGAGCGGCGCTGGATTGTGGCCCAACAGGAGCGGCGCACGAGCAGTATTGGACCGTAATCCAGTAGGAGCGCCTGGAGGGAGGCCTCGATGGGGCGAAGATTTATCCGGGCCGTAAAGAAATACTACGTCGCTTATCTCTTCATTCTGGTTCCAGTGCTCAGCACGGTGATCTTTCTCTTCATCCCCATGATCAGTTCCCTGATCTTCAGTTTCTGCGATTGGAGCGGGATCCAGCCACCCAGGTTTGTCGGCCTGGCCAACTATCGAAAGCTGATCCTGGGTGACCCCAAATTCATCAAAGCGTTCGTCAACACCACCGTCTTCGTCATCCTGGGGCAGGGCAGCGGCCCGATCTTTGGCCTGCTCTCTGCCCTGGCGCTCAACCAGAAGATCAAACTCCGGGCCGGGTTCCGGACGGTCTACTTTCTGCCCTACATGACGTCCATGGTGGTCGTGGCCACCGTGTGGAAGATGCTCTACAGCGAGAGTGGGCTGATCAACGCCGTGCTGGGGGGACTCGGCCTGTCCACCACGCGCTGGCTCATGAACCCCAGGACAGCGCTGCTCGCCATCATCGTGACCAGCGTGTGGCAGGGCTTTGGCTTCGAGACGGTGATCTTTCTGGCCGCCCTACAGGCCATCCCCAGAGAACTCTACGAAGTCGCGATGATAGATGGGGCCAACGCCTGGCACAGATTCTGGCACGTCACACTGCCCAGCCTGCGGCCGGTGATCGTCATGATCTATATCATCGGCATCATCGGCAGTTACCAGGTGTTTGACCAGATTTACGTGATGACCGGGGGCGGACCTCTTTACAGCACCCTCTCCATTGTCGGCCATCTCTTTGGCAATTTCACGTACATGAAGTTTGGCTATGCATCTGCGATCGCGTACGTCCTCTTCGCGATACTGGCCGTGTTCTCCTACTTGCAGATGAAGCTATTTGGCCGGGAAGAGTGAAAGAGGGATTCTTCGCTATGCTCAGAATGACGGGGGTTGGGAGGTAACCAGCGATGGAGATCAGTCACATCAGGGTGCTGAAGTGGTTGGGGCGCACAGCGCTCTATCTGGGCTTGATCACCACCTCAGTCGTAATGCTTGTGCCCTTCTACTGGATGGTGAGTACCTCGCTCAAAATGGAAGCCGACGTGTTCGCCTCGCCGCCGCAATGGATTCCACACCCTGCCACGTTCGTCCATTACGTCGAGGTCTGGACTGGCGGCCTGCCCTTCGCCCGCTTCTTCTTCAACAGCGTGTTCGTGGCGGCCATGACCACGCTCAGCAACGCGTTCTTCGCCACCCTGGCCGGCTATGCCTTTGCCAAGTTAAAGTTTCCAGGCCGTAACCAGATTTTCTTCGTCCTGTTGCTGACGCTGATGGTCCCTTTCCAGGTCAATCTGATCCCACTCTACAAGTTGATGGACATCTTCAAGTGGCTCGATACCTACTGGGCGCTCATCGTGCCGGGAGCCACCTCGATCTTTGGCATCTATCTGATGCGCCAGTACATATTGTCCATCCCGGATGAGCTCCTGGACTCGGCGCGGGTAGACGGCAGTTCAGAGTTTGGCATCTTCTGGCAGATCGTGGCCCCCTTGAGCCTGCCCGGCGTGGCGACGCTGGCCATCTTTACCTTCGTGGGTTCCTGGACCAATTTTCTGTGGCCTATGATCGTCACCAGTTCTATGGACATGCGTACGCTGCCGGTGGGGATTGCCTTGTTGCAAGAGTACCACACCGTCAGTTGGACCCAGACGATGGCAGGCTCGACGATCGCCGCCATGCCGATGATCCTCATCTTCCTTCTCATGCAACAGCAGTTCATCGAAGGGCTGACCGCCGGAGCAGTGAAACAATGATCGGCGCCCCCTCATTCTGAGCGGCGCCCGTCATTCCGAGCGCAGTCCGTCATTCCGAGCGCAGCCCGTCATTCCGAGCGTAGCCCGTCATTCCAAGCGCAGCCCGTCATTCTGAGCGTAGCGAAGAATCTCCAGGAGCAGTGAAACCATGATCGGAGCGGTAGACATCGGCGGCACGAAAATAGCCGTAGGGGTAGTGGACGAATCTGGCCGGGTGTGGGCATACACCGAATGTTTGACCACCCCAGAACGCGGCTGGACCGACGGCCTCGCCCGCATCATCAAGATGCTGCAGGAGACGGCGAGCCACGCTGGCGGAGAACTGCATGGCGTCGGTGTGGGTTGCACCGGCCCGGTGGATCCGCTGGCCGGGACGATCGGCAACGTCGAGTTCCTGCCAGGATGGGAAGGGGCCAATCTCGCCGGCGAGCTGTCGCGCGCGTTCCACCTCCCTGTGGCGATCGAGAACGACGCCGACGCGGCGGCGTTGGGCGAGGCCGCCTGGGGTGCGGGCCGTGGCGCCGAGCGTTTCATCTACGTCACCGTGAGCACCGGCATCGGCGGCGGCCTCGTGTTCGACGGCCAACTCTACCGGGGCGTGGATGGCGCACATCCCGAGATTGGGCACCACGTGATTGACCCGGCCGGCCCGGCCTGTTTCTGCGGCGCGCACGGCTGTTGGGAGAGCCTGGCCAGCGGCCCTGGTATGGCGCGCTGGATGAGGGACAACGACCAGGATGGGCTTTACGCTACAGAACTCCTCGATGCCCGGAGCATCTGCGCGGCCGCCGAACGGGGCGACCCACTGGCCCAGGCGGCCGTGGCGCGCGAAGCGTATTACCTGGGGCTGGGGCTGGCCAACCTCATCACACTCTTCGTGCCTGACGTGATCGCGCTCGGCGGCGGGTTAATGCGCAGCCGGCACCTGTTTTGGGACACCATCCTGAACACCATTCGCGGCATGTGTGGCCTGGTGCCTTATGAGAAAGTGCGCCTCGTCTCGGCGGTCCTCGGCCCCCAGGCCGGCCTCATCGGTGCGGCCCGCGTGTGGCTGCATCGGTACGATATGCATCACGCACGCCCAATAAGCTGACCGTGCTCAGCGCGAACAGGAGCGCATAGCCGGCAAAGATGACGAAATATCCCATTCCCGGCCGGTACCGGTTGATCAGGTCGGCCACCGGCCCCCCAATGCCCGCCCCGATCATCCCTGCCCCGGCCCCGGCCAGGTTGGAAATCCCAAGATAGCGCCCGGCTTCCTCAGGCGGCACCAGGTCGGTGCCCAGCGCCCAGTTGGTCGTCATGAACAGCCCTGTCGCCAGGCCAATGACGATCCCGGCCACGTACATGAGCGGCAGGTTGGGCACGATCGTCGTCCCCAGCAACACGAGCGTGCCCGCCACAGCGACCAGCCCTCCCACGCCGACCAGCGCCTTGCTCCCCAGCCTGTCTGATAGCCAGCCGCTGGGCAACGCGGTGATCAGCGTACAGGCGCCCACGACCATCGTCAGGCTGGCGGTCATGTCCACCGCCGTTCCGCGCGTCACCCCGAACGCAGACATCAGGAAATACGGGGCAAAGCCCTGGATCGAGGTGACAGCGGCCAGGAACATCAGCCGGTTGACCACCCACCAGGTGAACGAAGCATTCCGGCGTGCGTCGCTCCCCAACGTGGCGAGCGTGCCCGCCCACACGCCGACCGCCACGGCCACGGCCATGCTCACCGTTCCGCCAAGTGCGATACCCACCATTTGAGCGGTTTCCGCGCCGGCAATCGGCCAGGTCACCAGGCCCGCCAGGCCGCCCAGGAGGCCGCCGCCCACCAGGCCCGCCACGGCGCCCACGCCGATCCCGGCCAGCATCCCCAGGACGCGCACCATGGGCGGGCCGAGCGGGGCGAGCGGCTTTTCCTTTAGCGGTTCTTCTCTCACCAGCAGCACGGTCAGGAGCATGGTGACGAGCAGCCCTCCTCCGGTCGCCACGATCGCCCAACCCACCTGCCCGGCTCCCACCAGCCTGGCGATGGTAAAGGCCACCAGGACGAGAGGCAGCAGTTCAAAGATGGCCTTTACGGCCGAGGCCCGCCCGCGTTGATCCTCCGGCACGAGGTCGGGAATCAGGCCCTGTAACGGGCCGTGGGACACGTTCGAGGAGACCTGGAGAAACAGCATGGCGACGAAAAGCGCCCAGTAGCTCCCCGACAGCGCGACGGCAGCCAGGAAGGCCAGGTCCAGAATCACACCGGCCAAAATGAAGGGCCTTCGGCGGCCAAAGCGCGAGGTGCTGCGATCGCTCAATAGCCCCGCGGCCGGCTGGACGAGCATGGCAATGATCAGCCCGGCCGTGCGCATCTCGCCCAGGGCCGTGTTCTTCACCTCCGGCCTCACGAACGAATCCACCAGGTAGGGCATGATGACGCTGCCGATGGCTGTGTTGCGGATGTTAAGACCGAGCCAGAACAGGTTGATGGAGATATGGTCGTACCAGCGTATCCGTTTCATGGGCAATG
>Ga0172362_10003049_pt1 | contig 14507 bp, 14 predicted proteins | sample LakKivs1_kivu2a2_FD_114534 | JGI IMG/M metagenome (GOLD analysis project Ga0172362, IMG submission 114534) | Sediment microbial communities from Lake Kivu, Rwanda - Sediment s1_kivu2a2 | ecosystem: Environmental > Aquatic > Freshwater > Lake > Sediment | place: Rwanda: Western Province, Lake...
ACACCCCGGACAGGCTCGATGGCCCTTGTCTCCGACGGGTCGAAGGTGGCCACCACGCCTATCTGCGTGGCGGCCCGGGCATCTCCATCAGCCGGGGTCGCGTAGATCTTGTTCTTCGTGCTGATGACCGAAGCGGTCTCCGGCGTGACCCCGAGCCGGTGGATATAAGTGTCCCTGTCTCTCGCTGCCATGCTCCACGCTCCTTTGGATAGCTATTCGAACAGCTTGCCGAGATTCGTCTTGTCCTCGTCGGTGAGCTCCACCTCGGCCATCGGCTCGCCCAGTTCGATGCCATCGAACGTCAGCATCGCGTCGGGCTGCTGCGCGGCCGTCTTCTGCGTCATCTCATCGAGCTTCTCGAGGGCCTTCGCGGTTCCCTCAGCCTGCTCCTTGGCCTCTTCCTGGGTCTTCTCGACCTTCTGCTCGGCACGCTCAGCGGCCTTCTGCTTGGCCACGGGGACTTCCTTGGGCTCCTCGGACTTCGGCGCCTCAGGCGCGGGGGCCGGTGCCGGCTTCTCGTCCTTCGGTGCCTCCGGGGCCGGGGCCGGTGCGGGCTCCGCTGCCGGCTCTGCCGCGATGTCCACCTTCTTCTTCCTGGCGGCTTCCTTCGATGTCCCCTCCGTCGCCTCCTTGCGGACGGCGCCCTGCGACTTCTTGTACATGTCGCTGTTCAGCGCCTCGGACAGCTTCGGGGTCTGCTCGTCGGTCAGCGTGGCCGGCTTCTCCTGCTTCTTCTCGGCGTCCGGCATCTGCTTCTTGTCGAGGTGCCTGTGCGTGTCGCAGCACACGGCCTTCTCCATGGCTTCCTTGCCCAGGACGTCGGTGAGAAGGTTTCTCACCACTGCCTCGGATGCCTCGCGGCTCCAAGTGTTCCCCTCGGGCTTCTCGATGTCGATGCCGAGCATGGCGCTGGCCTCCTTCATGGCCTGCTGAAGGGCAGGCTTGCTGTTGACGATCTTGGCCACCTGCGGGTCGCTCATGAGGGCCTCCCATGCGGCTTTGAGGTCCTTGGGCTCGAACACGGGGACATCCGGCGCGCCCACCTGCCTCTGCATGCGGGCCTTTTCGCCCACTGCGAACTCCGGTTTCTGGACGGGCAATCCGGTCCCGAAACCTCGTACGGTCGATTCCTTGTCCGCCTCATACCCCTCGTTCAAGATGGTGGCGAACCTCTCGTCAGCCATGTGCTCGAGGGCGTATGACATCGCCTCGAGTTCCCGGCGGATTGGGCTGCCATTGGCAAACACGTCCGCGAGTCCGCCGATCCTCTTCGACAATGCTATGCGATCCATCTCCAGCTCCTTGTTGCTTGTTGTTTTACTGCTTCGGCCGCGTCCTCGCCGGACGGCACAGAGGGCCGAAGCCCCCTGTGCTACATGACTGATACCAGATTGAGCGTGACAAGGATCCAATCGAGCTCGTGGACCGGCGAGTAGTACGCCTCGACATCCACCGTGCTCGGATCGGTTGCGTTCAGCGCCACCTTGATGCCCTTGAAGCTCGTGATGATCTCGCTCTGCTTCAAGGACTTGAAGTACGACCCCACCGTGTCCCTGATCTGCGGCAGCACCCTCGGCAGGTTCTTCATGCCGATGTACCGGCGCAGCACCCTGCGGAGGCCCTGCTGCACGAAGTGCTTGACCTCGACAATCCTCGGGTTCCTGGTGAGCACGCTGGACACGTCCGTCGTCAGGTACATCAGGATGGAGATGACCGGCGTCTGCTCCTCAAGGACGGTGCAGCCAGCCTGCGCAACCTGCGCCGCCGTGACATTGTCGAGCCTGCGATACAGCCTCGTGAAGCCCGTGACCGTCTGTCCCGTCAGAGGCGTCGCGATGTCGTAAGCCGGCGAGACGTCTGCCCCCGCCACGGCGCACGCGATGATCGACCCGTCCACGAGATACTCGACGGGGTTCCCGTAGACGTCGACGATCGTGTAGACCGCCGCGTCCGGGTAGATGGCCGTCAGCTTCTCCGTGTTCAGGTTCTTGACGCTCTGGATGACCGTGTCGGGCTCGGTGCCGATGTCAAAGCCGATGATGCTCGTGCGCTCGTTCCTGTACCTCTTGCTCGACTGTATCGCGTTCGAGGTCTTGAGGTACGAGTGGATCTCCGGGTCGGTCGAGAGTGGCTGCATGAGCGTCGGCCGCAGGCCGTTCGGCAGCGGCTCGTTGAAGGCGTCGATGCCCTCGATGTAGCCCTGCACGCTCGCGTCCGTCCCGCCGGCCACCTTCTGGATCTGCTTCACGGCGATGGCACGCGCCCCGTTCTTGAAGGCAAGGTCGCACGCGACCGTGATCCGGTTGTTGATGTCGATCGGGCCGTACAGCTTCTGCACCTGGCCCATGTCGGTCACGAACTTCGTCGTGTAGTCGATCTTGCCCTTGTCGAACGTGACGTAGTAGATGTCACCCACGTCGGGCTCGTTGCCGGACTTGTTGTACGTGTAGATGATATCCGTGTCGCCCGTGTTGTCCTCGGTGCCGCCCGAGGTCGTCGCGACCGTCAGGTTGATGCCGGGGATGGGCCGCACGATGTTCGTGTTCACGCTGATGTAGTACTTGGCCGGGCTCGCCGCACTCGTCGGGTCTCCGACGTAGTAGAAGAGCACCGTTCCAACGGCCGGCATGTAGGTGATTGCGAATGTGACCCTGAAGCCTGTCCTCGGGTCTATGTACGTCTGTCCCGCATGTCCCTTGTTGCGGTTGTAGGTCGTGTCGGATCCCGTCCTACCCGCAGCCAAGAAAGCAGGACCAATCTGCGAGGACACCGTGTAATTGCCCGAGCCGTCAGTGAATTCGATCTTCACCCTTTCGACCTGGGCGCTCAACGGGTCGACCTGCACTCCCGGGTTCGGGCTGCTGGGGTAGACCGGCGCACCGGCCGACAACTGCACGTCGAGGCCCCATCCGTTGAGCACGGACTGGATGGTGTACCTGCCCACTCCTGCGCCGCCCGGCACCCGGTTCGTCAGCGTCCAGGTGTCGTCCCTGAGGAGGTTCTCGTACTGGTTGACGTAGACCTTCTCCTGGAGCGCCTCGGAGGGGGCCGCCGCCAGCGTGATGTTCTGCCCGGAGATGCTGAGCACCGTCACGGGTCCGGCCGCCTTCGCCGCTGCCCACGTGATGCCCACGTACGCAGTGATCTGCGTCGGATCCTCTGTCGTTACGGCTCTGCCCACGCCTGCGCCGTCAACCGGCGCAGAGGCGAGAACGAACACCTTGTTGGTTCCCAGGTTGATCTTGTTGCCGTCGGCGTCGAGGATCGGGTTGCCGGATCCGTCGACCTTCCACACGGACGGGCTCGCCACCCGGCCGTACACGTAGGTGTCCGTGAGGCCGATGGTCACGTTGTCGTCGAGAGCCGTGCTCCCGGCGGTGTAGATGCCCTGCTCCTGCGTCGCCGAGTTGCCCCAGTGGATGGCGTTCCTCGACCCGGTCAGCGGGTCGATGCCAAGCACGCAGTCGTTGCCGATCGAGAAGTCGTTGGTGTCCTGGCTGAAGCCCACCTTGATGAGGCGGTTGACCTCGGAGGCCGGAAGCACGTCGTATGTGTCCTGCCAGGCGTTCGTGAAGTACCAGACCTGCACGGTCGAGCCGGCCCCGGGGGCGGTCTGGAGCGTGAAGGTGCCAACGGATCCGTCGAGATGCGTCATCGTGGCCTCGATGTCGTCGACCTTGACCTTGATGACCTGGACGGTCGCCTCGACCTCGTCGCCAGGCAAGCTGCCCGGCGTCGGGTCGTACAGGATGACGACGGTCTTGCCGATGTCGGTGTCCGTCGCGGATCCGCCGCTGTTGTCACCCTTGACGATCCTCTGGCTCTTGACCTTGAATGTCTTGTTCGTGCCATCGGCCTGGGTGGTGAGATCCTCGGCCTCGATGTACGTGTCGCGCCGCTTCATGTAGTAGTTGGCGCGGATGTCGGCCCCGGTTGGCGGGAGCCTCTGCAGCACCACCTCGCCGGTGAGACCGTTCACGGAGTTCACCGCGACGGGCGTGCTGTTGACCGTGACGATGACGGCGCGCGGGTCGTTGGTGACCTTGCCGGTGCCGTTGCCGTTCACGATCGGGTAGTAGTTGACGGTGAAGCTCTTGTTCGTTCCCGTGAACTTCGCCGACTCGTCCTCCTCGAGGATCAGGTTGTCGGAGATGCTCGACGAACCCCTGACGATCTCAAAGTTCGAAACGCGCGTCTCCTCGGACGAGGTCCCCACGACCGCCGGGAACCGGATGTCTCCGGCTGCGGTCGTACCGGGAGCCTCGAGCCTTGTCTCGACTATGACGGACGGGAAGACAAATACTTCAAGTGGTCCCATGGCCATCTCGCCTTCTCCTTGTTATGCCTCGCACGGCTTGGTCGTGGCTGACATTCCCATCTCATCTGTATGTAGGACGAGGCGATATAGGTTTCTATGTTATCTCTCCATGAGAAGGTTATTACGACCCTCCGCTCCGCCACGCCCGCCATGCCGGCCGGGACTACTTCCACTCCTCGATGGATCCTGGGCCGTCGAACTGCCCCTCGCCCTTCTTGTTCCTCTCGGCTCTGTGCGCGGTCAGCGCGTCGCTGTACTCCCTGCGCAGGCCCCTGATCTTCGAGTCCCCCAGGGACTCCACCGGCCTGAAGGTGCCGTCCTTGCCCTTCTGCATGGGAACCTCGACGTCCTTCAAGCCGCCCTTCCTGAGTCCGTCCTGCCGCTTGTTCCGGCGCGTCTCGATGTAGTTCCAGCGCCTCTCCGCGTCGGCGCCAACGGCCCTGTCTATCTCCTTGGGCGAGGTGAGGGTGCCGCTCGGGCCGCCCTTCACCGCTATGCCGAACGTCGTCGCCTCCACCCGCTTGGAGCCCTTCCCGCACTTGGGGCACTGCGTCGGGTCGTCCCTCTTCGGATACGGGACAAGCCCCTCGAACTCGTGACTGCAGACCTCGCACTTGTAGACATACAGCGGCATCTTGGCCCCCTCTTATTTGGATGTCCATCTGCCGGCGCGCCCCTCGGCGTGCCACTACGGGCACTCCCGATGAGAACCTTATTACGCCGGCGGCTATATGTACTTTGGGTACCCGACCTTCGGGTACACCACCTCGAACTCGGCCGCCACCGGGCTGATCTGCAGCTCGAGCACCTTGTTGTCCGGCGTCACGATGTACTTCGACGTCTTCAGGTACTCGTAGAGCTTCAGGTCGTAGTCCTCGATGTCCCACAGGGTCGGGACGTAGCGCTTCCACTCGGTTATCATCTGCATCGACAGGCTCTGCCGGTAGTACAGGTCGCCGGTGTTCGTGTCGTAGGCCTCCTCGGACTCGCCCGTCGGGTCGAACTCCTCGAGCGTGAGCCCCTCGTCCACGAGCAGCACCCTGCGGTTGCCCCATATCTCGTGGATGATCTGGTCGGCCATCTCGGACGACTCCTCCGGGTGGCGGCTGAAGGCCTCGATGTCGAAAGTCATCCGGTAGTGGCCGCTGTAGACGCTGGCCGCTATCTGCCTGTCCGGGTAGATGATGACCACCAGCTTGTCGCCGACCTCGATCTGCTTGTTGAAGCAGAGGACGACGCCCGGGATGGACGTGTCGTCGTAGTGCAGCGAATCCGGCACCGGAAAGGGGCCCATCGTAGGGGCGACGTAACGGTAGTTGGCAAAGAGGCTGTAGCCGACGGAGAGCGGCTGCAGAAACGTGACGACGCCGCCGGTCGTTATGGAGTAGTCCGTGCCCTTCTCGAGTGTGATCCGATCGTCCTCCCTACCCTTGGTGAGATACAGCACGTCGAAATCCCCGTAGAGGCCTGAGTGCTCAAGGGTCTCAGTCAGTTCGGTGCCGGTCGTGACTTCTATGACTTCTTCGTCCTTGACTTGGAGCAAAGGATCCACGGCGAATTTGTTGCCTGTGTATAGATATTGGTAATCGGCAAAAAGACTTGAGCCAACCGGAAGAGGCAGTAGAAACGTGATTGCTCCGTCAGAAGTTATGGTGTAATCCGTACCCCTTGTAAGAAAAGTCTTGTTGCCTGCGTTGTCTATGAGATAAAGAACATCGGAAGTTCCATACAAACCTGTATGATTCAAACCGGCCGTACTCTCTATGCCCGTTGTTACGTCTATGACCGTTTCCTTTATCACTTGTACGAAAGGGCTGTCGATAATTTGGACATAATACCTGCCGGGCGCGCTCATGGTGCTGCGGTAGTAGCCGACCTTGAGCGTGTCCCCGACGACGGGCGCCATCGGCAGGACTATCATGCCCCGGGCCCCGTCGAGGAACTCCGCATGCGTCACGTCCCCGTTGAGCGTTAGGTCGACCTGCCTGAAGTTGTCGGCGGGGGCGTCGTTGTTCCAGCCGGCGAGGATGGGCTTGTACTGCGTGTAGAAGAAGCGGTTCGTGCCGTTGGTCGCCGTGCCGTCTATCTGGCTGGAAAGGTCCTCGTCGTCCACCCGGGCCGTCGTCTTGAGGCGGCTCTCCCACACCCAGTCGAGGAAGCGCCCGGGGTGGTTCTCGGCGCGCGCGAGGCCCACGTAGCTCTTCAGGGTGTAGGCGAAGTCGTCGGGGGACAGCTTGATCCTGGAGGAACTGGCGTTGCGGAGCACGACACCGCGGTCGGGGCGCTCCGTGTACGGGAACTTGTGGTAGACCTCAGTCCCCTTGAAGTTGTAGTGCTCGTTGATGGCGCTGCGCAGCTCGTACATCACCCTGCGCTTGACCGCCGTGAGGAGATTGATATCCATGCCCGGAGAAGCCCCCGTGGATAGGCCGTGTATGGGGGCCCGGGATGAGCAGGATATTACGTTGGGAGGGAAACTTGTCTAGCCAGAACCGGGGCTTTCCTTCGGGTAGAGCATGGTGTGACTGCCGCTTGGGTTCGTGTCGGGGTCGATGGATGTGGCCTTGACGGTGAGGACGGTCACCGCGCTGGGGGCCAGCTCGTATGGCACCTTGTCGCCCGCCTTGTACAGCGCCGTGACCTCGCGGACCTCGGACGGCATGACATCGTCGCAGTTGAAGTCGACAATGACCCGCTCACCGGCGGGCTTCATGCTGTCGACGACCGTGACGTTATAGCGCTTGTTCACGGGGCCTTCCTTTGGGCGTTCTTCACATGCTTGGCGGCCACCTTCAGCAGATCCCTCTTGTCGGCGGCTTTGAGGGACTTCGTGCAGTAGACACTTATCTGCCGCACGCCCTTTGCCGCCACGCTCTTGACCTTCAAGGGGTAGTTGACCGCAATCGCATCAAGCCCCATCTTCTCCGTCTGATCGCGCAAACCGTTGAGGTCGGCTTCGGGGATTCCGTCAGCGGACAGGAAGAGAACGGCGCCGTCCTTTGGTCTGACCTTCGTGATCTTCAAGCGATAGTTTACCCCGACGAGCATAGAGATACCCGCCTTGTTGGCCTGCTTGCACAATTCATGGAGGTCGGCTTCGGTGATTCCCTCGGCCGACAGGAACACCACCTCGCCGTCCTTGGGGTTTACTGTCTCGAGCAAAACCTTGATTGGGCTACTGTTCTTCCCCTGCATGCCACCCTCCCTACTCGTTCATCCACGATTGACGAACCTGACACTCACCGGGTAGTTCTCCACAATCGCATAGTCGGGATCCCTGCGGGCACGGCCCACTTCGGTGACAAGCGCCTTCATGTCCTTTTCTCCCAAGCCCGGCGCCGAGGCTACCATGACGGCACCGGGTTGCTCGTCCACCCGCACGTCGTCCCAATGCAGATCGTAGTTCGTCACCAAGGAGTAATCAGGGTCGGACAACGCCCGCCTCACTTCACGCCTGAGCTTGGCCAAATCCACAGGGGACAGGCCTGCCGACCAGATCACCCGTATGAACTTCTTACCCCTTTTCCTTCTTCCCATGCTGCCCTCCTCCTACTCGTTCATGGCTGCGATGAGCAGCCCCTTGGCCACGTCGTTGAGGGGATCCTTCGCCATGCGGATCTCGCTGATCCCGATCGGGAACGACGCGCGCTCCTTCTCGAACTCCCTCTTGAAGAACTCGAGGAAGTTCTTGGCCAGCGCCGTCCCGCCGCTCACGACCCACGGGATGCCCGCCGGCAGCTCGATGCTGCCGCTGTTCTTCTTGAACTCCTTCTTGATGGAGTCGATGACGTTGTGGATGAGGTTGCGGTAGTACACCACAATCGCCTCGCGCTCCCGCAGGCCCTTCGGGTCGCCTGCGGCCGGGTCGAGGAGGTCGACGCCCCTCTCCTTGATGGACATGATGCGGGTCGCCGTCGTTCCCACAGCCTTGGCCGCCGACTGGTCGATCCAGTCGCCGGACTTCGACAGGCTGAACGACATGCCGACCATGGTCTTGTAGACGACGGCGCTGTTCACCATGCCCGCGCCCCAGCTGGACGAGAGGGCCGTGAACCCGTCCGCCGCGCAGTTGGCGTAGACGATGGCCGCCGCCTCGTTCATGGAGGTCGCCTTGTACCCGAACGACTCGATGATCTTCTTGAACATGGCCTCGTGGTAGATGACGTCCATGTCCCTGTCGACGGCCTTCGCCGGCACCGAGAAGAACACCTTCTCGTCCTCCACCGTGGGCGCCTTGAGGATGTTCTTGAGCAGGATGACCAGCATCCTCTCCGCGTCCAGCTCGCCCGCCGAGATGACGCCCTGGCTCAGGGGCCTGCGCGCCTCCTTCTTCATGAGGTTGGCGACGCTCAGGGCCGGCTCGCCGACGATGTAGACGGTGCCGCCCTCCTGCACGAAGGACACGTTCGACATCTTCAGCATGTTGAGGACGGAGGGGTCGGCCTCGATGTCCAGGAACGCGTCGCGGACGGAGTTGACGGTAACCTGACTGCCCTCCTGCCTCGCGCAAGCCAAAAAACACGTACCGATGTCTAAGCCGACTGCCATAAGTGCCTCCTACCTAATAGGTTATGTAGATATCTTCCTTCAAAGTGAAACCTCTTCTACCATATGCCTTGTTGCTAGATTCTACGGCCCTTGTGGATGGGCATGTCTATCTTCCAAGGCCTGTCTTTCCACCGTTCCTTGACAGCTTGGGTCATGTCGATGGCTTCCTTGGCGGCTACCTTCCTCATACGGGCAGAAAGCCAAGTGTCCTTGGGAATGTCCACAACGTCTTTGAGAAGATCTTTCTTGTCCGGGCATCCGTTGTTCCAAAAATGCTCAATGAACACGTTGCATACCTTCCCATACTCGGACAGGACGCGCTGAAGTTCCTGCCGTTTATGGGCGGTCGCGAATTTGAGAGAGCACTTAGAGGAACGAATCATGGGCTTACACCGTGGTAACTATCTCTGCGATTTCAGCTTCCTCAGGGCCTCGAGGCTCGCGTCAAGATCCCCCGACGGCGCCTGCACCGGCCGGACGTCGAGCTTGATGTGCGTGTTCCCGTCCTCCACCGACACGTTCGGGACATACACGTCCTCCGGCCTCGTAGGCTCCCTCGGAGCCTGCCCCGAGCCGGCCTCCTTCAATATACTTTCGAGCCTGTTCAAAATCACGGTGTCCTTCGACCCCGACTCTATCTTCTTGGCAAGATCCCTGAGGGCCTCTGCGGTGGACGCGTCGGCGGATCCCTGTGGCATCCCCGACAGCCTTTCCTCGATCTTGGATATCCTCGACAGGAGAAGTTCCATGACGGATCCCTCGGAGCGCGCGGGCGCCTGCGCCGACAGGGACTTCTCCAGCGCCCCGATCTTGTCGAGCAGCAAGTCCATCTTGGAGGAGTCCGCCTGTGCGGGCTTGGCGGTCCCCTGGGACGGGATCACGAACTCTTGGTCGACGTTGCCGTACTTCTGCAGGACGGTGACCTTGCCGGCCTTGATGGCGCGGCGAAGGTCGACGGAGCGGGCGCATTGCGAGTCGGAGAAGAATTTTTGTTGTTTGAAGTAGACAGTGTCCCCAAGGTCGGAGAGTTCTACACGTTGGGGATCGTTTCCTATGACGAGAATCATCGTGCACCGCAGGATGTGGATGTGAATATGTCGCGGGTCGCCCATCGTGGCGACCCGCGCGGGTCAATGTCTACAGATATTTGCTCACGAGAGCCTGGAACTCAGCGTCGCCGGCCCTCTTCGGGAACTCGAACTTCGGCACGCGGTCCTTCGGGATGTTCGGCTTGCCGTCGTCGGGCTTGTCCTTCTTCTTCTTGGGGGGCTTGGGCGGCTCCAATGCCGGCTCCGCAGGAATCTCGGCTGCAGGCTCGGCCACGGGTACCTCGCCCCTGGGCGGCTCCTCCGCAGGCACTTCCGCCGAGGGCTCCCCAACCGGCATCTCACCAGCCGGCTCTCCGGGGGCCTTGTCCATGTCCTCGACGACATCGCCTTCGTCGACATCCTCGTCGTCGCCCTCGTATTCGAGATCGATGTCCTCGTCCTCGGCAGGCTCATCGTCCGGCTTCTCCGGCAGGGCCGCGTCATCCGGCACAGGCGGAACAGCGGGGGCCGGAGCAGGGACGGGGGCTTTGTCGTCCTTCGCGGGCGGCGCCGGCGGAACATCATCGATGGGCGGGATGTCGTCCTCCGCCGACTCGACATAGTACCGCTTGCTCATGTCGGTCTCCACGTACCTCATGTCCCCGCCGCACGCCGGGCAGGCAAGGACGTCGTTCACGGTGACCGCGTCGATTTCCTTGACGGCACCCTCCGAGGCGACCTTCGCGCGCTTTGCGTTGATGGAGTCGAGGTTGGCCGTGTGGTTGCAGGTGTGGCAGACGAAGAAGCTCTCCTCCGCAGCCTGCTTGTCGACGGCGTCAGCGATGTCCAAGAGACGTTGCGCTGCTGTCTTGCGATCCATTTTCGTCACTCCTTCTTGACAGGGCGCGAGCGCCCTACGTACCCATGCGTGCATGAACAGGATATTACCTGAAGTCTTGTCAGAACACAATGTTTTCGAACGTGACGGTCCTCCCGCGCAATTCGTATTGGTCGGGTATCTCGGGCTTGTTCGGTATCGTCGGGCTGGCCTGCGTCGGGCGCACCTCGCGGAACGCGTTCCACTCGGCAGGCACGTTCGCCTGCCCGCCGTCTATTGGCACGCGGTACCGCACGTCGTTGTGGTCGAGAGGCGCCATCGTGAAGTGCTGCTGGAAGATGGCCCCGCGCTGCCCCTGCGGGTTCACATGCGCGATCGTGTAGCGGTCGTTGTTCTGGCGGACGATGAAGTCACGGTCGTTTATGAGAGGGTATGGTCCTCCCCACGATTGCCAATCGTAGTTCACGTGGAGGCCGACGTCCTGCAGTTCGACGATCTTCTCGGTCTCGGGCGGAGCCACTATCCAATTGTATGGCCCGTAATAGCCCCCCACAAAACCAGTCCCATAGCAAAGTCCGCAAGAAGCCCTTCCCGTCCGGTACTCTTGATCCCAACACGAGCACCTCTCGCCGGCCCAGCGCCGGATGAAGAGCTTGACCCGCTCCCCGCCTTGCTCGAGGATGAACCTGTTCCGGCGTATGGACTCCGCCCAGATCCAGTCGACCCTCTCCATGTCGTACGGGCTGACGGCGATGACTTGATCCAAAGGAGTTTCGAGCAGCTGCCCAGACTGCGGGCACGTCGCCAGCGATGTTACTTTGTAGTACACCTTGCGGTTGATGTCCGTCTGGATCCTATTGCTCAGATACGTGTAGGAGACGCGGATCTCCCCGCCCTGCGCGAGGTTCGGTAGTATGGGGTCGTCCAAGGTGTTCGTGCGGTTGTTGTATACCTTCCTGTTGATGAGGAAGATCTCCCCGGGCTCCCCCATGACCCTGAAGGCCGGCACCGAGACCCAATCGCTCGCGGAAGTCTGCTTCACCCGGACGGTGACGTAAGACACGCTGTCGCACATCTTACCGTTCGTGCCAGGTATGACGATCGGACGATGATAAGTTTTCACTATCCAATCGCCCGTGGAGTTCGTGCCAGCGATGAGTCTTCCGCCAGCCACCGGATCCTCGTCCACCGCCGCCACCTCGTTGGTCGCGTCCCGGTAGAAGAGGATGCCCAAAGGTGTCGTGGTCAGCTTCTCATACGGGCCCTCGGGCGTGTCGTACGCGCGATAGACGTTCACGCCCACGAAGCCCATGCCGTTGTTCTCAACGTAAAGCGACGGGTCGTCCCACCGCACGTCGAGGACGCCGATAAGGTAGGGACTCGTCACCATGGGGTTCTTGGGGCCCAGCGGCAGCGACAGCGGCCGGTCGTCACCCGACCGGTACGGCAGCCTGTAGTCCGGCGCGCCGTAGTTGTAGAGGAAGTTGTGAGGATGACCTTCGAGTGCCATTGGCTATATCCCTATCGTCGTCCTATTTCGAGAACAAGCTGAACATCGCTGTGTTACCTTGCACATCGTTGCCAAAATACCTTTTCACGAGATCCTTACCACCCGCTTGACGTGCCCGGTTATCAGCCATCGTTTTGCATAAATTAGGGTCACGACTTGACCCTAACAAGGATTTCCCGACGGCATAATCCTTGCCATCGACTTGTATTGTACCACTGTCCCCTTGATTACTCTTTTCAAAATCTTTAACCCAATCAGGAGTCTGTTGGACCTGTTGTTCCTGTTGAGCAGCACCACGTATCCTGTCTCTGAGTGCCCCCGCATCCGCAGTCTGGAATATGCCCATCAAAGCGATGATCGCCAAAATGACCTTGGGATTCGTCACGGTCTTCACACCTCGCAAAAAAGAATGCATATCCAACGCTGCCCGTAGATTAAACTGCTCCCTGCCTGCAGATTGGAGTATAGAGAATATCTCCTCCACAGCGCCTTCGAACTTCGCAGGCTCCCTCTGTAGGAACTCCCCGCCAATCTTCAAGGCTTCCTGCCTCGAAGGAAGACCCGGTATCCGGGCGAGCAACCCCCTGAACCAATCCTTGATCCCCGCCTCCAAGGATACGGGGTCACTCCTCAAATACGCCAAAACAACCCTTGTCGTATCCATACTCATATCCCCAGCGTGGCCTTGTCCAAGGCCATGAGTTCGCGCACCCACGCCGCATGGATGACCAAGTCGCTCGCATACCGCCAGTTGAAGATCGTCATGGACTGCCCCGGCTGGTCGAGCCACGGCACCCAGACGTACCCTCCCCCGGCCCTGCAGGCCGTGGAGTGTGGCTTCGAAAGGAGAACAGCGTCCGGGCCGATGCCCGCCTCGGCGGGGCAGGACACGCCATCCACGTAGTGAGTGATCGTCCCGGAGTCATCGCACACCCATGCGAGCATGTGCCACAGATCGTCGGCGAGGTCGACGCCGGTCGTGCTGCGCACCAGCCTGGACTTCGAGCCCATGCATGCCAGGCGGAAGTCGGCACCGTCGGCCACCAGCTCGAAGTAGAGGGCCGCCGCGCTGCCCCGCACGTGCCCCAGGGAGTCCGACAGCGCGAGGGGCACCAGGGAGTACCCGGACGTCCCGAACACGGGCGCCTTGACCCACCCCATGCACGTGAAGCTCCTGCAATACTTGATCGACGGCGACACGATGCTGACGGCCGGCGAGACGGACGCACTGACGTTGCGGTAGGCCTCTATGGCGCCGGTCATGCCGAGCATGCCGGTGCCGCCCGCGTTCCCGACCGCGAGGCTGACGTCGTACCACCCGACCTCGGTGTAGGTGTGGAGCGGGTTTTGGTCGGAGCCCGTCTCGCCGTCCCCGAAGGTCCACAGCCAAGACGTGGGCAGGCCCGTGCTGAGATCCGTGAATTGGACCTCGAGGGGCACGGCGCCATAGTACGGGACGCCCGTGAATCCTGCAATGGGTGTGGCCATCATCCACCTGTCGTGCCGGTGTCAAGCCCGGTGGCTGTGGAAAGGCGCTGGTATGAGCAGAGAATTAGGTGCGATCCCTAGTTCTTCCTCCACACGAGGATCGGTGACCGGCGTCCAAGCCGGCGCGGCCCGCTCATCCAAGACACCGCCGGCTCGGCAGACAACGCGGCGGGGATATCCAATCCGTGCAGAAGATGCCCGGGAATGGAAAGAACAAGGTATCCCCCGGAGTTCAAGGAAGCTGCGGCGTACGCGAAAATGCCCTCCATCAGGATCCTCCAAGCTCCCTTTGAGACGACCCTGCCATACTCCTCAAGGTCGGCATACGGGGGGGACGTGAGCACAAGGTCGCATGTCCCCGGCGCCTCTTCGGGATGGAAATCCTGGCCAATAATGGAGCATCCTTTGATCCCAAGAAAAGATGCCATCTTCTCAAGCGCCGTGCATGTCTTGTCCCAAGGCTCGAAGCCTACGTAAGACCTCCCGGACGAGGCCACTCCCAACATCCTCCCGCCCCACCCGGCGCAGGGGTCGACGACGACTCCACCGACCGTGCAGTACCTGTCCGCGAGCGTCTTGGCAACCGAGCACGGGAACGCGGACACGCCGCCGTTGAAGTGGTACAGTGAGTCATAGAGGTGCTTCGGCAGGATGCTCCTGGAGGATGCCGCGCAGTACTCCAGCGACTTGCGCAGGGTCTCCTCGCCGTTGAATATCCCCATGGGGGACGCCTGCCGGTAGCTTGCGAGCGGGAGATGCGTCATGAAGTTCTTGAAG
>Ga0172362_10003054_pt1 | contig 14482 bp, 7 predicted proteins | sample LakKivs1_kivu2a2_FD_114534 | JGI IMG/M metagenome (GOLD analysis project Ga0172362, IMG submission 114534) | Sediment microbial communities from Lake Kivu, Rwanda - Sediment s1_kivu2a2 | ecosystem: Environmental > Aquatic > Freshwater > Lake > Sediment | place: Rwanda: Western Province, Lake...
AACAATTTTAGCTTTAACCCGGTTGCCAATAATTTCATCGCCGTGTTTAATTTGAGCTATTCTTCTTAAATCTATCCTGACCGAAGCATAAAATTTCAAAGCTAAACCTCCAGGAGTGGTTTCTGGATTGCCAAACCTTTGGCCAATTTTCATTCGGGTTTGATTTAAAAAGATGATTGCTGTTTTAGTTTTAGCCACAATTCCAGAGAGCTTTCGGAGGGCTTGACTCATTAACCTGGCTTGAAGGCCAATTTGAAATTCTCCCATTTCACCGGCAATCTCGGCCTGGGGAGTTAAAGCAGCGACTGAATCTACAACAATAACATCTACTTCTCCCGACCTAACCAAAGTTTCAACAATCTGCAAGGCCTGCTCCCCAGAATCTGGTTGAGAGATTAATAAATCTTCAATATTTACTCCGATTCGCCGGGCATAATCAGGATCTAAAGCATGCTCAGCATCAACAAAAGCTCCCACTCCTCCTTTTTTTTGGGCTTCAGCTAAAATATGTAATGACAAACTTGTTTTACCCGAGGATTCTGGTCCAAAAATCTCAACCACTCTCCCTTTGGGAATTCCACCCACTCCCAACGCCAAGTCTAAAGAAATTGAACCGGTCGGAATAACATCAATATCAACCGCTCTGACATCCTTTAATTTCATAATCGCCCCTTCTCCAAATTTCTGTTGAATTTCAGTTAGGGCTTCTTCTAAATTCTTTTTCTCGGTTTCTGTTTTTATTTTCTTTTTAACCATATCTTTAATATTATATATTCTATCTCTCTGTCAACCCTTCGGCAAGCTCAAAGCAAGATTTATTCGTTTCCTTCCGAATACACCTCTCGGGGTTTGGCTCCTTCGCCTGGTCCTACCACTCCTTTTCCTTCTAAAACGTCAATCAATCTGGCTGCTCGGGCATAACCAATTCGTAATCTTCTCTGTAATAGAGAAGCTGAGGCTTTTCTGGCTTCAATTACCACTCTTTTAGCTTCTTGGTAAAGAGGGTCTTCTTCACCATAAGTAAATTCTCCTTCTTTTTCCTCTGGAGGAACGGTTAGTTCAGGAATTAAGCTAGTAGCTTGAGAGATTTTTGATTTTGATTTTATCCAATTTACTACTCTACTTACTTCTTTTCCTGAAACATAGGATCCTTGAATCCTTCTGGGTTTAACTATTTCTGCTGAAACAAAGAGAAGATCTCCCAAACCCAAAAGTTTTTCTGCTCCAGCCATATCTAAAACGGTTCGGGAATCAACCTGAGAAGCCACCTGAAAAGTAACTCTGGAAGTGATATTGGCTTTGATTAACCCGGTGATTACTTCCACCGATGGCCGCTGGGTAGCGACCACTAAATGAATTCCTACTGCCCGAGCCATCTGGGCTAATCTGACAATTCCAGCTTCTACTTCCCTGCCCTTGGCTGCCATTAAATCCGCTAACTCATCAACAATTAAAACAATATAAGGCAGGGTTTCTGTTTTATTTCCTAAAGCCAGTTCATTATAACCAATAATGTCCCGAGCTTTAACTCCAGCCATTAAATCAAACCTTCTTTCCATTTCTTTGGTCAGCCATTTTAAAGCATTAATTGTTTGATCGGCATCATAAATGACCGGACAGAGAAGATGGGGCAATTCGTTATAAACCGGAAACTCCACTCTCTTTGGGTCAATTAAAATAAATTTTAAAGTTTCCGGTCCGTTTTGATAAAGAAGGGATAAAATTAAACTGTTTAAAAATATTGTCTTGCCTGTTCCGGTGGAACCAGCCACTAAAAGATGGGGCATTCTCGCTAAATCAGTAAAAAGCTCTTTACCGGCCACATCTCTTCCTAAAACAAAAGTTAAATTAGAAGTAGCTCCTTGAAATTGAGAATTTTCGATTAAATCTCTCAATCTTACCCGGCATCTTTCTTTATTTGGAACTTCAATGCCGACTAACGAGCGACCGGGAATAGGAGCTTCAATTCTAATCGGGTGAGCAGCCAGGGCTAAAGAGAGGTCATTAGAAAGAGCGGTAATTTTTGAAAGTTTTATGCCCTCTGAGGGTTTAAAAGTATATTGAGTAACCGTTGGACCAATATTAATTTCTGACATCTCAACTGGAATATCAAAATTCTCTAAAGTTTTTTTAATAATGGCTGAATTTATTCTAGTATCACCAGCCGAAGGCACTCCTTTTTCTTTTTCTAATAATTCCAGTGGCGGACTCTCATACTCACTCGCCATAGCTTTGAGAGATGGCTTTGCTTTTAATTCATCGGGTCCGGGGACTGAAATCGAAATTGAAGGTTGGGGAGAAGGAATTTCTTTAACTTTAAATGTTGGTTCCGGCATTTTAAATATTCGGGTAATCAGGGGCTTCCTTTCTTCCTCTAATCTCTTTTCTCTCTCGGCTATTTTTTCTTTTAAAAAAGAAGGTGCTAATAATTGCCAAAAAATCAGACCGCTAATTAAAATTATTGCTCCAAAGATAATATTGGTCACTAAAGGTCCAAAAAATTTTAAAAGAGGAAAGGCGATCAAATAACCCAACCATCCCCCTCGTTCTAAAGGAGAAAGGGTAAGAGGTAAATTGTAATCTAAGATTCCCGAGATTCCTAAAATTAAGATAAAAATTGCTAAAATGACTGGGAACAAAAATTTTTTATATTTAGTGCTGAAAAATATCAAGCCGCCAATTAAGAAAATCAAGGGAATGGCGAAAATTGCTTTTCCGATTAAAAAAGAAAGTGTTGTCATTAAAGCCCTACCAGCTACCCCGGATAATTGAAAAAAACTTAAAGCAATAATTATAGCTATCAAGATCATTATTGCTCCGCCGATTAATTTTTTGGTTGCTTCCGGCAAAACAAAATAGCCGGTTTTCTTTTCTTTTAAAATTGTTTTTTTCAATTTTTTATTTAATTTTTTCCTTTTGGACATAAATATTATATTTCATTATATCATTTTTCTATCTCTTAAAACCAGTTCCAGCTGGAATTAACTTGCCAATAATGAGAAATTAGTCTGAGGCAGTTGCCGAGGGAGACACTTCGCAGCCGAGCCTTAGAATAACTTTGAATTTCCTTTAAGGCCTATAGGGCTCGGCGAGAAATAGCAGCAGCTTCAAAAATTCGGTTTTACCACTAAAGCTGACTGCGTGTCACCCGAGGCAATCTAGCCGAAGACTATATTTCAGATAACCCTTGAGCGATTATCTCTTAAAACCAGTTCCAGCTGGAATTAACTTGCCAATAATGACATTTTCTTTCAGGCCCCGAAGTTTATCTTCTTTTCCCTCAATCGCGGCTTTAATTAAAACTCTGGAAGTTTCCTGAAATGAAGCAGCAGATAAAAAACTATCAGTAGTTAAAGCCACTCGGGAAATTCCAAGTAAGATAGAAACAGCTTTGGCTAATTTCTTTTTTTCTTTTTTCAGCCGAGCATTTTCTTCAAGAAACTTAGCTCTTTCCACTACTTCGGAAGGACCGAGAGAGGTATCACCCGGCTCTTTAATTTTCACTCTGGAAAACATCTGACGAACTATTACCTCAACGTGTTTATCATGAATAACTGCTCCCTGAGAAGTATAAATCTTTTGAATCTCTTTTAAGGCATAATTCTGAGTTTCTTTAGGGCCTGTTAATTGAAACAGTTCTCTTAAATCCAAACTGCCTTCGCAAAGTTGTTCTCCTTTTTTAACGGTTTGGCCCACTTGTACCCGAATTGCGGCACGGGGAGAAATTTTATATTCAAGAATAGCCGATTTTTTACTTTTAGGTCTGGAGTTTCCAGCCTTGCTTTTAATTCTGATTATTTTATCAGGAGTTATTTCCAAAACCTTACCATCGGTCCGAGAAATTTCAGCCTTTCCTCCCGGTGCTCTTACTTCAAAAATTTCTTGAACTCGGGGTAAACCAAAAGTAATATCTCCTCCTCCAGCCACTCCTCCAGTATGGAAAGTTCTTAAGGTCAATTGAGTGCCGGGTTCACCTATGGCTTGAGCAGCAATAACCCCCACTGCCTCTCCTAATTTAACCAGCCGATTATTCCCTAAATCCCAACCATAACACTTTTGACAAATTCCCCTGGCCGATTGGCAACTTAAAGGAGATCTAACTTTAACCTGGTCAATTCCAGCGGCAATAACTTTCTCACCTTTTTCCCAATCAATAATCTCTCCTTTTTTGCAAATTCCTCTTATTCCTTCTAAAGCCACTCTCCCGACAATTTTAAAAAGGAAATTCTGACCAATATCATCAGCATCTTTTTTAAAAATAATTACTCCCTCTTCATCCTTACAATCTTCTTCAGAAATCACTACTTCATGAGCAACATCAACCAACCTTCTGGTTAAATAGCCGGCCGTAGAAGTCCTAAGGGCAGTATCGGCTGTTCCCTTTCGTGCTCCATGGGTGGCAATAAAATATTCCAAAATATGAAATCCTTCTTTGTAAGAACTTTTTACCGGCAACTCAATAACCTGACCGGCCGGGTTAATAACCAAACCTTTCATTCCGGTCATTTGAACCGGCTGACTCCAAGAACCTCTAGCTCCGGCATTAAACATTGAGAATATTGGACCGTTGACTGGTAAAGTTTCTGGTACTAATTTTTCAATCTTTGATTTTGTTTTGGTCCAAACTTCGGTAACTTTATTGGTTTTTTCTTCTTTGGAAAGCAGGCCTTTCCGGAAGTGTCCTTCTATCTCCTCTACTTCTTTTTCTGCCCCTTGAATAATGTCCTTTTTTGCCGGGGGAACAATCAAATCGTCCATTCCCCAAGTAATACCAGAAAGAGTGGAGTATTCAAATCCTAAATTTTTTATCTTATCTAAAATTTCCCCCACTTTTTCAAAACTATATTTTTCAATAAGACTTCTGGCTATTTTTTCAAGGTCACTAATTTTTATTTCTTTATTTTGGAAAGGGAAGTCAGAAGGAAAAACCTCATTAAAAATAATTCGACCGACCGAAGTTTCTAAGAATTTATTATTAATCCTAACTTTTATTTTTTCTTTAAGCCCTATTTTACCAAACTCATGGGTCAATAAAGCTTCTTCCGGTGTTCCAAAAACAGGAATTTGTTCTTTAACCAAATCGGTATTTTCAATAATTCTTGTTAACCAATAACATCCCAAAACAATATCTTGATAGAGAGTAGCCACTGAAAGACCGGTAGCTGGTTTGGACAAATTAAGAGAAGAAAGCATAATTTCTTTTGCCTCTTTTTGAGCTTCTTCGGATAGGGGAAGATGAACTGCCATCTGGTCACCATCAAAATCAGCATTAAAGGCCTTACAAACTAAAGGATGAACCCTGATTGCTTCTCCTTCAATTAAAATCGGATAAAAGGCCTGAATTCCCAATCTGTGTAAGGTGGGAGCTCTATTTAATAAAACTAATTTATCTTTAACTACCTCTTCTAAAATTGCCCAGACTTCGTCAGTTTCTTCGTCAATTAACCTTGAGGCTGACCTGACGTTATAAGCTAATTCTCTTTCTAAAATCTTCTTAATCACAAAAGGTTTGAAAAGCTCTAAAGCCATTTCTTTTGGAATACCAACCTGATGAAGTTTTAATTCGGGGCCAACCACAATCACTGACCTCCCAGAATAATCAACTCTTTTCCCTAAAAGATTCTGTCTAAATCTGCCCTGTTTTCCTTCCAGCATATTAGCCAAACTTTTTAAAAGTCGTCTTCCGCCGGTAGTAGCAAGTGTAGTTGTGCCCTTTCTCATTCCATTATCAATTAAAGCATCAACCGCCTCTTGAAGCATTCTTTTTTCATTTCTGACAATCACTTCTGGAGCATTAATTTCTAAAAGATATTTCAATCTGTTGTTTCGGTTAATCACTCTTCGGTAAAGATCGTTTAGGTCAGAAGAGGCGTAGCGGCCGCCATCCAACTGAACCATCGGTCTTAATTCCGGGGGCAAAATCGGCAAAACAGTTAAAAGCATCCATTCCGGTCGAATTTTATTCTTCAACATATTTTGAAAAAGCCTTAATCTCCTTAAAATTTTCCTTAAGTTTACCGGAGTGGCTGATTTAAGTTCTTCTTCTAAATTTTCTATTTCTTTATTGAGATTGATTTTCTCAAAAATTTTTCTTAAAGTTTCTGATCCGGTACCGGCCTCAAAAACCTCGCCATATTTTAAAGAAAAGTTGTGATATTCAACCTCAGATAGAGTTTGTAATGGTTTAATATTTAATAACTCTTCTTTGGCTTTATCCCAAGCCAACTTTAATTCTTGAGAAGTAGTTCTTAGTTTCCTTTTTTGTTTTTTGAGTTTTGACTTTTGAGTTTTGAGTTTTTGTTTATATTCTTTCTCAATTTCTTCTAAAGTTTTTTTCTTCGCCTGTTCATTAACGCTGGTGACAATATAAGCAGCGAAATAAATTATTTTCTCTAATTGCTGGGTAGAGAGGTCTAAAACCATTCCTATCCGGGACGGCACTCCCCGCAAAAACCAAATGTGGGAACAGGGGGTGGCTAATTTAATATGACCCATTCTTTCTCGCCTAACTTGGGATTTTGTTATTTCCACTCCGCAGCGGTCGCAAATTATTCCTTTGTATTTTACCCCCCGATATTTCCCGCAATAACATTGATAATCTTTCTCCGGTCCAAAAATTCGCTCGCAAAAAAGACCATCTTTTTCCGCTCTTTGAGTGCGGTAATTGATGGTTTCTGGTTTAGTAACTTCACCCCGGCTCCAATTTAAAATCTCTTCGGGTGAAGCTAATTTTATTTTTATTGATTCAAGGTCTTCAACTCTCATAATTTTTCTTGAGGTTTTTCTTTTACCTCCACATTCAATCCTAATGATTTCAATTCACTGACTAAAAGATTAAAAGAGGCCGGGACATTAGGAGGTTTTATTTCCTCTCCTTTTAATATTGATTCATAAGTAGCTGCTCTGCCTGGAACATCATCAGACTTTATGGTCAACATCTCTTGTAAAATGTGGGCTGCTCCATAACCTTCTAAAGCCCAAACTTCCATTTCACCAAATCTTTGACCACCAAATTGAGCTTTTCCTCCTAAGGGCTGCTGGGTAATTAAGGAATAGGGACCAATTGAACGCATATGAATTTTATCCTCAACCATATGGATTAATTTCATCATATAAATATAACCGACAGTAATTTTCTCTGAAAAAGGCAGACCGGTTCGACCATCATATAAAGTAATTTTTCCATCCTCGGGAAGTTGAGCTTGCTTTAATTCTTTTTTAATATCTTCTTCAACCGCTCCAGTTAAAGCTGGAGATACAGCGTGATATCCTAATTTTTGGGCTGCCCAACCTAAATGGGTCTCTAAAATTTGACCAAGGTTCATTCTGGAAGCCACGGTTAAAGGATTTAAAATTATATCCACCGGAGTACCATCTTCCATAAAGGGCATTTCCTCTTCTGGTAAAACTTTAGAAATTACTCCTTTATTTCCATGCCGACCGGCTAATTTATCTCCGGCTGTAATTTTCCTTATTTCAGCTACTTCCACTTTAACTCTTTTTATCACTCCCGGTTCTAATTTATGACCAAGCTCTCTTGAAAAAACTTTTACTCCAACCACCCTTCCTCTTTTTCCATGCTCCATCATAAGAGAAGTGTCTTTTACTTCTCTGGCTTTTTCTCCAAAAATCGCCCTTAATAATCTTTCTTCAGCAGTCAAATCAGCTTCTCCTTTTGGCGAAATTTTTCCAACTAAAATGGCATTTGGTCCAACCTCAGCTCCAATTCTGATAATTCCCTCTTCGTCTAAATCTTTTAATTTTTCTTCAGAAACATTAGGAATATCACAAGTGGTAATTTCCGGTCCCAATTTTGTTTCTCTAATATCACAAGCAAAACTCTCAATATAAATTGAGGTGTAAATATCATCTTTAACTAATCTTTCGGAAATTAAAACAGCATCCTCAAAATTTCCTCCTCGCCAGGGAAGAAAAGCCACTAAGATATTTTGACCTAAAGCTAAATGTCCCCTATCAATTGCCCCACCATCGGCCAAAATGTCTCCGCTTTTAACTTTTTGACTTTTTTTGACCTTTGGTCTTTGGTGAAAAGAAGTATATTGGTTAGTTCTAATGAAAGTTTTTAAATTATAGGTTTTTGGCTTCTGACTTTTCTTTGGTCTAATAACAATATGCTTTGCATCAACTTCAATTACTCGACCATCTTCCTCGGCTATCACTGCTTGTCCGGAATCTCTAGCTACTCTTTCCTCTGTCCCGGTCATTACTAAAGGAACAGCTGGTTTAATCAGGGGGACTGATTGTCTTTGCATATTTGAACCCATTAGGGCTCGGTTAGCATCGTCATTTTGTAAAAAAGGAATAAGAGACGTGGCAATTGAAATCGCCTGTTCTGGAGAAACATCAACAAAATCAATTTTTTCCCTTTCTATTAATCCTGGCTCCCCTTTTATTCGGGCTTCCACTTTTTCCGGAATAATTTTGCCTTTTTCATTTATTTCTATTCCGGCCTGAGCAATATTGTATTTTTCTTCTTGATAAGCATTAAGATATTGAATTTCTGAAGTTACCCTGCCTTTTTCCACTTTAAAATAAGGGGTTTCAATAAATCCATAAGGATTAATTTTGGCAAAACTAGCCAGGTGCCCAACCAATCCGATATTTGGTCCTTCTGGAGTTTGAATTGGACAAATTCTTCCGTAGTGGGAGGGTTGAACATCCCTAACTTCAAATCCTGCTCTTTCTCTGGTTAAACCGCCAGGTCCGGTGGCTGACAATCTTCTTTTATGCTCCAGTTCAGCTAAAGGATTTTGATTATCCATAAATTGGGATATTTGAGAAGAGGTGAAAAATTCCTTAACCACTGCCATAAAGGGTCGGGGATTAATAAGTTGAGACGGAGTTAAATCATAAATATCTAAAGTTGACATTTTATCTTTTATATTTCTTTCCATCCTCATTAATCCTATTCTTAATCTGTTTTGTAAAAGTTCATTTAAAGTTCTGACTCTTCTGTTGCCTAAATGGTCAATCTGGTCGGGTTTTCCTTCCGGGTCATTATTCAGCCTGATTATTTCTCGTATAACTGCCACCACGTCTTCTGGTTTGAGAATTCTATCTTGAATGCTAATCTCTGATTCTAATTTTTGAGTTTTAGGTTTGCCAGTTGACGGATAGTTTTTGGTTTTTAATTCAGGCAATCTCTCTAACATTTTCCATCTACCAACCTTAGATAAATCATACCTTTCAAAATTGAAAAAGATATTCCAAATCAGCTCTCGGGCAGTATCAGGAGTAACCATTTCTCCTGGCCTTAATCTTTGATAAATCTCAACTAAGGCCTCGGCCTGACTGTGGGTTGAATCTTTAGATAAAGTTTGTTCAATGTATTTAATCTCTCCCCTGTCTACATCCTGAAAAAGCTCTAAAATTGCCTTATCATTATCAAAGCCAAAGGCCTTTAAAAGAGTGGTGGCAGAAACCTTTCGTCTTCTGTCAATTTTGACTCCAATAAAACCAGAAGGCTCGGTTTCAAATTCTAACCAAGCCCCGCGATTAGGAATAATTTTTGCTCCAAAATAATTTTTACCCCTTGTAGTTTGAGCAGTAAAAAAAGCTCCCGGAGAACGAATGAGCTGGGAAATCGCCACCCTTTCTACCCCGTTAACAACAAAAGTTCCGTTCTCGGTCATTAATGGGAAATCAGTCAAAAAAACCTCTTGCTCTTTAGCCTTTTTGGTCTTTAAATTAACTAATTTTGTTTTTACCCTTAAGGGAGATTGATAAGAATCATTGTTCTGTCTTGCTTCCAACTCTGTCTTATAGTTCGGTGCGCCTAATTTATAATCTAAAAACCAAAGCTCAAGCTCTTTTTTGGTATAATCCCGAATTGGCGATATTTCTTGGAATAGTTCTTTTAAATCCCTTTCCCAAAAGGTTTTCCAGCTGTCTTTCTGGATAGAAAGCAGATAGGGTAAAGGAAGGGAAATTTTTGATTTTGAGAATTTTTTGGTTTGAATAGAATGATTAGAGTCCATAACTACTGCCCGAGGGTAGTTGCCGAGGGGGACACTTCGCAGCCCCGCTTACTATAAATTAGGGATCATCTAATGAACTTCTAAGGCGGGGCGAGAAATAGCAGCAGCTTTAAAAATTCTGTCTTAACATTAAAGCTGACTGCGTGTCACCCGAGGCAATCTAGCCGAGGGCTTTTTGTAATTAAAATTATAGGGTAAAGGAAGGAAAATTTTTGATTTTGAGAATTTTTTGGTTTGGATTTCGGTCATTTTTAAAAACAAATAAAAACCACCCTATTCTCTTTTTTTTAGGGCTAGAAACTATTTAATTGGTGGAGAAAAGGGGCTCAAAAATAAAAATATGTAAACTGTTTAAATTATATTCCTCTTTAAGAAAATGTCAATACCCAGAGTTGTGGATAACTTAAGCAATCATAGGACTTAATGAATTTTAATACTCATTAATATTCCCAATAAAATAAAAGTTGAAACTAAATTACTGCCGCCATAACTAATTAAAGGCAAGGGAATGCCAATAATTGGCAATATGCCTAAGTTCATACCGATATGGATAAAAATTTGAACAATTAAAAGGATAGTAAAACCGGTAGCAAAAAGCCGGGGAAAATTAGTTTGGGACAATATGGCAATTCTCATAATCCGCCAGATTACAATTGAAAAAAGCAAAAGAAGAACCAGTACCCCGACTAATCCCATTTCTTCAGCAATAGCCGCAAAAATAAAATCGGTTTGGGGTTCGGGTAAAAAACCATATTGGGTTTGAGAACCCTGACTAATTCCCTGACCGAAAAGGCCTCCTGAACCAATGGCAATTTGGGCTTGATTTTGACTCCAACTAACCCCTAATGGCTCGTAAGGAACGAAAAAACTTAAAATTCTTTCTTTTTGATAATCTTCTAATAAAAAACTCCAGCTGAAAATAAAAATTAAAAGACCGCAGAGAACTAAAATTAAAAAATGACCGAGCTTTATTCCAGAAATAATTAATACTCCAACCCACAAGGCGATTAAAATTAGAACCGAGCCCAAGTTTGGTTGTAAAAAAATCAAAACAGCCGGCACTAAAACATAAAAACCGGAAAGAAGAATATGTCTTATCCGATACATCTCAATATGGCGCATTGAAAAATATTTAGCCAGTAAAATTATTAAAACAATTTTAGTAAATTCTATCGGGTCAATAGAAATTGACCCTATTTTATACCAGCCTCTAACGCCTCTAATTTCCGGAGCGAAAAAAAACAGACCGACCAGACCAAACAAACAAAGAAGGTAAAAAGTTAAAATTAAATAGCGATTTTCTCTAAACTCCCGCCAATCAAAAAGGCTGATTAAGAACATTAAAAGAAGACCAATTCCAAAAAAAACAATCTGTTTTTTAAAATTGAAAAAATCCCCTTTGCCAATAGAGGAACTGTAAATTGATAAAAGCCCCATCCCTATTAGTAAAACCGCCGAAATAATAAGTATCCAATCAAATTTCTTAAAAAGATGTATCATTTTATTATCTCTAAGAACTCTTTTTCAGAAATTGTTCTGACGCCTAATTTTTTAGCCTCTTCAAGTTTTTTTAAACCAGGCTCTTCACCAATTACCAGATAGTCGGTTTGTTTTGAAACCGAACTCGCAGGCTGACCGCCTAAAAGCCGGATTTTCCTTTCCGCTTCAGACCGGCTAAGTGCTGATAGGGTTCCGGTAATCACAAATTTTTTTCCAGCCAAATTTTTACCCACTTTTTCTGGAGGTAAAATTTCCACCCCGTTTTTAATCAGGTCAGCAATTAATTTTTGATTTCTTTCTTCCCGGAACCAATTATAAATACTTTCGGCTACCACTCCGCCAATATCGGGGATGGCTTCAAGTTCTGGTTTGGAAGCTTTTTTTAGTTTATCAATTGAACCAAACTGTCTGGCTAAATCAATAGCTGTTTCCTCTCCAACCTGACGAATTCCTAAAGCAAAAATAAAACGGGTTAGGAGGATTTTTTTGCTATTTTGGATAGCATTGATTAAATTTTCAGCTGATTTTTCGGCAAATCTATCTAAAGGCAATAAATCTCCTTCTTTCAGCTCAAAAATGTCTGAAGTTTGAGAAATTAAATTTTCATCCATTAATTGGTCAAGGATTTTCGGACCCAGTCCTTCAATGTCAAAAGCTTTTTTTGAAGTAAAGTGATATAAAGATTCTCTCCTTCTGGCCATGCAATCCTGATTTGGACATCTCCAGACTATTTCTCCTTTAGGTCTAACTAATTTCCTTCCGCAAACCGGGCAGGTTTCTGGCATTTGAAATTTCTTTTCTTTTCCGGTTCTTAATTTTGGCAGAACTTTTATTACATCAGGAATAACATCTCCAGCCCTTCCAATAATGACTGTGTCTCCAATTTTTACCCCTAATCTTTTTATCTCATCTTCGTTGTGTAAAGTTGCTCTTGAGATTGTTACTCCGCCAACCTCAACCGGTTTTAAAACAGCAACCGGAGTAATTGCTCCAGTCCTTCCTATTTGGAGTTTAATATCTTCTAAAATAGTAGTGGCTTGCTTTGGCGAAAATTTAAAAGCTCTCACTCCCCGAGGAGCTTTCCCCACCACTCCAAATTTATCAAATAAGTCATTATCATTGACTATCACCACTATCCCGTCAATCAAATGGGGTAAAGTTGCTCTTTCTTGGGCAACTTTTCGCCAGAGTTCAATTGCTTCTTCTAAATTTTGACAAATTTTAGCGTAAGAATCGGTTTTAAAGCCCAGGGTTTTTAAAATCTGATGTTCTTCCGAGTGTTTAGTTTGACCGAACTCGGTTATCAAATCATAAGCTAAAAATTTCAGAGGTCGGGAAGCAGCTAATTTCGGGTCCAATTGCCTGATTGAACCGGCCGCTAAATTTCTCGGATTAGCATAAAGCGGTTCTCCTTTCTTTTTTCTTTCTTCATTAACTTTTTCAAAATCTTTTTTATCCATATAAACCTCGCCCCTGACTTCAACTCTCCCTTTTTCAATTAAATCCTTAATTTTCTTCTCAATTGCCTTTGAGGGAAACTCGTGATGAATGTGTAATTTTAAAGGAATGCTTTCAATGGTTTTTAAATTTTGAGTAACATCTTCTCCGACCTTTCCATCCCCTCTGGTTGCTCCGCATTGAAATAAGCTATTTTCATAAATTAAAGTAATAGCAAAGCCGTCAATTTTTAATTCAGCAAAATATTCAATCTTGGTTGAGGGCGCCAACCTTTTTAAATAATCTTCCCAATCTAAAAGTTCTTTTTCTGAAAAAACGTCTTCCATTGAAAGCATCGGCACTTGATGGCGAACCTTTTTAAACCCTTCCAAGGGCTCTCCAGCCACTCTTTGAGTTGGCGAATCAGGAGTAATAAATTCTGGATATTCCTGTTCTAATTGATAAAGTTCGTGCTTTAAGGAATCCAAAGCTGCGTCAGAAATCTCCTGGCGATTAAGCACGTGATATAAATAACGGTGATATGAAATCACCTTTTTTAATTTTTCTATCCTTTTGTTAGCTTCATCCTTGGTCATATCAGTATTTTATTTCAATTGCTCTCTTGGTGCCCTGATAACTGCCAACAGATTTTATACAGTAATAATCGGCATCGCAATTTGGGTCAGTATTATCTGTAATCTCAAGAAAATATTTTGCTCCATTATCTAGGGGACAAGGATTATTTTCAACACAGGAAGACACAGGAATTTCCCTATTCATTAAAATTTCTTCTATCCCGCTATCAGCGGCGTAAAAAGCAACTACCGAATTCCCCATCTCTCTGATTATTTTTATTTCCCGAAGAAAAATAGCGCTTAATCCCAACCCAATAGCTAAAAGCACACTAACAACTAACACTGTCAGTAAAAGCGAAATACCTTTATTGTTTTTGGGGTTAGTATTGGACATTTAAGTTTCTTTGAGAAACAGTGGTTTGAATTTTCGTTTTAAAACTTTCGGCCTCAACATCTAAAGCAATAGTTACTCTTGGTTGTAAATTGTCATTTTGGTTCCAACCAATAGGATTAATGTTAAAATGACTGATTTTTAATTTTTCTGAAGTTAAATAATTTTCAATTTCATCTCCAGATTCTTTTAATTTTTTAAATTCCTTTAATCGATTCCCGTCTAAATAAAATTCTTGACAGTCGTTGTTGTAGTTTAAAAATTTTATTCCCTGGCCATCGTGAGTTTCCTGATAATTTAATTTATTTGGGATACAAATACCATTCAAATCTTTCTTAGCCATTCTTAAAGACCGACTCATATATTCCAGGGTATAAGAAAGATTGTCTAAGGCTTCCCGGGAAGCTAGAGCTTGCCTTTGAGCTCTTAAGCTGGAAATAAAAATACCAGCCGTCGCTCCAATAATCAATGAAAAAATAGTAATAGATACCAGCAGCTCTATTAAAGTAAAACTTTTATTTGGCATTTTAATATTTAACATATAATTATTTCCAATTATATAGATATTCTAAGGCCTCAAT
>Ga0172362_10003056_pt1 | contig 14476 bp, 13 predicted proteins | sample LakKivs1_kivu2a2_FD_114534 | JGI IMG/M metagenome (GOLD analysis project Ga0172362, IMG submission 114534) | Sediment microbial communities from Lake Kivu, Rwanda - Sediment s1_kivu2a2 | ecosystem: Environmental > Aquatic > Freshwater > Lake > Sediment | place: Rwanda: Western Province, Lake...
AGGGTTGCGGGCTTTTCAGCCCGTTGCTGCTCCCAGCACTCAGGCCCATCGCATTGGGAGACCCCATACGCGTCATTGTGGAATACGTGCAGTTTTCACCTGAACGGAGGGGGAGAATCCCCCTCCGGAACCTCCCCCGCGTATCCCCCGCAGCAACGGGCGTCTCGCCCGTTGCTGCTCCTAAAACACATTCGCTTCCGTATACACAAGCACCTGTCCCTGCTGCATCTCGTAGGGCTTGATCTCCCGGGAGTGGGCGGACAGCCGCATCTTGACCACTTCGAGCGCCAGGTGCACGTCAGTGAAGTCGGACGGTCGCACGTAGCGGAGGAGGATGACCGTATCGGCAAGGTACTCGATGAGGTTGTGCCGGCTGGCGAAGGGGTTGTCCTTGTCGGTCTCGCTCGTCACCACGACGGTGCAGTGCTGGTCCCGCAGAGTGTCGACGAAGCGGAACATCTCTCTCCTCCGATCCGAGTCGCGGTCGAAGAGGTCCTCAAAGAGCGAGACCGGGTCGATTACGACCCGCTGCGCCCCGACCTGCTTGACGAGGGCCGGCAGCTCGTTCTTGATGCTGTTGATGGCAAGGTTGAAGTCGGAAGGGTCGAGTTTCAGCACCGAAAGCGCTTCACCCCTGTAAGGGGCAGTGTCCCACCCTTTCTCGTCCATGTATCGCATGATGCGGTCCTCTCGCTCCTCGAGGCTGATGTAGATGACATGCTCCCCGTGCTTGAGCCCCTCCCAGATGAACTCCAGTGCAAAGGTGGTCTTTCCTGTACCATATGTCCCGATGATGGCGCATATGCTCCCGGGGATCAGTCCTCCGCCCATCATCTGGTCCAGGCCCTCGATCCCGATCCTCACACGCTCCTCGCTCATATGATCACCCGTATATTACTCACATCGAACCCTTCGGCAGAGGATATCCGGACCGCGAATTTCACCATGTCCTTCTCTTCGAGGTATGTCATGAGCCCCCTGAACTTCTCGATGTACATCACCCGCTGCCGCCGGGCCCCGGTGATCTCCTCCCACCGGAAAAAGAGAACTGCGTCGGCGGCATCCGCCACCTCGAGTTCCCTGGGGGGGTCCAGGATGCCCTTCGTGAGGATGAGGTAGACAGACGAGTCCCATTCCTTTGCCACCCGCTGCAGGCCCCGTAAGAACGCTACAAAATCATTCCACTTCCCGTCCTTGCTGAATTGGCTGGCAAGGTCGGTGATTGAATCGAGCACGATCAGGCTGTTTTTCGGGATCGTGTTCAACTGTACGGCCAGGTTGGCGAGAATATTGTCATGCTCACCCCTGGACTGGAGCCGGGAAAAGACATCCTTCACCGAATACCATTCGAGAGGGATGATGCTCGAATCAAAGTAAATCTGAGAGAGATCCCGGAACTTCACATCCCCGAGCGCCCCGGTCAGGTCAGGGTGGAAGGACCGCTGCATCTCACCCAGGACATCATCCTTGCCCTTGGTGAAGGTGACATAATCGATCTCCACGGGGAGCAGGAGGTTTTCCTGCACCGGTTGTTGCTTCATCTTCGAGAGCAGCATGATGGAACTGTATACAAATTCGCTGCTCCCGGCCCCGATATCTCCTAACAGAAGGATCAGCGACCCGGGAGGGATACCCCCTTCCATCACCGGGTCAAGGGATGCAATACCGGTCGGCATAGTCCGGCGCGCCGTATTGTGCATGCAGAACCTCAATTATTCCATGAAGAATGAGGGTCCCCGGATACATGTAGATTTCTGTGAGATGGGAAAAGTACCGTGTTTCAGGCCAATAAGTTTTTTAGTCCTTCGGCATCGGCCCGCCAATCATGTATTTATATATGTGTGCAGGGATACCAATCCTACAGTAGACCACGCGCCCATGACCTGGCCGCAGGGACAGGGGAATTTCGTGCCATTTAAAGTTCCGGACCTCAAAGGGATTGCAGACCGGCTTACGCCGGTGAAAGGGAGTGACGAGATAGACACCACGCCACCGGATTTTTCCGTATCGCGTGTGTTATCCCGGAGAAAAACCACTCCGGCGCTGCCTGAGTATGACTTCAAGACCCATGGGCCCCTTGTGGATGCGGATATCCCCGAAGGATACCACGAGGTCACACGCTACTGGGTGGACGAAGGCAGGTCTCTTATCGAAATCGCCCTGAACGAGAGGACCAACCAGTTCGAGTATCTCTTATACGAACCCGTCCTCTCGGAGTTTGAATATGAACTATTGGAACGTCTTCACGAGGACATGCGGTCCGCCCTCATCCTTACCGACGAGGAATTGGGAAAAGACAGGCGCACACTGCTGCTCGAAAAAATGCATTCGCTGATTTCCGAGTACGGCATCTCCCTTGAGGAAGGAAGCCTCTTCCGCATGCAGTATTTCCTCGTCCGGAACTTTATCGGGTGGGGGCGGATAGATGCCCTCATGAAAGACCCCTACCTCGAGGATATCTCCTGCGACGGGAACCGGGTACCGATATTCCTGTACCACCGCAAGTACCGGAACGTGAAGACCAATATCATGTTCGATGCCGAGGTACTCAATTCCCTTGCCATCACCCTTGCCCAGCGTTCGGGCAAGCACATCTCCACCGGAACTCCCATGCTCGACGCCACGCTCCCCGACGGGTCAAGGCTCCAGCTGACGCTCGGGACAGAGGTGACCACCAGGGGAACGTCGTTTACCATACGGAAGTTCCGGGAGGACCCCTTTTCCCCAGTGGAACTCATGGAATACGGCACCTTCAGTGCCGACGAGCTGGCATACTTCTGGATGGCGATTGAGAACAACAAGAGCCTCCTCTTCATCGGGGGCACAGCCTCGGGGAAGACCTCTTCCCTCAACGCCGTCTCCCTCTTCATCCCTCCCATGGCCAAGGTGGTGAGCATCGAGGATACCCGCGAGATCACCCTCTTTCACGAGAACTGGATTGCGAGCGTGACCAGGGAGACAGTGGCGGAAGGGTCGAATATCATTTCGATGTTCGACCTTCTCCGGGCCGCGATGCGCCAGCGTCCCGAGTACATCCTAGTGGGTGAGGTCAGGGGAGTCGAGGCCCAGACCCTCTTCCAGGCCATGAACACAGGTCACACGACCTTCTCCACCATGCACGCAGGGAGCGTGGATGCGGCTATTCACAGGATGGAGAACGAGCCACTCAATGTCCCGAGGAACATGGTCACCGCCTTAAACATCGTGAGCGTTCAGGCCCAGATATACAGGGGCACGGAACGTGTCCGGCGGTGCATCGAGATCGTGGAGATAGCAGGGATCGACCCTTCTACAGGGAACCTCCGGGTCAACACCGTCTTTACCTACGATCCCGTCCGCGACATATTCACCTACAAGGGCAGGTCGTATATCTATGCGGATATTGCTGAGCGCAGGGGATGGAGCAGGGAGCAGCTGGAACAGGAAGTCGCCACCAGGAAGAGGATCCTGGAGGCCATGCAGCGCCAGAAGATCATAGACTACGTACGGGTTTCCAGGGTCTTCCAGGCCTACAGTATCAACCCGGCCCGGGTGATTGAGAACCTGGAGAACCTCGCCAGGGTACTTGAATGATATTCAATGCCCTGATCCGGAGATGGATCAAGCGTGACCCGGTGCGCTTTCAGGGCCTCCAGGCCAGCCTTACCTCCGCCCGGGCGGGAGTGACCCTCGAACACTACCTGGCCCGGACAATCGAAGTTGCGCTCCTTGCAGGCGTCGGGTTTGCGTTCCTGGGATTCTGTATGACGGGCATCCTCATTTTCAATGCCCAGACAGGCGGATATCTCCATCTCTACAATGTATTTAATATCCCCCTCCCGCAGGATCTCGATTCTTTCTCCCCTCACATCTTCATCTTCAGGGTTGCGGCTGCAGTGATTGGATTCCTCGTGGGATCGATCCTCGTGTATTTCCTGGCTCTGCGATACCCGGGTCTGCAAAAAGGCAACAGGGCCACCAAGATCAATCTCACCCTCCACAACGCCGTGGCCTACATGTATGCCATGCGAAAGGGAGGTGCCCAACTGATGACCATCTTCCGGTCCCTCTCCGAGAACGCCAAGATCTACGGGGAAGTGGCCCTTGAATTCCGGCAGGTGGTGAGAGACGCGGATTTCTTCGGTTACGACGTGGTCACGGCACTGCGCAACCTGATGGAGACCACGCCGTCAGAGAAGCTGAAGCAGTTCCTGGAGGATATGACCTCGGTGATAGAGAGCGGGGGGGACCTCGTGAACTTCCTCTCCGGGAGGGTCAGGCTCTACCAGGAGGAAGCCAGGTTCGAGCAAAAACAGTTCCTCCAGTTTCTCTCCCTGGTCGCCGAATCATACGTGACCCTCTTTGTTGCAGGACCCCTCTTTTTGATCATCATTATGGTAGTGATGGGGATGATGGGCGGGGTGGCCATCCTCCAGCTGACCGCAGTGATCTACCTCGTGTTCCCCATAGGTTCCGCAGTCTTCATCCTCCTCATCGATATCATCTCTCTCAAGAGCGAAATAGTGGAGCGGTTTGTCCGGGTAAAATGGCTGCACGAGTATAGCGATGTACGGGTGTATCACCGGGAGGGCGAGGAGCCGTTCTTCGAAAGGCTCGTCCATTACGACCGGGTGAGAAATGCAAGGGAATTCTTACGGCATCCCTTCAACGCGTTCCAGAAGAACTACAACCTCACGCTCTTCATCACGGTCCCTGTGGCTCTCATCTACGTGGTTGCGGTATTCTTCGCGGTCCCCCAGTACCAGGACCTCGAACTCTATATCGACGTGGTGGACGACTATATCATGCTGGCACTCCTCATCGTCCTGATACCATATGCGTTCTTCTACGAGATGTGGCGCCGGAACATCCAGGGCATGGAAGCCCTCATCCCCGAGTTCCTTGACCGGATGGCAGGGATCAACCAGGTGGGCCTGACGATTGCACAGGCCATAGGGATCATGGTCAACACGAACCTTGGCCTCCTCTCCTACGAGATAAAGCGCATAAAGCGTGATATCGACTGGGGTGCGAGCTTCTCCGACGCGCTCATACGGTTCGAGGAACGAATCAGGACACCCCTTATCGCCAGGACGGTGACACTGATCACGAAGGCCAGCCAGATGAGCGGCTCAATCGGGGATGTCCTTTCGATCGCGGCAAGCGACGCAAAGATGTCCGACCTGCTCAAGCGGGAGCGGCTTTCTGACATGTTCATCTATACTGCGATAATTTACCTGGCGTTCGTGGTGTTCGTCTTCGTCGTCGCGGTGATATCCAATAATTTCATCCCCATCCTGGGCAGTGTCGACGCCGGAGGAATACCGCAGGGGACACCGATCTCCAATGTTAGCGCCTCCTCTATAAAGGCCATCCTGCGGTTGATGTTCCACTCCGTTGTGCTCCAGGCACTCCTCTCGGGCCTTATCGCCGGGCAGATGGGCGAAGGGTCCCTGAAGGCCGGCATCAAACACTCCTGCATCATGATGGTCATCGCCCTGGTCATCTTCAATATCTTCATTTGAGAATGGGGCTGCAGTTGATGTCTGAGAGAATTATCCGGATAGGGGGTGACCAGCTCCTTCTGATCAGGGGCGGTCCCTCATTCGTGCTCGCAGGGCAGATTGGCTCCTGCTTCCCGCTCTGTATCGAGACATTCGAAGAAGAATACTGCCAGACCCTGGAACCATATCACCTCGCTGCAGTATCAGCTCCGGAGGGCGGAGCGCTCCAGGCCGCCTGGATGCTCCTTGAACTGGTGAGGAAACACCGCATCCCACTCATGGTGATGCCGGGCAACCATCCGGGTTCGCGCAGGCTTAGGTATGTCGTCTCTGCAGGAGAGGAGATACTGCTCTCGTGCAATATCGCACGGGGGACGCACCCCCAACAGCACATGCTGTGCTCGTCCCCGGAACTGGGAGGGACCCGTATTCATGGTACACCATATGGGATAATATTGCAGGACATACCGGATAATGCGGAACTTTCAGTCATAGATGCAGCATCTCTCCGGTGAAAACTGCATGGTTCTGGCGACGGAATCGCAGGACTACACACAGATATCTTAAGTCAATCCACCCCGGATATGTGAAGTGCTTTCTTCATGATATGTCCGGAGAATGAGCCCGGATTCTCTTTAGACCTTTGATAATACATTTTTTGGCTCAAAAAAATATCAACAGATATAAGAACAATTCCGGTCTAACATTTCAGTGCCGTGAGAGGAGGGTTGGATGAAGACTGAGGTCTTGAAGAACATCAAAGAAACAGAGTCTGAGTACCAGAAAACGATCAGCGATGCCATGGCAGAAAGGAAGCGGAGCAGTGCAAACGCTGAACTCGAAGCCGACAACCTGATCATGAAAGCAACCCATGATGCGGAGGAATACAAGAAGGCCAGGCTGGCTGAGGCCCGACAGAACGCGGCGAAAAAACATGACGAGATTCTTGCGGAAGGAAAACGCCGCGCTGCCGAGCTGAAGGAGCGTGGAACACGCAACCTCGACAAAGCGGTCGACCTTCTGGTGTCGCGATTCAAGGAGCGGCTCCATGTTCACTCCTGAAGGGATGACCTGTGTCCTGATTGCGGCAACCAAATCACAGATGGAACCGGTTATCAAGGAGATTTACCGGCAGCATCTGTTCCACATCGAAGAATTCGTGGAGAAAGATAAGGAAGAGTATGAGGGGTACCGCATCGGTACCCCCCTCCCTCAGGCAAACGAAACTTCCCGCGAGTTGCTTCGGCTTCGGGGCATCACCAATGCATTCATGATCCAGGAAGATGAGGAGGGACCGGGAGAAAAACAGAAGCATGCACAACTTTCGAAACAGATTGAGCGGGAACTCCCCATTCTCGAGAAGGAAGTTGAGGATCTCCTCAGCCGGAGATCCAGGCTTGATACGCAGATTAAGGAGTATGAACAGAGGATCGACGGATTAAAACCTTTCAGCGGCATATCTGTTGACCTCGAACTCCTTCGCGGTTTCCAGACATTTTCCGTCTTTTCCGGATATGTATCCCGAACTCCTTCCCTGGACATTCCCCACGAGATCGTGACCTCTGAAACGAAGAAGGAGAGATTCATCGTTCTCGTGGTATCAAACCAGCACCGCGCAATTGCTGAGCAGGCCCTGCAGAATACCCAGTTCCGGGCGGTTCCTGTGCCTGACGAGACCGGCCCGGCCACAAGCCGGATCGGCTATTATGAAGGACAGGTCCTCTCGGTGAAGGGTGAGCTTGAGGAGATCAACCGGAGGTTGGACGAGATCAAGAATCAACACCGGGGATTTTTCCTTGCCTGCAACGAACTTCTCACCGCTGACGTGGAGATGGCCGAGGCGCCGCTCCGCTTTGCCACCACCGGTGAGTCCTTCATTGTCGAGGGGTGGGTTCCCACGGAGCGCCTGGAGACGTTCCGCCAGGGCATCCACTATGCCACCGGGGGGAAGGTGTACGTGTATGAACTTGACCCTGCCGAGGTGGAAGAGGTTGCCCCTGTGGAGTATCGCAACGTCAGTTTCGCCAAACCAACGGAGGTTCTGATGGACGTATACTCAAGGCCCAGGTATACCGAGCTTGACCCCACGCTACTCGTCTCGATTATATTTCCCATTTTCTTCGGGATCATTCTCGGTGATGTAGGGTATGGAGCCATACTGCTTGTGCTCAGTTTCGGGCTCCGGCGGTTCCTGAAGGGCGAAGAGGGGCAGAGACTCCTCAAGATCCTTCGGAATGCGAGTATCTCAAGCATCGTATTCGGGGTGCTGTTCAGTGAGTTCTTCGGATTCTCCCTCCCGTGGGCACCCATCCTGTTTTCCAGGCACCTGAATATCGGGGCGCATACGACAGGGCATGGCCCCGATGTGACCAACCTGATGATGATGGCCGTCTGGATTGGCATCATTCAGATCACCCTCGGGAGGGTGCTTGGGATGATCAATCATGCCCGCCAGGACCACGGTTCTCACCGGATAAAGGCTGTGATGGCAAACCTGGGATGGATCATGGTCCTCTGGGGTATTTTGGCAATGCTCTGGGCAGCATTTCCCATGCCTTTAATGCCCGATTTCACCGTGTTGCAACCCTTGGTGATGGGACTGAACCTCTCGTCCATCCTCGGGATAGTCCTGATACTCCTTGGAGTGATCTTCATAGCGCGGGATTCTGCCCTTGAGATCGTGGAATTGCCCACCATCCTGAGCCACGTGCTCTCCTATGCACGTCTCGTGGGAGTGGGTTTCTCATCGGTGGCAATTGCCATGGTGGTAAATTTTATTGCTATCGGCATGATCATCGAACCCCAGCTGGAGTCCCTGACTGCATTCGGGGTAATCATCATCATCATGGGCGCGCTGGTCTTTGTCATGGGGCATCTTGGGAACACCGTCCTTGGGTTGCTCGGTGGAGGGCTCCAGTCCCTCAGGTTACAGTACGTCGAATTCTTCACCAAGTTCTATAAAGGTGGAGGCAAGAAATACATCCCGTTCGGGATGAAAAAGAGATTTATGGAGGATTAAGATATGGCAGACGCAGCAACAGCAGTCGTAGCAACTGAAATGACAGTGGAAATGATCAAAGCATCGCAGATGGGAATGAGGGCAATTGCCGCGGCTATCGCCGTCGGTTCTACCGGGATTGCCACCGCTATCGCCGAGATGGTGATTGGTTCTGCGGCAGTTGGAGCAACGGCTGAGAATAAGGATGTATTCGGTCTGGTCCTTTTACTCACTGTGATCCCTGAGACTATCGTGATATTCGGTCTTGTGGTAAGCCTGCTGCTGTTATTCTGAGGGGAGCGGATCATGGGATTGGATACAGTCCTCGAGGAAATCCGCCAGAATGGGCAGCAGGAAATGAACCGGATCCGAAGTGAGAGCCAGCAGGAGACCACCAGGGTTCTCATGGCTGCCCAGGAGCGTGCGGCAAAGATCAAGCAGTCCGCAAGCGAGGAGGCGGACCGCCAGGCAGCGAATATCATGGGCCAAGAGAGCTCTGCTGCCAACCTCCTGGTCAAGAGGGAACTCCTGAATACCCAGAAGGAGCTCCTGGACCAGGTGTACCACAATGCCCTCCTTGCGTGTGCCGGGCTGCCTGAGAGTTCCCACCGGCAGGTAATCGCTGCACTCCTCACAGAAGCAGGAAGACAGGTCCCGGGGGGGATAGTCCACGTAAACCAGCGTGACCTGGAGATTCTGGAGCAGTTACTCTCAGAAAAGCCGGAGTTCAAGGCTTTTACCGCGGGAAAGCCCGTGGAGATTGACGGAGGAGTGATTGTGGAGAGCAGGGACGGATCTCTACAGATTGATCTCAGCTATCGCACGTTCCTGGACATGATCTGGGAATCAGGACTCAAGGATGCATCAGACCTGCTCTTTGGGTGAGGAGATGCTTCCATGGTAGAAGTGAAATCCGGCCCGGTTCCCTACGTCTATGTCTGCACCAGGATGCGGGTGCGGAAGTCCAAGCTCATCCCACGCGAGGAGTACCTGCGGATGCTGAACATGGGGGTGTCGGAGATCACGCGGTTTATCGAGGAGACCCAGTACAAGAAAGAGATTGATGAGCTTGCCCCCTATTTCCGGGGCATCGACCTTATAGAGATCGCACTCAGCTGGAACCTGGCCAAAGAGTACCAGAATATCCAGAAGATCTCCCCGGGTTCCCTCAAAGACCTCACCAGGGCGTACCTGCGCCGGTGGGACATTCAGAACATCCTCACCATCATCCGGGGAAAGCTTCACGGTGAGAGCCCAGGGAAGATCAAAGAGGTCCTCATTCCAGCGGGGGAGCTGGACAAGGCATTCCTCGACCGCCTTATCGATGAACCGACACCCGAGCGAATCATCGAGAGCCTCAAGGGCATGGCGGAATATCCCTTGCTCTCCAGGTTATTTGAGGGAGGGGTAAGGGAAGAACTCCTGCCGAAGGCGGAGAACGAACTCTACAAGCAATTCTATGCTGATCTCATCACCATGGCCAGGAGCGGTATCAAGGGCGGTCGGCAGTTCCTGAACTATATCACGCTTGATATTGATATTACCAATATCCGGAATATGTTCAGGTTCCGGGCAGATCAGTCCAGTGAGGATATAATGGCAGCCATAATCCCCGACGGCACCATCCCCCCTCATATGATCAAGACGATCATGCGAATCAAGGACCAAAATGAGTTCATTGATGAGTTGGTCCGCCTTGTCAGGGTTAGAGTACTCCGGGATTTGCTGGAAACGCTCCGAAAGGAGAAATCAATCCGGGAGATCGAGATAGATCTCATCAAGGTCCAGCTCGCCGAGATGGAGACCATGTCCAAACTGCATCCCTTCTCCATTCATCCCATCCTCGCGTACCTTGAGATGAAAAAGTATGAGATCTTCAATCTCCGAGCCCTGGCACGGGGGAAGGAATCGAACCTCTCTTCCGACAGGATCAAGGGATACCTGGTGATATAATGGAGATAGCAGTCATAGGAAACCAGGAATTCATCCTTGGCTTCAGGCTCGCCGGCATTCGCAAGACCTTCCCCGTGGAGAGCGACGAGATACTCGTGGAGCATATCAACCGCGCCCTCGATGATCCCGAGGTGGGGATTCTGGTCCTGCAGAGCGGGGATTTAAAAAAGATTCCCAGGCGTCTGCAGATAACCCTTGAGGAGTCGGTGAAGCCTACGGTGATCACCATCGGGGCAGAGGAGGGAGGACTCTCCATGAGGGAGAGAATTAAGCGTTCAGTGGGTGTTGACCTGTGGAAGTGAAGACAGAGAAATCAAAAAGTGATACAGCAGGAGTTCTCAAAAGAATCGCCGGTCCTGTGGTCACCGCCGTGGGAATTGATGCCCACATGTATGACGTGGTGAAAGTCGGCAATGAAGAACTCATGGGAGAAGTGATCAAGATCAAAGGTGAGGACATCATCATCCAGGTCTACGAGGATACCTCCGGTATCAGGCCCGGGGAACCGGTGACCAATACCGGGCTCTCCCTTGCAGTGGAACTCGGGCCGGGACTGCTGACCAGTATCTATGACGGTATCCAGCGACCCCTCTCCGTGCTGGTAAACAAGATGGGCGATTTCATCCAGCGGGGTGTCTCTGCTCCAGGTCTTGACCATGCAAAGAAATGGGAGTTCAAACCCCTGGTGAAAGAAGGCGAAAGCGTCCTTCCGGGGAGTGTCATCGGGGAGGTCCAGGAGACCAATATCGTCCACCGGATCATGGTCCCTCCCAATGTAAAGGGAGGAACGGTGAAGAGCATCAAGAGTGGCTCTTTCACCGTCGACGACGTCGTCTGCGTGCTTGATGACGGATCCCATATCGCCATGATGCAGAAATGGCCGGTCCGTGTACCGAGGCCTGTGAACGAGAAGATGAACCCGACGGTCCCCCTGATCACCGGCCAGCGTATCCTGGACGGGCTCTTTCCCATCGCGAAGGGTGGAACCGCGGCAATCCCCGGACCTTTCGGGAGCGGGAAGACGGTCACCCAGCAGCAGCTTGCAAAGTGGAGTGATGCGGAAATCGTGGTCTACATCGGGTGCGGTGAACGCGGCAACGAGATGACCGAGGTGCTGACCGAGTTCCCCGAACTGGAGGACCCAAAAACCGGTAAACCCCTGATGGAGCGGACCGTGCTGATCGCGAACACCAGCAACATGCCGGTGGCAGCACGTGAGGCTTCCGTGTACACCGGCATCACTATCGCCGAGTATTTCAGGGACATGGGGTACGACGTCTCGCTCATGGCCGACTCCACTTCGCGATGGGCGGAGGCCATGCGTGAGATCTCCTCCCGTCTCGAAGAGATGCCGGGAGAAGAAGGGTATCCCGCATACCTGGCGGCCCGCCTGTCGGAGTTCTACGAGAGGGCGGGGAGAGTAAAGACCCTCGCCGGGAACATGGGATCGGTATCGGTCATCGGGGCTGTCTCCCCTCCTGGCGGAGACTTCTCCGAGCCCGTCACTCAGAACACTCTCCGTATCGTGAAAGTCTTCTGGGCACTCGATGCCAAGCTCTCGCAGCGGCGGCACTTCCCGGCCATTAATTGGCTCAATTCCTATTCGCTGTATCTCGACAGCCTCCACGACTGGTACGACAAGGAGGTCTCCCCGGAGTGGAACACCATCCGCTCCTGGGCAATGGAGATCCTCCAGAAAGAGGCGGAACTACAGGAGATCGTGCAGCTGGTGGGATCGGACGCATTGCCCGAGGCAGAGCAGATCACAATCGAGGTGGCCAGGATGATCCGCGAGATTTTCCTCCAGCAGAACGCATACGACGCGGTGGACACATTCTGCGACATGAAGAAGCAGTATGACATGATGAAGGCCATCCGCCAGTACTCTGACCTGGCATACGCTGCACAGGGCGCCGGGGTGACCCCCCAACAGGTCGTGTCCGTCAAATCGAAGAACGAACTGCCCCAGATCAAGTTCATCAAGGACTACAAACCGGCGCTTGATAAGATCCAGGCGGAAATGGAAGCAGAATTCAATGCACTGAGGTCGGCGGCATGAAAGAATACAGAACAATTACCCAAATCGCCGGTCCCCTGGTCTTCGTAGAAAAGACAGAACCGGTAGGGTACGGTGAACTTGTCAACATCGTCCTCTTTGACGGCTCAATCAAGCGGGGGCAGGTGCTGGACACGAGCGATGAACTGGTGGTGGTCCAGGTCTTCGAGACCACCGCCGGGATCGGAAGGGACAGCGGGATCCGGTTCACCGGAGAGACGATCAAGATGCCGGTCGGACGGGACATGCTGGGACGCATCCTCTCCGGAGGGGGCAAACCTATCGATGGAGGGCCCGAGATCGTTCCTGAGAAACGCCTGGACATCACCGGGGCGGCCATCAACCCCTATGCAAGGGGGTCACCGAACGACTTCATCCAGACCGGCATCTCCACTATCGACGGTACCAACACTCTTGTACGTGGGCAGAAACTTCCGATCTTCTCGGGCGCGGGTCTCCCCCACAACCAGATCGCGCTCCAGATCGCCCGGCAGTCCAAAGTCCCCGGCTCAAAGGAGGCCTTTGCAGTGGTCTTCGCAGCGATGGGGATCACGAAGGAAGAGGCCAACTATTTCATGCAGGACTTCGAGAGGACCGGGGCGCTCGAGCGTGCGGTGGTCTTCCTGAACCTTGCAGACGACCCTGCGGTGGAACGGATCATCACCCCGCGGCTCGCACTCACCACGGCCGAGTACCTGGCTTTTGACCTTGGCATGCACGTGCTGGTCATTCTCACGGACATGACCAACTACTGCGAGGCGCTCCGGCAGATCGGTGCTGCCCGCGAAGAAGTGCCCGGACGAAGGGGTTACCCCGGGTACATGTACACGGACCTTGCAGGGATCTACGAGCGGGCCGGGATCGTAAAGGGCAAGAAGGGTTCCATCACCCAGTTCCCCATCCTAACCATGCCCGGAGACGATATCACCCACCCCATCCCTGACCTGACCGGGTACATCACCGAGGGTCAGATCGTGGTCAGCAGGGAGCTGCACCGCAAGGGCATCTACCCTCCCATCAACGTGCTGCCGTCCCTCTCCAGGTTGATGAACCTCGGGATAGGGAAGGGCCACACCCGAGAGGACCATAAGAAGGTCTCCGACCAGATGTATGCCGGCTACGCAGAAGGAAACGACCTGCGCGGCCTGGTGGCAATCGTCGGTAAAGACGCACTCTCCGAGCGGGACCGGATGTTTTTAGAGTTTGCGGATATCTTTGAGAACCGGTTTGTCAGGCAGGGATATAGCGAGGACCGCACCATCGAAGATACCCTAAACCTGGGCTGGAACCTCCTCTCTACGCTGCCGGTCGAGCAGCTGGTGCGTATCGACCGCGACCTGATACACAAGTACCACCCCAAGTTCAAGCAGGCCGGAAAGGCTGAGGGGTAAGGACCTATGGCACTCCGAGACATCAAGCCCACCCGATCAGAACTGATCAATCTCAAAAAGCGGATTGCCCTATCAGAGAGGGGATACAAGATCCTCAAGATGAAGAGGGACGGGCTTATCCTGGAGTTTTTCAAGGTGCTCGAACAGGCCAAAGATACCCGCGATGATCTCCTCGACAGGTACGAGAAGGCCCAGGCCATGATGGCAGTGGCAAACACGGTTGAAGGGGCGATCGGAGTCAAGGCTGCGGCATTCTCCGTCCAGGAGGTGCCGGACATCAAGCTGGCCAGCAAGAACATCATGGGCGTCGTAGTCCCGGATATCGAGTCCACGAAAGTGCGGAAGGGATTGAACGAACGGGGATACGGGATCCTCGGAACCACATCGGTCATCGATGAGACGGCGCTCTCCTTCGAGGAACTGGTGGAGTCGATCATCCGCAGCGCCGAGATCGAGACGACGATGAAGAAACTCCTGGACGAGATCGAGTCCACAAAGCGGCGGGTCAACGCCCTCGAGTTCAAGGTCATCCCCGAGCTGACCGCGGCCCGGGACTTCATCAAGATGCGTCTTGATGAGATGGAGCGAGAGGAAC
>Ga0172362_10003058_pt1 | contig 14473 bp, 8 predicted proteins | sample LakKivs1_kivu2a2_FD_114534 | JGI IMG/M metagenome (GOLD analysis project Ga0172362, IMG submission 114534) | Sediment microbial communities from Lake Kivu, Rwanda - Sediment s1_kivu2a2 | ecosystem: Environmental > Aquatic > Freshwater > Lake > Sediment | place: Rwanda: Western Province, Lake...
ACTCTCCCAGTGTGGAGATGAAGGGCATATCAAGGATGGAGCCGTGCAGGATGCTCCAGTGGGAGGGCTCTCCTTTGCTTTTCTTCAGGAGTTCACAGCAGTGGACGGAATCCTTATCGACGTCAAAACTGACAATGCGAGATGCCTCAAGCTCAAATGCGGCGAGGGAAAAAAGACCACTGCCACAGCCTATATCAAGAAAACTCTTACCTGCGAAGTTGGACATCTGGCAGAATTCCCTTAGAGATTTTTGCGCCTCATTGATTCGCTCATGTGTGAGATAATGAGCGAGGAAGGATTCCCAGTTCTTCCCGAACGCAAAATATTTCTTCCCCATACTTTCTCCCTTAAGTTTTTTCATAGATAAACTTGATATTTATTGACATGGACACCTCAACGAATTTCTTCCGCTGAGCCAATGCGCTCAGCAATTTACCAATATAATAGACCCATCCCGAAATCTCCCGGAGGTCAATGAGCTGAATCCCGAAAATATCATTTTGTTCATTTTTTTCATATAGAGAACAATTGATGAACAAAAACTGCCTAACGTCAAGATTATATATTGGTGTTGACGGACAAAGGTTCTTAAAAGATTATTTATGATATTTTTTAAGCAATATTTTGACGTTTCTTGTAGAGATAATATTCTAAGTGCGGATATTAGTTATAAATTATGAATTTCCACCCCTTGGCGGGGGCGCGGCAAGCGCAAGCTTCCACATCGCCCGGGAACTCGTCCGGTTGGATTGTTCCATTACTCTCTTGACATCCCATTTTAGAGGACTGCCTAAAAATGAAACCATTGAGGGCGTTAATATTGTCCGCATACCAGTTTTGCGAAAAAACATAGACCGTTGCAGTATCCCCGAAATGATGTCCTTCATGATTAGCGGCTCCTGGTATGGTTTACGGATTATGAAGCGGGAACGCCCGGACGCCGTGCTTGCCTTTTTCACAATCCCGTGCTCTCACATAGGGCTTCTTGGAAAATGGCGCTGGGGAATTCCTTATATTGTCAGCCTGCGGGGCGGGGACGTTCCCGGAGCACAATCTGAGCAACTGGGCTTAATCCACTTCCTGACCAAACCTCTCGCGAAATTCCTGTGGCGGAGGGCGGCGAGCGTTGTCGCCAACAGCAAGGGACTTGCCACTCTTGCACGACAGACGACGCCAGAACTCGACATCAGGGTTATTCCCAATGGCGTTGACACGGAGCGATTTTTGCCCATCGGAAAAGAGGCGGGGGAGGATAAACAATCTGTGCGACTCCTTTATGTCGGGAGGGCGAGTCCGGAAAAAAACCTCAGCAAGGCGTTCATTGCACTGCAACGTTCATCATTGCAAAACTGGGAATTTACCATCGTCGGCGATGGACCTCAACTTCCGCTCTGGAAGAAGGAAGTGAAAAATCTGGGACTCTCCTCCCGGATTAATTTTCGCGGTTGGATTCCCAAAGAAGAGTTGCCCGGTCTCTATGCAAAGTTCGATATCTTCATATTTCCATCCACGTCTGAGGGGATGCCGAACGTGGTTTTAGAGGCAATGGCGAGCGGATTGCCCATCATCGCCACACGAATCAGGGGTAATGAGGACCTCGTGGAACATGAAGTCAGTGGTTTTCTTTATGAACCGAGTGACCAGAACGCCCTCATTGCTTCATTGAATCGCCTCCTGATTGATGGAGAGCTTCGGAGAAAGATGGGTCGGGCGGCTCGGAGCCGCGCTGAGACATTTTTATGGAAACACACGGCGGAGGAGTATTTGAAACTCTTGCGGCAATCGGCGTCGCAAAGGAGTCGTTCATAAATTATGTGTGGGATTTGCGGATATGCGGGAATAAAAGGAACCAGAGCGGACGTAGATATTGTGCGCCGGATGTGCCGCACCATAACCCATCGGGGTCCGGACGAGGAGGGTATCTGGCTTGGACTTGATGCGGCGATGGGGATGCGAAGACTTAAAATCATTGACCTCACGACCGGTTCTCAACCGATATTTAATGAAGACAAAACGGTCATCGTCGTATTCAACGGGGAAATCTATAATTTCCAGACCCTGAGAAAAGAACTGGAGCAGAAAGGACATCATTTTTACACCCACACGGACACTGAGGTGATTGTCCATTCTTATGAAGAATGGGGCGAGGACATGGTTCAGCATTTCAATGGGATGTTCGCCTTTTCCCTCTGGGATGCGAAGAATGATAAATTGCTCCTCGCCCGCGACCGCATTGGCAAAAAGCCGCTATATTATGCCTCCCTTTCTGACGGTGGATTAATCTGGGGCTCGGAAATCAAGGCAATTCTGGCGCATCCTTGCGCACCAGCACACACCCCTGACTTTATTGCTATCCACCATTACCTCTCACTTCAATATGTCCCCGAACCCTGGACGGCGTTCAATGGCATCAAGAAGCTTCCGCCCGCCTCCATTCTGATTTATGATAAGAATGCGATAAAAGTTCGCCGTTATTGGGACCTTCCATTTCTGCCGAAGCATCAGCAACCTGAGGAGGAACTTGCTGAAGAACTCCGGGAAAGACTTTATGAGGCGGTTCGATGCAGACTTGTCAGCGATGTGCCTCTGGGCGTCTTTCTCTCCGGCGGGATTGATTCATCCATCATCGTTGCCCTGATGGCTCGCATGAGCAACCGGAAGATTAAGACATTCTCCATTGGTTTTGAGGAGGACACATTCAGCGAACTCCCTTATGCCCGCGCAGTGGCGGAAAAATACAACACCGAGCATCAGGAGTTCATCCTTCGTTACCAGACCGCTGAGACCATGCCCCACATCATCGAGTTCTGCGACGAGCCCTTTGCCGATTCCTCCGCCCTTCCCACGTATTACCTCTCCCGGATGACCCGACAATTTGTCACCGTGGCATTGAACGGCGATGGCGGCGATGAGACACATGCCGGTTACCAGCGTTACTATCTGGATTCCTTGATAAGACTTTATGAACATATCCCCGCTTTCTTTCGTAAGGGACTTCATGGATTGTTTGACCTGCTCCCTGAACCAGTCAACGTGCCCATTGAGAAAAACTGGCTCGCAGGTTTGAAAAGGTTGAAACAGGTAACCGGCATTTCCCCCAAGGCAAGCATCCTGCGATGGGGCTCCTATTTTTCCCATGAGATGAAATGGAATCATTATACGGAGGAGATGAAGGCGCAGGTGGGAGAGGCAATGTCGGATGTTATCCTTGCGGAATGGTTCGATAAGGCGCGGGCGGAGTCCTTCCTGGACAGGACATTATATGTCGATGTGATGAATTACCTCCCCGGCGATCTGCTGGTCAAGGCAGACCGCATGACCATGGCAAATTCTTTGGAAGGACGCAGTCCTTTCCTCGATTATGAACTCATGGAGTGGGAGGCGCGCCTGCCCGTTACCATGAAACTGAGGGGGAGACGACATAAATTCCTGCTGAAGAAGACATTCCATGACCTTCTGCCGGAAATGATTCTAAATCGAGGGAAGCAGGGATTTGGTATTCCCGTTGGCAAATGGTTCCGTGAAAATCTGAGGTCGATAATGAAGGATACGCTTTTATCCGAGCGTTTTAAAAATAGAAAAATCTTCATGCCGGAGTATATTTCCCGCCTCATTCAAGAGCATGAGCAGGGCAAAACCGACCATGGCAAGCGAATCTGGACTCTGGTCATGCTGGAGTTATGGTTCCGCCGATATATTGATAAAAATTGAGCGCCGTTCAGGTGCATCTGCCAGGTGGCTTGCTGGGTCAGGAGGTATATTTTTTCTTATTGACAATAAGTTGATGATTAAAAGAATAATAATTTTAAAAATGATGTATTCCGATATTCGCAAATGATATGATACCCACGAGGGCTTGTTTGTAAAGGAAGCAAATCCCACATGATAAAATATAAAAAATTAATCTTTTTTCTCGGACTTATATTGTTACCATGTCTGAGGGTACGGGGAGAGGATTGGTTGTCGGAACAGGTCAGAATAGAGATACAGGAAGAAAAGAAGATGAAAGAATCATTCAGAAATGTTCCGCCACGACCACTCCCAAGATGCCCTTACGGCATGTTGCGTCATGTCATCTTCATCTTCGTAGACCACTGGGAGCCCGGATATGGTTCGGCTGCGCTCAACATATCAAACATGTGGTATAATGATTATGAAAGAATGGCATGTCAACACGTTGATGCTGACGGCTGTCATCCCAAGCATGACTGGTTTTGTCTTTACTTGGACAAGAAACCGCTTCAGACTATAGCCAAGACGGTGTTTGACGGATTCGGTGAGATGGATATCCACATCCATCATGGGACGGTCAATGACGATGACAAGGATAATTGCCCTGAAATGAGTGGGCTGATAGACCAGTATCTCGCGTATCTCAATAAAGTTGGGGCATGTCTCACCGCAGAAGAGCAGCCGCAGAAGACCTTTGGCTTTATCCATGGGATGTGGGCGCTGGACAACTCACGCGTTATCGATGGTCACAGGCAATATTGCGGCTGTAATGAGGAGTTAAATCTCCTTATGAGTAAGAACTGTTATGCAGACTTCACATTCCCCGCATGGGGAACGATGCAACCTACTATCTTCCAATCTAAGATTTTCGCCACACGGGACTGCTCTCACCCCACATCATATAATATTCAATTGAATGTGCGGGAATTAACTGTGGGTTACCCGCTTGAGGCGGGTGAGTTAGTCATCTTTCAAGGACCTAATTGCGACACAGACATTGACCAGAATGATGCGCCCACTCCGTATCGTATGGATACCTGGGTGAATTACAATGTGTCCATACCTGGAAAATCAAACTGGGTTTTTGTCAAGGTATATACCCATGGCGCCCAGACGCTTTCTTATCCGAGCGGCGTCTGCAATTTGGTTGGAGACGCAATTGATAAATTTTACTCTGACATAGAACGCCGTTATAACGACGGTAAGAATTACAAGTTGCATTATTGCACGGCACGTGAGGGATATAATATTGCCATGGCGGCAGTGGATGGGGTGGAGGATGAGGACCCAAATCATTTCAGGGATTATAAAATCCCACCTCCCGTGAACGCCTTTTATTATTGCGATGCCTTTTATAATCTCCTCTCTCGTGATGCGATTCATAATACAACCGAAATTCAAATACTTGAAAATCCCTTGCCTTCCTCTCTGACCATCTGGACAAAGGATTTTAGGGAAAATGTGCTTGTCTGTGAGAAAAATTCGGCGGAGGAGTCATATTCTCACAGCGATGCCTCTACCTCTTCAACACTTTCAATACCGCTTATTGTGAAAGATGATACACCCTCCAGATATTATTTGCTTAAACAAATCAGGACTATTACGAAGAGTGAGGACTGGGATAGATACTACAGGTAACAGTCGGACTCTTATTTCCCTTTTCCCCGTTTCTCCCTGTCACCCACTCATGATTCACGTGGAGTGATATTCTCCCTGATGAAGCGCAAGACATCCTCTGCATGGCTGGTGAGTTCGGGATTGGGGAAGATCTTTCTGATTTTGCTTTTTTCATCAATGATGAACGTGGTACGCTCAATCCCCCAGACCTTAATTCCATTAAGCGTTCTGGGCTTGAACACCCCATAGCGGCGGCTGGCTTTCATGTCAGTATCGCACAGGAGGAGAAAGGGGATATGGTATTTTGTGATGAACTTGGTATGGGAGTCGAGCGTTTCAACACTGATGCCAAGAATCCGTGTACCGAGTTTTATGAATTCCTCAAAATGGTCTCGGAAGTCGCATACGAGTTTGACGTCCTCAGGGGCGTCGTTTTTGGGATAGAAAAAGAGGACGAGGGGTTTATCCTGAAATTCACTGAGCGAGACCTCATCCCCGTTGCTCGCCGTGAGGATAAAATCCGGTGCCAGGTCATTTTCCTTCAGCTGGTCTGCGATTTCCGGCATTTCCTTTTCTCCAATTATCTTTTTCCAATTTTCAAATATAATGCCCTCTTTACCCAAATCAAGAGAATTTTCGCACATTCGGTTATTTTTATGAAAAACAGTATATGCAAAAAAGACTTGAAAAATTACAGGAAGGTTATAAATAATCTTTCACATTTTCGGGGGGTAGGGTGTAATGAAGATAAAATTTGAGAGCGAGAGTAAAGAAGAACTCCTGTATGCCACGCGTGTGGTAAACAGTCTGGTCTTGCCACAGTCCAGTCTTCCAATCCTGGGGAACATCATGATAAGGGCGTCTGGTGATGAAGTCACCTTTGTCGGAAGTGATATGGATTCCTCCGTCCGATGCAAAATCAAGGCGAGCGTTAAGGAGGAGGGCGAGACCACCGTTCCGGCTGGTCCCTTCTCCGAGCTTGTCAAGGAACTCCCTGAGGCGGATGTCCTTTTCGAGCTTACGAAGGATGGACTCGTCCATATTGAGGCGGGCAAGAATGATTATGACCTGCAGACCATGCCTGCCACAGATTTCCCCGCCTGGAGCGATTTTGAGCCCCTGACGTCTTTTGAGATTTCTCAGAAGGGCTTAAGGAGAATGATTGAAAAAATCCTCTTCGCTATTCCGACGAAAGACCCACGAAAGGTTCTGCTCGGCGCCTATCTGACCGTTGACCTCATCATCCCTGATTTCCTCGATTCCAAGGGGCTGGAAGACCCTGCCCATATCCGCCTTGTTGCCACGGATGGGAAGAAACTCGGCTATATTGACATGCTTGCCGGCAGGTGCAAGGGGGAATCCGCCATCGGCACCATTATACCGCAGAAGGTTATGGCAGAACTTGCCAAGGTGCTCACAGGCGAGGGGCTCGTGGACATCCATCTTGGGGAAAGCAAAATCTCATTTACCCTTGGCGATACCCAGTTCATCACAAATAAAATAGATGGCGACTTTCCCAATTATGAGATGGTGATTCCAAAGGAATTCGACCATGTGGTCGGGCTGAACAGAGAGGCTTTCATCAAGGCGGCAAAAAGGGCGGCAATAATGACGGAATCGCTGAACAATGCCATATCCTTCCATTTCAAGCCCGGCGAGGTGGAGTTGGAGGCGTTGACATTTGACCTCGGTTCTTACAAGGGGAGCATTTTCAAACCGGATGTTGAGTATGAGGGTGAACCCTTCAAGCTCTCCTTCAATTATAAATATCTCCTCGATGCCCTTTTGGTTATGGAGACGGAAAAGATTGCCCTGCACATGAAAACACCATCTCAGCCCATCATCTTTCACGAGGATGGGCATTCTGAAACGCTCTTCCTTGTAATGCCTATCAAGATGAGCCCGGTGGAATAAGCGGGGGAATGTCGGACGTGTCGGACATGTCAGACCTGTCCGACTTGTCAGACACTGTCGGACAATATTTGGCGCATATTTTTGGAAAAGATGTCTGCCTGTGAGATTTAATAACCCGCCTCTTCTATCAATATTTGCAGTATCTCAAGTTCATCCCCGTCAAACCAGACCTGCTTGCAATGCTCGCAGTTATCAATCTCAATAAAGTATTGATAGCTGAAAAGTCGCCTTATCATGCCATATCCACAGAGTGGACAGAGGTATGCGGATTTATTTTCCGTCCTGGCATCGCCCAGATTTTTGGGCTCAAATACTGAAGCGTGAATATTGATTTGATGCTCCTTTTTCCACAGGTGAGCCTTTTCGAGGAGGCGAGGGGAAGGCTTGTTTTCCCTGCGCGCGATGATGCGGATGATGCCCTCTTCATGAACCATCTTTCCGTAGCATCGAGGGCAGACCTTGATTGGAACGCCCTCTGTATATGTGCCGTGCAGGGTGACGCCGCAGACAGGACAGCAATTCCTTTTCATGCCTCTTTTATCAGGATTGTGAAATGCCTCAAGGATGAGAGGGAAGGTATTTGCTTCTGAGGCGTTCTCCGTTCCGAAGGGACGGACGGTGGTCATGCCGGTGAACCACGGGATGGCAAACAATTTGGAGAGGGGGTAAGGACCCAGCCATTGCCCCTTATGGTCGCGGATCTCCCAATAAGAAGTTGCCGCATCGCCTCCGGCATGAGTCACGGGGGGCTGAGGATAAATCTCGGTTAACGCCTCGCCCGAGATGCCTTTCATCCGGGCGCTTGCACTGAAAATCTCTTCCACTGAGGGGATTTTTTCCCGTGCGGCTTCGCGCTCCTTATCCTCATTCTCCACACCCTGAACTGCATTGAGGACAGACTTGTTTGTCATATCCATCAGTCTTTTGACCCGCTCTAAGGTCGGGGGATGGGTGGCGAACAGTCTGTTGAGCCAGCTTTCCCCGCCTGCCGGTCCACTGCTTTCTGGCGGGACTATGAATATGGGGCTGTAATCCTCGCCGGCATCGCCAAGGTATGAAAATTTCTGATGCGCCTTATAGATGGCGCGTGCAAGGGCTTCAGGGTTGCGGGTTATCTCCACTGCCGTTGCGTCGGCAAGATATTCCCGCTGGCGGCTGATGAGAAGGCTAAAAAACTGCACAAAGACATATATGAGACTTGAGAGTAATATGCCTATAACGCCGGCTTCAGTCCTGCTCGCATTGTATCTGAGTGACGGAAAATCACAAACGGGTATGGAGCGTTCTTCCTCCGCCACAAGGGCGTCCGCAATCCTCCGGAAGATATTTCCCAGTGAGCAGGAGAATGTGACAAACAGGGCATCGCCGCTCATGATGTGGGCAAGTTCATGAGCAACCGCCGCCTGGATTTCCTCACGGGTGAGCTGTCCAAGCGCACCCTCAGTGACGGCAAGTATCGCTGTCCCGTCCGATGCGATGACGGCGCAAGAGTTCGTGGCGTTTGCAGGGATGATGTGGGGTTTTACCTGCTTTTTGCATCCCGCGCTCAGGCGCATCTCCTCTGCGATATTGATAAATTTTTTATGATAGAGGTCTAAGGGGTCGGGAGGTCTGGAGCCAAGTTTATCAAGGATAAATTCCGCTCCGCTGGTCTTCACGTCATACCATTGGAAGATGGCAATGAACGTGGCGATAGCAAGGATTATCAGAAAGTGGTTGTATGAGAAAAGGGAGATGCCTGAAATTAGACCAAACAGGAAAATAAAGAATGCGAAGTAGAGAACGGCAATGCCTGCGAAGTAAAAGATAATCAGGAATAAAAAAAGCACCAGAGTCCTGTGCTTCTCTCGCACCTCCACCTCATAAAATGTATCACCGTTTGCCATCTAACCCTCCAGAGCCCCTTTTACCATTAATCGTGTGCTTTTTTGCCTGGCAGTCATCATTAATGAAATCCAGTATTTTTAATACCCATTCTCCGGCAGAATGTCAATACGCAAACTTTTGGGATTTTAAACTTTACATTTTCCCATCAAGGGTGCGGTAATTGTAAGAAATATAATTAGTCCATGTGTGGAGTTGTGAATATTTTTTTCTGATTCAGACTTCGAAGCAACTTCGGCGAAATAGGCAAGGTTCACATTGAAGATACTTTTCATCGGAGATATCATGGGTCGCCCCGGGAGGGAGGCGGTTCAGCATCTCCTTCCCGCCATCAGGGAGGAATATGGGATTGATTTTGCCATTGCCAATGGGGAGAATGCCGCGGGAGGAAAGGGTATCACAGACAAGGTGGCGGCGGAACTCTTCGGGTATGGGATAAATGTCCTGACAGGCGGGAATCATTCCTGGCAGAACCGTGAGGGGTTCAAGGTGATTCAGGAAGAGGGGCGTATCCTCCGACCAGCCAACTTTCCACAGGGGCAGGATGTCCCCGGTCGCGGTGCGGCAGTTTTTCAAGACCGCACGGGCGGAGATATAGGTGTTTTGAACCTCCAGGGACGTATCTTTATGACGCCCTTAGATTGCCCCTTTCAATCTGCACTGCGCGAAATATCCATACTTTGTCAGCAGACAAAGATTATCATTGTGGATTTCCACGCAGAGGCGACAAGTGAAAAGGTCAGTATGGGATGGTTCCTTGATGGCAGGGTCACCGCCGTCATCGGCACACATACACATGTACAGACAGCGGATGAGCAGATACTTCCACATGGGACTGCGTATATTACTGATGTCGGGATGACAGGTCCGCATGATGGAGTGATTGGCATAAAAAGGGATATTGTCCTTGAAAGCATGGTCTCTCGTCTGCCCGTGAGGCATCAACTCGCTGAGGGAAACATCCGCATGAATGGTGTCATTGTTACTATCGACCCGGAGACTGGCAGGGCAACAGACATAGAGAGGTTCTCACGCAAGGTTAAATAATCAATGAGAGATTGAATCATTGTTAAAATATGACGTCATTGTTGTGGGTGCGGGACATGCAGGGTGCGAGGCGGCTCATATTGCCGCCCTCATGGGAGCGAAGACTCTTCTGATTACGATTCAGTTAGATGCCATTGCGCGCATGTCTTGCAATCCCGCAGTGGGTGGGCTTGCAAAGGGGCAACTTGTGCGGGAGATTGACGTCTTGGGCGGACTCATGGCTCGCGCCACTGATGCCACCGGCATTCAGTTCCGTATGCTCAACACGAGCAAGGGACACGCCGTCCGCTCACCACGCGCTCAGGCTGACAGGGCGCAATATTCCCTCTGGATGCGAAGAGAACTGGAGAAAACTCCAAACCTTGACCTCCGCCAGGGGACTGTTACTGAGCTCATGACGGATGGAAAAGGGGTTTGCGGTGTCATCCTCGAATGCGGCACACGCATTTATTCACGCGCCGTTATTCTCACAACGGGAACGTTTCTCGATGGCATTGTGCATATCGGTCTCAGAAATTATCCGGCAGGACGCTCAGGTGAACCGCCCGCAGATAAGCTCTCAAAGAGTCTTGCCGCGCTGGGGATTAAACTCGGACGCTTCATGACGGATACCCCGCCGCGGCTTGACGGTCGCACCATTGATTATAGCGGTCTTGATGTCCAGTATGGTGATGAGCCGCCCGTGCCGTTCTCCTTCTCCACCGTCGCCATCAACCGTCCCCAGATGCCATGTTACATCACGTTCAGCAATCCTGAGACGCACAAAATCGTCCGCGAGAACCTTAACCAGTCTCCCGTTTATGCTGGAATGCTGGATGCCCCGCCGCCCCGATATTGTCCGGATATTGAGACCAAGGTCGTTCGCTATCCTGAGCGCGAGCGTCATCAGATATTTTTGGAACCGGAGGGACCGGAAACCAATGAGGTTTATCCCAATGGCATTTTTACGACCCTTCCGGAGGATGTGCAGGAAAAATTCATCCACACCATCAAGGGGCTTGAACATGCGCGCATGATTCGCCCCGCTTACGGGATTGAATACACATACGCACCGCCGACACAACTGACATTGGTGGAGGAGATACGCGCCGTGCCCTTCCTATTCCATGCCGGACAGATTAACGGCACATCCGGTTATGAGGAGGCGGGTGCGCAGGGCATTATGGCAGGCATAAATGCCGTTCTGAAAATAAGAGGGGAAGAACCGCTAATCCTCCACAGACACGAGGCATATATCGGTGTTCTGATTGACGACCTTGTCACCAAAGGCACGAACGAGCCATACCGCATGTTCACCTCGCGCGCTGAATACCGGCTCATCCTGCGACATGACAATGCCGATTTGCGACTCATGGAACATGCCCGCCGCATCGGCGCAGTGGACGATGCCCGTTATACTGCCTTCCGCCATTACCGCGATTCCATTGAAAAAGAACTTGAGCGTCTTGACCGTTCACATATCAAGACCTCACAATTGTCCGCCTGTGGCGGATTGGAGCATGATATAGGGGATATTGGGCGTGGGGTGACACTGGCACAATTATTATCCCGACCAAATGTAACGTATCAGCATATTGCCGCCTTGGGCTATGGTGCCGGTCTGAATGACCCGAGGGCGATTGAGCAGGTGGAAATCTCCGTGAAGTATTCAGGTTATATAAAAAGGCAGATGGATGAGATTGAGCGAATAAGCAAGATGGAAGATGCGCAAATCCCGCAGGACATGGATTTCAAGTTCTTGCGTGGCATCACAGGTGAGGCGGCTGAGAAATTAATGGAGATTCGTCCCCGAACCATCGGTCAGGCATCCCGCATTTCCGGCGTCAGTCCTGCTGACATTGCAATACTCCTCATCCACCTCAAGTCTCGCAAACGCTATTCATAGAAGTGCCCTGATGCATACCGAGAAGAGAATGTTGGGTCCGAGTCCAAAAAAATTTTTTTAGATAATGAGGAAAATCTTGACAGACATATATGGTCATGACGCATTATTTATTTACAAATATTTAAATTATGTATATAATGAGAATGGAAGTTTTTTGCCAGGAAAATCCACATTTCTGCCAAAATGGGCGAAACTTCATTAAAAATGGGTATTCTTATATTTTATGGGGGGCAATCATTATGAAGACGACTTTAGTTCGTATGATTGCATTGGCATGTTTTTATTTGACTCTGTGTGCGGTATCTTCAGCGGATGTTGTCCCATTTCAATTTGGGACAGCAGTCAATGGGACAGCACAGTGGACGACCGCGCAAAAAAATACGGGAAGCTATTCAGTCGATTTTTTTACAAGTTCGACTGCGGGCAGTTATGCTGGATTGGCTTTTGTTCCCGTCACTGCGACAATAGATGATGTAACTACAGTGACTTTCTATTACAGGCATGTCACGGACAATGGTGGAGCAGGACCACGTATCAGTTTCAGTATCAAGGACGGTGCAACTTATTATCTTGCCGTGAGCGGGGGTGCGGTCACCAGCATCGGTGCGTGGGCAAAGGCGGATGGAATCACGGGCACTAATCTCACAACTTACGATCCCGACCCGACCAAGGTGTGGTGGTATGGCACCTGGGATGGTTCAAATCCCGCCACATACAGTCAGGTTGGGGGACCTATAAACTTTTCAGCCCTGCAATCTGCCATCAATGGAGACATTCTGGCAGTGAACGTCTATATGGGCATGGTTGATAATACAAACATCTTTAATGGAGAAGCGGACGTTGACGACATTGAGGTAAACGGCGTGATTTACTACGGCATGATTCAGGATGCGGTTGACGCCGTAGCGAGCGGTTCGACAATTAACGTTGCGCCGGGAACCTATACTGAAAATGTAAATGTGAACAAACCCCTCACTCTGACAGGTGCTGGCAGTAGTTCCACAACTGTGACCGCAGCGAACCCGGGCGCCTCTGTCTTTAATGTCACCTTTAGTTCCGTGAACATCTCGGGATTCACAGTAAGTGGCGCATCAGGAGGAGGACAAGCAGGAATATATCTTAGTGCTGGTGTAACAACATGCACCATCTCCAGTAATAATCTTACCGGCAGCTTCGACGGTATCTGGCTTGGTTCTGGGAGTAACCACAACACTCTATCAAACAACACCCTTTCAGCCAATTATCAGGGCTTTGAGGTGTATATCTCAAGCGACAACATATTCACGAGCAACACAGCAAACTCTAACTCCCAATACGGTTTCAAAATTGATTCTGGAAACAATAACATATATACGGGTAACACCGCTAACTCGAATGGCAAATACGGTTTCTATGTGGTCATTGGGGATGGGGGAGGAGCTACCAATAGCACATTCACGAATAACACAGCAAATTCTAACACACAATATGGCATGCGGATAAATGGTGGAAGTGGCAACACGTTAATAGACAACACCTTTGATTCGAATGTCATAGATGGCATAAAGTTGAAAGAGATAATCTCCAATCTTACGCTGACTGACAACAGCTTTACCAACAGTCAGATTGGTATCGAGATAGATGTCAGTGTAACAAGTGATATCTCTTCTTGGACAGTGAGCCATAATACCATCTCTGGTAATACCCTCTATGGTATCTCCAATGCTGGAACTGGCACTCTCGATGCCAACGGCAACTGGTGGGGTGACGCAAGTGGTCCGTATGATAATAAGACGCTCCCCGGGACACCAAACTACAACAATCCCTTCGGGCTGGGCGACGCCGTAACAGGTTATGTGGAATATGGTCCGTTTTACATTGATGCGGGGATGACAACATTATCTTACATTATCATGGCATCAGCAGGAGCGAACGGTGGTATCAGTCCAGCAGGGACAGTATTGGTTAATCAAGGAAATGGACAGATATTTAATTTCACCCCAGATGCTGGTTACCATGTGGATGGTGTGACAGTTGATGGAAGTCCAGAATCTGTAGCGCCGAGTTATACATTCACGAATGTCACAGATAACCACACGATATCGGTAACGTTTGCAATAAATACCTATACCCTGACGTACACTGCGGGTGCGAATGGGACAATAAGTGGCACATCGCCGCAGACAGTTGATTACGGCACGAGTGGCACTGCTGTGACTGCGGTGCCAGACACTGGATATCATTTTGTCAACTGGGATGACGGCTACACGAGCAATCCGAGGACAGACACGAATGTAATGTCCGACATCAGCGTGACTGCAAACTTTGCTATCAATACTTACACCATCATGGCGAGTGCGGGCGCCAATGGGACAATCTCTCCCTCTGGAGCGGTATCGGTCAACTGGAATGCCA
>Ga0172362_10003060_pt1 | contig 14468 bp, 11 predicted proteins | sample LakKivs1_kivu2a2_FD_114534 | JGI IMG/M metagenome (GOLD analysis project Ga0172362, IMG submission 114534) | Sediment microbial communities from Lake Kivu, Rwanda - Sediment s1_kivu2a2 | ecosystem: Environmental > Aquatic > Freshwater > Lake > Sediment | place: Rwanda: Western Province, Lake...
ATGGAGACAATCATCTCCAAAATGACGAATCACAAAATCCGTCCGAAAAAAGATGGAACGAAAAGTCAATTTTTATGTCTAATTTTAAGTTTATGAATTAATCAGGCTAAATTAAACGACGGAACTAAACTGGAAAATATAACCGACGGAATGACTTGGGGCAATCCATCGACATCTGCGCCTGCATATTGCTGGTACAATAATGATTCAGCTTCTTATAAGAGTACCTACGGGGCTCTATACAACTATTTTGCAGTAAATACAAACAAACTTTGTCCGATCGGCTGGCATGTCTCTTCGGACGATGAATGGGGAGCCATGGTAACTCTTTTCGAAGGGCCGTCGGAAGCTGGCGGGAAACTCTATGAAGCAGGCGACCTCCATTGGCAGTATATTATGCACGCAACAAATGAATCGGGCTTTACAGCACTTCCCGGAGGCCGCAGATATGTTAATTTCGGGGCTTTTCTTGAAATGGGGAAGGCTGGTTACTGGTGGACATCTACACCTTGGAATAGTTCTCAAACCTATTACCGCGGGATTTATCCCAATATGGGGGTGATAAGTGGCTGGGTAGAAAATGGTGTAGGATACAGCATCCGTTGTATCAAAGACTAAATCTCATCTTTGAATATAATGGAACCACTAATGCTGTAATATCAATTATTTAATGGGCAAGAGCAGTGAGAACGGCACTGCAGCAGTTTTATTCGTTTTGCAGTAGTTACTTTCCGATACAAAAATTCCTGAAAATACTGCCCAGTATCTCATCCGTTGTGATCTCCCCGGTTATCTCACCAAGGTAGTGAATTGCCTGGCGAATATCAATTGCTATCAGGTCCTCAGGCAGATTGTTCTTAAGGCCTTCCAGTACTCTCTCAAGACTTCCAGAAACTTGAGATAAAGCAGTGTAATGTCTTGTATTTGTTACTATTACATCCTCCGAACTGACCTTTCCAGCATCTATAATCCTGGTCAGGTTTTCCTTTAACTCTTCTATGCCTTCCCCGGTTTTTGCAGAAATAAACAGAAGTGTTTCATCAGAGCGGTGAGATATTTTCTTTCCCAGATCTGAAACCCTGTCGGATATATCTGCATCAATCTTGTTTACTAGTATGATCAGCTTCTTCCCCTCATCTGAAGTCTGCTTCCTTAATCTGGCAATATCCTCATTTATAGAATTATAATGCTCGTCTATATCTGCCACAAGCATTATGACCGACGCTGCACTTATTTTCTCGTGTGTCTTTATTATCCCGAGGTTTTCAATTATATCCTCAGTATCCCTTAATCCTGCAGTATCTGTAAACCTGAATTGAATTCCGTTAATGACCATGCAATCCTCAATCGCATCCCTCGTTGTGCCCGGGATCTCTGAAACTATTGCCTTCTCCTCCCTCAACAAACGGTTCAGAAGTGTTGATTTACCTGTATTCGGACGGCCTATAATTGCAACAGGAACACCATACTTAACAGCATTGCCTAAACTAAATGATGATGTAAGCTCCCTGGAAACCGACAAAACCTTCGTTACGATCTTTACCAGTTCGCTGCGGTCTGCAAACTCGACATCCTCCTCGCCGAAATCGAGCTCCAGTTCAATAAGGGATGCAAAATGCATCAGGTCAGCCCGCAGCATCCGTATCTCGTCTGAGAATGTCCCGCGCATCTGGTTCATCGCAAGCCTGTGAGCCATTTTCGACTCTGAAGCAATCAGATCAGCAACAGCTTCTGCCTGCGAAAGATCCATCTTCCCGTTCAGGAATGCACGTTGCGTAAACTCCCCGGGCTGCGCCGGCACAGCTCCATTCTTTACAAGGAGCTCCAATATTTTTTGCTGGATATACTTTGAGGCATGACATGATATCTCTATCGAGTCTTCACCTGTGTAGGAGTGAGGCGCCCTGAATATGCTGACAAGAACATCGTCTATGATGTCCTCCCCGGAACGGATCTCTCCATAAACTATTGAGTATCCGGGCTGCTTCGACAGTTTTATCCTTATATCCGAAGGGAAAAATATCCTTTCACAGATAGATATGCTCTTCTTCCCGCTGATGCGTATTATTGCTATAGCTCCTCCTCCCGAAGTCGCAGGTGCACAGATTGTTTCATCTATCCTTATCATTCCCGGATAAACTCTCTAAACTACAAATGTAGGAAACTTATGTGAACTACCGGCTACCGGTTACCGGTTACTGACTACCGGTATTTTACTATTTGCAATTTGCAATTTGCTATTTGCTATTTGCATTTTGATTTTTTTTAATTACCGTATATCTTTATTTAAAGAATTTTGACTGAAATAATCACATTCATCAACCATGAGCAATTACAACCGCAGGGATTTCATCAGGACCTCACTGTCAGGCGCAGTAGGATTCAGCCTGGTTCAGCAGGGGAATTACTTCCTGTCAGCCGTTAAAAAGCATAGTTACGGTACCATACCCGGTTCAAGTGTATCAATCAGTAGTGGAGATAACCGGGCCGATATGGTCTTCAGGGCGCTTCAGCCGTTCTCAAAGGAAATCAAAACAGCTATCGGGAATCGCCGTGTTGTCCTAAAACCTAATAATGTCCTGATCTATGTGCCGCTGGCATGCACTCATGTTGATACTCTCGAAGGCATCCTTGAATTCCTTAAATCGATCAACAAGCTGAAGAATGTTATAATAGCAGAATCATCCGCAAGTGCCCCAACGCTGGAGGGATTCGATAATTACGGTTACTTCAGCCTTCTTTCAAAATACCCTGTAAAGCTTATCGATCTTGATACAGAGCCTTATGAAAACCTTTACGTTGCCGATGAGAGGGATTTTAAACCTCATCTTATCAGGGTCTCCAAAATCATTCTTGATCCTGACTCGTACATAGTATCAGTCGCGAGAATGAAAACACATAATACCGTGGGAGCATCATTATCCCTGAAGAATATTGTCCTGGGATCACCGATAAAGGATCAGGGATTTACACTTTATAATGAAGACAAAAGATTTTCCACCTCAGCGAAAGAGTCAAAACAAGGTTCGGTAAGTTATAAAAGGCTTCTGCATGGCAGCGGATTCCATGCGATAAATTATAACATGTCAAGACTTGCTCAAAAGGTTTGCCCTGATCTTGCAGTTATAGATGGCTACCAGGGAATGGAAGGAAATGGTCCTACTCTCGGAACACCGATCGATCACAGAATTTGCGTGGTGAGCCAGGACTGGCTCGCAGCCGACCGGATCGGGATTGAACTTATGGGGATAGATTTTGCGAAGATAGGCTACCTTAATTATTGCTCACAAATGTCTATGGGCGAGACAGATCTGAACAAAATCTCAATCATTGGTGAATCAATAAGGGATCACGTTAAAACCTATAAGCTACCGGACAATTTTGAGAAACAGCTCACCTGGATGAATCGTTTATCATAGATTCATTTATCCGCTAAAATTTCCTGCTTACAATATTCAGAGTTTAAGCAACCACAAAAACATATTATCATGAACAATCCAGAAAAACACAATGAGATCGGCCGCCGGGATGCTGTTAAATTATTAACAGCTGGTTCAGCAGCCGGACTGCTTGGTCTGTTCGGGACTCCCGAAGCCAGGGCAGAAATCAGTACAACTCCATCCTATGCCAAAGGAATGCCTCCGGTAACAATCAAAAGCATTAAAGCAATCGCAACAGCTCCATCAGGTTCAAACCTTGTCGTTGTAAAGGTGGAAACATCAGAACCCGGACTGTACGGGTTGGGATGCGCGACTTTCACTCAGCGTGCAGTGGCAGTTGTTTCAGCAATCGAAAACTACATGGGTGAGTTCTGCATCGGGAAAGACGTCGATAACATTGAAGATATGTGGCAGTCGTTCTATGTAAGCTCCTATTGGCGAAATGGTCCTGTTTTGAATAACGCAATAAGCGGACTGGATGAGGCTCTCTGGGATATCAAGGGTAAACGTGCAGGAATGCCGGTATACCAGCTTCTCGGCGGGAAGTCGAGATTTGCTGTCCCTGTATATGCGCACGCCAGTGGAAGGACAATCGAGGATGTCGTCGCCAGCGTCAAACAATTCATGGACAGGGGATTCAAATACATCAGGATCCAGCTTGGCGGGTATGGCGGAGTCGGCGCTGCAGCTGCTGCACCGGACTTCAAATCTGCCGGATTCGGAATTGAAAGAGATAATTTCATGGATGAATATGCTTATCTCTCGTCAGTTCCGAAGCTTTTTGAGGCAGTGCGAAAAGCATGCGGAGACAGGATAGAACTACTTCACGATATACACGAGAGGAACCAGCCGATGGATGTCATTAACCTGTGCCGGAGACTGGAAGAGTACAGGCCGTTCTTTATTGAAGATCCATTATCTCCTGAAAACACTCACTGGTGGAAACAGCTTCGCGAAAGCACGTCGGTGCCTTTTGCCATGGGAGAACTCTTTAACAATATCAATGAGTTTGTTGAGCCTATGGCCAATCACTATTTCGATTTTATCCGGGTGCATTTATCACAGATCGGGGGAATTACACCTGCAATGAAAATTGCCAGGCTGGGCGAGTGGTTCAACGTGAGAACTGCATGGCACGGACCGGGAGATGTATCTCCTGTCGGACATGCTGCAAATGCTCATATAGACCTCGCAGTATGGAATTTCGGGATCCAGGAGGGAGGCTATAACTTCTCGGAAAAAGAGAAATCCGTATTTTCGGGGTGTCCTGCTTTCAAGGACGGATATATTTATGTGAATGAAGCTCCCGGTCTGGGCGTCGATATTAACGAAAAGGAAGCTGCCAAATATCCGATAGGCACACGCTCGAACTGGACTGTCCGAAAGAGTGATGGTACGATTATAAGACCGTAAGAAGGAGGAAGGCGAGAGGGCGGGAGAGCGGGAGGTCGAAAGGTACTTTTCCGCAATCCGAAATCCGCAATCCGAAATCCGAAATCCGCAATCAATTACCTCTCCAGGTTCTGAAGCGTAAAGAACGAATCATCAACTGCTATCCCGGCGGAAATATCGGTGAACTTTATCTCCGATTTCCTCCTGCTGACAAGGTTGTCTGCAAGCATATCCTTTATCATGTACTTACCTCCGGGCAGGGGGAATATATTTTTTATCTCTATTACTTTAAACAGTTCATTATCAAAATTATAAAACTCCATTTTCTGCACCTGGTAGTTATCCATGCCGATATAGCTTACCTTTCTTGAGAAACCGTATTCATCAGCTTTGTCTTCATCGGCGGGAATGCTTTCAATTATCCACTGACTGCCGGTGCCGGAATTAGGCATGTGCTTATTATTGAAATCCGACAGGGGAGGAGAGCTCATATCGGCATTTGAGAATTCCGAGCTCATAAAGCTCTTGCCTTTTTCAGTGCTGACTATCCGGCGGGTTTTCTTCAGCGCAGGAAGGTAAATCCACATTTCATCGGACACATCCTTAAAGTCGTTGACCAGCATGGCAGTGCCTCTTACATCTGCAGGTTCGAGGAACTTGATAAGACGTTTTTCGGAACCGTCCGGATAGCTTTTTGAAGTCATGGCTATAGTCCTGCTCCTCACGGCTCCTGTTTTCTCGGTTATCGTAAGACTGATATTTGCGCTTATAGTCCCTGCCATGCTGAGCTCACGGCTTCTTGTCATAATGCTTCCTGCCGAAGGCAACTGAGCCTGAACCTGTAAAAGCGGCAGAAGTGACACCAATATCAATACTCTCTTCTTCATCTTTCGTTTGTCTTTTTACTTTTATCTTTTGTCTTTTATTACTCATATCTTTTTCAATAAAACCAGGTTTGAACTTCATCAGGATTGCCGGGATCAGTATTAAAGCTCCTGCAAGGCATGATCCGATCGAAATGAAAACCAGGTAACCAAAGAAACGTATAGAGGTGAATCCTGACAGCATTAATGCGGAAAATCCGGCCATCAATGTCCCGGCATTAATTATTATGCTTCTCCCAATGGTTGCCATTGCTGCTCTTGTTGCTTCTTCATACGACTCTCCTTTTCTGATCCGGATATTGAAGCACCATATATATTGTATGGTGAAATCCACGCCCACACCGATCATTATTGATGAAAGAAGGGCAGTTGCAGCATCAAGCGCAATGCCGGTAAATCCCATAAATCCGAAAAGGATAAGTATTGAACCGGCAAGAGGAATAGATCCTGTTATCCCGCCTTTGAGCGATCTGAAGATTATTGCCAGAAGGATAAGAACGGTCACCAGTGCAAATAATAATGAGGATACCTGACCTCTGATTATAGAAGAGGCGAAATCCGACATGATTATAGCATATCCTCCGAAAGTTACTTCAGCAGGGAAATCTTTTGTCAGCTCATTTATTTTAGTTCTGACATTGCTTATAATCCTGTTCTCCGGATTGGATATCCGGATCAGCACATGAGCCTTTGTATTTTCAAGGTTCATCATCTGTCTGAAATCATCCGGATCGCCGCTCATATTATAAAGTTCAAACATCTGTGCAATTGCTTCCCGCGATTCAGGTATCTGATCGTATCCGCTTTCACCCGGAGTGAAGATAGCTTTGCTCATCTCCCTGACAGCCTGAGAGATGGAAAATACACCACCAACTCCTTCCATGGATTCAACCTGACATGTCAGATCATCAATTCCTTTCATTATCGCTGGATCTTTTATATCTCCCGAAACCATGACTGATATCGTCTGGGAACCTCCGAATTTGTTGTTAATAATATCAGATGCCTTCCTTAGTGGATTGTTTTTAGGAAAATAGTTCTCCTGGTTGGTTTCAATTCTCAGAAGGGTTATGCCTGATGCCATCACTGCAATAAACAAAACTGATACTATTATTATTTTCCCGGGATGCCTGACTATCCTGTCTGTCAGCATTCCAATAATCCGGTCAAATACTCTTGTCTTTATATTTACGGGTTCAGATATATTATTCCCTTTTCCCCGCAGATATATGAGGGCAGGTATCAGAAACATGCTCATGGCAAGTGCAACTGACACGCCTGCAGCTGCCAGGATACCAACCTGCCTGGCAGGGATTATGGAATGAAGCAGGAGACCGGTTATACCTGCAATAGTCGTCAGGCCGCTGAACAGTATCGGCATGTTAAGGGAACCGGTAAGCTCCCTGATGATATCCCGAATGGATCCTGATTTATCATTCAGGCTGATCTCCTGGTACCTGGCAACAAGGTAAATCCCGTAATTGTTTGCCACAGCTACCAGGATGATCGGAACCAGCAGGGTTATTATTGACAGCTTCCATCCAAGGAGTGGTATCATTCCCATACATATTGCAGTTGAAAGAATAACCACACTGAAAGGGATCACAACACTTTTCCATTCGCCGAGACTCATTTTCAGAATAAGCAGCATAATCAGAAGTGCAAGAGGAACCAGAAAAATTGCGTCCTTGCGCACATCCTTCAGAATATTCTGCCTGATATATGGAAGTCCTCCGGTAAGTACCTTCGCATTTCCCTGATGGACACTTATGATTGAGTCGATCTTCTGAATAGTGACCTTTTCAGCTACGGAATTATTGATCGTAGCTGAGATTGAAGCCGAACCCATGTCAGATGAAATAACTATATCGTGTGCAAACTTGTTATTCAGTATATCTTCACTGAGCTGAGCAAATTCAGCAGAATCTGAAGGTATCCTCCTGATCAGGGGATCTGCCGTCATCATTCCCTCTGAGCTTGCTATCTTGCGGACAGTAAACGGGGAAATGCGGCTTGTAACACCTGTCAGTTTAGATATATCACGGTCTGTCGACCTTATCTGTTTCAGATTCTGCTCGGTAAGAACTGAAGAATCGCTGAAAAGAATCACCACCAGATCCTGCACTCCGAATTCATTCTCAATCTTGTCAGTCTTTATCCTCGATTCCATCGATGGCGGAATATAATTCCTGATCTCAGGATCTGTTTTTGAGAACGGGATCAGCAATCCGAATGAGATCCCGGATGTAAGGCAAAGACTGATTATCAGCCACCTGTATTTTATTATAAAATCCGTCATAAATTGTTAAAAATCAACTCTTAGAGAAATACGTATGCAATTCATGAAATCATCGGCAATATCATAAAGAGATCCTTTCTTCCCTGAAAAATAATCCCCGGCAAGACTGATCTTAAGTCCGTCTGCAGGAACAATAACCAGTTCTGGTGTCATCATCAAGTCCCCTGAAGTGACATTGTATAAAGTCAGAACTGAAGGCTTAAGCTTGCCATAGAACAGTTCCGTTTCAATCCTTAAACCTGCTGAATGGTAAGATTTCTCAAGCTGATAATTATAAAGCCTGTTAAATGCACCGATCTGCTGACGGACATATTCTCCAAAGTCGAACCCGGGGACTGACATAAGTGTCATTATTTCAGCCATATCGGGTTCAGATCCTATGAAAGGGGCGACAGACGATGGAGTGAAATCAGGGATCGCCTTTCCTGAGTACTCGGCTGTGAATCTCCAGTTACCTGCTGACCAGTCAGTACCAATAGCCCATTTTAATTCAGGTAGCGGAACATATTCATAAGACTTCCACGAATCGTAAGGGATCATATATGATGCTTCGCCTCTCACTCCGAATGAGCCGAGGGTTGTTTCAAAGTCGAATCCAATGTTCCTTATCTTATATGGAGTCATTTCAAGTCTCGTATAGGGGATTGGAAATGTACCGGACATGTCAAGATTGAAGTTTGAGAGGGCGAATCCGGGCATCGGATCATAGCCGTCGAACCATGAAAGACTCATATCTGCTCCCCGTACGTGTATATCTGACTTTAGACCATAAGAGAACATTTCCCTGGCTGTAAGCATCGATCCGATCTGGTCTATTGTAACATAGAAGGGAAGCTCTATCGGATCTACAAGCAGCTTCGAGGGTCTGTAAAAGGGAACGGCAACTGCTTCCAGGGTTAAGAATTTCACCGGATACACCTTAGCACTGAGGAGGAGATTTCCCATATTGATATCCTCGCGGTCAGGCGATCGCGATACAAGGTCCTGCGGACTCAGCTTTGAAGTCGGATTCGTAAAATCTGCCCGGCCCCATTTTATAATCTTCTGACCTGCACTGACGCTCCATACCTTCCCGTAGGCAGTGACAAATGCTTCGCGTATATCGAGCCTGCTGACAGGTTCGAGGAATTCTGTCCCGTAGCGGAACCTCAAATCAGAGAATGCGTTAAAATTCAGCCCGTTACTGGTCTCAATCCTGACCCCGGCATCTGCAAGCGAGCTCGACACATAAGGCTTATCATTATCCTGATCGATGCTTCCATAGAATCCGCCCCTGATAAATCCGCTTATTGCAGTTCTGGTTTTATAGTTGTTTCCTGTTTCATCCTGACCTGATAAAAGGAGAGGAGTGGCTGCGAAAAAAAATATTATCGACAGGAACCTGTAATTCATAATTACTTTTTCCTGCAAAACAATCAAATAAAATAACGGCTGTCGTCTCGACCGTCTTTCCCGAACCTGTATCTGCAGTCAAAGAAGTACGTCCCGCTCAGATTGAACTTAAAGAAGACAGAAGACAGAAGACGGAAGTCGGAATATTAGTCTTCGGACTTCGGACTTCGGACTTCGGACTTCGGACTTCCTCCTTCGCTAAAGCTACGGAGGACACAGTCGGACTTCTTATTCTTTAATTCCTGTTGCTTTCTCCCGGTATTCACTGGGAGTGAGTCCGGTCTGGCTCTTGAAAAATGAATTGAATGTCGTTTTGGAATTGAAACCCGAATCGAAAGCGATTCCCAGTATGGTAAAATTATTATTCTTCGGATCACCGAAACGGGATATCACTTCCTTTACCCTGTATTCATTTATGAATGTAAAGAAATTCTTCTTGTGATTCTCATTAAGCACCTGGGTGATATGATGCCTGGGTATGCCTGTCATATCTGCCAGATCCTGTATGCTGAGGTCACGGTTCAGGTATGGTTTGTCATTTTCTACAAATGTGATCAGCTTATTAAGGTATAGTTCAGCCTGCTTCTCCTTAAGCCCGCTCTTGCTGTACCTTTCCGGTTCTTTCTTTTCTTCACCGTTAGTTATCTTCACTGCATCCCCGAAGATAACAGGTTGCTTGATCCCGTAAAAGCTGTACACAAATGTAAAGAGTGTAATGAATGCAAAAACAACAAAATACGGATCAAAAGGGATGAAGTTGCCTATCATATTGAGGCCGCCAAGTATAAATAGTATCAGGAAAGCAACATAAAAGCTGATGGATAATATCTTCAGCCAGTTGAGTGTAATTATATTGGAGGTATATGAAACAAGATCCTTCAGTTTGGTCTGGTGTCTCCTGATATCAATAAAAGCTAGTATGCTGTATACGCTGACGGAAAAGAAAAAGCATGTACTATAAACAATCCGTAATGAGATGAACCTGTCGGGTTTGAAGAAATGCCTGAGATCCTTTAGCAGCGGCACCTCCCTTAAGATGACCGATACCGCAAAAAAAACGAAAAACGGGAGTAAATGAAGAAGCGCCAGCCAGTTGAATTTCTTCTGCGGATGGGTCATGAACCTTACATAAAGGAACAGAAGAGGGCCGTACGTGAACGCAACAAACGGGAAAGCATACATTTCAATGACCTTTGAATTGATCAGGGCAAAAGTAAGTTCGATACAGATCAGGAATAACCATGTAGCCATCAGCCTGTTCGGAATCGTGAAAGGTCTTTTGGTCGAGATAAGCAGTCCCGAAAAAAAAGCCTGAGAGATGCCAATATAGAGAACAGGATCAATGTTGACCATCCGGCAAAATATTTCTTAAATATAACGAAAAGCAGGTATATTTAGGTATATTTGAGACAGAACCAATAGTGAATTATATATTCTATGTTCTTTAGTGCTGCTATTATATCATTAATAATAAAACACCTATGAGCATTCTTCTGAATAAGGATTCAAGAGTGATAGTTCAGGGATTCACAGGCAGTGAGGGAACCTTTCATACCTCTCAAATGATTGAATATGGTACAAAAGTTGTAGGAGGTATCACACCGGGAAAAGGAGGACAAACACATCTCGGGCTGCCTGTATTCAATACTGTCAGGGAGGCTGTTGAAAAAACATCTGCAGATGTATCCGTTATTTTTGTCCCTCCTGCATTTGCAGCTGATGCTATCCGCGAAGCTGCAAATGGCGATATAGGCCTGGTTGTAACAATTACAGAAGGCATCCCTGTTTCCGATATGGTGGCTGTTATGCATTACCTTAAGTCATATAATTGCCGTATGATTGGTCCGAACTGCCCTGGTATAATCACACCCGGAGAGGCAAAGGTTGGTATAATGCCCGGATTCATCCACAGGAAAGGCAGCGTGGGGATCATTTCACGCTCCGGGACTCTTACCTATGAAGCGGTCGACCAGGTCACCCGCCTTGGAATGGGACAATCAACATGTATCGGCATAGGCGGTGATCCGGTTGTCGGTACAACCACCCTCGATGCAGTCAAACTTATGATGGACGACAATGAAACTGAAATCATTGTAATTATCGGCGAGATCGGAGGTAACATGGAAACTGAAGCTGCTGAATGGATTAAGTATAACGGAACCAAACCAGTAGTTGGATTTATTGCCGGACAAACAGCTCCTAAAGGACGCAGGATGGGCCATGCAGGAGCTATAATAGGAGGGAAGAACGACACTGCCGCTGCCAAGATGGCTATCATGAAGGAATGCGGTATCCATGTCGTTGAATCACCTGCAGATATAGGGGCGACGGTGAAGAAGGTTTTTACGAAATACCCCCCTGCCCCCCTGAAGGGGGGTTGAAATCCAACCAATTAGGTATCAGACTATTATTATGGGTTTATTGCCCCCCTTTAGGGGGGTTGGGGGGTCGTTGCAGATTGGGTTTATAGCCCCCCTTCAGGGGGGGAGGCAATATTTTTTTTATCTTTACCCAAATTTAAAACCAACCAACCATGGGATTGCTGACAGGAAAAAACGCACTCATCACAGGCGCATCAAGAGGAATAGGAAAAGCCATTGCAAAGGTTTTCGCGAAAGAAGGTGCAGGTATTGCCATCACAAACATCACTGATGATGACGAATTCAGGGCTGCTTTAATAGAAATCGAATCCATCGGAGTAAAGGCAAAAGGATATGTCTTCAATGTGGCAAATTTTGCGGACTCACAGAAGATCGTAGCAGATATCATTAATGATTTTCAGAAAATCGATATCCTTGTCAATAATGCAGGTATAACCAAAGATACTCTCCTGATGAGAATGACTGAGGAACAGTGGGATGCAGTTATCGCAGTAAACCTGAAATCGGTGTTCAACCTCACAAAAGCCGTACTGCAGCCGATGCTGAAGCAGAAAAGCGGATCAATAATTAATATGAGTTCGGTAGTTGGTGTTTCAGGAAATGCCGGACAGAGCAATTACTCTGCTTCAAAGGCAGGGATCATTGGATTCACAAAAAGTGTCGCAAAGGAGGTCGGATCCAGAAATATAAGATGCAATGCCATCGCTCCAGGATTCATTATGACCGAAATGACAGAAAAACTACCTGAAGACGTTAAAAAAGAGTGGATAAATAAAATACCTCTCCGGCGTGGTGGGACTCCTGAGGATGTGGCACTTACGGCTCTATACCTTGCCTCTGACCTGTCACTCTACGTAACAGGACAAACAATTCATGTGTGCGGAGGTATGTTAACTTAAAAATTTTTACTATATTTACAGCTTCGCAGGGTGTCTATCCTTTTAGCACGAGGAAATGCAGCGAGACATATTTATTCCACACTATTTTAAACAGACACCCTGCTTCTTTTTTTTATACCCAGGCAGATAAATATGCATAACACCATCTTCTTCCTGATAATAATCATCCCCTTTGCCGGATATATCCTCGAGAGATACCTTGAATATCTCAACGGGAAGATGTGGTCTGAAACATTACCCGAAAAACTGAAAGGCATCTGCAGCGATGATGATTACAGGAAAACCCAGCTTTACGACCGCGATAATAAAAAACTATCCTTCTGGTCCTCATCATTCAATATTGCCGTGATCATCCTTATGATTGCAGCAGGAGGCTTTGCCCTGATTGACGGACTTGCCCGTGAACTGAGCCAGAAGATTGTTGTCATTTCCCTTATATTTTTTGGTATAATCGGGTTTGCATCTGATATTATCAATATTCCGTTCAGCTGGTACGATACTTTTGTCATTGAAAAGAAGTATGGATTTAATACTATGACTATCAGAACTTTCATCACCGACCACATTAAATCATGGTTCCTGGCATTGATAATAGGAATACCTGTCCTTGGGCTGATAACCTGGTTTTATTATAAAACCGGGAAGGACTTCTGGCTATATACCTGGGGGGTGATAGTTGCATTCTCTGTTTTCATGAACTTCTTCTATTCAGAGCTTATTGTTCCCCTGTTTAACAAACAAACACCCCTCGAAGAAGGTTCGCTCAGGGATAAAATAGAGTCATTCGCTACTAAAGCCGGATTTAAACTGAAGAATATTTATATCATTGATGGTTCAAAACGCAGCAGGAAGTCCAACGCATATTTCTCAGGTTTCGGCCCGAAGAAGAGAATCGTGCTTTTTGACACTCTACTGAAAGATTTCACTGAAGATGAAATAGTTGCAGTCCTGGCTCATGAGATTGGCCATTACAAAAAGAAGCACATTCTGCTGATGATGATCTCTTCAGTGATCATAACCGGACTGATGCTTTTCCTGTTTTCCCTTATTGTTGAGAATCCCCGTCTGTCCCAGGCGCTTGGTGCCGACATACCAAGCTTTCATCTCGGACTGATCGTTTTCGGGATCCTGTACAGCCCGCTTTCCCTGCTAATCGGCATTATTTCCAACCATTTTTCGAGGAGGCATGAATTCGCGGCTGACAGGTTTGTAAAAGAAAACTATGATGCTGAGATCCTTGCCGGTGCATTGAAGAAGCTCTCTGTGAAGAATCTTTCAAACATGCTTCCGCACCCGGTCTATGTATTTTTCCATTATTCACATCCGCCTTTGCTTCAGAGGCTGGAAAAGCTGGAGAATTAAGAAGGCTGTAAAGGCTATAGAGGCTGTAAAGGCTGTAGAGGCTGTATAGTGAACATCTAAAGCCTCTAAAGCATCTAAAGCCTTTTTTACTATATTCGCAGTGAAAATTCTGCCTCCTTAGCTCAGCCGGTAGAGCAGCTCATTCGTAATGAGCAGGTCGTGGGTTCGAGTCCCATTGGAGGCTCTTCTGATTTCGGATTGCGGATTTTTGATTTCGGATTGTTTTCTCCAAATCCGCAATCCCTAATCCGAAATCCGAAATTTCCTTTGAGCGGGAAACGAGGCTCGAACTCGCGACCCTCAGCTTGGGAAGCTGATGCTCTGCCAACTGAGCTATTCCCGCATTTTCATTCTGTTAAGGAGCGACCTGATAGCTTGGGATCCCGAGTACTCGGGACTGCCAACTGAGCTATTCCCGC
>Ga0172362_10003062_pt1 | contig 14463 bp, 17 predicted proteins | sample LakKivs1_kivu2a2_FD_114534 | JGI IMG/M metagenome (GOLD analysis project Ga0172362, IMG submission 114534) | Sediment microbial communities from Lake Kivu, Rwanda - Sediment s1_kivu2a2 | ecosystem: Environmental > Aquatic > Freshwater > Lake > Sediment | place: Rwanda: Western Province, Lake...
AATATGGGGAGACGGCAAAAAACGAAGACAGTTCCTCGAAGAGCTGAGAAAAGACTCCATTTATCCCGAGCTCCTGGCCGGCATACTCAAGACGCCTGACGCGGACGCTTTCGACGTGATAGCACACGTTGCTTTCGATGCTCCCATCCTCACGAGGGACGAGAGGGCCAAGGCCTTCCTCAACAAGAAGGCCAGCTTCCTGGGTGCGCTCGGGGAGAGAGCGCAGGACATCGTCCTGTCGCTGCTGGACAAGTACAGGATAGGCGGCGTCGATCAGATAACCAGCCGGGAAATATTCAGGGTTCCGCCTTTTGACAGGATGGGATATCTAAAGGGAGTGGCCGAGCAATTCGGAGGATACGGGAAGCTGAGGGAAGCGATAGACGAGGTCGAAAGAGGCCTGTACGGAGAGGCGAGAGGTGCTTGATATGAACAGAAAGGACCTTGCGAACAAGATCTGGACTGCTTGCGACATAATGAGGAGGGACGACGGGACCTCCGGCATTCTTGAATATACCGAGCAGCTCTCTTGGATGATATTCCTCAAGGTATTCGAGGACGTAGAGAAGAGATTTGAGGATGAGGCGAGGTTCGCGGGCGAATCCTATGAGCCAATCATAGAACCGCGATTCCACTGGTCCGCGTGGGCCGGAAAAGAGGGAGGCGCGCTCGAAAATCATTTCACTAGAGAGGAGCTGGAAGCCGTCAGAAAGAGGAACGAGCACATTCTGACCGCTTTCATAGACGACAAGCTCTTTCCTTACGCCAAATCCCTCAGTGGAACGCCGGAGCGGGAGAAGATAGCGGCGATATTCCAGGAGATACGCGGCAACAGGATGAAATCTCCTTACAATCTAAAAGATGTCATCGCGCTGCTCAACGACATTGACTTCAACAATGTCGAGGATTCGCACGTTCTTTCCCAGGTATACGAGGAACTGCTTCTGAGGCTGGGGAGAGAAGGAGGGGTCGCCGGAGAATTCTATACGCCAAGACCAATAGTGAGGCTCATGACGAAAATAGTCAATCCCCAGATAGGAGAGAAAATCCTGGACCCGTTTTGCGGTTCCTGCGGATTCCTGGTGGAAGCGTACAGGCAAATGCGCGAATCCAAGGAACTCACGGTGGAGGATTACGAAGAACTCCAAAGCGGAACGTTCCACGCGCAGGAGAAGAAGTCCCTTCCGTATCTCATCGGATTCATGAACTGCATCCTTCACGGCCTCCTGACCCCGGACATCGTGCGGAAAAACACGCTTGAGGAAGATATTAGAAACATCCCCGAGGGCCAGCGCTTCGAGATAATCCTGACCAATCCCCCCTTCGGAGGGAAGGAGGGAAAGCAGATACAACAGAATTTTCCGGTCAAAAGCCAGGCAACCGAGCTCCTGTCCCTGCAATACGTGATGAAGAAACTACGAAAAGACGGAAGGTGCGGAATAGTCGTTCCGGAAGGAATTATGTTCAGGGCAGACGCCTTCGCCCGAGTTAAAAAGGAATTGCTTGATAATTTCAATCTTCACACCATAGTAAGCCTTCCTTCGGGAGTCTTTGCGAACGTTACCTCTTCTGGCCAGGGGCCCAAGACCAATCTGCTCTTCTTCGATAAGACCGGAAAAACGAAGGAAATCTGGTACTATGATTTCGATGGCTATTCACAAAACGTGCTTAACAGAAAGTACTCCAAGGCAAACGCGGTGATGGATGATGATCTGAAGGATTGTTATGATAAGTGGAGAAACAGGGAAATTTCTGATTATTCCTGGGTAATTTCGGGGAAAGATATAGCAGAAAGGGAATATGACCTTTCTGCAAGGAATCCCAATCTTGTCAATGATATCGAGCACAAACCGCCCGAAGATCTGGTGCGTGGCATTTTGGAGAAAGAAAAGAAGATAACCGAGATACTAGAGGAGATCAAAGACGTTTTTGGTGAAAAATTATGAATGAATACGCCTTGCCTGAAAACTGGAGATGGATAGAACTGGAAAAAGTTTGCGACATTAATCCATCTAAAAGGGAAATTTCACATCTTCCGGGTGATTTAGAGGTATCGTTCATTCCAATGGCCTATGTGAACGAAACAAACAGAATTATAGAGAGGCAGGATAAAAGAAAGCTTAAGGAGGTAAAGAAAGGCTATACCTATTTCAGAGAAAATGACATTCTGTTCGCTAAAATTACTCCGTGCATGGAGAACGGGAAATTTGTAATCGCTAGAAACCTGATAAACGGAATCGGATTTGGAACAACCGAATTCCATGTATTGAGACCGAAAGAAAACATACTTCCAGAATATATCCGTTATTACATGATACAGAAATCTTTTAGGGAAATTGCGCAGAAAAACATGACAGGAACAGCCGGTCAACAGAGGGTTCCTGAAGCCTTCTTTCATAAAATAAAAATACCTATGCCCTATAGAAATGGAAAACCCGATGAGGCAATTCAACGAGAAATCGTTAATAAACTGGGATTCATATCTTCTAAAATACTGGAGGCAATAAAAATAAGACAAGGCGCAGTCGAGGAAAAAGACAAAATAATGTTTTCGGCTCTGAATAGCATATTGGGCAAAGCCGATGAAAAAGACTGGAGAAAAATACCCATAGGGGAGGTATGTAAACTTATCAATGGGAAGGCATTTAAACCGAGGGACTGGTCTGATCATGGCTTGCCTATAATAAGAATTCAAAATCTCAATGACTCAACAAAGCCATACAACTATTTTAATGGAAAGGTCGATAATAAATTTTATGTTAATACAGGAGACGTGTTGATTTCCTGGTCAGGAACGCCTGGAACTTCTTTTGGTGCGCATATTTGGATAGGGGAAAAGGCAATTCTTAATCAACATATATTTCGTGTAGAGCTGAATGAAACCATCGTAAGAAAGTCTTTTTTCGTTTATTCGATAAATTATATATTACAGGAATTAATTTCGAAAGCCCATGGTGGTGTAGGTCTTAGACACATAACAAAGAAAAAATTAGAATTAAGCAAAATAACCATTCCCGTTAAAGATGGAAAGCCAAATTTGAATTTTCAAGAGAGGATCGTGGAGAATATTGATAAACTGCAGAGAAAGGTTGATTTTCTAACCATAAAACAAAATGAAAATATGAGAGAGCTAAAGGCACTAGAATACGCAGCTCTCCACAAAGCCTTCAGAGGAGAATTAACAAGCTAGGTAATTTCATGGGATTAGGAAGAAAAGGAGAAACGGAGCTGGAATGCCCCTTCTGCCGCAAGGGGAACGTGAAGACGTTTCACAAAGAGGGATATCTCCAGGCCAGGACGAGCAGAATATCGGCAGGGGCAAAGACAAAGCATTACAAGACGCCAGATACGTACGAGGTCCTGGAAGACTGCTCTCATTGCGGCGCAAAGAAAAAAGACATACAAGCCTCTTTCGAGGGAAAATACAAGAAGAAAATGACTCATCAAGAACGGATTGAAATGCTCAAGAAAAGGGGATTGCCGCTGGTTTTGGGGAGTGAAGGTGGATAAAAATGTAATTATTGAATTCTTTTTAATTAGTATATTGATTTTAAATACAATAAAATAATAAGTGATTAGAGGAATGCCTTGCACTAGTCAATACGGTGATTAGTATGAATGAAAAAGGTAGTATATTCTTTGATATAGATTCTAGACTACTTTTTGAATTAGGTGAAAATCTCGTAACAAACAGGGCAATTGCCTTATCTGAGTTAGTAAAAAATTCATATGATGCAGATGCTACTGAGGCCATAGTCCGAATGAAAAACGTCAGACAGCCTGGGGGGACAATTGTAGTTGAGGATAACGGGATAGGAATGTCATTATCCATGTTTAAGAAAACCTGGATGAGAATAGCTACCATTGATAAAGAGGAAAATCCTATTTCGAAAATATTTAAAAGAAAAAAAGCAGGCAAAAAGGGTATAGGCAGATTTGCCTGCAGAAGACTGTCAAAAAAACTTATATTAAAATCCGTTTCCGAAGAAAACAATAAAAAAGAAGAGCTCTCAGCAATTTTTAACTGGCCAGCATTTACTCCAGGTTCAGATGTAAATGAAATTCCCGTTGAATATTCTGCAAGAGAAGTCGATCAAAATACTCCTACGGGTACTGTATTAATATTAGAAAACACGAATGAAGGTTGGACTGAATGGAACATTAGAGAACTTAGAAATGAACTGTCCGATTTGATTTCACCAACAACTTTTAAGCCTAAGATAAGAACGAAAAAAATATCAAGAGAGTATGATCCAGGATTTCATATAGAATTTGAATGCCCCGATTTTCCTGCAAGAGAGAAGCCACTTGATGCGGACTTCTTTAAGAATGCTTGGACAAAGCTAACAGGGCATGTAAACGAAAAGGGAGAGGCAATTTATGAAATAGAAGTTATCAATAAAATAATTGATAAAAATGGAAAAGTCTTTGAGCGAGAGGATAGATTCAAGCACCTGAAAAACACAAAGTTAGAAGTATATATATTTAGTTATAGACCAGATTTATTTAGAAGATCAGAATGGGCAGTTGGAAAGGCAAGGAAAATAGGTGGGGAAAGAGGTGGTATCAAAGTATATGCTGATAATTTTAGAGTTTTTGGTTACGGAAAAAAAGGAGATGACTGGTTAAGATTAGATTATGATCGAGCTAGATCAATGATAGGTGTTGATGAAGAAGTGAGTGAATTATCGGAGGATAAAAGACCTGGTCTGAGATTATTCAGAAATCATCAGTTATTTGGGCATGTAATATTTACGACAGGCGAAAATCCTGCCATGGAGGTTACAGCTAATCGAGAAAGGCTTAAAGATAATGAATCTTTTGAGGAACTAAGAAAATTTGTACGACTTGGGATAGATTTTGCTACAGTTTTGTATGCGAACGAGATACACAAAGAAATAGAAAAAGCAAAGGAAAGAAAAAAAGCAGAGGAAGAGGCAAGGAGGAAAGCTGAGGAGGAAGCTAAAAAAAGAATAGAAGAAGCTAAAAGAAAAGCAGAGGAAAGAGCTGCGAAGGCAGAGGAAGCAAGAATAAAAGCAGAGGAAAGAGCTGCAAAGGCAGAGGAGGAAAGAAAAGAGGCGGAAGCGGAAAGAAAAAAGGCTGAGGAAGCAAGAAGAAAAGCGGAGCAGGAACGAAGAAAAGCAGAGGAAGAGGCAAGAAGAACTAAGGAAGAACGGGAAAGAGAAAAAGCAGAATGGGCCTTAAAAGAAGAAAAAGAAACGATAAAGGCTGAGGAAGAAGCAAGGTTAAAAGAAGAGCAAAAACAAAGAGAAGAAAAAGAAGCAAAAAAAAGAGCGGAAGAGGAAAAAAAGAAAGCTGAAGAGGCTAGAAGAAAAGAGTTAGAGGAGAGGGAAAAAGCTGAGGAAAAGCTACTAGAATTAAAGGGAGAAGAACTTAAAAGAGCGGAGCAGAAATATGAAGAGGAGTACTTACGTCTGAGAGTATTGGCATCGACAGGAACACTTATCCTAATTTTTGAACACGAACTTCAAGCATTGATTGAAGATATGGAAGAAATGATTACAAGTTTCTCACTGTTATTGGAACAATTGCCGAGGAAAAAACAAGATAATTATAACGATATTCTTGAATCATTCAGCAATCGTACTGAAATGATTAAGGAACTAGGCGAATTTTTGGGACTAACTGTCGGAAGAGAAAGCAGGTTGGAAAAAAAAGAGTGGGTTCTTTTTCCGATAGTCGAAAGTGTGTTCCGCCCGTTTCGTTGGTACTTCAAAGAAAGTGGCGTAGAACACAGGAATTCGATACCGGATTATTTAAGGACTCCTAAAATGTATCGTTCTGAACTGGTCTCAATCTTACACAATCTGATGTCGAATGCATTTAAAGCAGTCAAAGGACAGAAAGATAGACGAATAGAAGTCACGGGATTTGAAAAAGATGGGAATGTGCATATTCAAGTTCTAGATTCAGGTAAAGGACTTGATAGGAATCTGTGGGAACAAGTATTTGAACCCTTTGAGAGTTATAGTGAACCTGATCTAAGATTTGGCATTGGAACAGGATTAGGACTTAAATTAGTGAGGGATATCATAAGATCATATGGAGGGAAAGTAAAGTTTATAAATGCACCCAAAAATTGGAAAACATGCATAGAGATAATCCTACCTTTGGAGGGATAGAATGGTTGTTAAAATTCTCTACATAGATGATGATGAAACGGAGTTGAAAAGGTACGAATTAAAATTTAGATATGACACGAGGATGAAGGACAGATTTAAGCTAATTATAAAAAACACACCAAAAAAAAGAGGTGATTTTGAAGCCTTAATGAAAATATGTCCAGGACTAATTCTGGTAGATTTTGAGTTAATTAAGCCTGATTCAAATGGAGATGTAATAGGAATATCTGGAGTCACACTTTCTACCGAGCTCAGGCAAAAATTTCCAGATGTGCCCATTGTTCTTTTCACCAGAAAAAGCGTTTTCAATATCAATAGCTATTCAGATATTAAGCAGACGTTATCAAGTCTTGATGATATTTTATATAAGCATGATGTATTTAAGGCAAATTCAAACTTGCCAGATTTATTATATGAGTTAGCAGTAGGTTTCAAAAAACTTGGAAATATAAAAACAAAAAAATGGGAAAATTTATTAAAAGTGATTAATGCTCCTGAGAGCGAATACGATAATCTTAAATTAGCTGATCCCCCTGTTTATTCTGAACAAGATTCGAAATGGTCAGTGTCGAAATCAGCGAAATGGATACGTGATACATTATTATACTACCCAGGAATTTTGTATGATCCTGTTTATGCAGCAACTTTTTTAGGGATTTCTGAGGAAGCATTTCTAAAAAAAGATGTTCAAGAGTTTTTCAGAAGAGCGAAATATTCGGGCATATTTTCACCTCCTGAAGGGCGCTGGTGGAAAATAAAACTCACAGAAATCGCTAATGCTAAAATGATAAAGTCTGAAGCTTCTATGGTAATCAGAGAAGGGTTCCCGAGTCTTTGGAAAAGGATAAAAAAAAGACATATAGAGAGGTCCAAATGTATTTATAGCGGAGAATCACCTGCAGATTGGGTTTGTTATATCCTTAAAAAACCCATGATGATAAAATATTCACTATTTTATAGACCTGATTCTAGACCATCTGTAATGGATGAAGCTAGAGTTTCATTTAAAGCAATAAGAACTTCCAACGAAGTCAATGATACTTTGTTTGATCCAATTGGGCAGGAATTGTTGCCAAAAATAAGGAAGATGAAGAAGGGGAGCGTGGAATAGCTTGAGGATTGAAGAATATCCCAGGAATCTAGAAATTTTAGTTCACCAACATCTAAGCAAATACTTAGATGCGGGATCGAAAGAATTATTGATAGAGAGGGCTCGAGCTTTAAGGAGCTTTTTTCAGAAAAAAAAGAAAAAAGGTCCAGTTAAATGGAGCTTTGTAATACCAAGAGATAGTCCCTTAACATTTAAGATAAATGATGTTGATGCTAAAAAATTACAGGTTGATATTTCGTGTAAAATAGAAGGTCAAAATGAGACAATTCATACGCAAAATGTTTTATTGAGAATTTGGTCTTGGGACAAGGATCTGAGTTTTAGAGAAGGTATGGATGCAGATCATTTAAGAGTACTTTTAGAAAAAGTTGCATGGAAAAGAGTCATTCTAAGATTCCATTTTGATTTGAAAGATCCGAAAACAAAATCAGAACCTCTATATCATCTACATATTGGAGGAGATCCGGTAGAAGATGAGCATTGTTGGTTTCCAAACCAAGTAAAGGTCCCAAGATTTCCTTTTCCTCCAATGGACATAATTTTATTAAGTGAGTTTATTCTTGTTAATTTTTTTAACAAAGAGTCAGAACAATTAAGAACGAAACCAGAATGGGAAAGCCTAGTAAGAAAGAGTCAAAACTTCTTTCAAAAAGAATATTTCGAGAACTGCACGCAGTGTGTTAATCGCCAATCATCTACCTTGCTTGGAAATTTGATTAAGGCAGTAAATGAGGCTTGATTTATGAAAGAGACTGGAAAAATACAGACCAATAAGTTAGTTGATTATACGGAGCTACTAACAGATGAATATGTAAATAATACTACTTCTAAAGATAGAAAAAGCAAGGGTCAATTTTTTACTCCAAAGACCATAAGTGAATTCATGGTAAGACAGTATAATAATCTTCATAATAAGGATGAAATTAAAATATTAGATCCAGGCGCGGGCATCGGAATTTTTGAAAGTACAATATGCGATATGCTTATTTCGAAAAGTAAAAGGCCTAAGGTAATATTTGAAATTTATGAAAATGATGAAAATATCCTGCCTTATTTAAAAAAGAATATGAGAATGTGCAAAAAGAAAATGGAGGAAAATGGATTTAAATTTTTCTATAGAATTTATAGCGACGATTTTATTATTAGAAACTCTAGCTTTTTTAAAAGAGGACCCGTAGAAATAAGGCCAGAATGCTTTTATGATTATGCCATTTCGAATCCACCTTATTACAAGATACGAAAGAGTTCGCGATCAGCTAAGGATTTAGAAATTATTTTAAAAGGGCAGCCAAATATTTACATACTTTTTATGGCACTATCAGCAAAACTGTTGAAAGAGAACGGGGAGCTTGTCGTAATAACGCCAAGAAGTTATTGTTCTGGACCTTATTTCATTAATTTCAGAAGGTGGTTCTTCAATTATATGAAGCCGAAAAAGATACACGTTTTTGGTTCTAGGAGAGATGTATTTAAAAAGTATCATGTCCTTCAAGAAATGGTTATTTTAGCTGCTGTTAAAAGAAAAAATGATCCGAAATATCTTACAATAAGCAATTCAAAAGGTGATATTTTAAAAACAGAAAAAATTAAGAAAAGGAAAACTGAATACGCAAAGAGTATTATAAAAATGGATAATGATATCATCATGCGAATTCCGACAACAGAGGAAGATGAATTATTAGCGGATAAGGTGGATAGTCAAGGTAACAAGCTAGATTCATTGGGGTTCAAAGTTTCAACGGGACCAGTAGTGCCTTTTAGAACTTCTGATTCGCTCGTTAACAGTATAGCAGATAAAAATAAATACGCTCCCCTGATTTGGATGCAGAACATTCAAAGAGGAAAGGTAGGTTGGCCGCTTGGTGAAAGTAAAAGGCCTATGGCCATAAAAAAAGATGATATTACCAAAAAAATCTTGATACCTAACAAGAATTATGTACTGATAAAACGCTTTAGCGCAAAAGAAGGCAGGAAGAGAATTAATGCGGGAGTTCTGTTAAAGAAATGGATTAATTCGGATCAGATAGGAATTGAAAATCATGTGAACTATATATACAGACCTAATGGAAATTTATCTGAGGATGAAGCTTATGGCATTACTGCAATTTTAAATTCAAAAGTTTATGATAGATATTTCCAGATCATAAATGGAAGTACTCAAGTGAATGCGACTGAGATTATGAATTTTCCTTTCCCTGATGTTGAAAAAATAAGATTGATGGGGAAGTTAATAAGAGAAAATCAAGATAGTAATGAAATAAATAATGAGAAAATAATAGTAGAATTGCTTGGATTCTGATAATAGTGCTTTCGATCTGCTTTTTTAAAAGAGGAAGGTTAGATTATCGAAGCTCTTAAAGGGGATTGATTAATTTCTCCCCGAATACGGCAGATTTTTCCTAGGAATCTCCCACGTCTTCGGCCTCAGCCGCTCGATTTCCGCCTGGGAGAAGTATCCCCACTCCTCCTCGAAGCCCTGGACCAGGCCGTACCAAATCGTGTCCGGGACGCCTTTTCCGTCCCCGAAATCGCTCAACTGTTCCCTGTCCTTTTCTATGGCGAACCAGTACCAGCCGCTGAACGACTCCCAGCCTCGCAGGACCTTCTTCCCGTCGATATAAAGGTTTTTCCCGTCCGTCTCGAACTTCGCCATGAAAATACCTCAAAACCAGCTCGCAAATTCCGGCTCTTCGTCCGTCTCTATCGCTCTTCGAACGAGCGCGTAGGCAAGCCTGTATTCCGCCATGTAGCCTTTGTGATAATGCCTGTTCCTTATCGCATTCTTGACCGCCGGCAGGGGATCGCTTGCATAACAGGAATAAATCCACTCGCAGTAGTTCTTCCTCCCTTCCCTGGCATCCCTCAGAATCGAAGCCGCGCGGGAGGGCGTCGCGTACCCCAAGGATTCGGCTATTATGTGCGCCGTTATCCTGGGATATTTCTTCATGGTTTCTCTTACGGAAAGCTCTTTCCTGTCTTTCATTCAATCGCCTTTTTTATTCAAACACCCTGAAGCTCAGATGGCCTTTGCCGTCTTTCGTTTCCTTTTCGAACATTCGGAAAAGCGGCTTGAGATCGGTCCCGTATGATTTTTCAAGCTCTCCGATTTTTTGTTTTAGCTCCAAGTAGTCCTCCCCGCTCAGTTCGTAGGTTCCGTCTTCGGAGCGATACAAATTGTCGTCTATGAAATTGAATTGCTTCCCGGTTATCGGGCCGAAGACGTACTTGTATCTGGCCCTATAGATGTCCGATCTCATTTTTATCCTTCTTTTTCTTTACCTCCACGTCCCGCTTGTGGAAATACCCTTCGTATCCGATGGCGGGGAAGACGACATAGTAACAGGACGTCGAGGAGCAGCAGTAAGTCTCAACCAGGTCCGAATATCCTTTGTACTTCCCAAATCCTTTAAGCCGGACCCTCACTTCGTGCGTAAATTCCGTTTTTCCGGGCATATGTCCTCCTTTTCGGCGAAGCTGTAGAAGGAATCCTGCCCGATTATCACATGGTCGAGCATTTCTATTCCGAGCAGCTCCCCGCCGAGATAGAGCTGTTTCGTGAGCTCCCTGTCGTTTTCCGAAGGCTCGGGATCTCCGGAGGGATGGGAATGTATGAAAATGACGGAGGCGGCGGAAGCGAGGACAGCGGCCTTGTAGACCTCCCTGGGGACGACCGGGGCGAAGGTGAGCGAACCCTGGCTCACCATGTCCACCCCGATGACCTTGCATTTGTTGTCCAGGAGGACGGAATAGAATCGCTCCCTGTCGCTGAAGGCGAGCCTCTTGAAGGCCTCGTAAACCTGGGAAGGTTTCGTCAGCTTCAAAGGCCTGTATTCGTTCTGTCCCTCGATGACGAGGTTCGTCTTGACCTTATACCCCTTGTACTCGAATCCGTCGAAGTACGAATCCTTCAGTCCCGGTTCATCAATCCTTCTTTTTTTCATGTTTTTCCCTCAGCTTGAGAAAGCCCGGCAGGTCCAGCTCGTAGATTTTGGTCTCTGAGAATTTCTCGTTGTATTCCTCGTCGTCCTGGTCGAAATATCTGTCGTTGAAGGCGAAACCCGTGTATCGCTCGAACGCGCTTTCGGCTTCCTTTTGACTTCTGAACAGCTCGACGTCGTCGTTAGTCCATGCGAAATTCTTCACGAGCACGTAGATTTTCGGTTTTTTCATAGAGATCCCGCATCCGGAAGCCCGTTCAGTGGATACTTCCCGGACAATATCATTTTCCTTACGTTCCGGCCTCCGCATTCTTCCGTCGCCAGGAATTCGCACATCTGATCGTAATCCCCGAATCCCGAGCAGTAGGGGAGGCCCCAGAACTGGACGGACCAGCATTCAGAGGTCAGGTCTTTCTGGTATATCCTCTTGGTTTTGACCGCGAACTCCTGACCTCCAAGACTGATTTTCTCGTGTTCTACCGTAAAATCACCCTTTCCTTTTGTTCTTCATGGCGAGATACTCGCTCCAGTCGATTCGCTCGACTTCTCCGTCGGGATAAGCGAGCTCGCACTCGAAATACCTGACCTTTCGTCCGAGGAAGTGCTTGACGCGCAGATCGAACCGTTCGATTTCCCCGCGGGGAACGCCGCCTAGCCTCATCTCTTCGACGGCGTCTTCGTAGGGAATGACGCGCAAAACCGTTGCCTTCCCGTCATCTGTCAAAAGCTCCTCGCCTGGAACAGGCCGCCGATATCGCCGGAGGGATCTCATGAATTCCGAAAATCGATGGTTTCTGGTCATACTTCAAGCCCGCCAAATCTTCTTCGCCCTGGATTTCGAACGCGTTACTTATCAAAGATCAGATTATTGTCGTCTTCGATGTACTTCTCGAATTTCTTCGCAATTTCTATCGTCTTCTCCGCGCGCTCCTGGCTGGGAATTCTCGAACCCGTCAAGACCTTGCTGGCCGAGCGGAGACAGCTCATCCTGACTATTTTCTTGTTCCTCCTGTCCTCGTATTCGTTCCTTTTTCCCTCTTGTCCTGGTTCCGGTTTTTCGTATATCTTCGTGATGTTCTTGAAATCCCCGGACTCCCTGAAGTCGAATTCGAGCGACTGTCCCTCCTGGATGCGGTCGAGATAGTCCTCCTCCCAGAGAGAGTAGCGCTCGCCGTTTATCTGGAGGACCTCGTATCTCCTCCCGTCCTGGGTCTCGTTCTTCCATACCTTCTCAACTTCTCCTTTCATGCTTCCACCTCTCAAAGGTTTGAATCATGATTTGTCCGCTTGTTTGCCCGGATCCCTGTAGTACTTCGCCCTGAGGATCGCGTTCGATACGTATTCCTTGCCGAAGATCTCCTCAAGGACGTCGCGCAGCGCCGGATAAAGGGATTCGTTCAGACGGTATTCTTTTCCCTCCGGCTGCTCCCCCTCGCTTATTTCGAGAAGGCCGATCTGTGCGAAGTTGTCGAGGTTCGTTTTCGCCTCGCTGACGTACCTCTTTATGTATTCCTTCGCCAGCTGCCCGAGATACCATCGCAGCACGGGCTTCTGGGTAAAACTCGGGGAATGCCTGGAAGCGAGGTGATGGCGCAAAGCGAACAGCGCGAAGTAGCTCAGGATCGAATTCTTCCCGGACGATAGAACCGACCTCAGATACGAAACCTGCCTGTCATGGCTCAATTCGTTCAGATTCATGCTTCACCTCCGATTCTCAATCCTTTCGAGGGGGATCTTGCAGTAGTTGCACTTCGGAACGCCCTCCTCGATTTCCCAGATGAACAGGTGATAGACCGTAAGGCATCCGGGACACACGAAGGCAAAAGTCCTTCGCGGATTTTCAGGATTCATGTTCAGGATTTGCGGAGGGTATTTTAGAGAGTGACCAAGAAGGAGTGCGGATTATACGTTTAAAAATTGCCCCGATATAAAAATTTATTATATTATTCGTAGGAAGGTTAGATATGAACAGCATCAACAGCAAGCTCTTGAGTGAGATTAAAGAGCATCAATTTTTTGATTATGGTTGCGAAGTAAAAGAGATAAGAGATTTCCTTGCAAGCTCTTTGCCATACTTAGATCGACAACGAAAAGCTATTGGCATAATTGAATACATTCTCTCTCAGCACGGGAAAGAGAAGCTGCTGAATCAGGTAGCGGAATTAGCAAGAGTCGAACATGGAATTCAGGAGCTACAACCATGGGTAAGAGATCATGTCGTACACGCGCTACGCAGTTTTATTTTGGGAATTTACCTGAACGAATATTTTATGTCTCCTCTCAATACAAAATCGGACTGTTTTCAATGGAAATTGGTCGGCTTGTTGCATGATGTTGCGTATCCTGCTCAAATTGCAAAAGACATACTGAAGCCGTTTTCAGAAAAAATAAACGAAATCAAAAGAGATTTAAACGTTCAGGCACCGGATGTATTTTTCAGAGTGTCGCCAGTAAACCTGGACCAGCTCAGAAATCGCAAAAACAGCTTTGATTTGATCCAGAGTCAGCTCGACAAATGGGGTCTCAGAATTAGGGCAAAAGATGAATATGAAAAAATGATCGAAGCTGGCAAAATGTGTCACGGGATGATCAGCGGTTTAAGCGTTCTGTACGTGATAGATCTTTTATATCAAAAATTCAATCCTCGGCGTGAACACAAAAATATTTATCAGCCGGACTCGACTATCAACTGGAACCAAAAATATTTCATCCAAGACATAATTCCTGCCTGTGCTGCAATATTCATACATAATCTTGATAAAAGTCGTTTCCAGAGGTCTAAGATCAATCCTCATAAAGCTCCCCTAGCATTTTTGTTGAAATTATCCGATTTATTGCAGGAATGGGAGCGACCTTCCTTGGAGAACAGAGAAGGATACGACGCCGGAAAATTCGATATAAGTATAATTGATGGAAATATCATATTTAAGGCCGATATTCCAGAAGAACGAAAAAGGGAAATAATAGAAGAATTAAGCGCAACACTAGATTTTTCGGATATACGCATAGAATGACTCTATGAGCAATCCTTTTTAATGAAGACTTCTGACCATCTCTAGTTTTCTTACAAACATCTCCCTGAACTCCTGATCTTCCAGCAGCCCTCAAGTACTTTATCCGCCTATCTCCTTTCAAGGTAACTTTAAGGAATCGTCTTTTTATACTTCAATTATTACGACATTCCCATCCTGGTCAAAACTTAAGATGAGTTCCTGGCCTTTCTTCCAGCCCTTCTTCTTTATCATTAGTTTAGGTATGATCACCCAAAACA
>Ga0172362_10003063_pt1 | contig 14460 bp, 13 predicted proteins | sample LakKivs1_kivu2a2_FD_114534 | JGI IMG/M metagenome (GOLD analysis project Ga0172362, IMG submission 114534) | Sediment microbial communities from Lake Kivu, Rwanda - Sediment s1_kivu2a2 | ecosystem: Environmental > Aquatic > Freshwater > Lake > Sediment | place: Rwanda: Western Province, Lake...
CGCCTAGCAATTGATGCGGTTATGTTTAGAGACTACCCGCTAACTATCGGAATAATGCTCTTTTTTGGAGTTGGCCTGTTGTTAATTAACCTGGGGGTTGACCTGACTTATGCCTTTTTAGACCCCAGGGTTCAGTATAAATAAAGGAAAAATAAAAATGGGGGTAATGAGTGCCTGATAGCTCAGCAGGGAGGGTAGCCGAGGGGAAGAGGCACTCCTTCTGGGTTGATGCCGGGATAAGGTTGGTGAAGGAGAAGCCATTGGGTGCTGTTGGTGCGGTTATAACCCTGCTCCTGCTTCTTACCGGCATTTTTGCCAACTTTCTTGCGCCCTATGGAATGAATGAAGTTGGTGCAGGGCCTCGTCTGATTGGACCGTCAGCCAAGTTCTGGCTGGGCACAGATAACCTGGGGCGAGACATACTCACTCGTATTATCTACGGGGCTCGTATCTCGGTGATTGTAGGGTTGAGTGCTTCTGCTCTGGCTACATTTCTCTCAGTAGTTATAGGGATTATTAGCGGGTACCTCAGCGGTAAATTTGACCTCTTCATGCAGAGGTTTATTGATGGCTGGCTGTGCTTACCTCCTCTTATTATTCTAATGCTCATAATATCCGTCATCGGAGCGGGTATGTGGCCGATAATCATTATTATGGGGATAGGTGGTGGTATCGGCTCTACCAGACTAATAAGAAGCGCTGTTATCGCCATTAGAGAGAACGTATATGTAAAGGCAGCAGAAGCTATTGGCTGCACTACATCCAGGATACTTACCCAGCATATCCTGCCCAATATTATGGCTACCATAATTATCCTATTTAGCATATCGGTGCCGAGTATGATTATGGGTGAAGCCAGCCTGAGCTTTCTCGGCTTTGGCATCCCTGCCCCGTTCCCATCCTGGGGAAGTATGCTTACCGGCAGTGCGCGCACTTACATGTTTGAGTCACCATGGATGGCTATATGGCCCGGCCTTGCTTTAAGCATCGTGGTGTATGGTGTAAATATGTTTGGCGACGCACTGAGAGATATACTTGACCCGAGGTTGAGAGGTGGTGTTGGGCGCTATGGGGTGAGAAGAGCGAAAAAAGAAGCAGCCCCAAAATAAAGCCACCAAGGAAACTGGATCGTTTCCTCGGTAGTTGGTTATTAGTTCTAGTTAAGTTATTCTCTTTTTATTTGACTCAGTAACCCAAAGCTAATACTATCAGTCATAAGCAAGTAGTACCATTTAAATCGCTCCCTTGCAAGTTCTCCGAGGGTGTGTTATTTTTATAATTAACTGGTTTCAATTATGCTGATATACCGAAAGAGCTTACTCAGGCTCAGAAGGGGGGGGAAACCCGGGAGAATAGGAGGAAAAAGAGATGAGGAAAATGGGAAGGCATATTCTTGTTATTATTACCACTGCCTTGTTACTGACAGCGTTGCTAGGTCTGCTAGCCTGTGGCAAGGCTTCAACCACGGTCACATCACCGCAGGGGGTGAGCGAGACGGGAACCACCTCTGGCTGGAGTGCCGTGAGCGGCGGCACCACATACAGCCTTCGGTCTGTCTGGGGTAGCTCTGGTAGTGATGTCTTCGCTGCGGGGCCCTCGGGCGTGCTGCACTATGATGGCAGCACCTGGAGCCCGGCGAACATCATCCAGAGATTTGATTTTGTGGGTATCTGGGGCAGCTCTGGCAGCGATGTCTTCGCGACTGGTAACACAGGCATCCTTCACTATGATGGCAGCGCCTGGAGCGTCATGGATACCGGCAGTGGACATGGCTTTCAGGGTATCTGGGGCAGCTCTGGCAGCGATGTCTTCGCCGTAAGCGCCACAGGCATCTTCCACTATGATGGTAGCGTCTGGAGCGTCATGAGTGGCGTTACCACAAGTGGCCTTTTGGGTATCTGGGGCAGCTCTGGCAGCGATGTCTTCGCCGTGGGGATTACTGGTAACATCTTCCACTATGATGGCAGCGCCTGGAGCGCCATGGATAGCGGCACCACAAAGAGCCTTGTGGGTGTCTGGGGCAGCTCTGGCAGCGATGTCTTCGCCGTAGGGGAATCGGGTACCATCCTTCACTATGATGGCAGCGCCTGGAGCGTCATGAGCAGCGGCACTAAAGCAGACCTTCGGGGTATCTGGGGCAGCTCCGCTAGCGATATCTTCGCCGTGGGCGCCTCAACTATCCTTCACTATGATGGCAGCGCCTGGAGCATTATGAGCAGCGGTATGGGATATGGCCTTACGGGTGTCTGGGGCAGTTCCGCTACCGATGTCTTCGCTGTGGGGTATCACACCATCCTGCATTATTAGGAGGAGGCGGGACTGTCCATCACCACCGCTTCGTTGCCTAACGGCGGTATGGGTGTTGCTTACTCAGGGAATTTGGCGGCCTCCGATAGTAGTGGCAGCTATACCTAGTTAATATCCTCTGGGGCTATATGTATCAAGTAGGGCAAACGCTTGATGCATCAACAGGCGCTATCACTGGAATACCAGATGCAACCGCCGTCACTAGTTTCACTGTCCAGCACGGTAACCAAATACCTACACTTGGCAATTAAACAGATAACCTTTAATGATTGCATTGAGGCTTGTAACTGGAGTGAGATTTTGTGGAGTTAAGTGGTCTAGAAGTTGCTTTTCATGCTCTACTGGCAGATTTACACTCAAAGTGGGCGGTACTGGACAATGCGCAGAACCAGGGCATTTGAGTTAGCATTCGGATTATGACTATCATGGCCGATGGCGATTGATGTTAAAGAGTGGCGCACGCCTAGAGACTAAGGCTCAATAAAGACCTTTATGGCCTCTTTTCGGTTATTAACTACGAAGTCCATGGCTTGCGGCGCTTCGCTAAGTTTAAAACGGGCAGTAATAATAGGGGCTACCCTTATCCTTTCTTTAGTGAGTAATGAGACTGCCTGGTTAAACTCCTCATCACTGTAGAGATAAGAAGCACCTAAAGTCAGCTCCTTACGGTAGACAGAAGCATAATCACAACTCAGTAGTTGGTCAGGGTGTGGTGCCGCAATCAGGATAATTCTGGCACCGGGCTTACCTAGAGCGATTGCCTGATTTATTGTTGGCTGAGAACAAACAAAGTCTAAGATTACGTCAAAGCCGCCGGGAATAACCTCCAGTCCTCTTTTAATTACATCCTCGCTGGTAGCGTTGACCACCAGATGGGCACCAAATTTTTGAGCGAGTGAAAGTTTCTGCTCGACCCTACCGGTTGCCATGGTGAACTGTATTCCTCTCGCGGCTAATTCCTGAATAGTAATGAGCCCTAGGGAACCTGCCCCCAAGATTGCCACATTGTCCTCGGGTTGAAGATGGGCGCGGTTTAGAACATGTAGTATTACCGCTAGCGGCTCAATAAAAGCCCCTTCATCTAAGCTCATGTAGTCTGGTAGTAGGCGTACCCGGTGGTCGGCAACTACTACCTCCTCAGCGAAGGCACCGGGCAATTTAACACCATAGAACTTAATATTAGGGCAGCGCCATATCTTTTGACTACGGCAGAAGGCACATTCTCCGCAGGAGAGAAATGGCATCACCGTTACAGACTGCCCCGGATGGAAATTAGTCTCGTTGCCAGCTTCTATTATGATACCACTGAACTCGTGCCCAGGGATATATGGAAATTTGACCCTAGCTAGGCCACTACGGAAGGCGATAGCATCAGAGCCGCAGATACCTGCCCGGGCCACTTTAATTCTAACTTGGTGCGCGTTAAGAGATGGCCTGGGTACTTCTCTTACCTTTAACACGCCTGGCTTCTGTAAAATGGCGGCTTTCATTCTACTAGCAGACACGGTGGGCTCTTTTGGACTCGAGCCAACAACCCGTATCTTATCAGGGTTGACAATACCACACAGAATGCATCTCTGTCAACCGATAAACCAGGCGACTACGTTGATGTCTGTATAGCGAACAGCTTCTTAAAGGAATTATAGAGTTTTTAGTTTTTTACTTGGCGCAGCGATAGGCGTAGGAGCCAGACTGCCATTATCTCGATCCACATTAGTTCATCCAAGGTGAGTATTCGCTCATACAAACCAAACCAACTCACTTCACTTGGTAGCCATACTCCCACTATGAGGAGGGCCAAAGCAAGTACACTTGTGACAATCGTGTATAGAAAAAGGTTTCTCCAGTACGGTTGCTTCCTTAGGCAAGGGGCAATCAACAGACTCGCTATCGGAAAGAGCCAATATACTACACTAGCGGCGATCCCGTGAATAGTGCCTTCAACGGTATGGAGACCGCCCGCTGGATCGGTGCGAAAGGCACCAACCAATAACACTCCGAAGCCAAAAAAAACGAGTATAGAAGCGCCCAATCTAAATTTCCACTCTATTTGAATACACCCTCCTTGAACACTTAGAATTAGTCCTATAATAAAGGCTTCTATTAGCAAGCCCATAATCATAAAACCAATCGTTTGAACCCATCCTAAAGGTGTCCAAGCTAAACTACTAATTGAATCCCGAATAAAGTTGTAGTCCGGATGTGAAGAAAATGCCGCTACAAGGTTAGAGATAATAAAAATGATGGGCGCCGCGATACCGGCCCAAGACAACACCGCGTAAACACTTAAAGATCTGAGGATATTTGGTTTCTTCGGGTCTTGATACATGGTAGAGTTCCCACAATACGAAATCGACCTATTTTCTATAATTATATATTAATATATCAGATATTTATCCTTCGTGTCTTTGTATTAGATCTGCTTGGTCTAGGTTAGAGCTAACCTATCCTCTATCCGCGTAAAAACGATGAATATATACCAGATAAGTTGAAGTCATTGAAAAATGGGGAGGTATAACCTACCTTATCGTTGACGATTCATCTCTGGAGCTCTAGAATTATGTTGTAGGGAGGTGTGGGGGTGATTGTAATTACCGGAGCTACCGGTCACATTGGTAATGTTCTAGTTCGTGAGTCAATTGCACATGGTCAGAACGTCCGTGCCCTTGTCCTGCCCAACGATGACTGTCATCCACTATCTGGACTTGACATTGAGCTTGTTTATGGCGATGTCACCGACTTAAAAAGCCTAGAATCAGCATTTATCGGTGCAGATATCGTCTTTCACTTAGCTGGTATTGTAACCATTATGCCAGGCATGAGGAAGATATTGGAGCGAGTAAACGTGGGCGGCGTGCGTAATGTAGCTACGGCCTGTCGTACCACAGGTGTCCGCCGCCTTATTTATACGAGTTCGGTACATGCTATTGCTGAGCCACCACACGGCATTATCATTGACGAGACTCAACCCTTCGATCCTGACCGTGTCCTCGGTGACTATGCTCGTAGCAAAGCTCGCGCAACACTTCTTCTCCTCGAAGAAGTGCGTAAGGGAGGTCTTGATGCCGTCATTTGCTGCCCGACTGGTGTTATTGGACCCTGGGATTACGGGATCTCCAATATCGGTCAGCTTATACTTGATTTCGCGAGTGGGTACTTAAAATCATATGTAAAGGGTGCCTACGATTTTGTGGATGTGCGTGACGTAGCTCGTGGTCTTATCTTCGCTGCCGAGAAAGGCCGATCGGGGCGCCATTATATTTTTTCTGGCGCACAAGTACAAGTACCGGAGCTGATGAAAGAACTGGAACAGAATATCGGCTATCCCGCTCCTACTTATGAGATACCATCTGCGATAGCTCGAACTGCAGGGGTGCTTGCGAGTGTATATTACCGGCTAGTACGGAGACGGCCTGTTTTCACTGCTTATTCTATCGATGTGCTAAGAAGCAACTCTCAGGTGAGTTCAGCACGGGCACGTGAGGAACTTGGCTTTACAAGCAGGCCCTGGCAGGAATCTATCCGCGACCATGTTGAATGGTTCCGCAATGAGGGGATGTTACCCAAACGCCGCTAGTTCGTTTTAAGATGGAAGTATTATTGCCACCCATAATTAGCTTATCAACAGATCCGTTATGTGTTCCTACGGATGGATGTTCAATAATAACAACCCAACCAATCCCTACCTATTTTGGTATCTCACCTGCTAAGAGGAATAGCTGCGCAAATTGCCTGATTGTTACATTGTGAGGCTATGGATGTGGCACAAAAGTTTGTTGAAAGGGACCCCAGTTTATTGCTTAAATCCATGCCTGAGCATTTCCATCATTATCCAATGAATCACAGCCACAACATTGAAACTAATAGCTCCAATGAGCAAGAACAGATGCAGCCAGGTGACAGCATCAATGACGTAGAGGCCTATCTTTGGCAGAATTAAGGACAGAATACGAGCAATAAAGATTGTTATGATCGATACATCGTTGGGTATGCTAGGTGTGGCTCGAAGCTCTTTTAGGGGCAAGGGAACCTGCCCGACTACTCAACTGGTACATCGTACATTGCATCAATAAGGATCGCCAGCTCCTGGGCTAAATTGTTCAAATTTAAGAACACTCACGATAAGTAACAAGCAACGAGCCTGGCGTCTGCTCTATCGTTACATCGATTCCCGCAGCAAGCTCCTCTCCGGTAAAAGTCTGTTTGTTGCCGGTATCCTCGAAGTTGAGTTCATAACGGCCCGACGGCAAAAGGCCTCTCAACCTGAGGCGAGCTGTCAAATCGGAGGCGTTTGGCCGGCGAAAGGCCAGCAACATTCCCTGTCCCAGGTCCTCACGGTGAAACTGATAAGCCATCCAGACGTCATTACTGACGCTGTAAGGTGTAAGAGGATAAAAGTCACCGTAGAACAAAGGCCTCAACCGCTTCCATTCGTGAATGAGAGATTTGGCTTGTTCCATCGGAAAATCGGCTGCGCACAGGTTCCAACCGAGGGCTATGCCTCCGCTAACAGCACCACGGAAATCATAGATAGTCGGCTCTCCAGCACCGGTGCTGCTACACGGTAGATAGAGATTGAGCCCGTAAGTATGACATTGGGGGGAATGCTCGTAAATGTAATCTGTACGCCAAAGAGGAATGCTTCGTGAGGTAGTCTCCAAATCAATACGGCGTCCACCACTGGCACAGTTGTCGATTATCAAATTGGGGTGTCTGGCTAAAAGCCCGTCCCAGAACGCATACAAACCTTCGATGTAGCGAATCTCACTTATTCCCTCTCTGTCAACTTCATCCGCTGCACGCCAGTAGGGTAGGGGGTCCATGTTGAAGTCATGACGATACACACTGATACCCTCCTTTTCAATCATCGTTGATACATGATCAATTAACCACTGAAGTGCCTCTGGATTGCCTAGATTGAGTAGCCCGTTTTGGTGGCCTGCTCTACGGCCCACATGAGTGCGGGTGCCAGGTACTCTCAGAATCCAATCGGGGTGTTCCCGGTCAAGCCAGGTGTCCTGATATACCCGTTCCGGTTCGAACCAAAGTATGAAGCCCATGCCCATCTTCTTAACGGCATCGGCCACCACCCTCAAGCCATGGGGAAAGGCATCCTTTCTGATAAACCAATTGCCTACCCCGTTTGGCCAGCCGCCTTCAAACCAGCCGGCGTCGAGCCAGAAATATTCGACGTCGATGCCTAACTCGGCATAGCGAGAGGCCGCTGCAATCTGATTCTGCTCAGTTTGCTCGTTTAGTGGTTCACCCGAACAGGCAAAAGGTATTGTCACAGGCTTACCGTCCTTCTGCGGGGTGTGGTGCAGCAGGATGAAGCGGCGAAGCATATTATGGCCTCGTATCCTGTCATTGCCCTCCCAGAAGAGAAGAAGAATACGAGGAGTTCGGATTTGCTCATCCGGGTGAAGATAAAGATGGGTTAGTTCCATTCCCGCGGACACTGATAATGTGGTGCCACCATCCCTGAAGAGCTCGACCCCCCATTGTCCCGACCAGCCAATACCTATCATAACGCCTTCGCCTGGTGCCTCGATATTGAAAAAGGGGAACGCAGTGGTGTTGGAGGAGCGTCCTCCAAGCGAGCCAAACCGAGTCCTCGACCCTGGTGGCAGAGGATTCTCAATCGGTGCGAAATCCCTTATTGTTGCTGAGCTGCCCTCAGCACGATGTAGTATAAATTCCCCATTCCTCTTACGGGTAAAGGAGGTATCTAGAGCCTGTATATCTCCGATAATAGGTGTGTCGTCACTACCGCCATTCTTGAACGTTATCACCCATTCAATCGCTGGGAAGTCTAAAAATACCTCACATTTGCAGCAAACCTCGAGGCCGGTATGCGGGTCGGTGTAGGTAAAAAGGTGCTCTTTTTTTGTATCGTCCAGCCGTTTTGTTTTTTGGCTGAATTGCCAATCCATGAGAAATTGAGATGAAGGTTTGCCCTCATATATAAAGGAAAATGGGGGAATAACGTCGGGTGCAAAATAAGCCGCTAAAAATGTTTCTACCCTTTTTCGTTCCTTATCACATTGTAAAGGTATAATTGACATAGCCTTTCCTCCCTTCTAGAATTGAAAGAGAATCATAATCTTTTTAGTACTTCCCGAAATTAAGTTGAATACAACCCGTCCTAAATGTAGGATTGAGTTTGAAATTGATTATTTATCATCAGATTAGCAGCATATTAGTATCATTGTCAAAGCCGTGTACTTGTTCTTTGTTTTATAATAATAGTGACATAAATGTTACACCAAGGGGGTTGACATGAGCTTTTTAGAACTCGCCAAGAAACGCTATAGTGTTAGAGCGTATAAGCCTGACCCAGTAGAGGATGATAAGTTACAGAAGGTACTTGAAGCGGCACGTTTAGCCCCAACGGCCTGTAATATACAGCCATTCCAGCTGATTGTTATACACACAGAAGGTAGAGAGACAGAGTTACAGCGTATTTACAGTGACCCTTGGTTCGTAGAGGCACCTATTGTAATCTGTGCTTGTGGTATCCCTTCTGAGAGCTGGGTGCGAAGCGATGGTAAGAACTATTGGGAAGTTGATGTTACTATTGCTATGGACCACCTTATTCTGGCTGCTGCTGACTTAGGGCTTGGCACTTGCTGGGTTGGGGCATTTAAGCCGGATGTAGCCCGTGAAGTATTGAATTTACCGGATGATGTAGAGCCAATCGCCTTTACACCGTTGGGCTATCCAGATGATCAACCTGGGCATAAGTTTCGGAAAAGTATTAATGAGTTAGTAAGATACGAGCATTGGTAAAAATAAGGCGATGAGATACCGAAAATACTCCCTAAATCATATATGGATGATAATAGCCATCAACTTACTGCTGCTTATAGTTACTTATATATCCGAAACTTATCGTCTTTTTCAGGTTAATATCAGAGCTATTCTTAAGCCGGCCATGGACAATAGTGACTAGCATGTTCATACACAGTGGAATATGGCACTTCTTCGCTAACATGCTGACGCTCTATTTCTTTGGGTTTTACCTCTCAAGACTTATCGGAGATAGTAAGCTTTTAATCGTTTATTGGGGGAGGTATACTTGGTAATATATTATACATATTTCTAGGGAACCCTTTGTCCATAGCTGTTGGCGTATCTGGAGCTGTCTTGGGTGGAGCACTCGCTATAATGAGACCTAAATTGAGGGTTATTGTCTTTCCAATACCTGTTCCCCCGGGGGATGTGTACAATATGGAGAAACTATCATTGAACAAGCAACCTACCGAATTCTATGTAGTGCTGAAGAGTCAGAAGAATGCTGTGAAATAGAGTAAATCACTGCTTTTAAGAATAAATGAGAAGTGAGTATAGAAGGAGGAATCGGTGGAAGGGATAAGGTTGGGGAGGACTAACCTTGTGGTTTCTAAGCTGGGATTCGGGAGTATTCCAATACAAAGAGTTCCTGAGGAAGAGGCAGTGGCAGTGGTTAGGAAATGCCTGGAATTGGGAATCACTTTCTTTGATACTGCCAATGGTTATACCACTAGTGAGGAACGTATTGGCAAGGCCATATCAGGACAGCGAGAAAGGATTATTATCGCTACAAAGACTCATGCTGTAACCCCAAAGGAGGTGGAAAACGACCTCAAGTTAAGTTTAAAGCGGCTTGGGGTTGAATTTATAGACCTTTACCAATTTCATAATATCGGTGATACTGACAAGTTAAAGAAGATTCTTGAGCCTGATGGAGCAATGTCTGCGGTTGAGGAAGCTAAAAGAGCGGGGCTGATAAGACACATTGGTACCAGTACGCACTCAATGGATACGGCTAAAGAATTGGTAAAATCGGGTTACTTTGAGACTATTATGTTTCCTTTTAATTTTGTTGCCTGTGAAGCGGCCAGTGAGCTCATACCCTTGGCCAGAGAGTATGACGTTGGCTTTATCGCGATGAAGCCACTGGAGGGAGGAATGCTGGATAATGTTGCCATTGCTTTTAAATATCTCGCGCAATTTCCAGAAGTAGTAACAATTGTGGGAATAGAGAAGATAGAAGAGATAGAAGAGATTGTTTCTATATTAGAGAATCCGCAGCCGATGACTATAGCGGAGCAGCAGGAGACGGAGCGATTAAGACAGGAGTTGGGCACCAGATTCTGCCGTCGTTGTGACTATTGTCAGCCTTGCTCCCAGGGAATACAGATATCTTCTGTGTTGGGATTCCCCAGTAGGCTAAAACGTATGCCACCAGATCGGTTATTCTCAGAGGAGTTTAGTGAGCCAATGGAAAAGGCTGCCAACTGTGTTGAGTGCAGTGATTGCGAAGAGAGGTGTCCTTATAAGCTGCCTATAAGGGAAATGATAGCGGAGTATACTGACCTATATAGAACGGAAAAGAAGAAATACCTTGGTATGTTAGAAGCTCCTGAGAAATAGTGCCCAGGATACTCAATTCCTCATTTGAAATGGTTAATCAGATAGGTTGAAGAATAAGTGGCAGCGACTGGATTCGAACCGCTTCTTTCCATCTACTGAGTAGCTAACAAGTTGGACCCGCTCATTTGAACCGGCTTCGGATGTTTTCTGGTACCAAGATGTCTCATAGCCTCTTTTTTATCTTGTCCGGTTACGTGGAGATAGCGCATGGTGGTATCCAGGCTTTCGTGTCAGACCAAAGACATTCTGATCTGGAAGCATCCCACTGGTAAAACCAGCCAGCTTTTTACTGATGTAGGGATTTAGGGATTAAGGGGAACCAGCTTGTCCTTTGCTTCTTTTCCTCCATGCACGGAAACCACAGGATCATCACCTTTAGTTTGTAGATCACGCACTTTCAAGTTAGCCAGTTCCCCGGCTCTTAGTCCCGTCATCCGCCCGTCTCAATAAGGAGGATGTCCCTCTCGATTTTATTTTTGTGGCTTTTCTTCTCTTGGATAGCATTCTCCAAGCGTTCAAAGTCTTCCAAGGGAATATTCTGGGGGAGTATCTTTGGCACCTTTGACTTTTACTGGTAGCCTCTCGCCGGTATGCCAGTTGAAGAACGCACTGAGGATGTAGGTATATCTAGCTTTGGTGTTAGGCTTTGCGTCCTTGAACTGCGCTAGAAACTTCACTGCGAGAGAGGTATCTGGTGGGAAGTTGCCGATAAATATCTTGAATTTCTCCAGCAAGCGTCTTGCTTCGTAGACGTAGCTTTTTGAGAGGGTAGCACTGATAAGGTCATAGTATTCTGGAAATAGCTGGTCGTTAGTCTTAGTTCGATTGGCCAATTTATGCCTCCCGCCCGGGGCCAGCACGGAGACTAAGAGCTCTCGAAGAGTAAATTCCTTGAGGAGGGGGGACAAAGTGGGCGATACTGGATTTGAACCAGTGACCTCTGCGATGTCAACGCAGCGCTCTAACCAACTGAGCTAATCGCCCACTAACACAATAGTAAATATAAGACTAATTAGTATCTTATACTAAAGCCGGAGTAATTGCCACTATATTTTAACCAGTTGGTTACTACTTTTCCCACTTTAGCTGTAGACGGTCCCATCTTAAGGTAACTAATTAGCTTTTCGAGCTGCTTTCTTTCCCCTTCAGCCTGAATCTCCACCGCTTCCCCGGTAGGCAAGTTTCGCACATAGCCACTTAGACCTAGCTTTGTAGCCTGCCTGGAGGCAAAGGCACGGAAGAAGACGCCTTGAACATAGCCATATACTACTACCCGAACCGAGGCTAAGTCAGTCATTATCTGTCTTACTCCTCTTCCTTCCGCTTCCTCTCCTTCTTAACTACTTCCACAGTCATCGGAGGTGGTAAGATAGTAGCTGATGCTTTCTTGGCATCCTTTTTGGGTTTCTTTGGTTCTCTGCGCCTGTAATCTCGACTTCCCGTAGTAACCAACCTATTAGAGTATTGCTAATTAGAGTTTAGCAGATAGAGGCTATTGTGTAAAGCTAGTGGTAAGTTGTTCTAGAGCGGTGTGGGCAGCTTCAGTCTCAGCCGCTTTCTTACTCTTGCCTGAACCCTTCCCCAGCACGGTATCACCAACTCTTACCTCAACCGTAAATCTCCGGTCATGGTCTGGTCCCACTGCCACTACCAGTTGGTAGGTGGGTTTCTGCTGCTCCCTGGCCTGGATAAGTTCCTGAAGTTGGGATTTATAATCAACTCCTGCCTCCTGACTAGCTCCTACTCTCTGTAGTTCTTCATTAAATAACCTCAGGACGAGGTCATTGCTGGTAGTTAGTCCTTGGTCAAGAAAAATAGCGGCTATCATTGCTTCTAAAGCTCCGGCTAGGTTAGCTGGCTTACGCCGACCACCGCTTGCTTTCTCACCTTTTCCTAGATAGAGATAATCGCCAAGTTTAATGGTTCTTGCCACACGGGCCAGGGTGCCTCCGCGAACTAGGGCAGCGCGGAGTTTGGTCATTTCTCCCTCATCGAAATGAGGGAAGTCTTGATATAGCTTTTCCGCGATGACAAGACCTAGAACAGCGTCACCCAGAAATTCGAGCCTTTCATTGGAGGCTAAGCTAGGGTTCTCATTGACATAAGAGCTGTGAACCAGAGCTTGCTCCAGCAGGGAAGGGTCGTTAAAGGAAATGCCCAGGGTTTGCTGTAAAGCAGCTAAATCAGCCAAAGCTATAATTTCCTTTCTTAAATAATCTAGAGTTCAGCATAAACGGTTAAAGATAGCTATGTCAAATAATCCTGTTATTGCTACGCCTATAGCTTTGTGCTATATTATTTTTAGGTGTGCTGGGGAATAGTCTAGCGGTAGGACAGCGGGCTCTGGACCCGTGAGGGAAGGTTCGAATCCTTCTTCCCCAGCCATTTAGGACTGTTCCCGAACCCTTACTCCTAGAGGCGATTAGACCAAAAGGAGCGTTTAGTTCCACCTCTGATACACTGCCTTCTTTCAGGTAAACGCGCTTAAATACTGTCTCGCAAAGTAATCTCTTCTCGTTAAAATTCCCCTTTTCAAAGAGGAAATCCAGTTCTGTAGCTAGTTGTAGTGCAACTTCAAAATCAGCCTTTATTAGATGTTGCCTTTGGCTTATAACATCTACAACGTTTTGTAATCTGGCCCTCTCTGCTTCAATCTTAATTCTATGCTCTTTAAAGTCCGCAAGAGTGATTTCCTCCTCCAGCATCAATTGTTGTAAGTTCTGCTCCATTCTTCTAAGCTTGACTAGTCTTGCCTCTGCCTTCTTCATCTCCTCGTTGCTTTTTCCTTCGTCATTAAACCAATTCTGAAGATCGTTTCGCAGTTCTTGTCTTGAGCTTTCACTAATAGTAATATCCTTCACAATATCTAAAAGCTGGGATTCGATATTCCCGGCATTGTAATAAACTTGTGATCCATTGACCTTAGTTCGACTACGATAATAACTGATCTGTTTCTTCGGGTTTGTCTCTGCCCAGCATGGACTATCAGCCTCAAGCGAATGAGCTAGCCCTTTCAAAAGATACTTATGCCGTCGCACATGTTGCCTATGTTTATCATGTTCCTTAAGGACCTCTTGTACTCTTGAAAAGGTAGCCTCGTCTACCAGTGGCTCATGATTACCTTTTACAGGCATATCTCCGGCACGCAGCCATGTTTCACCAAGATAGAAACGATTGTGTAAAAGGGCACCCCAAGCACTTTTATATATCCGCTTATCGCTTCTGGTTCGATATCCAGAAGAATAAGCATGTTGTGTCCATTCATCCAGCGTCCATTTCCCAGTGGCTATTTCCTTGAATGCCTGAGAAACCAGAGCGCCCAGTTTAGGATCTATCTCTATCCACGATTTTTGGCCATCATGTTTGTTCAGATAACCAAGTGGAGCCAATTTGGTCCAGCCTCCATTTTCAACCTTCTTTTGTAGACCCTTCTTGACTTCGACAGCAAGATTCTTGGAATACCAGGAGCTTATTACTTGCATCATCCGGCGACTGATATAGCCCGCTGGAGTCGAAGCATCACCTGGCTCGCTCACACTTTCTACGATTATGCCTAAGTCCTCGAGTTCTTTCTCATAAACAATGAAGTCATAGTCATTTCGGGCAAAGCGATCAAATTTATGCACCAGAATAATATCAAACTCCCTGGCCCTTGCCGCCGAAATCATCCCCTGAAACTCTGGCCGTCTATCGGTCCGAGCGCTCTCGCCAGCATCAACAAATTCCTTGACCATCTCC